>Ga0233425_10010556_pt1 | contig 11197 bp, 10 predicted proteins | sample Watercolumn_Towu_2_FD_181712 | JGI IMG/M metagenome (GOLD analysis project Ga0233425, IMG submission 181712) | Freshwater microbial communities from Lake Towuti, South Sulawesi, Indonesia - Watercolumn_Towuti2014_140_MG | ecosystem: Environmental > Aquatic > Freshwater > Lake | place...
GCTCTTGCGCCTCGATCATGATCCGCTCGAACGCCTCGTAGTCCGCCTCCTTGCGGAACAGCGGCAACCCCGCCACCGTCCGGTTCAGGACGTGGTACACGTAACCGCCGGGCGTCACTCTTGCGCGCCTGGGCATGGCGGGACTCTACCACAAGCCGCCCCATCTTGTCAATACTAGCTGCGTCCCCGTTTCGACCCCTCAATCTTCGGCCGCAGCACGCGGCAGCCGATGGCCGATAGTTCGGACTCCAACCGGGCGTAGACCGCGTCGTCGGGATACGTCCCGAGGATCGCGCCGCCGGAGCCGGCGAAGTGGGCCGAGGCGCCGCAGCGGCGGGCCCGCTCGACCATCTCGACGTGCCCGGCCGGCAGGCGGCAGATGGACCGCCGCAACTCGAAATTCCCATCGACCAGCCGGGCAAGTGCCGCAGCGTCGCCGGCCAAGAGCGCGGCGCGGGCCTTCACGGTCAACTCGGCCAGGGCCTGCATGGCCTCGACCACGCCCGGTTCGCCCTGCTGGTAGCGGGCCCGCAGGTTGCCGTGCAACACTTCGGTCGGCTCCCCTTCGTCCTCGGCATAAGCCAGATAGAGCGGCGGAAGCAGCCGCGGGTCGAGCGGCTCGTAGACTCCGCACGCCAGGCTGCCGATCTGCCGCATCCGCTCGCGCGCGAAGTCCATGTAGACCAGCCCCTCGTAGACCTGGATCACCCGGTCTTGCAGGCCGGCCGCAATGTTCAACTCCTCGCTCTCGACCGACAACGCCAGCGACGGCTGCACCTCGTGCGGAATGGCGACGCCGTAGAACTCCATCAGGCAGCGGAGCGTGGCCACGATGATCGCGCTCGAGCCGGCCAGGCCGACCTGCCGTGGGATGTTGCTCTGGTAGCGGATCGAGAAGTTCCGGCCGTGCAGGGCGTGCCCCTCGCGGCGACAGAACTCGGCGAACTTCTTGATCGTGGCCTTTACCAGCCGGATGCCGCCGTAGTAGCCGTGCAAACGCACGTCGCGGACCAACTCGTCGAGCGAATCGAAGCGGCTCTGGTCCTCCTGGCTCCAGACGATCTCGATCTGGTCCCACTCGTAGAGAGTCACTTCGGCGTGGAAGTTGCGCACGATGATCGACAGCGTCTTGCCGTGATAGCCGTCCGACGGATTGCCCATCAGGCCGGCGCGGGCGTAGGCTCGTTGGCGGATGAGCTGCATAGGAAACAGTGGGTAGTGGGTAGTGCTTTGTCAAAACCGGGAATTCGGGGTTGGCCTGATGGAGTGAATATGGGAAGCTTCCGCTAACAAGGAGGTTCCCATGAGCAAGCAGTATATCGTAAGGCTGACCAAGAAGGAACGCCAAACTCTCCGTGAGATCGTCAAAGCGCTGAAAGGTTCGAGCCCAATCCTGTTCGGCTCGATTATTGCACGAGCGTTGAACCATGCCAAGTAGCGCGCCGCGCATCCGCCTTCTTCTGGGCCGCTACCGCCCAGTAGCCATTGCGGCTGCGGTTCCGCTGCAGCTCGCGCGAGATCGTGCCAGCAGCTCGACCGAGCCGTCGGGCAATCTCCGCCTGTATTCGGGCAGCGCTTCGAACGAGACCTGATGGTTGGAAATGGCATAGGAACCGGTCCCGATCGCGGTCCGACAATCGCGTGACTCGTTCTTGTCCGATTCATCGCCGCGGCCTCTCGCAAAGGGCGTGCGGCATGGGCTATAATGGGAACTGGACTCGGAGCCTCGGGCACCTCCGGGCAGGCGTTCATTGACGATCTCATGCAAAGGAACTCGCGATGCAGACCAAACGGCGGACTTTCCTCAAGGCGGCGGCAGCGGTGGCGTGTGGCGCGCAGTTCGTGCCAAGGAGCGTGTTGGGCGGCGAAGGGCAGAAGCCGCCGAGCGGGAAGCTGAACATCGCGGCCATCGGGGCGGGCGGACAGGCGGCCAGCGATTTGCAGAACATGACCGAGGAGAACATCGTCGCCCTGACCGACGTCGACGACCGCCGCGCCGCCGGCATGTTCAAGCAGTTTCCCGAGGCCAAGCGCTACAAGGACTTCCGCCAGATGCTCGACGAGCAGGCCGGGAAGATCGACGCCGTGCTCGTGGGCACGCCCGACCACACCCACGCCGTGGCCGCGATGGCCGCCATGAAGCGCGGCAAGCACGTCTACTGCGAAAAGCCGCTGACGCACTCGGTGGCCGAAGGGCGGGCGTTGCGCGAGGCGGCCAAGAAGTACAAGGTCATCACGCAGGTCGGCAACCAGGGGCATTCGAGCGATTCGATCCGCGTCTTCTGCGAGTGGATTTGGGACGGCGCGATCGGCAACGTGACCGAGATCCACGCCGGCTGCGACGCCTTCCCCGAAACGTATTGCCAGATCCGCAACCTGGAGGCCGTCGCCAAGGAGCGGCCGGAAGTGCCGCAGGGATTCGATTGGGATCTGTGGCAAGGTCCGGCGGTTGCGCGGCCCTATCATCCGGCCTACGCGCCGTGGAACTGGCGCGGCTGGATGCCCTACGGCGCCGGCACGCTGGGCGATTGGGTGTGCCACGTGATCGACCCGGTCTTCTGGGCGTTGGACCTCGACATGCCGGTCACGATCCAGGCCAAGACCGAGGGCTACGAACTGCCGAAGCACGCCGATACGTTCCCCGTGGGCTCGCAGATCACCTTCGAGTTTGCCGCCAAGGGGAAGCGCGGCCCGGTGAAACTGGTGTGGTACGACGGCAACCAGCGCATCCCGCGGCCCGCGGAACTTGAAACCGGCCGAGGCAACGTGGGCACCGGTGCGGTGGTCATCGGCGACAAGGGCACAATCACGTACGGCTCGCACGGCGCTGGCGGCGTCCGCCTGATCCCCGAGGAGAAGATGAAGGCCTACAAGCGGCCCGAGCCGAGCATTCCGCGGGTCCGCATGAGCCATCAGAAGGAATGGCTGCAGGCGATCCGCGAAGGCCGGCAGGCCGGCTCGCCGTTCGAGTACGGCGGACGCTTGTCGGAGATCGGCCTGCTGGGCGTGATTGCCCTCCGCCTGCCCGGTCAGAAACTCCAATACGACGAGAAGGCCATGCGGTTCACCAACAACGACGAGGCCAACCGCTGGCTCAATCCGCCCAGCCGGAAGGGTTGGGAGTTGACATAGACACGTAGACACCATGTCTCCGAACCCTCCCAACCGCACTCCGCACTGGCTGCTCCGCCGGGCCGATCAGGCGGCCGTGGCCGGCTTGGTGCTGCTGGCGCTGGCGGCCACGTTCGGCTGGTGGGCGTCGCAAGGCGGGTGGCAGGGACGGCTGATCGAACTCGAACGGGCCGAACCGCAGACGGCCCGGTTCCAGGTCGATATCAACGCGGCCGAATGGGTCGAATTGCAGGAGTTGCCCGGCATCGGCGAGACGCTGGCGCAGCGGATCGTCGAGTCGCGGCAGCAGGACGGCCCGTTCCTCGATCACGACGACCTGCGGCGGGTCCGCGGCATCGGCCGCGCGAAGCTGGAACAGATTCGCCCCTACCTGCGGCCCATGCCGCCCGGCGGCAACCTGGCGGGGCGATAGCGATTGTAGGGGCAGTACGGTGATCCGGCCGGATGTGCTACGATTGTGCTAGAGACTGCCGCGGGCGTGCGGCAAGAAAGCTATCGCAACCGGTGGGCCGACACGGCCCGGCTCGGAATACTCCGATCCCATAGGCGATCCATGCCCTTTCAAAGAACTGATCCCACGATTCTGGCGGCCCTTGCGTGCGCTCTGTTCTTGGCTGCGGGCGCGTGCCTGGCGGCCGACGATGCCGAGCAGCCGCAACTGACGGCGGCGATGTCGGCCTGGGAGTGGTGTCACGAGGTCGCCTTGCCCGAGGCCGGAACCTCGCCGTGGATCGACTTCATCCTGCCGCCGGCCGTGTTCGACGAGGCCCGCGAGAACCTCGGCGATCTGCGCTTGCTGGACGGCGAGGGGCGCGAAGTGCCGTACGTCTTGCGGGTCGGCAGCGCCCGTCGCCAACAACGGCCGCTGGCGAGCAAGGAGATCGCGCGGGAGCGCAAGGACGACCGCTCGCTGGAAGTCCGCCTCGATTTGGGAGAAAAAGCCGGTGAGCACCAGGAGATCGAGGTTTTTACCCGCGGCGACACATTCAGCCGCCGCGTGGAATTGCAGACGAGCGACGACGGGCAGGACTGGACGCCGGTGGTGGGCGGCCAGCGATGGCTGAACCGCTACCAGGTCGAGAACCAGACAACCGACGAATACCGCCTGAAATACCCGCCGACGCGGAAGCGCTACCTGGAGGTCCGCGTCTTCCCCGACGGGTCGCGGCGGTCCGACGCGCCGCTGATCTCCCAGTTGACCGTGTATTGCATGGTCGAGGTGCCCGGCGAGTCGTTCACGCTGCCGGCGGCCCTCGGCGAGCGGAAGGCAGTCGAGACGTCCGACGGGGCGGGTTCGGCCTGGACCATCGATCTCGGCGGCGAGCGGATGCCTTGCGAGCGGCTGCTGTTCGACGTGGCCGACGAGGTCTTCGCGCGCGCGTACTACGTCGAGCGGGTCGATCCGGGCAAGGAGCCGGTGCGGATCGCGCGCGGCCAATGGCACCGCAGCCTGCTCGATACGGGACCGGTCGAAATCCGCTTCGCCGAGCGGACGGTGCGCTATCTGCGGCTGGTGCTGCTCGACGAAGGGGACGTGCCGCTACGGATTACGGCCGTGCGCTTCAGCGGCCCGGCGCGGCAGGTCGTCTTCGCTCGCGACGGCGAACTGGCCGCGCCGCTGCGTTTGTACGTGGGCAATCCCGAGGCCGAGCCGCCGGCCTACGAACTGGCCGACCGTTTGCCCGCGATCATCGAGCCGGCGCCCGACCGGGCCGCGTTGGGCGCGAAGATGAGAAATCCCGGCTTCGGCGAGGCAGAAGAAGCGACGTCCGAGGACTGGCAATGGGCGATCTACGCTGCCGCCGGCGCCGGCGGCGTCCTCCTGCTCCTGCTGCTCGTCCTGCTCGTCCGCCGCCCCACCGACCGCGGCCGGCCAGTGCGCAGGCGAAGATGACGCTTTGATCCGTGCGCATCCGCGAAATCCGTGGTTCATTCCGTCCCATCAACTCCCATCACTTCCCATCTCATCCCACCTCAAACTGCCGCATCACGATCCCAAACACGTCCGTGTCGGCCAGCGGCTTGGCGGGGAAGTGGAGCGGCTCGGAGGCGAGAAGCACGGTGCGTTGGCGGCTGTCGCGGGCCGGGGCGCCGTGCGACCCTTTGACCCGCGTGGCGTCCAACGGGATGCTCCGCGTGGCCGGGTCGAAGTGCAGTTCGACCGGATCGTAGCCCGGCTTGCGGTGGATATCGACCGTGCGCGCGTATTGCGGCGCGCGGTCGTCCGCGAGCCACCAGTAGTACGCCTGCCAACTGTCGGGCGTCGAGATCAACACCACTTCGCCGCTCCGCGCGTGGTCGAGATGGTAGCGGCTGAGTTCCGTGCCCACGAGCACCTCGGCGATGCCCGGCTGGCCGCGGAAGAGGTTGACCACGCGCGCGGCCGTCGCCGCGTCGCCGTCGGCCACGAACACGTGCGCGAACTGGTGATCGACCAGCGCCCACGCGCGGCTGGCTTCGAGATCGAGATGCTCGCCGTCGTCCTGCTCGCGAATCTTGAGCAGCCCGGCCTCGCGGAGCACGCGGTTGGGATAGCTGACGTGGTTGACGGGCGTGATGGCATATTCGCCGGCCGCCAGCCAGAGCACTTCGCCGCCGTAGGCGGCCGTCATGCCTTCGGCCAGCCGGCCGATCGCTTCGTCCAACTCGGCCACGGCCGCATCCGCCGCGGCGCTCTCCGGCCCGCTGCGTTGGGCCGCGTAGTCGAGGTGCGGCAGGTAGATGTAGAACAGGTCCGGCCGCCAGCGGCCCGCGGCTACCACGGCCGAATCGGCGATCCAGGCCGTGCTCTGGATGTTGGCCATCGGCCCCCAAAAATGCTGCAAGGGGAAGTGCCCCAGGGCGTCGCGCAGTTCGCCGTAGAGTTCCAGCGGCCGAGTGTAGCACCACAGCGACTCGGAGCCGTCGGGGTTGTGCATCGGGGCTGGCGTGCAGACGTAGTCGGCCTCGCAGCCCTTGCTGTGCAACGGGAACCAGACGGCCGCGGTCGGCCCGCCCGGCTGGTACGAGAGCAAATCCCAAAGTTGCGGCCGGTCGATGCACTCGTTGGGCGACGTCCACATCTCGACGCGCCGCGCAGAAACGGGGACTGGCTCCGAGCGGTTGTGCGACGACGCGGGAGAAACGGCCTGCCGCGAGGTGCCTGTCCCCGTTTCTGCATTGCGCCAATAGAACCCGTTGGCCACCACGCCGTGTTCGGCCGGCAGCCGGCCAGTGGTCATGTTGGCCTGCACGGGGCAGGTGACGCACGGGAAGCTGGGCACGAGCTCGGCGATTTCGCCGCCGGACATCAGCCCGCGCAGCTTCGGCATCACGGCCACGTCTTTTTCGCGCAGCCCGGGGATCGAGAGGAGGATGGTTTTCTTGGGCATGGGGGAGTGGCTGGGGATTCAGGGATTTGGGGATATAGGGATTTGGGGATTTAGGGATTTGGGGATTTGGCGTCCGCAGTCGAACCAAACTCCTAAATCCCTAAGTCCCGAAATCCCCTGCAACATCCGTTACGATTGGCGAGAGAAACTCAAACGCCCTTCGCGCCGCCGTCGGCCCTTCGTGGCTGTGGCGGCTGAGTTCGACATACAGGCCGCCGACGTAGCCGCAGTCGGCCAGCGCGCGGAGCACGGGCGGGAAGTCGATCTGGCCTTCGCCGAACATCAGGTGCTCGTGGACGCCGCTCCGCGCGTCGTCGAGATGCACGTTGACCAGCCGCGACGCCCAGTGGCGGATCACCTCGGCGATCGGCGTTTCGCCCTGGCAGTGCAAATGGCCGGTGTCGAGCGTCAGTCGCAGGTTCGGGGCATCGATCCGCGCGAGCAGTTCCTCGAATTGGGGCATCGTGGCGATGAGCATGCCCGGCTCGGGCTCGAAGGCGATCGTCACGCCCCGATCGGCCGCGTAGTCGAGCACGACGCGCAGACCCTCGACCAGACGGTCCATCGTCTCGTGGGGCAGGTTGCCAACCTGCCGGGAAGAAGGCAGGTTGGCAACCTGCCCCACGTCGAGGTTGGCAACCTGCCCCACGAACGAGACGCCCGACCAGAGCGACACGCAATCGCTGCGGAGTTCGGCGGCGCAATCGATGGCGTATTTGTAGAAGTCGATCCGCCGGGCACGGGCGACGGGCGCGGGCGACAACAGCGTCGGTTCGTGCTTCTCCCGCGGATCGAGCAAGAAACGCGCCCCCGTCTCGATCACCGACCGCATCCCCAACGAATCCAGCAGCCTTTTCATGCGGAGCACGCGCTGCTGGCTGTAGCTGGCGTTCGGCGAAAGGGCCGTGTGGTCGATGGTGATCGCCACGCCGCGGTAGCCGATCCCGGCCAACAGATGCACGGCGTCGAAGAGGTCGTGGTGCGCCAAGCCGTTGGTGTTGTAGCCGAGGAACATGGAAGCAGGTGGAACGTTGACTGTTGGATTTCCGAGCGTCTTCTGTACCTTCGCAAAGTGGTCAGGGCTCAGGGTTCAGGATGCAAATGGGAGCTATGGGAGTAATGGGAATCATGGGAAGCGAGTGTCTCATAAGTCCCATGATTCCCATTACTCCCATCAGTCTTCTGTCTTCCTGCCTCCTGCCCCCTGCCTCCCTCCCTTTTCAGGTCGATTCAATCCACTTTCCCACCACCAGCGCCGGCGCCAGCAGTGCCAACACCACCCAGGCCACGCCGATGCCCGGCCACGTTGTGGGGTCGCCGCGCACCGCGTAGCAGGCGGCCGTGTCGAGCACGATGATCGAGACGATCGCATAGCGCACCGCGTATTGCACGCGTTCGGGCGTGGGATCTTTGAGCGCCCAAATGCAGCGCCAGATAATCAACAGGCCCAGCAGCCCGATTAGGAGTTGCCAGCGCTGCGGTTCGAGTTGCAGCAGCGGGATGATGCGCGTGCTGAACTGCGGCAACGCGACCAGCATCAGCATGCCCACGACCATCATCATCGCGCCGGTGACCAACGTCACGCGACTGCTTTCGAGCGCCTCGGTCCGCGCGAAGCGCGTGACGCCGACGATGTACGTACCGATGGCCGCCGCGACCAGCCAGTGCTCGCTCTGCCAGGCGGCGGCGACCGCACTCATTCCCAGCAGGACATTCAGGAAGCGGCATCCGCCCATGACGAACGGCCCCAACGGCGTGCGCTTCAGTCCGACGTTGTACCCGACGATACACGCGGCCAGCACGGCGGCGACGATGGCCGGCCGCGCGTCGTGGAGCACGGCCGCCGCGCCGCTCGCGGCCGCCACGCCGAACACCAGGAGCGACCATCCCAGCCGCCGGGCCGCGGCCAGCGAGATGCGATCGGAAGGCAGCGGCCGTTCGGGGCGCTCTTCGCGGTCGAGTTCCACGTCGAATACGTCGTTCAAGACCACGCCGGCCGCGTACAGCAGACTCGATGCCGCGATCAGCAGCCCGATGACCAATCCGCCGCCGGTCTCCAGATCGGCCTCGACGAACAGCGCGCCCATCGCCACGTCGGCCACGGCCGTGAAGATGTTGGGCACGCGCAGCAGTTCGAGATAGCTGCGGAATGTGGACGGGTTGTCGTCGAGATCGGACATGGGGAAAGAGGGCTGGGTTCAGGGTTCAGGGTTCAGACACAGGGTTCGGAGTTCGGTCGTTGAGTATAGCTGGGAATGGGAATCATGTGAGTAGTGAGAATGATGGGACCAAAGGAAGCCATTCGGCCAATGATATGTGCGTTTCCCATGGCTCCCATTATTCCCCCAAAACCCATCGGGACCCTAAACCCCGGATTCTGAACCCTGAACCCTGAACCCTGAACCCTTACAGCCGTCCGGCCCGTTTTGCGTCAGTCCCTCAATATGCCGCTTCGCCTCGCGTCCTGCGGCGTCGGGGTCGTCGATGTAGGGATACAACTCCACGGTGATCCAACCATCATACCCGCTGCGGGCGATCGCGTGCAGGGTGGCCCGCAGGTCGATCGCCCCGCGGCCGGGCACCAGGTGGGCGTGGCGGCGCGTGGCGGCGATGTCTTCGATGTGGTAGTGCTTCGCGTGTACGGCCATGCGTGCGATCCAGTCCTGCGGATCCTGCCCCATGCAGAAGGCGTGGCCGATGTCGAAGTTCAGTCCCACCCAGGGCGAATCGACGCGGCCGACGAACTCCAGGTACTGCTCGAAGGTCTCGATCAAGAGCCCCGGCTCGGGCTCGATCAGCAGCAGTACCTCCAGTTGGCCGGCCAGTTCGACGCAGGGCATCAGTTCCTCGTAGAACATCGCTGCCGCGGCCTGCCACGATTGCCCCGGCCGTAACGGCCCGCCCGGCTCGGTCTGGATCGACGGCCCGCCCAGCTCCTTCGCCAGCCGCAACGCCCGCTTGGTGTGCTCGCGGCGGATCGCCCGATAGTTTGCGTCGGGCTCGATCCACGACGGATGCCAGTACGGCTGGCGCGGATCGGCCACGGCGTTCATCATGAAGCCGTTGACGTTGCTGATCGCCAGGCCGTGCCGGTCGAGGCACTCGCGGATCGCCAGCTTGCGCTCGGGCAGCAGGCCCGCGGGCCAGGCGTGCGGCACGTCGGCCAGCAACTCCAGCCCGGCGTAGCCCAGGCCGGCGATCCGCGCGATCGTCTCTTCGATCGAGAAGTTCAGGTAGGCGTTGGAACTGTAGGCCAGCTTCATTGCAGACTCCGCACATATTCTAGCACATCGCGGATCTGCTCGGGCGTCAGGGCCCCGCGGTTGCCCGGCGTGGGGCCGTGGGCCGGCATGGGCGTCCCCTTCACGCCGGCGTGGACGCGGCGATAGAGGTCCGCCGGCCGGTCGCCGCCGCGAAACTTCTCGGCCGTGAAATCCCGCGGCCGCAGCGGCTGGATCGGCAGGCGGAAGAGCCTCGCCCGCTGCTGCGTCTCGGCCGCGTTTGTGCCGAGCTTGGACTTGTTCCAGTCGTCGTAGAGCGGGTTTTGCGGGCCGTCGCCGCGGCCTTCCGGGCCGTGGCAGGAGACGCACTTGGCGTTTTCGCTGATGTATACTCTTTGGCCGCGGACAATCGCGGCTGCGCGTTCTTGCGGCGTGTTGGCCGTCGGTTGGGAAGACGGTTCAAGAACTTGCTTACCCGCCGCCACCCACATCCCGACCACCGGCAGCAGTTCGTCGTCGCAGAACGCGTCGAGATCCTGCGGCGGATCGTCCAGATCGACGATCAGACGCACCAGCGCTAGTTCGACCTCGCCGCGGATGCTTAAGTACTTTACGTATTCGACCAACGCCGCGATTTCCCGGTCGCCCAGCGTATCGAACGACGGCATGGCCGTGCCGGGCACGCCGCGGCGGAGCGTGTCTTCCAGGTCGTCGGCCGTCGGCTTGGCCCCCGATAGCGTCGAGGTGAACTTGAAGACTCCGCGGCGGAAGTCGCGGGGATAGGGCGAGAGCACCGCAGCGTTCGGACCCGCGCCGTCGCCCGCGATGCCGTGACACAGCACGCAATGCTTGCGGTAGAGGCCCGCCAGGTTGCCCTCTTCGTCGCTTCGCACGGGCCCGGCCGCGGCGGTCAGCCGTTCCGCGTCGAGGCCCGCGCCCCGCGGGCTTTTCGGCGCGTCGGGTGTGCCACAAAGTTGCGCGAGCGCCTCGACGATGCTCTGCTCTTGCTCGGCCGCGATGGGCTCGCGCCCCTCGGCGTTCACCGCGAACCGCGGCGGCTTCGAGCGGCAGCCGCATACGGCCGTCGCCAACAGTACGAGCAACGCGGTAATGCAACGGGTGCCATGTCCCACGCTTGCCGTGGGCATGTGGTGGTCCGCCACAGTCTCGACATGCCCACGGCAAGCGTGGGACATGCCACCCGACACCCGTCTTACGCAACAGTAACTCATCACTTCTTCACCAGCCACGACGGGTCGATCTTGATGGTCCCCAGGTCGTTCGTCCCCGGCTCGATCGTCGCGTTGAGCCGCCCCTTGGGCCACTGCGGCGTGTCGAGCAGCCCTGGCCGCTCGTGCCAGACCTGGAACTCCAGCTTGCCCAACGGCAGCCGGCGGATCGTAAACGTGCCGTCGGCGGCCGTGATGGCCGCATACGGATTGTCGCGCGGCAGGATGTAGGCACTCTCCCACG
>Ga0233425_10010557_pt1 | contig 11197 bp, 6 predicted proteins | sample Watercolumn_Towu_2_FD_181712 | JGI IMG/M metagenome (GOLD analysis project Ga0233425, IMG submission 181712) | Freshwater microbial communities from Lake Towuti, South Sulawesi, Indonesia - Watercolumn_Towuti2014_140_MG | ecosystem: Environmental > Aquatic > Freshwater > Lake | place: Indonesia...
GAAATCGAGGTGCGTAATCTGGAAGGCGGCGGCGCCCGCATCTGCGTGCGGCTGCCGATCCTGGCGGATAGGAAAGGATAGGCGATGCCTGAAATACTGGTGGTGGACGACGAGCCCGGCATCCGGGAACTGATGCGGGAAATCCTCGAGGAGGAGGGCTATGAGGTGCGCGCGGCCGAGAACGGCACGGCGGCCCGGGCCGCCTTGGACGACAAGGTGCCCGACCTGGTGCTGCTGGACATCTGGATGCCCGACGTGGACGGCGTCACCCTGCTCAAGGAATGGAAGACCCAGGGCCGGCTGACCATGCCGGTGGTGATGATGTCCGGCCACGGCACGGTGCACACGGCGGTGGAAGCCACGCGTCTGGGCGCCTTCGACTACCTGGAAAAGCCGGTGGCCTACAAGCAACTGCTGGAAACCGTGCGCAAGGCCATGGAAACCCGCTCGGCCAAGCCCATCACCTCCGGCAACCTGGACTATCTTGGTTCGGGCGAGGCCATCAAACGCCTCACCCAGCGCCTGGGCCTGGCCGCCAGCGCCGGCCTGCCGGTGCTGCTGCTGACCGAGCCCGGCGCTGGCGAGGAGGCCGTCGCCCACTTCCTCACCCCCCCCGACGGCGCCTTCATCCAGGTGGACGAACCCGCAGTCCTGGCCGACCGTCCCGCCGACCTGCTGGTGCGCGCCAAGGGCGGCCTGGTGTTCGTGCCCGATCTCGCCAGCCTCTCCTCCATGCAGCAGAAGGGCCTGGTGCTGCTCATCGCCCGCCGCGCGGAGTTCGCCACCCGCGTGGTGGCCGCCTGCCAGTGTCCGCCGGCGCAATTGATGGCGGAAGGCAAGCTGCTGCGCGAACTGCACGACCAGTTCGCCCATGCCGTGGTCGACCTGCCACCGCTGCGCGGCCGGCGCGAGGACATCCCCGTGCTGGCGGCGCGCATGCTGGAGGATGCCTGCGTGCGCCTGCTGATCCCGCCGCGCCGCTTCACCGAAGCCGCCCTGGCGCTGCTGGCCACCTACGAATGGCCCGGCAACCTGGCGGAACTGGACGCCCTGGCGGGGCGCCTGGCCCTGGAAGACGGCCAGGAACCCGTGGAGACCGCCGCCGTGGAGGCCATTCTCGGCAAGCCGGCCAAGGCCACCGGCCCCGCCGGCGTCGACCTCATGCTGCATCTGCCCCTGAAGGAAGCCCGCGACGCCTTCGAGAAAGCCTATCTGGAAGCCCTGCTGGCGGAATGCGACTGGGGCATGAGCCGGGCGGCGGACCGCGCCGGCCTGGACCGCACCAACCTGTACCGCAAGGTCAAGCAACTGGGCATCGAGGCCCCCGGGAAGGAGAAGGGCTGAGGCGGCTGCTCAGTCCTCCAGCACCAGCCGGTAGCCGACGCCGGTTTCCGTGCGCAGGTGGCGCGGCCGGGCGGGATCGCCCTCCAGCTTGCGCCGCAGTCCGGTCATGTAGACCCGCAGATAGTGGGTGTCACCGGCGTGGCTGGGCCCCCAGACTTCCCTGAGCAGCTGCCGGTGGGTGAGCACCCGGCCGGTGTTGGCAATCAGCAGGGCAAGAAGGCGGTACTCGATGGGCGTGAGGTGCAGCTCCTCCCCCAGGCGGGTGACCTGCCGGCACGCGAGATCCACCGCGACATCGCCGAACTTCACCAAGGGCTCGTCCCCGGCCGTGGATCGGCGCCGACGCAGCAGGGCACGGACCCGGGCCAGGAGTTCTGCGACACCGAAGGGCTTGGTCAGATAATCGTCCGCGCCCGCGTCCAGGGCCGCCACCTTGTCGACCTCGTCGGCGCGCGCGGACAGGATCAGGATGGGGACGGCGCTCCAGTTGCGAATGTCCCGGACCACTTCGATGCCGTTCCGGTCGGGCAGCCCCAGGTCCAGGATGATCAGGTCGGGCCTGCGGGTGCCGGCCTCCACCAGGCCGCGCCGGGCCGTTTCCGCCTCGAACACGGCGCAGCCCTCGGCTTCCAGGGCCGCGCGCACGAAACGACGGATCTGCGGCTCATCCTCGATGATGACGATGCCGGGGGCCGGTGGGCGCGTATCGCTCATCCTACAAACCTCTGTTATCCACGAACGAACACGAAATAACACGAAGTAAATCAGTCAGTAGTTTTGAGTTTTCGGCCTCACCCCAAAGGTGATCGACAAACTGCGCAACCGCTTCTGAAATTTCGTGTTCTTTCGTGTTTTTTCGTGGATGAAATACTTTTCCCAGGCTCATACACGTTCCTCGGGAACAGGGGGCGGCTCGCCGGCCCGCAGGGTGATGACGAAGCGGGCGCCGCCCTCGGGACGGTTCTCCGCCCGCACCGTGCCCTTGTGGGCCTGGACGATGGCGCGCACGATGGCCAGGCCCAGGCCGACGCCGGCGACCGCCGACTCTTCATGGCCGCGGGTGAATTTCTCGAACAGGGCCTCCTCACGCCCTGGCGGCAGGCCGGGGCCATCATCGGCCACGGTGATGACGGCGTTGTCCCCTTCCTGGCGGGCGGCGATCTCGATGTGGCTGCCGGGCGGCGTATATTTCGCGGCGTTCTCCAGCAGGTTGCAGAACACCCGTTCCATGAGGGCGGCATCCAGCTCCAGCAGGGGCAGGTCGGCGGGCAGGTCCACCCGCACCGCATGCCGGGACAGGGGTCCGGCCAGATCCTGCAGGGCGGCGCCGATCACTTCCTCCAGGGGCAGCCACTCGCGTTTGAGCCGCACTTCGCCCTGCTGCAGCCGGGCCATGTCCAGGAGGTTGCTCACCAAGCTGCTGGTGCGCATCGCCTCGGCGCGGATGGCCTGGGCAATCTCCGCCTGGGCCTGTGGCAAGGGCGGGCCGGCCAGGGGCAGGGAGTCGGCCAGGCCAACCAGCACCGTCATGGGCGTGCGCAGATCGTGGGACAGGGCGGACAGCAGGCCGTTGCGCAGCCGCTCGGACTCCATGCGCACCAGGGCGTCCTGGGCCACCTCCACGTAGTGCACCCGCTCCAGAGCCAGGGCGATCTGGGCGGCCAGGGTTTCCAGCAGGCGCGCCTGCTCGGGCAGGAACAGCAGCCGCTTCCGGCTGGGCCGCAGGGCCAGCACGCCGCGGGTGCGCATGGGCGCCTTCAGGGGCAGGTAGTGCATGGGCGCGCCGGCCAGGCTCTGGGTGCCCATGCCGGCGGGCTGCTGGTGGTCGTACACCCACTGGGCGATGGCCGGATCCAGGGGCAGGTCCTTGTGTCCAGGCAGGGGAATGGGGGAATGCAGCTTGTCGTGGGCGTCCGGCAGCAGGAGGCAGGCCTGGGTCTGGAACAGGGGCTCCAGGTGGCCGACGGCGATCTCCACGATCTGCTCCGCCTGCAGCGCCCCGGCCAGTTCCCGGCCCAGGTCGTTCAGCGCCCGGGTGCGGCGCTCCCGCCAGGCGGCGATGCGCGCCTGGTAGCGCAGGTTGGCGGCCAGGGCGCTGATGCTGAGCCCCACCGCCAGCATGATGGCGAAAGTGAGCAGGTGGCGGGTGTCGGCCACGGTAAAGGACAGGTGCGGCGGCACAAAGAAGAAGTCGAAGGCCAGCACCGCCAGCACCGAGGCCAGCACCGAGGGGCCGCGGCCGTGGCGCGCGGCCACCCAGGCCACGCCCACCAGGTAGAACATGATCAGGTTGGCCAGGTCGAACCAGGGCATCAGCAGCCGGGACAGGATGGTGGCGGCGGCGCACACCCCCACGGCCCAGGCATAGCCCATCCAGCGGCGCTTGCCGGAGGGCTCCGGTTCCAGGTCCATGGGCATGGTGACCACCTTGTCATCGGGGGGCGCCTCGGCCTCGTGGGCCACCACGTACACATCCACGTCCTTGGCCAGGGCCGACAGGCGATCGGCCAGGGGCGCGCGCAGGATGCGCGACAGGCCGGTGCGCAGGCTCTTGCCCACCACCAGCTTTGACACGTTGCGGCTCACCGCGTAGGCCAGCAGGGTGGGGGCGTCCTCCTGGCCCGACAGGGTGGCGGTCTCGGCCCCCAGTTCCCGGGCGAGGGCCAGGGTCCTGAGAATCTTGTCCCGGTTGCTGTCGGAGAGCTTCTGCAGGCGTGGGGTCTCCACGTACACCGCGATCCAGTCGGCATGCAGGCTGGCGGCCAGCCGCGCCGCGGCGCGCACCAGGCGGTCGCCGCCGGCGCCGGGGCCGACGCAAACCAGCAGCCGCTCCTTGGCCTGCCACACCTCGCGGATGGCCCGGTCGTCGCGGTATTCGCGCATCTGGGCATCCACCCGGTCCGCGGTGCGGCGCAGGGACAGCTCGCGCAGGGCGATGAGGTTGCCCTTGCGGAAGAAGTTGCGGACGGCCCGCTCGGCCTGGTGCGGCAGGTAGACCTTGCCCTCCTTCAGGCGCTGCAACAGCTCGTCCGGCGGCAGGTCCACCAGGGCCACCTCGTCGGCCTGCTCGAACACCTTGTCGGGCAGGGTCTCCCGCACCTGGATGCCGGTGATGCCGCCGACGATGTCGTTCAGGCTCTCCAAGTGTTGTACGTTCACCGTGGTCCAAACGTTGATGCCCGCCGCCAGCAGTTCCTCCACGTCCTGCCAGCGCTTGGGGTGCCGCGAGCCGGCCACGTTGGAATGGGCCAGTTCGTCCACCAGGATGAGCGCCGGCTTGCGGGCGATCGCCGCGTCCAGGTCGAACTCCCTCAGCCGGCGGCCCTGGTAATCCACCTCCCGGGGAGGCAGCACCTCCAGACCCTCCAGCAGGCGGGCGGTTTCCTCCCGGCCGTGGGTTTCCGCCACGCCCACCACCACCTCGCGTCCCTGTTCCCTGAGCTGGCGCGCGGCGGACAGCATGGCGTAGGTCTTGCCCACCCCCGGGCAGGCGCCGAAGAACACCTTCAGCCTGCCGTGGGCGGCGCGTTCCGCCTCCGCCTCGATGCGGGCGAGGAGGGCGTCGGGGTCCGGGCGTTCGTTCGGGGCGTCGGCGGGCATGGGTTCAGTGTAGTGGCACGGCTGGCGGATGGAGAGTTTGTGACCAGGATCCGCTCCAGGCTAAACGGGCGCGGATCAAAATTCCGTAAAAATTGTGCCGATGCACCTCCATGGGGATCGTGTTAGTTACATTGTAATTTCAAATAGTTAGTTTAATAATGCAAGGCATGAATCGTCATGCACTCCACCTCGTCGAAGAACTGCTCGGCCTCTTCCCCTGTGTTGCCATCGTCGGCGTCCGACAGTGCGGCAAGACCACGCTGCTGGGCCAACTGCCCGGCGGCTGGCGCATCCACGACCTGGAAAAGCTGGCCGACGCGGAGGCCATCGCCCGCGATCCCGGCCTGTTCTTCCGGCTCAACCCGGACCAGGTGGCCATCGACGAATGCCAGTTGCAGCCGCGCCTGTTCCCCGCCCTGCGGGTGGCCATCGACAGCGACCGCAACCGACCCGGCCGCTATGTCCTCACCGGCTCCAGTTCCCCCGACCTGCTTTCCGCCGTGTCGGAAAGCCTGGCCGGGCGCATCGCCGTCGTGGAGTTGCCTCCCTTCGGCCTGGCCGAGGCCCACGGCCTGCCATCTTCGGGTTTCTTCGAATGCCTGGCCGGGCGCCGGCCGGCGCGGGACTACCTGGACCTGCCGGTCCGGCTGGCCCCCTCCCCCGTCCACGACTACTGGCTGCGCGGCGGCTACCCAGAACCCTGGCTAAAGGATCAGCCCCGCTTCGCCAAGCTCTGGATGCAGAACTACCTGCAAACCTACCTGGATCGGGACCTGCCGCGCCTGTTTCCGGGGTTGGACCGGGAAAGGTTCCGCCTGTTCGCCAACATGCTGGCCCACCTATCCGGCCGCATCGTCAACTACTCCGAGGTGGCGCGCTCCCTTGGCGTCTCCCAGCCCACGGCGCGGGACTACTTCCGCATCGCCGACGGCACCTTCCTCTGGCGCCACCTGCCCGCCTACGAGAAGGACGCGGTGAAAAGAGTGGTGAAACACCCCAAGGGCTACCTGCGCGACAGCGGCCTGCTGCATTTCCTGCTGCACCTCCAGGACATGGAACAACTGCGCACCCACCCCGGCATGGGCCCCTCCTGGGAGGGCATGGTGGTCGAAACCGTGCTGCGCGGCCTGGATGCCCAGGGTACGGCCTACCGGGCCTACCACTATCGCACCGGCGCCGGCGCCGAAGTGGACCTGGTGCTGGAAGGCGAATTCGGCCTGCTGCCCATCGAGATCAAGTACACCCAGCACGTGGACAGCCGCTCTCTGCGGGCCATCCGGGATTTCGTCGAGGAACGGGGCTGCCCTTATGGCATCGTCCTCAACAACGACGAACGGCCGAGGATGCTGGACGAAAAACTGGTGGGGGTGCCGGTGGGGTGTTTGTGAGCCGGCCTGGTTACGGTACCTGGTGGCACCCGGCTGCGTGAAAAATTTGTCTGGCATCCCTGGGTTGGGCTGACGCATGGAAGCCCAACATCTCCCATGTTTGCGCTGGGAAGTTGGGCATCGTGCCTCAGCCAACCTGTGCGGGCTGCGCCGCCGTGACGGCCCAGCCGGCGGTGGGGGAATATGCGCCGTCCCCATGTCCACCGAGATCCCCATGTCCGCCCGCAAGCCGCCCACCCGCAAGTCTTCCCCCCGCACCCCGGCGGAACCGCGTCTCTCGCGGCTGCGCCGGCCCGAAGGCCTGGCGGTGGAGGAATGGCAGGTCAAGCTGCGCCGGCAGTTCGGTCGGGAACAGCCGTTCCTCCTGGAGAACCTGGGCGACGAGCCGGTGTTTTCCGAGTTCGCCGTGACCAATCCCGCCAGCCGCAGCCGTTACCGGGTGGTGATCCGCGGCGCGGGCTTGGGGGAGAACTATTGCGGCTGCCCCGATTTCGCCAGCAACGACCTGGGTACCTGCAAGCACATCGAGTTCACCCTGGGCCAGCTGCAAGCCCGGCGCGGCGGCAAGGCGGCGCTGAAGCGGGGTTACCGGCCGCCGTTCAGCGAACTGTTCCTCGACTATGCCGGACAGCGCCGGGTGCGCCTGCGCCTGGGCTACGAGGCGCCGGAAGACCTGGCGGGCGAGGCGGCGGCGAAACTGTTCGGTGCCGACGGAAGCTTGCAGCCAGCGGACTATCCCCGCCTCGATGCCTTCCTCGCGCAGGCGGCGAAGCTTGGTCACGAGCTGCGCGCTTACGATGACGCCCTGTCCTACGTCGCTGAAATCCGCGATGCCGAAGCGCGCCGGGCGGCCTTGGCCGCTGCCTATCCCGCGGGGGCCATGGACCCCGGCCTGACAGGCTTGCTGAAGGTGCCCCTCTATCCCTACCAAGCCGAGGGGGCGCTGTTCGCCGCGCGCGCCGGGCGGGTACTGATCGGCGACGAAATGGGCCTGGGCAAGACCATCCAGGCCATCGCGGCGGCGGAACTCTTCGCCCGCCATTTCGGCGCCGAACGGGTGCTGGTGATCTGCCCGACCTCTCTCAAACACCAGTGGCAGCGGGAAATTGCCAAGTTCAGCGGACGCGAGGCCACGGTCATCGGCGGCCTGCGCACCACCCGCCAGACTCTTTACCAGGAAGTGGACTTCTGCAAGATCACCAACTACGAGGCCATCGTCCGCGACCTGGACCTGGTACAGGCCTGGGCGCCGGACCTGGTGATCGTCGACGAGGCGCAGCGCATCAAGAACTGGAACACCCAGGCCGCCCGTGCCCTGAAGCAAATCCGCAGCCCCTACGCGGTGGTGCTGACCGGCACGCCCCTGGAAAACCGCCTGGAGGAGCTCATCTCCATCGTCCAGTTCGTCGACCAGTACCGCCTCGGGTCCACCTGGCGGCTGCTCCACGAACACCAGCAGCGCGACGAATTCGGCAAGGTGGTGGGCTATGTCGGCCTCGACCGCATCGGTGCCACCCTCGCCCCCCTCCTGCTGCGCCGGCGCAAGGCGGAGGTGCTGGAGCAACTGCCGGAACGGGTGGACAACACCCTGTTCGTGCCCCTGACCGAGCCGCAGCGCGTGTACCACGAGGAGAACCGCGATGTCGTCGCCCGCATCGTCAACCGCTGGCGGAAGAGCGGCTATCTGTCGGAGGCCGACCAGCGCCGCCTGCACATCGCCCTGCAGGCCATGCGCATGGCCTGCAACAGCACCTATCTGCTCGACCAGGAAAGCGATTTCGGCCACAAGGCGGACGAGCTCATGCTGCTGCTGGAAGACCTGTTCGAACAACCGGATGCCAAGGCGGTGGTGTTCAGCCAGTGGAAACGCACCCACGAGCTCATCATCCGCCGCCTGGAACAACGCGGCTGGGGCCATGTGCTGTTCCACGGCGAGGTGCCGGGCGAGAAGCGCGGCGCCCTGATCGACCGTTTCCACGACGACCCGCACTGCCGGCTGTTCCTCTCCACCGATGCCGGCGGCGTCGGCCTCAACCTGCAACACGCCGCCGCCACCGTGGTCAACATGGACCTGCCCTGGAACCCGGCGGTGCTGGAACAGCGCATCGGCCGGGTCTACCGCCTGGGCCAGCGGCGCGGCGTGCAGGTGGTCAACTTCGTCGCCCAGGCCAGCATCGAGGAAGGCATGCTATCCGTGCTGGCGTTCAAGCAATCGCTGTTCGCAGGCGTGCTGGACGGCGGCAGCAGCGAGGTGTTCCTGCACGGCAGCCGGCTGGCGAAATTCATGGAAAGCGTCGAACAGGCCACCGCCGCCATGCCGGCACGGGACAAGGAAGCGGGAGAAACGGGGCGGGAGACGGTCGAGGAACTTCCGCAAGAGGCTGTGCCATTGGCAGCGGCGCCCTCGCCCGAAGCCTCCGCGCCGCCGCCCTTGGTCGCTCCCGCCAACCCCTGGGCGCCGCTCCTGGAAGTCGGCCTGCAATTCCTGGGCGGACTGAACGGCACAGGCGGCCAGGCGCCCCTGCTGGAAACCGATCCCGAGAGCGGCCGCGCCTACCTCAAGATCCCCGTGCCCGACCCGGCCGTGGTGCAACGCCTGGCCGACGCCCTGCGCGACCTGCTCTCGCCGTGCCATCCGGGATGACGACCCAGCTCGAAATCGACCTTGACGACCTGCTGCTGGCGCTTTCCAGCCCGCTGGTGTTTTACCCATGAGCCCTCGCCGTTCCCTGCACTGTTTGAATGCCCACCCCCGACTCGCGACAATCCAGCAACCATCACGCATCCACTGATAACAAAGGCGCTCACATGCTTCTCACCCGATTTTTGGACGACCTCAACCGCGAAGCGCTGATCGACTTGTTCGGCCTCTCCGCCGTCATGGACGTGGAAGCCGCCCTCAGGGAAAAATCCGGCAAGCCTTACGTGCAATGTCTGGTGCGCAAGAAGGATGTCCAGGCCAAGCGCGAGGAACTGGTGCGGCAACTCTGGCTGCACCGTCTGGCGGGCGAATACAAATACCCCGTCTCCCGCCTGACCGTGGAATACCCCATCACCTTCGGCCGCGACACCTCCAAGCGCGCCGACATCGTGGTCTTCGACCCGGACAGCCCCACCACGCCCTACCTCATCGTCGAGGTCAAGCAGGGCAAGCTCAAGGACGGCAAGGAACAACTGCGTTCCTACACCCACGCCACCGGCGCGCCCCTGGCCATGTGGTGCAACGGTGTCCAGGCCATCACCTGGCACCGGAAGAACCCGAACTACTTCGTCGAAATCCCGGACATCCCCTCGGCCAACCAGACCATCGACGACATCGCCGGCCAGCCCTGGACGGTGGAAACGCTGATCGAGATCGAGAAGAAGCGCGAAGCCGAAGGCAAGGGTGCCCGTAGCCTCAAGCAGTTGATCGAGGACATGGAGGACGAAGTCCTCGCCAATGCCGGCGTGGACGTGTTCGAGGAGGTGTTCAAGCTCATCTTCACCAAGCTCTACGACGAGATGTACTGCTACCGGGGCCGCCACAAGCACCTGCGCTTCCGCAACAGCAACACCGCCACCCAACTCAAGGCCAACCTTCAGGGCCTGTTCGACGACGCCCGCCGGCAATGGCCCGGCGTCTTCGCCGAGGACGAGAAGATCAAGCTGGGGCCGGAACACCTCCAGGTCTGCGTCGGCTCCCTGGAGGAATGGAAGCTGTTCAACTCCAACCTGGACGTGGTGGACGAAGCCTTCGAGTACCTGGTCAACAAGTCGTCCAAGGGCGAGAAGGGCCAGTACTTCACGCCGCGCTGGGTCATCGACCTATGCGTCAAGATGATGAACCCCCACGAAGCGGAAACCGTCATCGACCCCGCCGCCGGCAGCGCCGGCTTCACCGTCCACGCCATCTTCCACGTCTGGAAGCAGATCCTCGAAGACGAGGGCATCCCCGTCTCCCACCTGTTCACCATGGAGGCCAAGCCCCAGCGCTGCGCCGACTACGTCCAGGACAAGGTGTTCGCCATCGACTTCGACGAAAAGAGCGTGCGCGTGGCCCGTTGCCTCAACCTCATCGCCGGGGACGGGCAGACCAACGTCCTGCACATGAACACCCTGGACTGGCCCAAGTGGGACGAGCGCATCAAGCAGGACGAGGACTGGCAGGAAACCTACGGCCCCGGCTGGACCAAGCTTAAGAAGTTGCGCGCCGCGAGGAACGACAACCGGGCCTTCCAGTTCGACCTGCTCATGGCCAATCCGCCCTTCGCCGGCGATATCAAGCAGAGCGACATGCTGTCGCCCTACGAATTGGGCCACAAGGCCAACGGCAAGCTGGAAGGCAAGGTGGGCCGCGACCTGCTGTTCATCGAACGCAACCTGGACTTCCTGCGCCCCGGCGGCCGCATGGCCATCGTGTTGCCGCAAGGCCGCTTCAACAACGCCAGCGACAAGCGGGTACGCGAATTCATCGCCGAACGCTGCCGCATCCTGGCCGTGGTGGGCCTGCACCCCAACACCTTCAAGCCCCACACCGGCACCAAGACCAGCGTGCTGTTCGTGCAGAAATGGAACGACGACGCCACGGAACCCCGCTACCACTGCCCGCGAGTGGACGACTACCCCATCTTCTTCGCCACCCAGAAGCTGGAATCCAAGGACACCAGCGGCGAGAAGATCATCGCCAAGGACGCGGCCGGCAACCTGCTGCGGGACGGCCACGGCCACTGGGTCATCCAGCACGATCTGTTCAACCATGAGGGGCTGACGCAGGACGGCATCGCCGAGGCCTTCGCCGAATTCGCCGCGAAGGAGCGATTAGGTTTTTTTTGAGCCGCCCCTTTGACGAGGCCCGCTATCGGGGCTTGTTGGAGGGGCTGGAAGTG
>Ga0233425_10010558_pt1 | contig 11197 bp, 10 predicted proteins | sample Watercolumn_Towu_2_FD_181712 | JGI IMG/M metagenome (GOLD analysis project Ga0233425, IMG submission 181712) | Freshwater microbial communities from Lake Towuti, South Sulawesi, Indonesia - Watercolumn_Towuti2014_140_MG | ecosystem: Environmental > Aquatic > Freshwater > Lake | place...
CGGCAACAGGAAAATTGTAGTTGACTCGAAGGTATCTCTGGCAGCCTATCTGGAGGCTATCTCCAGTACAACTGATGAAGAACGAAGGGGTCGACTTGTGAAGCACGGCCAGCAGGTCAGACAGCATATGGTGAAATTATCTTCAAAGGAATACTGGAACCAGTTCGATCAGTCACCAGAGTTTGTTGTGCTCTTTATACCAGGGGAATCGTTCCTGAGCGCTGCGCTGGAATCCGACGCCACGCTGATCGAAGACGGCATACAGCGGCGCGTGATCATAGCCACCCCAACGACCTTTATTGCACTTCTGCGTGCCATCGCCTTTGGATGGCGGCAGGAACAGATGACCAAAAACGCTCAGCTGATTGGAGTGCTTGGCAAGGAGATGTATGAGCGCATGAACACCATGGTGAAACATTTCAATGACCTTGGCGCTGCAATAGGGAAATCCGTTGACACATACAACAGGGCTGTTTCATCCATGGAATCGCGGATTCTGCCGTCAGTACGCAGGTTCAGGGAGTTGGGTGTTGCTGCGCCGGATGAGATTCCAGTTATTGAGCAGAAAGAACAGAGGCCGAAGAACCTCAGTCTGCTTGATCCTGAATGAAGAACAGAAAGTCCTTCCTTAGTCGGCTGATTTTTATCGGAATTAGCCTTGTCGTCTGCTTTATTGCCTTCCAGTTCATCTTTCCTGACGTCTCAAAACTTCAGAAAGACAACCCCAAGAAGACCGCCTTCATGGAATACAGGGAGAAAGAGTGGTCCAGAGATGGGAAGAAATATTCGATCAGGCAGACATGGGTGCCTCTTTCGAGAATTTCGCCTTATCTTATAAAAGCAGTATTGATCGGGGAGGACGACAAATTCTGGCAGCATGAAGGATTTGATTACGAGGCTATGCAGAAGGCGATCGAAAAGGACATTAAGGAGAAGAAGTTCAAGCTTGGCGGAAGCACCATAAGTCAGCAGCTCGCAAAAAATCTCTACCTTTCCCCCTCAAAGAACCCGATAAGAAAGATCAGGGAGGCTATCATCACATGGCGCATGGAGAGGGCGATAAGCAAGAAGCGTATACTTGAAATTTATCTGAATGTGGCAGAGTGGGGCGACAGGGGTATCTTCGGAATCGAGGCTGCAGCCCGCAATTACTACGGCAAATCAGCTGCCGGACTCGGACCTGAAGAGGCTTCAAGACTGGCATCGGTACTTCCTAATCCGAGAAAGTTCAATCCCCTTGGCACTTCAAAGTATGTCGTGAACCGTTCGAACCTGATCTATAATATAATGGTGAGGAGGGGCATAGTTGTCCCTGAATATGAAGAATCAGGAGCTGCTGAAGACCAGGATGGGGCGAAAACTCCCGTTCCCCAGGATCTGCCTGTTGAGCAGACAAAACCTGCTGAATAGCAGACAGGGATTAACAGCAGCTTTTTGCGGTAAAATATTAATATGAAATATTCCATTGAAAAAAAGATGTTTGCATTCATAATTGCAGGAGCTCTGCTTGTCTGGATAGCAGATGCCATACTGGATTACAGGTCACTGCCTGGAAGTTCTTTTTTCGATATTTTCATATACGATCTCTCTGCTCATGAGCTTGTCACAAGGCTTCTCTTTATTCTCTCCTTTATGGTTCTTGGTTTTTTTATGTCCAGAATGATAGGCCGAATGATCAGGCTGGAGGATGAAAAGAGAGGCATGTTATCCGATGTAGAAAGATCCGAGAGGTTCCTTAGCACCATATTCGACAGTATCAGAGACCCGTTCATGATCATTGACCGCGACTACAGGATCATAAGGGCGAACCAGGCATATTCAGACCTTAAAAAGATAGCGCTTGACGATCTTCTCGATGAGAAGTGCTATGCAGTAACGAGGAACCGTGAAGATGTGTGCGAAGACTGCATCGTCGCAAGGACATTCAGGTCTGGAGACCCCTCTGCAAAGGAGAAGAGGATTGTCGCTGCCAATGCTGATGAGTGGGTGGAAATATACACCTATCCCATACTTGACCAGAATGGAAGCGTCACTCATGTTATCGAATATGTAAGAAATATTACTGACAGAAAGCGGGCAGAGGCCGGGAAAATGAAGCTTATTGAAGACCTTGAGACGCTTTCATCGATCGACAGCCTGACAGGCCTTCTGAACAGGCGCATACTTTTCGAGAGGCTCAGATATGAACTGAACAGGGCGGGCAGATATGAACTTGAGATGTCTGTCATGTTCTGCGATCTCGACTTATTCAAGGAGATCAACGATACCTATGGACATAAGACCGGAGATGATGTTCTTAAAGGAGTTGCTGCCATACTCAAACAGTCTCTCAGGGTGACTGACATAATCGGCAGATACGGCGGAGATGAGTTTCTGATTGTTCTGCCGCAGACATCGCTTGCAGGGGCAAGAGAGCTTGCGGAACGAATAAGGATAGCTGTGATGAACGAGCGCTTTATGATGCCGGACGGCGGTTCAGCTTCCCTGACCACAAGCATAGGCGTCACGAACTATAACGGCAGGAACGGAGATGTTGACGATCTCATCAACAGGATAGATAACGCTCTTTATGTATCAAAAAGGTCAGGAAAGAACCAGGTCTATTCCCTGGGTTGATCCTTCCCGCCATGCAGGAACTCCCTGCCGAAGGGAGAGAGTTCCCTCAGCTGCATTATTATGCCTGGCAGTATATCGAGGACCCTGTCTATCTCCATACCGGTATTATAGCGGCCAAGCGAGAACCGGATGGATCCATGTATGGCGGTATGCGGAACGCTCATTGCCTTAAGTACATGTGAAGGTTCGAGAGATCCGGAGGTGCAGGCAGAGCCTGAGGATGCACATATATTATGTTCATTCAGCCTGAGAAGCACGGCCTCGCCTTCAATATATTCAAAGCTTATGTTCGAAGTATTCGGCAGCCTGTTCGATATATCGCCGTTTATCCTGGCATTTGGACATGAGGAGAGCAATCCCCGTTCGAGCCTGTCACGAAGTCTGCTGAGACACTCAGCTTCTTCGGAAAGGTTCTTTGCTGCAAGCTCGGCAGCCTTTCCAAGGCCTATTATAGATGCAACATTTTCGGTGCCTGCCCGTCTTCCATGTTCCTGATGACCTCCGATTATATACGGACGGAAAGGTGTGCCCTTTCTGACAAATAGCGCTCCAATGCCCTTGGGTGCATGCAGCTTGTGACCTGATATTGTGAGCATGTCCAGCGGAACATTCTTTACGTCTATCGGGATTTTTCCGGCAGCCTGGACAGCATCAGTATGCATAAGAACCCCGTGCTCCCCTGCTGTCTCGGCAATGCTGTTGATCGGGAATACCACGCCTGTCTCATTGTTCGCATACATAACAGATATGAGGGCCGTCTCGTTATCTGTGGCATGTTCAACGGCACCCGGCTCAAGTTGACCTTTAGTGTCAACAGGCAAATATGTTGTCCTGAAACCCTTCTGTCCGAGAACCCTGCAGAAGTTCAGCACTGCAGGATGTTCAACACTGGTCGTTATGATATGTCTTCTTGATGCTGAGGCTGTTGCAGCGCTCATTATGGCAGTGTTGTCTCCCTCTGTTCCGCTGCCTGTGAATATAATCTCTTCAGGTTCAGCGTTTATGAGCGCAGCAACCTGTTCTCTGGCCTTTTCAATTTTTCTGTGTATCTGCCCGCCGAAAGTATGCATGCTCGACGGGTTGCCGTAATATTCCCTGAGATACGGCAGCATTGCATCAAGGACCTCCGGCGCTATCCTTGTGGTTGCATTATTGTCGAGATATATTTCGCTCATCGGCTGATCCCGACAATAATCTCCTGGCCGGTTATCTCTGAAAGTCTTTTCTGTATTGATCTCAGACTTGAGTCCGACATCATGCATGAGCTGCACCTGCCTCTCAGTTCGATAAGCACCCTGTTGCCTTCGATGTCAACTATCTCTGCATCTCCGCCGTCTGCCTGCAGTCCTGGCCTTATCTCTCTTTCGAATGCGTTCTGGATCAGGGCGATCTTCTGCAGGTTGGTGAGCCTTCGTGGTTCTGCTGGTGCAGGAGGTTCTTTAATGGTCCAGATGTCTGACAGGATCTTCTGGATGTCATCCCTGCAGCTGCCGCAGCCTCCGCCGGCCTTTGTGAAGTTGGTGATCTCGTCGACAGTAATGAGATGGTTTTCTGCTGCAACCCTTCTGATCTTTTCCTCGGTGACATCAAAGCATTTGCATACTATTCTTTCATGGGACTTCTTCGTTGTCTCAAAGCCGCGATAATTACCTATGGCAGCCTCAAGTGCATCCCTGCCCAGTACTGAACAATGCATCTTCTGCTCCGGAAGACCGCCTAAAAAATCGGCAATATCCTGATTTGTGACCTGAAGCGCCTCATCAAGGGTTTTGCCCTTTATCAGTTCGGTAAGCGCAGACGAACTTGCTATTGCGCTTGCGCAGCCGAAGGTCTGGAACTTTGCATCAGTGATCCTGCCACTCTCCCTGTCAATCCTGAGGAAAAGCTTGAGGGCATCACCGCAGATGATGCTCCCGACCTCACCGACTGCGTCAGCGTCTGCTATCTCTCCGACATTCTTCGGATTAAGAAATGCCTCTCTGACCTTGTCCGTGTACTCCCACATGATTACATGGTTGCATAAGGCAAAAATGATGTCAATAAACGCTTGACAAAAGAACAGGTCAGGTCAAATATATAAACTCGTCAGGAGGTTGCGTATATGTCCAAAATCAAAGCTGATGTTATTGTCGATGCCTCCGGTCTGCTCGCTCCGCTGCCGTTCCTGAGGGCAAAAAAGGCGCTGGTCCGGCTCAGGGACGGAGAGGTGCTCGGTCTTTTTGCGACTGATCCATCGGTCATCTCAGACATTCAGAGATTTACTGCTCGCCTCGGTCTTGAGCTGATAGATACTGTTGAGAAAAATGGCAGCATCGAGTTTTACATGCGCAAGTGACCGGATTTTATTCTGATTTGCTTATTATTGCCTGCTTTGACTCATATTCCTGCATTGTGATAGGATTACCAAAATTCAATTCTTAATGCTGCCGGAGTGGCGGAATTGGCAGACGCAAGGGACTTAAAATCCCTCGGGGGCAACCCCGTACCGGTTCGATCCCGGTCTCCGGTACCACCTGTCTCATCAAAATCAGGCCATATGGTATAATTACTTTCGTTTGTAATGGTTAAAATTACTGACAAGGAGATGTAATGGCAGAAAAAGAGAAAGAGATTGATAAAGAGACGGAGATACCTGACAATGTTCCTGTGCTTCCTGTAAGGGATATAGTCGTATTTCCATATATGATAATCCCGCTGTTCGTCGGCAGGGAGATGTCGATACGGGCAATAGAACAGGCGCTTTCGGAGAACAGAATGATCCTTCTTCTCACCCAGAAGGACATGAGCATAGAGAACCCTGAATCGAAAGACCTTTATGATATCGGCACTGTCGGCATGATCATGAGGATGTTGAAACTGCCTGACGGAAGGGTCAAGATCCTCGTCCAGGGGCTTTCAAAGGTAAAAGTAAAGAAGTTCAGACAGGTCACTCCATACATGGAGGCGGATATCTCAAAAATTGAAGAGGTCAAACCTGCAGCGCTCTCGATAGAGGAAGAGGCGCAGGTCAGAACGGTCAAGGAGCAGCTCGACAAGGCTGTATCATACGGCAAGACCATACTGCCTGATATCATGGTCGTGATAGAGAACATTGATGATCCCGGAAGACTTGCAGACCTCGTGGCATCCAATCTCGGACTTAAGACAGAACAGGCTCAGGAGATCCTCGAGATATCAGACCCGATGGTAAAACTGAGACGCGTAAGCGATATTCTCGGCAGGGAGATTGAGCTCCTGATAGTCCAGCAGAAGATCCAGTCCGAGGCCCGTGGAGAGATAGACAAGACACAGAGAGAATATTTCCTGCGGGAGCAGCTCAAGGCAATACAGAAGGAACTCGGTGATATTGATGAGCGGGCTGAAGAGGTCAGGGAGTTCCGCAGAAAGATAGAAGAAGCCAAAATGCCTGAAAAGGTGATGAAAGAGGCGGAAAAGCAGCTTAAGCGCATAGAAAAGATGCATCCTGACAGTGCTGAGGCTGCAACAATCAGGACATATCTTGACTGGCTGGTTGAACTTCCATGGTCAAAGAGCACCAAAGACAATCTTGATATAAAGGCCGCAAAAAAAGTACTTAATGACGATCATTATGATCTCGAAAAGGTCAAGGAGCGCATTCTCGAATATCTGAGCGTACGCAAGATCAAAGAAAAGATGAAGGGGCCTATCCTCTGCTTTATCGGACCTCCGGGTGTCGGCAAGACATCCCTGGGCAGGTCCATAGCCCGTTCACTTGGCAGAGAGTTCGTAAGGCTGTCGCTTGGCGGCGTCAGGGACGAAGCAGAGATAAGGGGCCATCGCAGGACCTATGTAGGCGCTCTGCCAGGAAGGATCATACAGGGCATGAAGACAGCAGGAACCAACAATCCGGTCTTTATGCTTGATGAGATAGACAAGATAGGAATGGACTTCAGGGGCGACCCGTCATCTGCGCTGCTCGAAGTGCTCGATCCTGAGCAGAACTTTGCATTTGCTGATCATTATCTTGCAGTACCGTTCGATCTGACAAATGTGATGTTCATTACAACAGGCAATCTCGCAGACACTATTCCGGGGCCGTTGAGAGACAGGATGGAGATCATATATCTGTCCGGTTATACCGCTGAAGAGAAGCTCGGCATTGCCAGGAAGTATCTGCTCCCGAAGCAGCTTGAGGAGCATGGCCTCACATCAAAGATACTCAATATCACAGATCAGGCAATGAATATGCTCATCTCACAGTATACCCGCGAGGCTGGTGTGCGCAATCTCGAGAGGGAGATAGCCAATCTCTGCAGAAAGGTCGCAAAGCGGATAGCAGAAGGAAAAGAGAGGAAGTTTGCCATCACCGTAAAGAACCTGCAGAGCTTTCTTGGCGTTCCCAAATATCTTCCGGAAGAGGAGATGTCAAAGGACGAAATAGGTGTCTCTACAGGACTTGCATGGACCGAGGCAGGCGGTGACATAATCTATATCGAAGCTACCACGATGAAGGGCAGAGGCAGTCTTACCCTTACGGGACAGCTTGGAGATGTCATGAAGGAGTCCGCTCAGGCAGCGCTGAGCTATGTCAGATCAAAGGCAAAGACCCTCGGCATAAAGGATGATATATTTTCGAAGACCGATATACATATACATGTGCCTGCAGGTGCAATTCCTAAGGACGGCCCTTCAGCAGGAATAACGATCGCAACTGCAATAGCCTCTGTTTTTACAGGCAGACCGGTAAACAAGAACATTGCGATGACCGGCGAAGTCACCCTGAGGGGAAGGGTCCTTCCGATAGGCGGACTTAAGGAGAAGACCCTTGCCGCAAAAAGGGTCGGGATCCACAAGATAGTCGTACCCAAGCGCAACATGAAGGACCTTGAGGACATCCCGAAATATATCAAGAAGGATATGGAATTCCTGTTTGCAGAGTCTATGGAGCAGGTGCTTAAGGCTGCGCTCAAGCCTGCAAAAAAACCGACCCGCAGATAGAGCTTGCAGATGAAGCTTTCCGGTGCAGGAGAACTCTCCCTTCTGGATTCATTGAGAAGGCGCTTTAAGGACAGGGCAGAGGGGCTTATTCTCGGCATTGGAGATGATGCTGCAGTAATCAGGCATAGAGGGGACCTGCTTCTTACAACAGACATGATGGTCGAAGGCGTACATTTTGACCTTTCATGGACAACCGCCTACCAGCTTGGGTACAAGCTGGTTGCAGTCAATGTCAGTGACATATATGCAATGGGCGGCTCGCCGCGTTTTCTGCTCCTCAATTTTTCGTCGCCAGGCAGCTGCACCACCTCATTCTTTAACGACCTTTTTGACGGCGTCAAAGCCGCACTGAAAGAGTACGGCGCAGTACTGATAGGGGGGGATATCTCCGCTTCTGACAGGATCATGCTCTCTGCAACTGTAGTTGGTTCTGCAACAAAGGTGGTCAGAAGAAGCGGTGCCAGGGCAGGAGACAGGATATATGTGACAGGCCCACTTGGCGACTCTGCATGCGGACTCGATCTCCTGAGAAAAATATCAAGACCCGTCGATCTAAACAGGAGATCATATAAAGGCATGCCGCTGAAATGGAATATGATCAGACCTCTTGCTGCAAGGCACCTTATGCCGAAAGTCCGCAATTCATCCCGATATGCAGTCAGGGCGAATGCGATGATGGATATAAGCGACGGCCTTCTTATCGACCTTTCGCGTCTCTGCAGGGAGAGCAGGGTTGGTGCAACTGTTTATGAGGAGCAGTTGCCCATATCTGATGAATTAAAGGCTGCTGCTGATCATCTCGGGAAAGACCCCCTTTCTTATGCCCTTTCAGGAGGAGAGGATTACGAACTGCTCTTTACGGCCCCGCCTGATGCTGAGGTGGATGCATGCTGCATAGGCAAGATAACCGGGCGTGGAATGTTCATGATTAAAAAAGACAACAGAAGGATAAAAATATCTGCAAAGGGGTATCAGCATTTCTCACTTCAGAGATAGATTCAGACAGATATTGGGTGTCAGGGAATCTCCTCACAGGATAGCCATGGCCTTTTCTGTCGGGGTATTCATAGGCATGTCTCCCCTGCTCGGACTGCATACGGTGCTCGGCCTGTTCATTGCCTGGCTGTTCAGACTTAACAAGGTCGTTACGGTTGTCGGAGTCTATGTGACAAACCCCTGGACCATAGTTCCCATATATTCCTTTGGCACATGGCTGGGCGCCAGGCTCATCGGCATCAATGACATAATCCCTGATGTTGACTGGGCGCATATTTCGATGAAGGAGTTCGTTCATGCATTCGGGCCCCTGCTCATGCCTTTTGTTATCGGGACTACGCTCCTCGGCCTTGTCTCCGCGTTTCTGAGCTATTTCATTGTGCATAGGGCAGCAGGGAAGAACCGTGAGTAAGGTCTCTCTCGTCAGTCTCGGCTGTCCCAAGAATCTCGTTGACTCTGAAAAGCTTCTGGATAAACTTGCGGAAAAGGGCATATCCTACTCTGCTGATCCGGACGATTCTGACATACTGCTCATCAATACATGCGGATTCATCGAGGATGCAAAGAGGGAATCTGTTGAGGAGATCCTCAGACTCGCCGAACACAAGGATGGCGTAAAGAAGCTTGTGGTCTTCGGATGCCTTGCCAAGAGGTTCGGGCCTGAGCTCCAAAAGGAGATACCTGAGATCGATGTTATCTACGGTGTCGGTGACGACCAGAAGATAGTGGAATTCTGCAGTGATATTCTGAAGCCTGAAGAAGGACCCGCTGACAGGCCTGAGATCAATGAAACTGCCTATGCCTATCTCAAGATCGCAGAGGGATGCGATCGCGGATGCTCATACTGCGTGATACCTGATATAAGGGGAGGGTTCATAAGCAGAAGTCCTGACGAGGTCCTGAGGGAGGCAGAAGACCTTCTCCTTTCCGGAAAGAAGGAGCTGATCCTGGTCGCTCAGGACATCACATCATATGGCAGCGATATAGGTGGCTATGACCTGAACAGGCTTGTGAAGGACATTGCCTCGATCAGCGGGGATTTCTGGATAAGACTGCTCTATCTCTATCCAACATCCATAACTGACGGACTCCTCGAAACAATGGCAGGAGAAAAGAAGGTATGCAGATATCTCGACATTCCGCTTCAGCATACTGAATCCAGGATACTTTCACTGATGAAGCGCGGTGGCAACAGGGTCTACTACGAAAAACTTATTAAAAGAATAAGATCAAGTGTTCCGGATGTTGCGATACGCACAACCCTGATAACAGGCTTCCCGCAGGAGACAGATGAAGACTTTGCCAATATGCTCGCTTTTGTTCAAGAGATGAAGTTTGACAGGCTCGGGGTATTTCCTTATTCGCGTGAAGAGGGCAGTAATGCATACCTGCTTAAAGATCAGGTCCCCAAACAGACCAGAAAACGGCGCAGCAACATGATCATGCAGGCCCAGTCTGCAATTTCAGCCGAAAGAAACAAAGCCCTTGTTGGGAAGACCTTCAGGGCGCTCGTTGACATGCAGGATGCTGACCTGTCTGTTGCAAGGATATATTCTCAGGCCCCTGAGATAGACGGGGTCACCTTCATCAGGGACAGAAGAGCAGTGAAAAATAAATTTGTAAATATAAGGATCACCAACTCCTATGACTATGACCTTGAGGGTGAGGTCATCTGATGAGGAGGTCCCCGTGGATCAATCTGGTGCTTTTTGTTCTAACCCTCTGCTCCACGATGATAGTCGGGGCAATGCAGGCAGGGGTTGATATCTTTTCAGAACCTGTCAGGATATACAGGGGGCTGCCTTTTTCCCTGACACTGCTGACAATACTTCTTGCCCATGAGTTCTCTCACTATATTGCATCTCGCATGCATGGAGTCGAGGCCTCTTTGCCGTATTTTATCCCGGCGCCAACCCTGTTCGGCACGCTCGGTGCATTCATTGCGATGAGGTCGCGCATAACGACAAAGAATGCGCTTCTGGATATCGGCGCTTCCGGTCCTTTAGCCGGATTCATAATTTCAGTGATCGCAGTAATGGCAGGTCTTGCCTATTCAGACCTGATAGTCCCTCAGGCCGGTAAAGAGGTCATTGAGCTTGGAGATTCGATCCTTTTTAGGGCGCTTTCAAAGATTGTCATCGGGAATGTGCCTGATTCTGCAGAGATATATCTGCATCCTGTTGCGTTTGCCGGCTGGATCGGTCTTTTCGTCACATCTCTCAACCTTATACCTGTCGGGCAGCTTGACGGAGGACATATAGCATATGCGGTCTTCGGAGCGATGCATGAGAGATTCTCTAAGGTGCTGATCGGAATAATGGTGGTGTTCGGCATCTTCCTGTTTACCGGCTGGCTTGTATGGGCAGTCCTGCTTATCTTTCTTGGATTAAAGCATCCTCCAATATATTATCCTGAAATACCTCTTGATCCGAGGCGCAGGACTGTTGCACTCATTGCGCTTGTGATCTTTGTCATTACATTCATCCCTGTACCGGTTACCATAAAATAAAACTGTCTTTCGCATTTAAGTTGAAAGCCTTGGGCTGAGCAGACCGCAGTGCTGATGGATCTTGAGCAGGAAGTATTTGACGTCTCTGTAGCCGTAAGCCATGCGCTTTAACCTTTT
>Ga0233425_10010559_pt1 | contig 11197 bp, 8 predicted proteins | sample Watercolumn_Towu_2_FD_181712 | JGI IMG/M metagenome (GOLD analysis project Ga0233425, IMG submission 181712) | Freshwater microbial communities from Lake Towuti, South Sulawesi, Indonesia - Watercolumn_Towuti2014_140_MG | ecosystem: Environmental > Aquatic > Freshwater > Lake | place: Indonesia...
CCCCCATTCGTTTGCCAACCTCATGAGTCCTGACATGGGCTCGGACCCCCGGTTTTTTCTGCCTCCTTCGTTCTGTCCGTTTCCGACGCCTGAGTCGCTTGCAAGAAAGTGAGATGCGCCCTCTTGCGCGGCCGCTCGAATTCCCTTCTGGACTCGCGCCCGCCGCCGCCAGCACACTCGCCGCGCATTCCGCCGCGCCACGCATGGACCCGCTCTGGATTCTTTTCATCGGCATCGTGGTCGTCATGGGCGGCATCCTCGCGCTGCGGTTGCACGCGTTCCTCGCGCTCGTGCTGGGCGCGCTCGTCGTGGCCACGCTCACGAGCGACCGCAAGCTCGTCGAGTTCGCGCTCAAGAACAAGCAATCACCCGAGCAGGCGAAGGCGCTCGCCAACCAGTCGCCCTCCGAGCGCGTCGCGCGCGAGTTCGGCTCCACCTGTGGCAAGATCGGCATCCTTATCGGCATGGCCTCCATCGTGGGCAAGTGCTTGCTCGACTCCGGCGGCGCGGATCGCATCGTGCGCGGCGTGCTCGGCGTGATGGGCGAGTCGCGCGCGCCACTCGCGTTCCTCGCGAGCGGCTACCTGCTGGGCATCCCCGTGTTCTTCGACACGGTGTTCCTGCTGATGATTCCCATCGGCAAGGCCATGCGCCTGCGCACGGGCCGCAACTACCTGTTTTATATCCTCACCATCATTGCCGGCGCGACGATGACCCACTCACTCGCGCCGCCCACGCCGGGGCCGCTCTTTGTCGCCGCCGCGCTCAACGTCAACATGGGCCTGATGATTCTGGGCGGCTGCGCGGTCAGTGCGTTCACCGCCATCGCGGGCTACTCGTGGGCCAAGTGGGTCAACAGCAGGAACGACATCCCGCTGCGCGAATCGCCCAACACCAACCTCGCCGAACTGGAGCAACTCGCCCGGCGCGACGAAAGGGACCTTCCGCCCTTCTGGCTCTCGCTCACGCCCATCCTGCTGCCCGTGCTGCTCATCAGCGGCGACACGCTCCTCGCTTCGCTGCTCAAGGGCCCCGCGCCGGATCAAGTCGCTACCGAGTTGAAGATGCTCGCGTCGTGGTTCCACACGCTCGGCGACCCCAACATCGCCCTCGGCATCTCCGCCGCCATCGCGCTTGCGATGCTCGCGTGGCAAAAGCGCTCGAGCCTGTCCGCGCTCGGCGCCGCCACGCAGGACGCGCTCGGCGAGGCGGGCCTCATCATCCTCATCACCGCCGCCGGTGGCGCGTTCGGTGGCGTGCTGCAACAGAGCGGCATCGGCCCGCGCATTCAGGAACTTTCCTCGCACTACAACATCGCCCTGCTGGTGCTGGCTTTCTTCGTCACAGCGCTCATCCGCATCGCGCAGGGCTCGGCCACCGTTGCCATGATCACCACCGTCGGCATGCTCGGCTCGATGGCGGACCCGGCACAGACCGGCTTCCACCCGCTTTACCTCGCGCTGGCCATCGGCTGCGGCTCCAAGCCCGTTCCGTGGATGAACGACAGCGGCTTCTGGGTCGTGTGCAAGATGAGCGGCCTGACCGAGCGCGAGGCGCTCAAGTTCTACTCGCCGATGGTCACACTCATGGGCTTCGTCGGCCTCGTTGTCGTGATGCTGCTGGCGAAGGTGTTCCCGATGGTGTAATCGGACGTCATGCCCGACGACTATCAAATCGGTTCCGACGCCGAGTGGCTCAAGCACTCCAACGAGGAGATCGCGCGCCTGGTCAAGAAGCGCGACAGGCAGTTGCTCCTGCTCCGGTTCGTGCTGCTGCTCGCACTCGCTGCGCTTGGCTGGACCGTTTGGAAGTTCAGCCAGAAGGCGCCCGTGAGCGAGTTGTGGAAGTTCTGACCGTTTCGGTTCGTGCTTCCTCGCGCCCGGTCAGCGTGGCACGTTCGCGCGCATGACTTCCGCCGAGTCCGCCGTGCGTCAGCGTTACGCCGCCGCCGCGCAACAACGCGAGGCCGCGCTCTGCTGCCCCATCAACTACGACCGCCGCTATCTCGAAGCCATCCCGGCGGAGGTCATCGAGCGGGACTACGGCTGCGGCGACCCCTCCAAGCACGTCCGCCCCGGCGAGACCGTGCTCGACCTCGGCAGCGGCACGGGAACAATCTGCTTCATCGCCTCGCAAGTGGTCGGTCCGACTGGCCGGGTCATCGGCGTGGACATGACCGACGAAATGCTCGCCCTCGCCCGCCGCAACGCGCCCATCGTCGCGCAGCGGCTCGGCTACTCGAACGTCGAGTTCCGCAAGGGCCGAATTCAGGACCTCGTGCTCGACCTTGAACGTCTCGACGCCGAGTTGAAGTCCCGCCCCATCGCGGACGCCAACGCCTTTCTCGCAGCGCTGGAACTGGCCGACGACCTGCGCGTGCGCGCGCCGCTGGTCGCGAGCGGCTCCGTGGACGTCGTGGTCTCCAACTGCGTCCTCAACCTCGTCGAACCCGCAGCCAAGCAGCAGCTCTTTGGCGAAATCTTCCGCGTGCTGCGCGAGGGCGGGCGCACCGTCATCAGCGACATCGTGAGCGATGCGGGCGTGCCGGAAGCGCTGCAAACCGAGCCGCGATTGTGGAGCGGCTGCATCAGCGGCGCGTTCCGCGAGGACCTGTTCCTGCGCGCATTCAAGGACGCGGGCTTCACGAGCGTGCGCTTGATCGAGCGCAGCGTGACGCCGTGGCAGACCGTGGCGGGCATCGAGTTCCGCAGCGTGACCGTCGAGGCGTGCAAGGGCGCGAACCTCAATGCGGACGAGTGCTGCGGTGGCGGCCGGTGTTGTTGAACCACTGCCTGGCCTGATTTGATTTGCCGCCATCCGCGCGCGCCGTTTTCATCGGCGCGTGACCCGCGCCGCAAGCTTCGCGAAATACTGGCTCCCCGTCGTGCTGTGGATGGCGCTCATCATCGGCGGTTCCACCGGCGCGCTCTCCGCGCAGCGCACCTCGCGCGTCATCGGCCCGCTGCTGCGCTGGTTCAAGCCGGACGTGTCGGACGAGACCATCCGCGCCGCGCAGTTCTGCATCCGGAAGACCGGGCACGTAACCGTCTATGCCGTGCTCGCCTGCCTCGTGTGGCGCGCGCGCCGCAAGCCGCTCCGGGGCGACACGCGTCCGTGGCACTGGCGCGAAGCCGCCGAGGCTGCGGGCTTCGCCGCGCTCTACGCGGCGACGGATGAATGGCACCAATCGTTCGTCCCCTCGCGCGAAGGCTCCGTGGCGGACGTGTTGCTCGATGCGTGCGGTGCGTGGCTCGGGCTCGTCGTGTTGTGGCGCGTTGGCTTGCGACGACAGTGGTGGCCGGAGCCGCCCAAGATGACGGCCACATGAAGCGCCCGCTCGTCCCTGTCGCGCTCGCTTACGCGGGCGGCGTGCTCGGAGCCCGACTGTGCGCCGTGGAACTGCCGTTGTGGTGGCTGCTCGTCGCAGGCGCGCTCGCCGCGACGCTTGCCCTCGCTCGCGCATCGTGGCGCGCGTGGATGCTGTGGCCGCTCCTCGTCGTGGCGGGCTGGGCGAATCTCACCTCACGCACGGCTGTCCTCGCGCCGCACGACCTTCGCGTCATCGCCGGGCCCCACGCCGAGCTGGTCACGCTGCGCGGTTCGCTTGTCGCAACACCGACGCACCGGGTGTTCATCCGCGACCAGCAGGAGTCCATCCGCACTCACGCCGTTGTCGAGAGCACGGGGCTTCGCCGCGGGGACAAGTGGTTTCCCGCGGCCGGCGAAGTCGCCGTGACCACTCCGGCGTCGCTCGGCGTGGAGTTCTTCGGCGGGCGCGCAGTAGAGGTGTTCGGCGTGTTGCATCCGCCGAAGCCCGCGGTGGCCGAGGGGCTTTTCGATTATCGCGAGCACCTGCGCTGGAAGGGGATTTACTTCCAACTCGACACGAAGGGCACGAACGACTGGCGGCTCGCCGCGGGCGTTCCGCAACCGGCAACGCCGCCGATGGCGGACCGTTTCTTCGATTGGGCACAGCAAACCCTCGCGCTCGGACTGCCGGAGGAGGACCTGTCGCTCCGCCTCTTGTGGGCGATGACGCTCGGATGGAAGACCTCGCTCACGGACGAGGTCAGCGAGCCGTTCATGCGCTCGGGCACGATGCACATATTCGCCATCAGTGGGCTGCACATCGCGCTGATTGCTGGAATCCTCGTGGCGCTGCTGCGCGTGGCGCAGCTGCCGCGGGCGTGGTGCGGGCTGGTAGTGGTGCCGCTCATCTGGTTCTACACGGCGGCGACGGGCTGGCAGGCGAGCGCCATCCGCTCGACCATCATGATGACCGTCATCATCGCCGGCTGGTCGCTGCGACGGCCAAGCGACCTGCTGAACTCGCTGGCGGCGTCCGGTCTCATCATCCTCGTGTGGCAGCCGGAGCAGTTGTTTCAGGCGAGCTTCCAACTGTCGTTCTTCGTGGTGCTGAGCATCGCGCTGCTGATGCCGTCGTTCGAAGCGCGATGGAAGCAGTGGCTCGCGCCCGACCCGTTCCTGCCGGATGATCTGCGTCCTGCCTGGCGGCGCTGGCTCGACCGGCCCTTGCGCTGGGTGGCGACGAGCACGGCCACGTCGCTCGCGGCGTGGCTCGGATCGCTGCCGATCATCGCGTATTACTTCCACCTGTTCACGCCGGGCAGTCTGCTCGCGAACCTGCTCGTCGTGCCGCTCAGCGGCGCGGCGCTCGCGTGCAACCTCGGCGCGCTCGCCTGCGGCTCGTGGCTGCCGTGGCTCACGGAGCCATTCAATCACAGCGCGTGGCTGTGGATGTGGCTGATGGTTCTCATCAGCGAATGGGCCACCACGCTGCCCGGCGCGTGGTGCTACGTGCGGCCGGCGACCCCGTTCGAGTTCGTCGCGTTCTACTCTCTCGTGCTGCTCACGGTGAGCGGCTGGCTTTTCGCGCCGGAACGGCGCAGGCGCGGCGTGGTCGCGGTCGCGCTGGTTGTGGCGTGCTGGGGCGCGGGGCTTGCGCGGGAGCGGGCGACGACGAGGATCACGGTGCTCGCCGGCGCGAACGCCATCTTCGTGGATGCGCCCGGCTCCGCGAACGACCTGCTCATTGACACCGGCGCGCAAGGCGCGGCGGATTTCATCGTGAAGCCCTTCCTGCGCGCGCAGGGCTCGGGCCGCGTGGTGACCCTCGCGCTCACGCACGGCGACCTGCGCCACATCGGCGGGTTCACGAACATCGTGGCCGAGTTCCGGCCCCGCTGCGTGGTGACGAGTGGCGTGAGGTTCAGGTCGCAGGCCTATCGCGGAATCGTGGCTTCGTTGGAGGAAACTCCCGACCGCTGGCGCCAGGTGAAGTGCGGCGACACGTTCGCGGGCTGGACGGTGCTGCATCCGGAGGGCACCGAGAAGTTTCCGCAGGCGGACGACAACGCGCTGGTGTTGCGCGGCGAGTTCACCGTCACGCGCGTGCTGCTGCTCTCGGACCTCGGCAAGCCCGGCCAGCGGGCGTTGCTCGCCAGCGGGCAGGATTTGCGTGCAGACATCGTCGTCGCCGGCATGCCGGCGCAAGGCGAACCGCTTTCGGACGCGCTGCTCGATGCGGTGAAGCCGCGCGTGATCGTCGTGCAGGACAGCGATTACCCGGCGCAGCGTCGCGCGACGGAGGCGTTGCGCGAACGGCTCAACCAGCGCGGCGTGCCGGTGTTCGTCACCACGGTGGATGGAACCGTGACCATCACGCCGAAACGGCTTTACGACGAAGTGAGATCATCCGGAAGGCCGCGCGAAGTGATTTGAGTCCGAACTCCGAAGCCGACTGGGGAGCGCGCCCGCCCCGGGCGCATTGTTCCGCGCCCGCGCGGAACAATCGGCGCGCACGGAAGGGTCCCGCAGGTTCGTGGGCCGCACCTGCGTTCGGGGCTGGACGCGAGGGCGCGTCCAGCCACACGCGGGGCGCGTGTGCTCTCCCTGCTTCGGAGTTCGGGTTGAGTCCGAACCCCGAGATAGAAAGCAGGAGGCAACAGAGGGAACAGAGTTTGATTCGGTTGGGAATGAGGAGTCCGAAAACTTGTTCCAGCCCTTGACGCCCCTCCAACTTGTTCACCCCCCGTTTCCTCCGTTCGCTCCTGTAAGTCCTGTTTCGAAAGTCGAACTGAGGCACGGGAACGCGACACCCGCGTTCAACCGCTCGCGGCAGCGCTTGCTGCGCGTCACCAGACTCTCCGATACAGCTCGATGATTTCCTCCGCTGTCGGCACGATTGGATTGTTCTGCGGACTGCCGGACGCGAGCGCGGCTTCGGCCATTGCGGGCAGCTTCGACTCGAACACGCTGAAGTCCGCCTTGATGAAGTCGCGCAACCGGCCGATGCCGAGGCTCGCGTTCAACTTCTCCAGCCACTCGGGAAGCGCCGAGGCAGCGTCGTCGTCCGAAGCATCGCCAGCTACGGCTCCGACGAGCCTCGCGACCTGCGCGTAACGGTTCGTCGCGCCGCGCAGCGACCAGCGGGTGATTTCAGGAAGCAGCAGCGCATTCGACAGTCCGTGCGCGAGGTGAAAAATGGCGCCGATGGGCCGGCTCATGCCATGCACGAGGCACACGCTGCTGTTCGCGAACGCCATTCCGCCAATGCACGCCGCGAGCATCATGCCTTCGCGCGCCGTGCGGTTGCCCGGTTCGCGCCACGCCGTGAGCAGATGCTTGGCGGTCAACTTCATGCACTGCTCGGCCAGCGGGTCCGTGAGCGCGCTGGCCTTGCGCGACACGAAGGCCTCGAGCCCGTGCGTGAACGTGTCAACGCCGACGTGCGCGGTGAGCGCGGCGGGCATCGTGATGCTCAACTCGAAGTCCGCGAGCGCAACCGTCGCGAGCAGGTGCGCGTCGAGCATCATCATCTTCACCTCACGCTCGGTGTCTGTGATGACGGCCGCCTTCGTCACTTCACTGCCCGTGCCCGCTGTGGTCGCAATCAGGATGAGAGGCAGCCCCGCTCGAGGCACGCGGTGGTATCCGGCGAACTCGCGAATCGGCACGTCATTCGTTGCGGCAACGGCGATGACCTTCGCGGCATCCATCGGACTGCCGCCACCGAGGCCGACAATGAAGTCGCACTGCGCGGCTTGCAGCGCGGCGAGTCCGTTGCGCACGTTCAAGTCCGTCGGGTCCGGCTGCACATCGGAGAACACAGTCGCCGCGATGCCCGCCGTCGAGAGGTCATCCGCGCAGCGCTGGGCGACGCCGCTGCTCACCATCGTCGCGTCCGTGACGAGCAGCGCACGACGACCGCCGAGCCGCTTCGCCTGCGCGCCGACTTCGCGGCTCGAACCTGCGCCGACGAGGATGGTGGAGGGGACATTGAATCGCGTGCTCATGCGTGAGCGGAGTGCATACGGCGCCGGCTCAGGCATTGGAAGGCAGATTCCTCGTGTCGCGGATGGACTTCGCCCCACACCCGGCGCACCCTGTCCACCATGCGAATCCTCCTGACCGCGCTGCTGCTGTGTTCTGCCCACGTCACTGCCGCCGCTGCGGAACCACAAGCCGCGCCGTGGAAGGCCGGTATCGCCACCGTCGTCATCACGCCCGACACGAACATGTGGATGGCCGGCTACGCGAGCCGCACGAATCCCAGCGGCGGCAAGTTTAACGACCTTCGCGCGAAGGCGCTCGTGCTCGAGGACGCGCACGGCGCGCGGCTCGTCATCGTGACGCTCGACCTCATCGGCGTGCCGCGCACATTGCGGCTCGGGCTGGAGAAGCGCATGAAGGAGAAGTTCAACCTGCCGCCCGAGGGACTCCTGCTCAACGCTTCGCACACGCACAGCGGCCCGGAGTTCCGCGTTGGCCGCGCGCCCGCGGACGACGGCGAGTTCAAGCCCACCACGCTCGGCGAGCGTTACGGAGTCGTGCTGGAGGAGAAGTTGTTCAAGCTCATCGGCGACGCGCTGGCGAACAGCTCACCGTCGCGGCTCGGCTTCACACACGCGCGCTGCGGCTTCGCGATGAACCGCCGCCTGCCGACGCCCACCGGCTACGCGAACAGCCCGAATCCCGACGGCCCCGTGGACCACGATGTGCCCGTGCTGCGCGTGGACGGCGCGGACGGCACGCTGCGCGCGGTGCTCTTCGGCTACGCGTGCCACAACACGACGCTCGCGCTCTTCAAGTTCAGCGGCGACTACGCGGGCTTCGCGCAGGAGGCGATCGAGGCGGACAACCCCGGCGTCACAGCACTGTTCATGCTCGGGTGCGGGGGCGACCAGAACCCGTATCCGCGCGGCACGGTCGAACTCGCGCAGCAACATGGCCGCACACTCGCGACCGCAGTGCAGGCGGCGCTGCTGCCCAAGTCGAAGCCGCTGGCGGGAAGCCTGCGCTCGGCGTTCGCGACGATTGACATTGACTACGCGCCGCTGCCGACGCGCGAGGACTTCACGAAGCGGCTCGATTCGAAGAACCGTTACGAGAAGCAGCACGCCGAGCGGATGCTCGCGAAGCTCGACAAGGGCGAGAAGCTGCCCGTGACGTATCCGTATCCCGTGCAGGTCGTGCGCCTCGGCGATGAACTCACGCTCGTCGCGCTCGGTGGCGAGGTGGTGGTGGACTACTCACTGCGCTTGAAGAAGGAACTCGGCGCGCACTCGCTGGCGGCGTGGATCGCCGGCTACTCGAACGACGTGATGGCCTACATCCCGAGCCGGCGCGTCCGCGAGGAAGGCGGATACGAGGCGGAGGGCGCGATGCGCTTCAGCGCCACGCATCCGGGTCCGTGGGCGCTCACCGTGGAGGAGAAGATCATCGGCAAAGTTAACGAGTTGAACAAGCGCCTGCTCGCGAGGTGAGCAACCCGCGGCAGCAGCGCTCGCGCACTGCACCGCGTCAGCGAGGTCGCGCTTGTATCCGGCACGGACCCGGTTAACTTGAACCGCATCCAGCGCCATTCCCGCATGAATCTGAAGTTCCGAATCCTCGCCGCGGCGCTTGTGTTCGCGCCGGCCTGCGGCCTTGTCGCTCAGGTCGCGGAGCAGCCCAAGCCCGAGTCGGGGCGCAAATCCACCGCGCTCGTCATCGAGCCGTTCATGCGGGTCACGAACACGTCGCCGGACATGGTTGAACTGCAAATCGCGCTGCGGCGTTTCACCGCGCCGGGGGGACGCGGGCCCTCGGTCTGGCTCAGCGGCGTTTCCCACATCGGCGACACGAATTACTACGCGGCGCTGCAGAAACACCTCGACGCGCAGGCGCTCGTGCTGTTCGAAGGAGTGCACGCGCGCAGTGCAAAGACCAACGCAGCGGGCGAAACGAAACCGCCACCCGCGAAGTCCGCGGTTGAAACCAAGCCGCCTGCCCCAGAAGCCGGTTCCACCACGAAGGGCGGACCTCCAACCAAGGACGCGCCCGAGGGCGAGCGCGCAAAGACGACGTCCATGCAGCAATCGCTCGCCGAGTCGCTCGGGTTGGTCTTCCAGCTCGATGCGATTGATTTTTCGCGCGACCACTTCCGAAACAGCGACCTGTCCCTCGCCGAGTTGCAGCGCATCATGGAGGGCGACCCGAAGGACGCGCCCGAGGGCGACACACCGAGGAAAAACGAGCAACTCGATCGGCTGGTCAAGTTGATGGACGGCAGCTCGTTCCTCGGCATCATGTTCAACGGCGTCATCAAGCTCGTGGGCAGCAGCCCGAAGCTGCAAGGGTTCACGCGCCTCGCGCTCATCGAGACCCTCGGCCAGTTGCGAGGCGACATCTCGCAGATGCGCGGCCTGCCGCACGACGTGCAAACGCTCATGAAAGTGCTCATCGTCGAGCGCAATCGCGCCGTGATGAAGGATCTGAAAACCGAGCTCGAGAAACCCGCACCGGCGAAGTCCATCTCCGTCTTCTACGGCGCGGGCCACATGGAGGACTTCGAGCGCCGCGTGCGACGCGAACTCAAGCTCGAACCGGTCGAGACCAAGTGGGTGCCGGCCTTCTCCGTGGACCTCGGCAAGTCCGGGCTCACGAAGTTCGAGGCCGAGCTCATCCGCGGGCTTGTGAAAAAGCAGATGGAGCAAATCCTGCCGTGAAGCGCGTGACCGACGCCACGCGCGCGCTCATTGCGCCAGATTTGAATCGGGCCCATTGCGCGACCGTCTTGGCGGTCGTTCTCGGCTGGTCCGCTGTCGCGCAAGGGCAATCCACCAACCGTCTCACGATCCTCCAGCGCCTCGAGCCCGCGCAGCTCAAGGCCACGCGCGAGGCTCGCGAGAAGCTCGCGCGCGAGCGCCAACCGGTGCCGGACTTCGGCCACTACAACGACTACCGCGCCGTGCTGCACGTCCACGCCGAGGACAGCGACCACACGAAGGGCACACGGGAACAGGTGCTGGTCGCCGCGAAGAAGACCGGCGTGCAGGTGGTGATGTTCACCGACCATCGCGGGCCGAAGCCCGACACGTGGCGCGGCTTGCGCGACGGCGTGCTGTTTTTTGCGGGCAGCGAAGTCGGGGCCGGCGGCGAACTGTGGTTTCCAGAATTCGCCGCGGACGGCAAACCCGTCGAGAAGAGCGGTCTGCGCTTCCTCTCGCACATCGAGGAGCGTTACGACGCGGACTCGAAGGGCTTCGCCGGGCTGGAAATCGTCAATCGCCACACCGACGCCAAGCTGGACAAGGGGCTGCACCTCTACCTGCTCGCCAACTCCGTGAGCGAGGCGTCGTGGCAGAAGCTCGTCGCCACGTTCCGCGAGTATCCGGACGAGTTCTTCGGCGCGGGCAGCGATTACCGCGAGCTCATCATGGCCAAGTGGGACCGCGAACTCGCATCCCGCAAGTTCTTCACCGCCATCGCCGCGAACGACGCGCACCAGAACCAGGTTTTCAAGGACACCACGTTCGACCCCTACGACGTGAGCTTCCGCAACCTCACCACGCACATCCTTGCGCCGGAGCTGACCGAGCGCGCCATCCGCGAGGCGCTCGTGACGGGACGCGCCTACGTCGCGCACGACTGGTTGTGCGACCCGACGGGCTTTGGCTTCGCGTGCGTGAACAACCTCGGCACGTTCGTGATGGGCGACTCCGCGCAGGTCGGTGTCGGCAGCGGGCGCGCGCGGCTCGTCGCGCAAGCGCCGGTGCCCGCGCGCTACAGGCTGATCCACAACGGGAAGGTCATCGCCGACCGCACGGCGCTGCGCTTCGAGCACGAGCCAAAGGAGAACGGTTCCTATCGCATCGAGGCGTGGCTGAACATCGCCGGCGAGGACCGGCCGTGG
>Ga0233425_10010560_pt1 | contig 11196 bp, 9 predicted proteins | sample Watercolumn_Towu_2_FD_181712 | JGI IMG/M metagenome (GOLD analysis project Ga0233425, IMG submission 181712) | Freshwater microbial communities from Lake Towuti, South Sulawesi, Indonesia - Watercolumn_Towuti2014_140_MG | ecosystem: Environmental > Aquatic > Freshwater > Lake | place: Indonesia...
TCGTTATACTTTGCAGTCAAAAAATGACTCCCCCCTTTCGTATTATTTGTAAGGACCTTTTTAAAAGTGATGAGAAAAATAATAATAAGTACCTCCCTCCTTTCTTTTGCGACGATGGCCATGGCAGCTGAATCCTCTGGGCCTCCTTATCCTCCCGTGAGTTTTGATAATGGGATCCATTTTAGCTCTCCTGACGGCACTCAATATGCAACTATTAATGGGCAAATTGCAGTAAACCACAGCCGTTTTAACGGGGCTTACAATCCCGATTTGGCAGGGGAAGGTCACTTTGGCCAAGAAACTGGTTTCCAAACAGCACGATTAGGGATTACTGGACAATTCGATCCGGATTGGCAATATCAAATGCAAATCGCGGTTCTCGGGGGAACTCAAGATACTATCTTCCTTCGCCAAGGTTACATGGCTTACTCCGGGATCCCCGTGGTGACAATTACTCTTGGAAAATTAGCCATGAATTATGGCCTTGATAACATGCATGATGTTTACGATACCTACGGAACCGGTTTTAGTATGTTAAGTGGATCCTTCACGCCACCCGCCGCCATTGGTGCCACTTTATCGAGATATTATCAAAGCACAGGGATCACTTGGAATGCGGGGGTTTATAACTTTCATGACATCATCCGCAACGCGGGAAACGCCGCCCAAGGACAAGCAGGATTTTTAGAAGATTCTGCGGCCTACATTGGTCGTTTTGCCTGGACACTGTTTTATGATCCCGACAAAGGCCGCATGCTCATGGGAGAAGTGAGTGGTTTCTTTCTTGAGGGAAGTGGTAATCAAGCATCTCCGGTACAAGCCAATGGAAACGTATTAGGAACTTTAGTTCCTAATAAAGAACCTCCTCTTTCCTCTGGTCCCATTGCTGTGGGAGGTACACAAAAACAAAGTAATGCCATTGATGTGGGCCTTGGAGCAGAAATAGGCCCCTTAAGTTTTGAAACAGAATACACTCGTGTTCGCACCATGATTGATGGCTCCGTGTTTGATCATCCTCAATATGATGATGCTTATATTCAAGGGGGTTGGGTCATTACGGGAGAACATCGTGATTATGATGAAGCAGATGCTTATCTCATCACGGTCACTCCTAATCATAGTTATGGTGCTTTTGAACTCATTGCCCGTTATGAAGGGATCCGTTTAAAATCCCGCATTGGAACTGATGATACGGAAACAGGAACCAATGGGCGCACCATTACTGCAGGCCTTGATTGGTATCTCACGGATCATGTTCGCTTTGCGGTGGATGCTTCCCATCTCTGGCGTTGGGGTCCGGGAATCATTACGAAGTCAGGAAATGGTATCGTGTTTCAAGGAGTTTATTATTTCTAGCCATGGAATCTTCATTCGTCCCTTTAGCCTTATTTGATTCTTTGTCAGAACTTAAAAATCACCGGGTGATTCCCGAGCATTATGCTTATTTTCATGAACCCGATTATGAAATTACTTTTCGTTTTTTAAAAAGTTATCAAGGCAGCGCGGGAACTTTTAATTCCTATCGACGGGAAATAGAACGATTTCTCCATTGGTGTTGGGGCATTGCAAAAAAAGAATTAAACACGTTGCGTCGGGAAGATATAGAAACTTATCTTCATTTTTGTCAAAAGCCTCCCCTCTCTTGGATTGGCACCACAAAACCTCCTCGCTTTATTTTAAAAGAAGGACAGCGAATTCCTAATTCTGAATGGCGACCTTTTGTAGCCACGGTTTCTAAATCCGCTCATCGCCGAGGCGATGAGCCTTCCATTCATCGTTTTGCTTTGTCCGATGTAGCGCTGAAAGAAATCCTTGCCATTCTTAGTACTTTCTTTCATTTTATGATTCAAGAAGAATATGTATTCATGAATCCAGTGGCCCTGATTCGACAAAAAAGCCAATTTATTCGACGAACCCAAGGACCTCCAAAGATTCGACGATTGTCTGAATTACAATGGCAATATGTGATTTCCACGGCAAACGCTTTAGCAGAACAAGAGCCTCATAAACATGAACGCACTTTATTTATTATGTCTTGTCTCTATTCCATGTATTTGCGAATTTCTGAATTAGCTTCTTCTCCACGATGGCAACCCCGCATGAATGACTTTATGCAAGATGCGGATGGCCACTGGTGGTTTCACACGGTGGGAAAAGGAAATAAGGCACGAGAAATTGCGGTGAGTGACGCCACCTTAGAAAGTTTAAAACGTTGGCGCACTTATTTAGGATTATCTCGTTTACCTTCTCCTGCGGACACTTCTCCCTTAATTCCTAAGAGAGTGGGAACGGGAGGAATCCAAAGTACTAATGTGATCCGAGACATTGTGCAATATTGTTTTGATGCGGCCATCGTTCAGTTAGAAAAAGATGGATTACAGGAAGATGCGGAATCTCTTTTGGCCGCCACCGTTCATTGGCTTCGACACACAGGAATTTCTGATGATGTAAAACGTCGTCCTCGAGAACATGTGCGTGATGATGCGGGACATTATTCCAGCGCCACCACGGATCGCTACATTAATGTGGAAAAACGCGCTCGTTATGAAAGTGCAAAAAATAAGGTGATCATGGAAGATGAGTAAGAAAAGCAATGCCCTTAAATATTTTCTCACTTCTGTGGTATTAAATTGCTTTCGCCCCATTGCTTGGTTTCCTCCTCGTCTCAATGCATGGATTGGAAAAATGGTAGGACAAGTGATGTATCACACCTCTTCTTCCTTACGAAATTGTTGCATCCATAATATTGAACGATGCTTTCCTGAATACACTCCCGAAGAACGAAACCAATTAGTGAAAAAAACTTTTGAATCCGCCGGCCAAGGCTTTATTGAATGTGCCATGGTGGCATGGCCTCGGGAAAAAGCCTTGCTAAAACGAATTCATACCTTAGAGGGCGTAGAAATTTTAACTCGCTTAAGGGAAGAAAAACAAGGGATCTTAATTTTGTTCCCCCATTTCAGCGCCTTGTACATCATGGCCTATCTTATCCAACGAAAAACCAAACTCCCCTTTTCCCTCATGTACCATCGCCCTAAAAACCCCGTGTTAGATCATTTCATGCGAAGCCGCCTTGAAACTTACGGAGATGAAGTCTTCACCCGAAAAGATTTAAAGAAAATGATCTCGGCCCTCCACAATAAAAAAATCGTATGGTACGCCGCAGATATTGATTCCGGCATCAACACCAGCGTGTTCGCTCCTTTTTTCAATCACCCCGCCGCCACCACCACCCTCCCCATGCGCCTTGCAGAATTAACGGGAGCCAAAGTGTGCCTCTCTAGTTTTTTTCGACGAGAAGATGGCAGCGGATATGATATTAAAATCTCCGAACCTTTTGACCATTTCCCCTCCGGAGATCCCATCAAAGACGCCACCCGTATGAATGCCGCCCTTGAACACTTAATCCGAATCCAGCCCCACCAATACCTCTGGACCATGAAACGTTTTAAAACCAGACCCGCAGCTCCTGCTAACATCTCCCCTTCTGAAACCATATCAGCGGGTTAAAAAGGTGCCTGTGGAAATTGTTGAAGGTAGTTTATATAACCCTTTTCCATTAAAATGGATCCTTGTAAAAAAATTGAGAGTTTTTAAATGAAAAGACCGGTGCCTTTTTTATTGTTGATTTTGGATGGTTTTGGTTATCAAAAACCGGGGCCTTATAATGCCATTACTTCCGCTCATACGCCTCATTGGGATACATTGTGGGAGCAATATCCTCATGCTTTGATTGAAGGTTCGGGGCAGTTTGTGGGATTGCCCGCAGATCAAATGGGGAACTCGGAAGTGGGACATTTGAACATGGGTGCGGGCCGTGTGGTTTATCAAGATTACACCCGGGTTTCTTGTGCCATTGCAGATGGTTCTTTTTGCGAAAATCCCACCTTGCTCCATGCCATTGAACAAGGGAAAAAAGAAAAAGCCACCCTTCATATTTTAGGACTCTTATCCCCGGGAGGCGTTCATAGTCACGAAGCGCACATTGAAGCCCTCATTGAATTGGCTCAAGAAAAAGGCCTTTCTAATATTTCCCTTCATGCTATTTTAGATGGACGAGACACCCCCCCTAAAAGTGCGGAACCTTCCTTGGAGCGCATTGAAAAAACCTTGCAACAATATCCTGAAGGACGCATCGCCACGGTGCTGGGTCGCTACTATGCCATGGATCGAGACAAGCGATGGGGACGCATTCAAAAAGCCTATGATGCCATGACCTTAGGAACTGGCCGCAAAGCCTCTTCTGCAAAAGAAGCATTACAAAAAGCCTATGAAGCCGAAGAAACCGATGAATTTGTCACTCCCACGGTGATTGCTCATGAAGGACTCTCTCCCTCTCTCATTAAAGACAAAGACATTGTAGTATTTATGAATTTTCGTGCGGATAGAGCTCGGCAATTATCTTTTGCGTTTTTAAAAAAAGATTTTTCCGAATTCCCTCGCACAACCCATCCTGAGCTTTCTGATTTTGTCACTCTCACTCATTACGATGACGAATTACCTGCTCGAGTGGCTTATCCCCCCCAGCGACTCACCAATACCCTCAGCGATGTATTAGCTCAACACCATCTTTCTCAACTACACATTGCAGAAACAGAAAAATACGCCCATGTGACTTTCTTTTTTAATGGTGGCCGCGAAGAACCTGTGCCGGGAGAAACACGAATATTAATTCCCTCTCCCCTGGTGGCTACTTATGATTTAAAACCTGAAATGAGTGTTCACCTCATCACAGAAGAATTAGTGAAAGCCATTACGCAACAATCTTTTGATGTGATCATTTGTAATTTTGCCAATGCAGACATGGTGGGACATACGGGAAATTTCAAAGCCACCCTTCAAGCCATCGAAGCCATTGACACCGCCTTAGGACATATTATGGAAGCCCTGCACAAAGTCGGTGGTGAAATGCTCTTAACCGCGGATCATGGCAATGCAGAATGCATGTTTGATGAAACCACAGGACAAGCCCACACGGCTCACACTTGCGATCCCGTGCCCCTTTGTTATTTTGGAAGAAACGCTTCTTTCACTGAAAAAAAAGGCACTTTATCTGATATCGCTCCCACCTTACTTTCTTTACTAGGACTCCCCATTCCTAAGGAAATGACGGGGCTCCCTCTTCTTGTATTATCATGAAGAAGCTTGGTGTTTTATTGATTCTTTTAGTGTGGAGTTTTCCTGCGATGGTTTTTTCAAGCACGAATGCCTCCACTCAAGAAAAAATAAAAACCCTCGATAAAAAAATTAATGTAGTTCAAAACAATCTTGTGCGAGACACGACTCAAACCCACGCCTTAGAAACAGATTTAAAAACCACAGAAATCGCCCTAGGCCAACTTCATCAAGAACTCAATGAAATCAGCCGTGTATTACAATCTCAAACAACCTTATTAGAAGGATTAAATACAAAACAAAAAATACTAGAAGACAATTTAGAACAACAAAATACTCTTTTAGCACAGCAATTAGTACATCATTATATTTTGGGAAAGCAAAATGATTTGAAACTCATCCTCAATGAAGAAGATCCCGTTTTATTAGGACGCAATCTCCAATACTATCGATACATGAATGAAGCACGACAAGCACTGATTGTAAAAGTTCGAAAAACTGCATCCCAATTAAAAACCAATGAAACCCAACTTCGTCAAAAAACACAAGAGCTCACCCTCCTGGCACAACAAAAAGAAAAAAACATTTCCCAATTAAATAATCATCATAGGGAGCGAGATAAAATTTTAGTGGCCTTAAAGCAAGACATTCAAAACAATGCCCAACAACTCATGGCCCTCAATCAAGATAAAAAAACCTTATTGGCCTTGATTCAACATTTAAATACTCAAAGTAAAACCCAACCCGTCATTCAACCCCCTCTTTCTTTGACTCGATTAAAGGGCACCTTGCCCTGGCCCACAGAGGGGATCCTCCAACAAAAATACGGGACCTCCATTCAAGAGTCTCAACTAACTTATACGGGAGTTTTCCTCCGGGCTCCCCAGGGACAAGCCATTCATACCATTTACCCCGGGAAAGTGGTTTTTGCAGGATGGTTAAAAGGTTATGGCTTATTGACCATTGTGGATCATGGAGGCGGATATATGAGCCTTTATGCCCATAGTCAAAGTTTATACCGTCAAGTGGGTGACTTGGTGAAAGCGGGTGATTTAATTGCCACCGTGGGGAAAACCGGCGGATTTCATGAAAGCGGACTATACTTCGAAATCAGGTACAAGGGAATGCCATTAAATCCTGAATTGTGGTGTTCTCGAAAGGATTCTTCGCAATTGGCTTAGATATTGCAGACTAGAAGAAAATTGGATTTCATTGCTAGGAGGCTGTTCATGAGATTACCACGTCGTTCCCTTTTATATACGGGTTTGTTTTTGTGGAGTATGAGTTTTCCTTTGATAGGTTCGCCCCTCTTTGCAGCCACCCCCACGGAAGCACCTCCCAAATCCATTAGCCAACCCAATGAAACAGAAGAAAAATCCGAACGATTATCCGAAGTGGATGTTCAACGCTTTAGTACCGCCATTACAGAAATTAAAAAGTTTTATGTAAAAGATGTGGATGACGCCAAATTATTTGACGATGCCATTCGAGGCATGGTGGCAGGCCTTGATCCCCATTCTAGCTTTTTAAGTTCAGAAGAATACCAAGAATTACGCTCCCAAACCGACGGGGAATTTGGTGGCCTTGGCATTGAAGTCATGCCAGAAGACGGTTATATCCGGGTGGTGAGTCCCATTGATGACACTCCTGCCTCAAAAGCAGGTATTAAACCAGGAGATTTCATCATTCGTATTAATAACAAACCGGTGGATGGCATGAGTTTGACAGATGCAGTGAAGGAAATGCGTGGCAAACCCGGCACTGCTGTTTCTCTCACCCTTTTCAGAAAATCTGAAAAAAAACCTTTAACCATCACCCTCAATCGAGAAGTAATCCAAATTAAAAGTGTGAAAAGCAAATTATTAGAAAATGGCTACGGATATATTCGCGTGAGTCAATTTCAAACTCATACGGGAGAAGACGTGTTGAAAGCCATTCAACAATTGAAGAAAGAATCAAAAACTCCCTTACAAGGCATTGTGTTAGATTTAAGAAATAATCCCGGCGGTTTATTAGATTCTGCCGTCGCTGTATCCGATATTTTTTTAGATAGTAAACATTTACCGAATGATAATAAACTCATTGTATTTACCAAAGGACGGATCCCCGGAGCCCAATTTGCCATTGATGCAAAACCAGGAGATGCGCTTCATGGGATCCCCATGGTGGTTTTAATTAATGAGGGTTCTGCCTCTGCTTCTGAAATCGTAGCAGGCGCTTTACAAGATCATCGACGAGCCATTGTAATGGGAACACCTAGTTTTGGAAAAGGCTCTGTGCAAACCGTGTTGCCTTTAGATAATACTCGAGGATTAAAACTCACAACGGCCTTATACTACACTCCCAGCGGTCGCTCCATTCAAGCCACGGGAATTAAACCCGATGTGATTGTATTACCCATGGATGTGAAAAATGCTAAAAATAATTTTGGGATTTCCTTCTTAAAAGAATCTGATTTAGAACAACACCTCGCAAATGGAAATGATGCAAAGGAACCTAAACCAGAAAATGGCGAGAAAAATAATAAAACCAATTTAGCATCCCAAGATTACCAACTCAATGAAGCCCTGACTCTCCTGAAGGGATTAAACATCGCTACGAAGGAAAAAAGTTAAGGTAAAAACAATTCGCCCCCCACAGTGGCGTGGGTTGCCCCCGTCACTTGGGGAAGACTCGTAGGGAATCCTTTTAAATGACGAATGGCGAGATAAGCCATCAGTTCCGCTTCTAACACATCTCCATCCCATCCAATTTCCTTTGCCAAGTGAACATCACTGTGGGGATCTCGAGCCTTTGCATAATGATGGAAAGCCTTTACTAAGGCTTGGTTATGCCAACCTCCCCCTGCTAAAATCCATCCCGCCACAGGACTCTTAGTAATTTTCTCCAATCCTTCCACAATGGTTTTTGCCGTAAAAACTGCTAAGGTGGCGCATCCATCTTCTAAGGAAAGGGAAGAAAGAAATTCCATGGGCCATGTAAAATCTCGAATATCTAAAGATTTTGGCGCTGGTTTTAAATAATAATTATGCCCTCCAACCCAACAGGAATGTTCTTGCAATAAGGACAATACTTCCCCGTGGATTTGCCCCTTCATGCCATAGCTACCATTGGGATCCATGGATTCCTGCCCCTTTGTCTTTTCAAACACAAAGCGATCTAAAAACACATTACCAGGCCCCGTATCAATCCCCATGATTCCCTGGGGATCTTCCCCCGGAACCCATGTAATATTTGAAATACCGCCACAATTCACCACCACTTGGGGAAAAGCCCTTTCATCCCTCACTAATAAGGCATGATGATACAAAGGAGCAAAGGGAGCACCTTGCCCTTGGGCTTTTACATCTTCTTGGCGAATATTAAATACCACGGGCACTTTGAGGGTTTGGGCCATTTTTTTCGGGTGTCCCCATTGGAGGGTTACTCCCTTTTGAGGAGCGTGATATACGGTCTGGCCATGGTAGCCCACCACTTGAATATCCCCTAAGGAAACCCCTTGTTCTTCACAGTAACGAAGAGCTGCCTTCACATGATGCTCCGTGGATTGTTGAATCACTTCCTCTAAGGAGTAAGAGGAAAAACGCTTAAATTCCTTTTCCGCTACCTCCCACTTTCCCTCTGCTTTTTTCACGGTTTTTTCCGCTTCTTTTAATAATTTTTGAAAAGAGGGGTCATAGGGATAGAAAGCACCCCCTTCTTGAAGAATTTTAAAAGCCCCATCACTTTTTAATAAAGCCACATCCACACCATCCATGGAAGTACCGCTCATTAATCCTAAGGCTTTGAAAAAAGAAGTATTTCCCATAAAAAAATTTCCTTCATATCAAGAGCCCCTTCGGGGGCCGCTATTTTAATGCAAAAAACGAAAGAAATGATTTTAACAGAAAAAAAAATTTTAATAATCTCTTAACTTTTTTTTGAGATACTGATTCTTCAAATTATTATTAAAAAATATATGAGTGTTGTTTATATGAGTGATTCTTCTTTTGAAGAACCGAAAGGTTCTCTATTGCCTGGCAAAACCTATTTTGGGCGTTTTTCCCCGGAAAAAACTAAATTCGTCCCCGTCGTTCGTGATGATAATTTGGGGGTGGAAGATCATGTGGGAACTCTTGGACTTCCCTCTCCTAGCAGTTTCAGAACACCGGGGGGAAACCATTATAAAAAATCTCGATTCGAGACTCCTGAAAGTTTAACAAGTCCTGGGGGGAGCTCGTATTATAGAGTTTCAAAATACACTATTAGCCAGGAGAAAAACCCGCGAAAAGCTTTAGATTTTTCCTCTGTGGGAGAAAGACCTTCCTCATCCTTTTGTACCCTATCTATTTTTAAAGCTGGAGAACCTACCACTGAACCCTGTGGTCCTACAATTTCTAGCACTTCTTCTCAAGCTGACTCGCTGGAATCCGATAATCCTTTTCTATTTTTTGAAGCCCCTTCTAAAATTTCTTCTTCAAAACCACGAGAATCCACAAAAAAAGCCATGAAAAGAAGTGCGAGAGAATATGTGGAAGCCACCGCTCATTGTCCTGGAGTTCAGGGCTTTTTAGATGTGCTTCGCAGAAAACTTGAATGGGGTCATGTGGGTGCCCATTGCTTAAATGGGACAAATAGATCTTCTAATCTGGCAGTGATCCCTTATGATGCTAATAGCCAAATGATGGTATTAGAAACTCTTGCAAAAGATCTCCATAAAGTTCGACAAACAAAATATGAAAGTGAAATGGCTTTGATTCCTGCGGATCCCTCTGAGGAACAAACAAAATTTCTTCATATTGCTCAAGAGGTCATAACACGACTCACCCTTGATGATGCTATAGAAATCAAACATCACATTAGAGCGCTAAGACCTCATTGTCTTGAGAGGCCTTTAATAGAAAACATTATTGATTATCTTGATATGAAAACATTACTAGAAGATTTTAGAGAAGTTTTAGCTCTCTAACCCTATGAATAAGAGGAGGAAGAAGGTCTAGATACATCTCGCGGTGTTTCTTTATCTTCATCCTCTATAGACTCTTTAATAATATCTTTTAGTTTCTCAAGCCAAGCTTGGTAAGAAAAGAAAAACAAATGGCGCATTCCCGCCACTTGCTCTTTTTGGCGGTCTTCTGATTCTAATTCTTTTTGTATTGCTTTTAAGTCTTCTACGTTACGGGCTAAAGATACTTGTTGAATTAGCTTTATCATAAAATAAAGGCATTGTTTCATCTTAAGCACATCCTTTTCTTTGACTCGAGGATTCTCCGCTGCGCCTTGATAATTTTTTATAAGCTTATCGAGTTTACCAACAAGGTTACTGATCATAAGAGCTTGATATTGACTTAATACCCACTGGGTACGATTCAATTTCGGATATTGTTCAATATATTTTTGCTGTTTTTGTATCAAGGGGATGAGTTGGTTAAGATCTTTTTCCCATGCTTTTATTTCTTTTTTATTGCGCTTAAATCCTGCTTTCACATAAGAGGGAGGTTTAGGTGTATGTCTAAAAAAACCTTGCTGGACACTAGAAGACATCACTTCATGGATATTTGCATAAACTCTTGGGCGATGAGCAACATCATCATAAATACTTACGTCAAAAAGCATCGTTGGCAAGGGTGGCTTATCTTTTTCAGGCTTCGCAGGAATAAGGGCGCGATATTCTTCTCGTTGTTTCCTCGTGATAAACTCTTGAAAATAAGAGGGTGCTTTTCTCATAACGCTTAAGCGAGTGCTTCCTCTGATGCGAAGTGGTTTTATTGGTTGTAAGGTTTCTGCATCTTGCAAAAAAAGGCTTAATTCATAATATTGCTTTTTTGTACGAGGGCTCGTTTTAACTTCTAATGTATAAGGAACATTGAAATACTGTTTCTCTTCTTTCGGGATCTCTTGCATAAATACACTCCTTCCGAAAACCGTAAAAAAAGTGTAGCAGTCCCCTCATGGCTTCGCCATTTTTTTGACACCTCGTTTTTATAACTTGATGATTTTAATTAGGCTATTTCTTTATTAAGATATCTTCCATCATTAAATATTCTAAGTCCGAACCAAAAAACATATTCAATGCATCTTCTGGGGAACACACCATGGGTT
>Ga0233425_10010561_pt1 | contig 11192 bp, 3 predicted proteins | sample Watercolumn_Towu_2_FD_181712 | JGI IMG/M metagenome (GOLD analysis project Ga0233425, IMG submission 181712) | Freshwater microbial communities from Lake Towuti, South Sulawesi, Indonesia - Watercolumn_Towuti2014_140_MG | ecosystem: Environmental > Aquatic > Freshwater > Lake | place: Indonesia...
AGGTCGGCCGACAGACCGTCACCCTCCCTCCGGTGTCGCTGCGGAGCATCCTGTGGCAGTAGCGGGGACTGCCCAGAGAGTCGCTGTTGGCCCTTCCGGGAGCGCCGGCACTCCCGCACGTGCGGGACCGGCTGAGGTGGCGAGGCGTTGTCGTAGACCCGGCGAACACCTGCCACCTCAGCCGGCAAGGGTGCCGGCACTCCCAGGAACGGCGCTCCCATCGTCTCCCCGTGTGAGCGTCCACGATGGAGGCCGATCATGCTCCCGCTGCTTCTGCTCCCCTGCCTCGCCTCCGCCGAGCCGATCACCCTCGCCCGCGACGGCAGGGCCGCCGCTACCATCGTTCTCCCCGCCAACGCGGAGCCTGTCCTCGAGGGCGGCGCGCTCGACTTGCAGCACTACGTGCGGGCTATTTGCGGCGTGGAGCTGCCCATCACGCGCGACGGTCGCGGCGTCGAGGGCGTCGGGCTGTACATGGGGCACTGCGAGCCGAGCCTCGAGTCCGACCTCCCCGATCCGGGCCTGAACCCGGAGACCTACGCGATCCGTGTCCGCGACGGGAGCGTGTACTTTGCGGGGCGCTGGCCGACGCCGGTGCGGTTCGCGGTGACCTCGTTCATCGAGGACACGCTCGGCGTGCGCTGGTTCGCGCCCGGCGAGCTCTGGGAGTCCGTACCCGTCGGGGCGCCGGGGGAGCTGACGGTGGATGTGGCCGAAGTGGTGAAGGTCCCAGGTACCTCGCCGCGCATCTGGTCGGGTAACAACTGGACCGAGGACTGGACGACCTGGAACGTCCGCAACAAGACGGTGATGGGCGAGGTCATCCCGCGGCGGCAGTTCCAGAACTTCCTTCAGCGCGTCTTTCCGCCGGAGAAGTACGCGGTGGAGCATCCTGAGTACTACCCTCTCATCGACGGGAAGCGCTGGATTCCCGGCCAGGACGACAGCTACTGGCGCCCATGCGAGAGCAACCCCGACGTGCTGCGGCTGACCGTTGAGTACGCCCGGCAGTGGTTCGACAACAACCCGAACATCGACAGCTTCTCGCTCGGCATGGACGACATCTCGCACTTGTGCAGCTGCGAGAACTGCCGCGCCTGGGACCCGTCGCCAGACTCGTATGAGAGGAGCGAGTTCTCCGACCGCCACTACAAGTTCGTTAACCTCGTCGCACGAGAGATCGCCAAGACCCACCCGGACCGCTACATCGGCACGCTGATCTACCACATCGCCCGCAAGCCTCCGGCGACCGTGCCGAAGCTGGAGGACAACGTCTTTGGGTTCATCACCGAGACCAGCGCGCTCTGGTGGCAGGAGGGCCTCCGGGAGGCCGACCACGACGTGACCCGCGAGTGGGCGCGCCGCTGCCGGCATCTCTCGCGGTACGACTACTACGGCTTCGCGTCGACGACGCCGCGCTACACCCCCCACCACATGGCCGAGCAGATCCGGTTCGACAAGGCCCTGGGTCTGGAGGGGATGTACATCGAGGTCTACACCCTCCTGCCGCACACCGCTCCGATGATCTGGGCGACCGCGAAGCTACAGTGGGACCACACCCTCGACATCGACGCCCTGCTGAACGAGTTCCACGCGCGCATGTTCGGGGACGCCGCGCCCACGATGGCCCACTACTTCGACCTCCTCGAGCGCGCCTACAACTCCCCGGTCGAGCCCCACGGCTGGGAGCACCGCAACATCCGCGCTCAGGCGCTCGCCATCTCGCCGGAGGCCTGTGACGAGGGCTTCCGCTGGCTGGATCAGGCCCTCACCGAGACCGATGATCCCCGGGCGAAGCAGCGGATCGACATCATCCGCGCCGGGCTGCGCTACGGAAGCTACATCATCTACGCGTACGACGTCTCACGCCGGCTCCGGACGAATCCCGTCACCGACCGGGCCGGCGCCGAGGCGACCCTGGCCCTCACCGAGCGCCTCGTGCAGCTCAGCGCCGAGCGGGAACGCTTCTGGGCCGAGGCCGCTCAGCGCGACGACCTCCTCGGCGCCAACCTCCGCGGCCTGCTGGACATGGGCTACCTGACGGTGGCTCAGGCGCCGCAGGTCGAGCAGGGCGGCCTCCCCGGCGCCCTGAGCGCCCTGGCCTGGTACGCGGACAACGCCCCGGAGGAGCTGCCTGCCGTGGCCGCGCGCCTCCAGCGCGCAGGCGGCCCGATTGCCGACCTGGTGGCCGCGTGGGGTCACGTCGCCGGGGAGGCCCCGCCCAACCTCCTCACGAACGGGGCCTTCGAGGACGTCACGCCCAACGCGGCGGAGGCCGAGATGGACTGGCGCACCGCCGCGGCTCCGCGCGGCTGGAGCACGTGGGCCCGCACCCCGGCCGCCCGGTTCGCGGTGCTGCCCGGGGCCGGTCGGCAGGGCCGGGCGGCCGCGATGAGCGGCGACGACGGCGGCTGCTTCCTCCAGACGGCCCCGGTTCAGCCGGGCGAGCGGTACCTGTGCGTCGCCTGGGTGAAGGTGACCCCGCCGGAGGTGTCGACCGACGCGAGGCTGATGGTCCGCTTCCGCACCCCCGAGGGCGACTGGTATCCGAGGGAGGAACTGGAGCCCTCCGTCGAAGCGGTCGCGGGCCAGGCCGCCTGGCAGCCGCTCACGCTGTTGGTGGAAGTGCCCGAGGGCGCCGGGAGCCTGGTGGTGCTCCTTGGCGCCGGCGATCACCCGCCCGATGCCCGCACGCTCTTCGATGACGTCGCGCTCTTCCGCCTGCCGTGAGGCCCCGCCACCGGGCCCAACTTACGACCCACGAGGTGTCTGGATTGACTCACCACAGCTCGCCGTGGCGTATCCTCCGCACGGTCGTGGCTGTTCTCGTTGCACTTGCACCGGCGTTCGCTCTGGGCGCTCCCCCGTGGGACACCCCCGGCCACACTTTCCACAACAACCCGGTCGGCTACGCCCAGGATATGCACGACCGGTACATGGCCAACAAGGCCGACCTGGATCGGGCGAACGCTGACTTGGCCGACGTCCACCGCGAGATGACCCCGTACCGCGGCACGGGCCTGTTCGGGGGTGCGGCGATGGGCGCCAACGACCCGCAGTTGCCCATCCGACGCGAGGCCCTCCGCCGGCAGATCGAGGCGTTGGAGCGCATCCGGGGCGACCTGGAGCGCGAGTGGGAGGAATGGTGCCACTACGGCCTGTCGCTCGGCCCGCTCTCGGATGCCAACGAGACCATCCAGGACCCGTACCTGGACAACACGACCTTCCCCCCGGAGAGGAAGTACCGGGAGATGGACCGCATCGCCTTCCGGATCCGCTACCTGGCCGGAAAGGACGATCCGCCGAAGGGGACGCTGCCCCCCGACCATGTGGGCACGGTCCACTGCGCCGGGGGCGCGACGATCGCGCAGGCCAACCCGCCCGTCGGGCTCAAGCCGGGGCAGCAGATCATGAGCCAGGGCGGCAGCTTCCCCGGCAAGGACGACGATGCCGACATCGTCGCCGGCGTCTTCCCTATCCCCGCGGCGTGCAAGATCCGGGCCCATGTGGTCGGGACGCCGCCGGTGGGGGGCGTCTGGTCCCTGTACAACGCCAACACGGGGATGGCTGTCAGCTACCAGCGCCGCCTCGGCGGCCGCCTGGGGGCTGCCGAGGGCGTGATCGGCCTCGGCGGCCAGACCACGGACAACGACCTCACCGGTGAGGCCATTCTCCCCGGCCCTGGACAGATCACGGTCACCTTCGGCCACCCACGCGGAGCGGGGCCGCTGTTCGGCGGCAACTTCGCGCAGGGCTTCCAGGGCGAGATCACCGTGGTCGAAACGCCCGCCGGTGTGCCGGCGACGGGCGGCGCGCGCCTCCTGCACGGTGATCGGCTGCGGACCGCGGGGCAGCCGGCGCTGATCGTGCTCCCCGACGGGACCCACGTCAACGTCGAGCCGAACAGCGAGGTGACCCTGACCCAGGTCGGGCCGGGGCGCGTTCGGGTTGACCTCGAGAGCGGCCGGGCCCGCGTCCTCCACTGGGGCGAGGGGGGCGCCTTCGGCGGTTGCGAGCCCTCCGTAAAGGGGCGCTTGGTTCGGCCGAAGGGCACCGACTTCATCCTGGTCGACTCCGGCGACGCCGGGAGCATCCAGGTCGTCGACGGCAGCGTGTCCGTGTCCGGGGAGGGGCCGGAGGTAACGCTGCAGGCGGGGCGGCAGATGGCGCTCCCCTCCGGAGAGGTCACGGACTTCGACGCGACTGCGGTGCGGCCCGTGCTCGTGCATGGCGTGCCCCTCGGCGAGACGATCCGGCAGTCGTCAACGCCGGAGCCCTTCGGCGAGACCGTGGCTTCCTTCGCCGGCGGGCTGACCGACGGCTGGCTCCTGGAGGACCCGGACGCCGACGCCGTCGTCGAGACACCCGGGGGCGGCGCACTCCAGCTCACCGTGCCCGACGGCAACGACTTCGGCGATACCCGGATCGGCGCGCCGCGCCTGCTGCACAAGGCCACCGGCGACTTCGACCTCGAGGCGGAAGTCGCCGTCAGTTCCGAGGCGGCGGACTGCGTCGTCGCGAACTTCACCGTGAAGTCCCCCGGGTGCTACATGGGTTTCCACGAGGGCCAGTTCCCCCTTGACGGCGCCGGAGCGGACTACTGGGTCACCTCCCTCGTGCGCGCCAAGGGCTGGGGCAACCTGGACAAGGTCCCCCTCTACAACGCCCCCAGCCCCACGGACTTCATCGACTCGCCTCCCGGCCCGCTGCGGGTGCGCTATCTCCGCCGCGATCGCGCGTGGCGCGCTTACTGGAGCGAGGACGGGCGGCGCTGGAACCTCTGCTACACCTCGGACGCCGTCCTGCCCGACACGGTCTGGGTCGGCTGGACTCTCAAGCGCTGGGCCTGGGACGGCCTCCGCGACCGACCCGGCGTCTTCACCCTCCGCAACGTCCGCCTGCGGACTGCCCCGCTTGGCACGCTGGATTTCCCCGAGTGGGATACGGTGCGGCGTAACAGCGAGGCGACCGCCGAGGGGCGGAGCGTCAGCCTCTCGGTCCGCGCCGGCGCCCCCAGCGACGCGCGCGCCTACAGCGGCGGCTGGTTCGCCGGCGACTTCGACATCGCCGTTTCCTTTGACGCCGGTGCCTGGACGCACCAGCCCGGCCAGATGCGATGGTGGGGCGTGTGGGCGACCACCGACGACGAGAAGCAGCGGTACTACATCGGCGGCGAGGGCCACCCGCAGGGCGCAGCCGCCTGGATCGGCTCCGACCTTTGCATCGACGGGACCTGGCGCGGCTACCAGCGTGCCGCCGTCGATCTGCGCGCCGGCAAGCTCCGACTCGTGCGCCAATCCGGTCGTCTCTCTACCTTCTACTGGGACCAGGGGCAGTGGACGCAGCTCGGGAAGTGGGACCAGGAGACCGCGGCGCCTTTGCGGCTGGCCTTGCAGGCCCACAACATGGGCAGTGTCCAGGCCTACCAGGCGCTCGACGTGACCTTCCGGGTCGAGGACATCCGAGCCGGCATCCCGTACCCTCACGACGACGGCTCGCCGGGAGGCAAGCCCGGCGGCCCAGAGGGGCAGACGCCTCCTCCGGCCGAGGACGAGCCTCCCGGCGAGGGGGCCAAGACCCCGCCGGCGGAGGCCATCCGTCTCGCCGATGCGACCGCCTCACAGCCCCTGGGGCAGGACTACCCGACCGGCGACTTCCGCTTCGTCTTCCAGGTCAACGCACGCCAGGGCGGGACGGTCGTGGACACCGTCGGTCTGAACGCAGCGCCCGTCGGCTCCTTCAACCTGCGCGTCGCCGGCGACGGCGTCGTGTCGTTCGCCATCTATGACCCCCAGAGCCAGTCCTCCGGCCGCGACGCCAACGGCTGGCACACGCTCTCGGTGCCGGGGGCCTTGGCCCTCGGGGCCTGGAGCCGCATCGCCGTTGAGCGCCAGGGAGACCGCCTCACGCTGGCCGTCGGCCCTACCGCGACCCGCAAGAGCGCGAGCCTCACGTTGGCCACACCGCTCTCCGGCGAGCCGGCCTTCGTGGGCGATTTCCCGGGCGATGAGCACTGGGGCGCGGGCTTCAACACCCACCAGGGCCTGACCGGTGTCGTGAGGGTCGTCAGGTTCGCCCGCTAGGCGGCTGGCAGTTCGGGCCGTCTGAGGAGAAGTGCGCCATGCTCGCGATCACCGGCCTGTTGCTGACCCTCGGGGCCTCACCCCGTGCGCAGGAGGTCGCGCCACCCATGACCCATCGCCTGCTGAGTCTGCTCGACGTGAAGGACTTCGGCGCCGAGACGGTCCGCCTCGGCGACCTGAACGCTGATGGCGAGCCCGATCTCCTGTTCGTGCAGAGCGTGCATGCCACCCGAGAGATCACCTGCCTGACCGCGACGACGGTTCGGGGCGAGGTCCTCTGGCAGACGGGAGCGCCGTCGGCCGACAACGGCGTCATCTACTCCGACCTCCCCGTTCAGGTCTACGACTGGGACAACGACGGCCGCAACGAGGTCCTCTACGTGCGGCAGGCGACCTACGCCGAGCCCGACGGCTCCGGCAGCTGGGCCCGCGAGCGCGCCGGGCGCTACGAGGGCGAGGCGACGATGGTCGTGCTGGAGGGCGCGACCGGCCGCGAGCTGTCGACCTTTCCCCTGCCCGCTCCCGCCGACGACTGCTTCCTCTTCGTGGACCTCACCGGCCGCGGCCGCCGCGAGGACCTGGTGGTGAAGGACCGGTACTGGAACGTGTGGGGCGTCTCCCACGCGGGGGAGACGCTCTGGCACTACGAGGGTTCGGTGGGGCACTTCCCGGCCTATGGTGACGTGGACGGCGATGGGCGGGATGAGGTGTTCGTAGGCTTCGCGCTCATCGACCACGACGGCAAGGCGCTGTTCCAGCACGACCCGGGGGGCGCGCATCAGGACGCGGCGTACGCGGTGCAGCTGGCGGATGGGTCATGGCGGCTGCTCTTCGGCAACCACGGGCTCCACTGCCTCACGCCCGACGGAACGGAGCTCTGGAGCCACCCGCTCGCCGAGGCCCAGCACGTCGTCGTCGGCCGCTACCGCACCGATTCCCCCCTCCAGGTCGCGGTGATCGACCGCGGCCAGCCGCGCCCCGACGGCACGCGCGATCCCGCGACGCTCTACCTGTACGACATGGATGGGAGGGAGCTCTGGAAGCGCGTCCAGCCCGACGGCGGCTGGTATGCCGCCTGCACGGACATCAGCTGGCTCGGCGCCGGAGCGCCTCAGGGGATCATGGTCTACGCCCGCGGCCCGGGGCAGCCGGTCGCGATCTACGATGGGAACGGGGAGGTGCTGGACGAGTTCGGCATGGTGTGCACGCCCGACCGCTCCGACGAGGACCGCCGCGCGCACTACTACTGCACCCGCGCCGACGTCTGGGGCGACGGCCGCGATGAGGTGATCCTCTACGGCTCCCGAGGCTGCTGCCTCTACGCGAACACCCGCCCCCTCGCGGTCCCGACTCTCTACAACAACAACCTCTACCCCGGCATGTAGGAGGCCTGTCCGTGCTAGCCCTCGGCATCCTCGCTCTGGCTGTCTCAGCCCCTGCGCAGCTCGCCCCCTTCGAGCCGGATGAGCATACGCTGCTGCTCTATCACTTCGATGAGGGCGAGGGCGGGATCGCCCGCGACGCGAGCGGTCGCGGCTACGACGGCGAGCTGCGTGGGCCCGCCCGGACCACCGGCAAGTTCGGCGGTGCGCTCTGGTTCGACGGGAAGGACGACTCCGTCTTCCGCGAGGTGCCCGAGACGATTCAGGGCCTCAAGCAGCTCACCGTCGAGTGCTGGTTCAGCCAGGAGGAGACCTCCGGGCGGCGGTTCCTGGTGGGGCAGGATGTCGGTTTCCACTTCGAGGTCGCCGACCGGACCTGGGCCGGGCTGTCGATCTACAACCAGGGCGGCGTGGTGCCGAATGCCGAGGGCAAACCACATCAGCAGCTCGGCGCGGGGCTTGGTTCGCTCCGCACCGAGCGCTGGCATCACCTCGCCGCCACCTACGACGGCGGCTACATCAGCTTCTTCCTGAACGGCGTGCTGCGCGGGCGGCACGTGGCAGCGAAGGAGTTCCTACTCGGCGCGCCGTCGAGGGGGCTGTGGATCGGCTGTTACGTGGACATGGACTACTACTTCAGCGGCAAGATCGACGAGGTGCGGGTGTCGGACTGCATCCGCTACGACCCCGACCGCGCCCTCGCCGAGGGAGGGAAGGTGTTCGAGGTGCCCACCAAGGGTCGTCCGCCGAAGGCCGTGCGCACGCTGCAGAAGACGGGCCTGGCGCAGCTCGACCTCACGCTGCGGAAGCTCCGCGGAGCCAACGCCTCGGGCTGGGTGTACCTGAAGCCCCCAGGCCAGCCGGCGGTGATCGTGGGGCAGTACGCCCTGACCGACCTTCCCGACGGGACCGACACGCCGCTCACCTTCGACGTGTCGGACGAGGTCGGCCCCGAGGGCGAGTACATCCTCGGTCTGGAGCAGCAGGATGCCGGCGCGTACATCGCGGTCACGGCGGCACGCCTCGTCGCGGAGGAACAGGCGGTAGCGGAGTGGACCGGCGACGCGCGCTCGCGGCGAACGTTCAGTCCCCCCGTTCTCGTGCCGCTGCAAGTTGGGCAAAAGAGGGACACCATGCCAATCCATGACGTCCCGAATTGGTATGGTATCCCTCTTCTTTCGCCCCTCAACACCGACCGCGTGTCCGGTGCGCTGGAGATCGACGCGGAGGATCCGTCACAGCCCCCGCTGCTCATGGGCGACGGCCACGCCGAGTGGTGGCTCAGCGTCCCGCGCGAGACCACCTACCGCGTGCACCTGCGCTATGCGGCCTCCTCCCCGCGACCGTGTGACATCGTGATTGATGGCGACGACCTCAACGCCTTCGACATGTGCGCGGCCAATGTCACCGGTCGGTCGACCGCCCACGACGCCTTCTGGGAGGTCCAGGGCACTGTCACCCTCGCCCCAGGCCCCCACTGGATCCGCGTGCAGGACGCGCTGCCCGACATCGTCGCGCTCCGGCTCGAGCCCGTCTCGCCGCCGAAGCCCCGGACCGTGCCGTGGGAGGGCTTTCCGCAGCCCGATCCGGGGTTCCTCGGGCAGGCCCGCGAGTGGGAACCCCAACTGGAGTTCGGTCGCCCGACCGAAGCCACACTGGCCCTACAACCGGGGGACGAGCCGACGCTGCGCTTCTCCGCGGGCTTCGAGAGCACGGACGCGCACGACCTCTTCGCGGCGGACCGTGTGCGCTTCGTGCACAGGCTCCAGGCCGATCTGGAACCCTTCGGCCGGCTCACCTTCCGCTTCGAGGGGCAGGGCTCGGGGCATGTGGTCGCCCTTTGGCTCGTGGACGTGAAGGGTGACGAGAAGCTGCTCTGGCGGAGTCGCGACCGCGAGGCGGGAGTGCAGGAGGTCTCGGTACCCATCAGCTTCGAGGGCAACGACGTCTTCGATCCGGCCCATGTGGTTGCAGTCTGCCTGGACCTGGACGAGGGCAACTGGAAGCCCGAGCAGCCCAACTCCTTCGCTGGGGCCCTCATCGGCCCGCGGTTCGTGCGCCGGGACGCGGTCGTTCAGCCTGAAGGCTACGCGGCGCGGTCTGCCGCAGCCGTGGAAGCGGCCTCGCGCCTGCCCAGGGACGAGGCGCAGCTTCTGTCGCCGGGCTTCCGGCCGTGGACGCGGCCCGTCGTCCCCGAGGGGCATCCCCTCTTCGCGAGCACCGATCCGAAGCCCGTCACGCGCGCGACGTTGGGCTACGATCTGCGCTTCTGCGGCGCGCGCAGCATCGATGCCAACTCGCTCCGCAACTTCCACGACGACTACGACTTCGGCGACATCTGCTGGCCTCACATCGGCATCCTCCCCCAGCGGCGCGACTTCGGGAGTGACGCGGACTACGCGGCCGCCCTCCGGGGCCTGGAGGAGCGCCTCATCGACGTGCGCGACCGGGGCTTGGTGCTCTGGGACATCTGGGGCTATGTGCCCAACAACGAGGCCGGCCCGACCCCGCGCGTCACCCCCGAGCACCACGAGGTCTTGACCCGCGTACTCGGCGACCGCTTCCTGGGCTACGACAACGGTGAGCAGGACGGGCGCTACATCGGCAGCTATGCCGACCGCGACTCGATCGTAGACCGGCGCAGCGGCTGGGACGCCTTCGTGAAGTGGGATGAGGGCATCTGCAATGACGGCATGAACTACATGAACGCAACGGGCTCGCTGAACTTCAGCCACTACTACGGCGAGCGCGGCGCGCGCACGCTGGGGCTGGAGACCGCCCAGGGCCTCCCCAGCGATACCCTCATGTTCGCCTTCCTCCGCGGCGCGAGCAAGCAGTATGGCCGGCTGACGACCCAGGCGACCTCCATCTGGAGCCGCTTCGGCTACAACATGTACAACGACCGCCGCACCGACGGGCCCAACGGCTACGGCCTCGGCCCCCACAAGGGCTGCTCGCTCAGCCTGCACAAGCGCCTGTTCCTCTGCAGCTACCTCGGCGGCGACAGCATCGTGGGCTCCGAGACCTCACAGTTCTCGGGGGACACGCTAGAGAACGGCGCGCCCGAACTCAGTCCCTTGGGCAAGCAGCACCTCGCGATCCGCGAGTGGGCTCAGCAGCACCCCGACCGAGGCGTGATGTACACCCCGGTCGCCTTCATGCTGGACTTCTACCACGGTTGGAACATGCCGCGTCACCTGTATAGGGGCGACAAGTACAAGATCTGGGGGAAGCTACCCTACGAGAAGGGCGACTACCTCATCGACAACGTCTTCCGGATGGTCTGGCCTGGGTATGAGGACTGCAGCTACCTCCGGAATGAGCGGGGGTTCGTGTGCCCGACGCCCTTCGGCGACAGCTTCGACGTCCTCACCAACCGCTGCCACCCGGACGTGCTCAAGCAGTACACCGCCGTGATGCTGCTCGGCGATGTGGAGATGACCCCCGAGGCTGTGGCGAACCTCTCGGCCTTCGTGGAGGCGGGCGGCGATCTCCTGCTCGACGCGAAGCACGCCCAGGCCTTCCCGAAGGCCCTGACGGGCGTCACTCTCGGCGAGACGACGACCGGTGTCCTGTCCTGGTGGGCGGCAGTGAGGAATGCCTACGAAGAGCCGCCGTACACTTACACGAAGCTGACCCTCCAGGGCGCCGAGGGCCTGCTCTACTCCGAGGCCGGCGATGCACTCCTGGCCCTGAACCAGGCCGGCAAGGGCCGCGTCATCGTCTG
>Ga0233425_10010562_pt1 | contig 11192 bp, 9 predicted proteins | sample Watercolumn_Towu_2_FD_181712 | JGI IMG/M metagenome (GOLD analysis project Ga0233425, IMG submission 181712) | Freshwater microbial communities from Lake Towuti, South Sulawesi, Indonesia - Watercolumn_Towuti2014_140_MG | ecosystem: Environmental > Aquatic > Freshwater > Lake | place: Indonesia...
GCAGTCGACCTTCGGCGTGATCATGCTGGCCATCGTGCACGGCCGGCCGCAGGTGCTCGACCTCAAGTCCATGATCGGGCACTACCTGGCGCATCGCCGCGTGGTGACGGTGCGGCGCACCCAGTACGACCTGCGAAAGGCCAGGGAGCGGGCCCACATCCTGGAAGGACTGCTCATCGCGCTCGACTTCCTCGACGAGGTCATCGCCCTGATCCGCGCGAGCCGCACGGTCGAGGAGGCCCGCGACGGCCTGTGCAGCCGCTTCGGCCTCACCCCCACCCAGGCCCAGGCCATCCTGGACCTGCGCCTGCAGCGCCTCACCGGCATGGAGCGCGACAAGATCCTGGAGGAGTACAAGGAGCTCAAGGAGCGCATCGGATGGCTCGAGGCGATCCTCGCGGACGCCGACAAGCTCACCGGCGTCATCCGCGGCGAGCTCGCCGAGGTGCGGCAGCGCTTCGCCGATCCACGCCGCACCCGCATCGTGGACAACGAGGGCGAGCTGTCGATCGAGGATCTGGTGGCCGAGGAGGACCAGATCATCACCCTCTCGCTGGCCGGCTACATCAAGCGCACCTCCCAGGCCGAGTACGAGGTGCAGCGCCGCGGCGGCGTGGGCCGCAAGGCCATGGGCACCCGAGACGAGGACTACGTCGTCAACATCTTCGTGGCCAACACGCACGGCTCCATCCTGGTCTTCACGGACCGCGGGCGGATGTACAAGGTCCCGGTCTACGAGCTGCCCGAGGCGGGGCGCGCGGCCCGGGGGCGGCCCATCGTCAACCTGGTCCAGATGACCGGCGACGAGAAGGTGGCCGCCGTCCTCGCCATCCGCGACATGGAGGGCGACGGGGATCTGCTCTTCTGCAGCCGCCTCGGCCACATCAAGCGCACCCCGCTGGCGGCCTACGCCAACGTGCGCGCCAGCGGCCTGATCGCCTGCGATGTCGCCGACGACGACACCCTGCTGACCGTGCGCCTCGGCAGCGAGGGCCAGCACGTGCTCATGTCCACGGCCGATGGCATGGCCATCCGCTTCGCCATCACCGAGGATCAGGTCCGCCCCATGGGCCGCGCAGCCCGCGGGGTACGCGGCCAGGAGCTGCGCGAGGGCGACCACGTGGTGGACGCCGAGGTGATCGAAGCCGAGGAGGACGCCAGCCTGCTCACCGTGACCGCCCAGGGCTTCGGCAAGCGCACCATGCTCACCGAGTACCGCCTCCAGAACCGCGCCGGGCTCGGCACCATCGACATCAAGACCGACGAGCGCAACGGCCAGGTCATCGGCGCCTGCCGGGTCAACGACGGCGACCGCATCATGCTGGTCACCGATACCGGCCGCGCCATCCAGTTCCAGGTGGACGACATCTCGGTCATCGGCCGCAACACCAAGGGCGTGCGCTTGATGCGCATCGAAGAGGGCGAGCGCGTGGTCGGCCTGGTGCGCCTGGCCGAGGTGGACGAGGAGAGCCCAACGCAAGAGATCGCGGAGGAGTAGGAGCACACCCCGCGCAGGAGGACCCATGGACCTGGTACAGAAAGGATCGGCTGCCAACGTCGGTTTCTTCAAGCAGCTCCTCGTCACCATGAAGTGGACGGATGCAGCCGACTTCGACCTCTCCGCCGTCTGGGAGGCCAAGGACGGCACCCGGGGCATCGTCTACTTTGGCGACCTCGGGGACATGAACGCCTTTCCCCACATGGCGCTGGACGGCGACGAAGGCGTGAACGACACAGGCGGCGACAACCAGGAGCAGCTCCGCATCACCTCGCTGGACCGCATGAAGTACGTCTGGATCCTGTGCTGGGACTACGGCAAGGTCCAGAGCGGCGCGGCCGCGCGCTTCAAGGACTCGGACGTCAAGCTCACCATCATGGACGACCGCGGCTTCTCCCACGACGTGCGCCTCGACACGGGCGACCTCGGCAACATAGCGCTGATCGCCACCATCGACTGCACGAGCCCCATCGGCGCGCGCCTGGTCAACACCTCGAAGGCGGGCACGCTCAAGGGCTTGAAGACCCTGGAGCAGTTGCTCGAGGTCATCGAGGGATGAGGCTCAGGGCCGCCGCGCCCGCCGGGCGAGCGCCAGGGGCAGGCCGAGGAGCGCGATCCAGGCGGGGGCACCGCGTCCTGCAGAGGCGCAGCCGGTCTCGAGCACATCGCAGGGCATCTCGAGCTCCACGACCTCGCTCTCGGAGCCGTCGGGTTGGAGGAGCTGGAGGGAGAGGGTGGGGCCGATGTTTTTGCAATGTTTCTCCAGGCTGCCCGGCCCGTGTACGCCCAAGATATCCTTTGTCGGGGTGATTTCTCGGATCAGTCCTCCGGCCGCGTAGAACTCGCCGACTTCAAACTGCGGAGAAAAATCTACCTCCCATTTGTTCCAAGCGTACTCTTCGGCAACCAACATCGTTCCCTCGAGATCACCAGATAGGCACGGGTCGGTCCCCACCTCGAACCGGAACGGGGTCGAATGGGGGTCGACCTGGCCCGTGTCGCCCTCTCCGGCACACGCAACGTGGAAGGCACCAGCGCCCTCAGCCCCGAAGACGCGCAGCCCTTCGCAGGTCTCGCTGTCTCCGAACCAGCGGATGTCCGTGCTCGCGACCTCCCCGTGCCCATCGACGACCGAGCAGTCGCCCGCCTCCACATCGTCCCTCAGGATGGGCACCGAGTCGGGCAACTGCTCTCGGGGGAACAACAACCAGGGCGCAGCGCTCGCGCACCAGACGTGATCCTCATCCATGGTTGGGTACTGCGGGGTGCCACACGGATTGGGAAGGCAGTACACGGAGCTGGCGTGCCCGCACCCTGCCGATAGAAACCCGAGAGCAACAACCACGTCAACCGCAGGTCGCGTCATCGCAACCTCCGGTGAAATCATCGCGCCGGGGATCCATCTCATAGGCGGCTTTCTCGTCGGCGCCCAGCGCGTGCAGCACCTCATGGACCACGGCTGTGGCGATAAGCTCGAACGAAGACCATCTTGGGTCGAAGATGATCTCACATAGGCGAATCTTCGCCCTCTTGTCGGGAGCATCACCCGTATCGTAGCAACTTATGTGCCCACCGGAGAAGGTTGCTTCCCTGCTGGTGGCGCACACCCAACATGTCCCCCATTCACGGCAATCCGTCACCGACTCAACGTACGAGGTTGTCCTATGGAAGCGAAAACGTAGGTTACCCTTGCGAAAGGCCTCGTCCACCAGAGCCGACGGCGTACCGGTGTTGTACCCGCCCCAGGCCCTGCCGTTGCGGGTCCTGAGGCACGGGCACCTGATGGTACAGTTCTTCCGCTCGTGCCTGTCGAGGTAGTTGGATCCCACCTCCCGCCCCGCCAGATCGCGGTGGATCTCCTTGTACAAGTACACAAGCGCCTCAGACAGCTTTTCCTCTTCGCTGCTCGAGAAACCTTTGTACCTGTACTCCCAGTCGCCGACGATTCCCGTGCTCCACGAGTACAGGTTCATCGACCCGCACGAGCACCCTGGCCGAGCACCAGCATCGGCCCCACCTTGGCCCCGCGTGCCCACCCGCCCGACCTTCCACCCCGTCCGCCGGATGATCCCGGGACCCTGCATCAGATCGAGCGACGAGCGTGCGGATGCTCCCATCCTAGCTCCACTGCCGCGCCATGCCGCGCAGCGTGAAGGTCGCCGAGTTGCCCGCGAAGTTCGTCACCTGCCAGCGGAGGTACTTGAGCAGACCCTTGATGTTCTTGGGCACCCAGACGTTGGGCTGCGTGATCGGGTCGAAGGTCGCCAGCACCACCCAGCCGTCATCCGTCCGGTTGCACATGCCCGTGAGGATCGACACCGTGACGCTCGGGTTGACCCCCTCGAAGCCAACCACCCCGAGCAGGAGGTCGAGCTCGTCGTAGTCGGAGACATCCAGCGCCTGCTCGAAAGGCTGGGTTTTGTTGGAGACGATCCGCACGCACTGTCCGGTCAGGGTGAACTCATCGGCCATCTCGGCATCCTCCTGGTGAGAGTCTGCCATGACACTACTCTCTCTCTCTCTCTCTCTATGACACGCCCCCTTTCGTTGATTCACACTTTCTTGACACCGAACCGTGCCTCATCCGACCAGCGCGGCCAACTCGCCCTCCCCCAGCTCCTCCAACGCCGAGTCCACGAACTCGCCCAGGTCCAACCCGTGAAGCGCCCCGTACCGGCGGGCTTGCAGCGCCATGTCCAGCTTGTCGCAGGCGCGCACGAAGCGGGCTTCGGGGCTCTGGCGGCCCTCGAACTCGCGCCACAGCGCCACCAACTCCGCCGCGTTCCCCAGCGGCGCGAGAATGGCCTCCAGGGCTGCCGCCTCGCGCTGAGACTTCTCAGCCGCCGACACCCCATCGACGGGCGTGAGGTCGCCCGTGCGCACCTCGGCCAGATCGTGCAGCACGGCCATGGCAAGTACGCGGCCGCGGTCGAGCCCCGGCGGGCAGAGCACCAGCGCCAGCCAGGCCACGCCCCAGGAGTGGGCCGCCACGCTCTCCGCGGCGGGCACCCCGGCACGCACCCAGCCGGCGCGGGGGAGCTCCTTGAGGCGAAGGGCCTCCAGCAACAGGCTGCGCAGCGGGGCGTCGACGGTCATGCCGTCCCCATAAGGTTACCCAGCCCCCCATGCTCGCACTCGTCCTCGATCTCGACGGCACGCTGATCGACAGCCTGCCCGACATCCACGCGGCCATGACCGCGGCCCTGGCCGCCTGGGGTCGCCCTCCCGTGCCCGTGCCCGACCTGCGCGCAATGCTCGGCGACGGTGCGCCGATCCTCGCCGGCCGCGCCCTCAAAGCCGCCGGCCCGCCCCTGCCGCCCGATGAGGAAGCAGCCTTCGCACGCCACTTCATGCGTACCTACGACGCCAACTCCGCCGTCCGCACCCACCCGTTTGCGGGCGTGCGCGAGACCCTGGCCCTCCTGCGGGCCCAGGGCCACCGCCTCGGGGTCTGCACCAACAAGCCCCACGGCGCGAGCCAGGCGCTGGTGCAGCGGCTCGGCCTCGCCCCCCTGCTCGACGCGGTGGTCGGCGGCGACGCCCTGCCCGACTGCAAGCCCCACCCCGCGCACCTGTGGGCCACCGTCCGCGCCATGGGTGCAGAGGGCTGGCCGGCCGTGATGGTGGGCGACACCGCGCCCGACGCCGAGGTCGCCCGCCGGGCCGGTGTGCCCTTCGTGCTCGCGGCCTACGGGTACGCACGGCCCCAGGACGGAACGCTGGCGGCCGACGCAGTGATCACGCGCTTTGCGGAATTGCCGGACGTGTTGGAGGGGTTGGTCAGGCGGTGATCCGCCGTACCCCCCGGGGTCGGCGTTGTACCGCGAAACCGCAGGTTTCGTCGGTACAAACGCCGACACGCAAGGCCGCCTCCGGCCGGCCTTGCGCCTACTCGACATACCCCACCCCCCGCAGCGCCTCCTCGTCCACCCCGGCCTCACCCGCGACGAAACGGTGCCTGGCCAGCAAGCCGTCGCGGCTCGCAGGGCCACGGGTCGCGGGTCCGAGCACGATGCGGCCGGAGAGATCCTGGGCTGGGGGGATCCCCAGCAGCGCCTGGATCGTGGGGGACACGTCCACCAGGTCCATGGGGTCGAGCCGGAGCCCGGCGGGGATCCCGGGCCCCATGGCCAGGAAGATGCCCTCGAGGTCGTGCTCGCCGGCGTACCCCGCGGCCAGCCGCACGTAGTCGGCCATCGGCTCCCCCCCCACCGTCGCGGAGGCGATCCCGGCCTCGCTCAGCCGCGCCCGATCGATGGTGAGGCCCAGGCTGCGCGGGTCGGACGGCAGCCGCTCGGTGCGGAAGAAGGACTCGCCCGCGCCATCCCGCAACGCGGCCACGGCCTCCTCGAGGTCTTCCAGACAAGGGCCGGTGGCGGGCAGGGTGACGGTGAGCTTGCCGCCCACCCGCGTCACCTCCAGCGGGCCGAGGGCGCGGATCAGGCGCGCCTGGAGGGCTTCGGTCCGGGGCGCGAGGAAACCGCTACCCGTGGCCGCATCCAGCGCGCGGAAGCCGTGGTCCGAGACCACCACCACCGTGGCCCCGGGGCCGGCCAGGGCGACCAGCTCCCCGAGGATCGCGTCGGCCTGGCGGCAGGCCTCGCGGACCGGATCGCGACCCGTGGCGGGCGCGTCGTCCGGCCAGAAACGGTGGGAGAGCGCGTCTGTGGCGTAGTAGCCGAAGGTCGCCACGGCAGGGCGCTGGGCGGCCAGGGCTCCGATGCACACGTCCCGGTCGATGCGGGCGCGCAGGTGCTGGAGCGCGATCAGCCGCGCCCCTTCCTCCGGGTGCAGGAGCCTGTCCCGCAGCAGCCAGCCCGCCGCCTCCGCGAGGGTGCCGAGCCGCAGGCCGCCGTCGAGGCCCCGCAGGGCGAGGACGAGGGCGGACCGTCGCGCGGGCACCCGCACATGCCGCAGGCGGTGCCCCAGCTCCAGCTCCTTGACGAAGGACAGCTCCGGCGGCCAGGTCTCGGGCCCCGCCGCCAGCCAGGAGGGCACCATGAAGCCGTCCACCGCGCGGGGTGGGTAGGTGACCAGCCACTTGTAGATCCCCACCCGCAGTCCCTCGGCCTCCGCCACGTCCCAGAACCGCGCCGCCCGCAGGTCGGTGGCGCGCGTGGAGAAGCCGGTGATCCCGTGCTCGGCCGGGCGCCTGCCGGTGGCGATGGTGGTCCACAACCGCGGCGAGTGCATCGGCTCCTCGGAGCGCAGCACAGCGCTGGCACCCCCGCGGCGCAGAGCGGCCAACGCGGGCAGCTCGCCGGCCGCGATCATGGGGTCGATCAGGTGCCAGGTGGCCCCATCGATCACGACGACGAGCATGCGCAAGCCCCGAACGTCCGGCGATGGCAACGCCAGCACAGCTCCGGCGGCGAGGAGCACGACCGGCAGCAACCACGGCGCGACGGCGACGGCACGGCGCAAACGCCAGGCGATGGCGGCGCCCAGGAGGCCAGCGGGCAACAGCAGCAGCAGCGCGGCCAGCCAGGCCGGCTGCAGGAACCACGGGAAGCGCCACCGCAGCAGCCCGATGGCCAACAGGGCCAGGGCACCGGCCCCTGCCGCGCCGGTGCAGGCGCAGCGCCAGGCCGGGGCGGCGGCGGTGGGGCGGGTCACAGCGAGAACGTACCCGTGGCACGGGCGGTTGGACAGGGAATAGGAAGCAGCGATGCGCGCGTTCCTCCTCCTGCTCGGCCTGGCCTGCACCCCATGCGGGGAGAGCGTTGGCCTCCCTCGCGACACCCAGCCGGACAGCCGCGAAGACAGCGCGACGGACAGCCCGGCGGACAGCGCCGCAGACAGCCCGACGGAGACAGGCGACACGGCCGCTCCTCCCGAAGTCTGGAACGTGGCCTTCTATGTCGCGGCCGACAACAACCTGAGCCCGTTTGCCGACAGCTTCCTGGCCGAACTCGAGCGGGTCGGCTCGACCCCCACGATGAACGTGCTCGTGCAGATCGATCGCTCCGAGGTCTACAATCCCGAAGGCACCTGGAGCGACACGCGCCGCTACCGCATCGAGCGCGACGAGAACGAGGCGGTCTTCGGCAGCCCGCTGCTCGAGGAACTGGGCGAGGCGGACATGGGCGATCCGGCCACGCTCACGGCCTTCCTGGAGTGGGTGGATGGCTGGCCGGCCGAGCGCAGCCTGCTCGTGTTCTGGGGGCACTCGGCCGCCTGGCACGGGGTCGGCAAGGACAGCGACAGCCGCTCCACCATCAGCATCGCGCAGGGTGAGCTGACCGCGGCCCTGGACCCGCGGGTGCAGCGCGCAGGCCCCTTCGACCTCATCTTCTTCGAGGGCTGCTACCAAGCGGCCTGGGAGACGGGGTTCGCCATCCAGGACCAGGCCGACTGGATGGCGGGGTCGGAGTCCCGCGTCGAGACCAACGGGGTCGACTGGGAGTTGCTGCTGGGCTGGCTCGCGGCGCAGAGCACGCCCGTGGTGACCGCCGAGCTGGCCGACGTGGCCGCCCAGGCCGGCGCGCTCAGAGGGAGCAACGCCTCGTTCTCCGCGATCGACCTCGCTGGCCAGGGCGCCCTGGGGCGAGCGCTGGATGGGCTGGCCGGCGCAGTCCTGGACGAGCACGCGCTCGCAGGCCCCCTCCGCGCGGCCTGCGATCCCTCACCCCCCACCGACCCCACCTCCATGCTCTTCCTCGATCTGGGCGCCTGCGCCGAGGCCCTGCTCGCGGGGGGAGAGCCCGGCCTGGCCGCCCCCGCGGCCACCCTCGCCGAAACCGTCGCGGCCGCGGTGGGCAGTGTCTACACCTCCGAGGAGCTCTCCTGGCAGACCGGAGTCAACGTCACCTCCACCCAGGACCAGGCAGAGATGACCGAGTACCAGGCCGCCATCTGGGCCGACGACACCCTCTGGGACGACCTGATCGTCCTGCTCGGGACGCTGTGAGGGGGGCGTCGGGCGGTCAGGTTCCCACACCCGTACACTGGATCTCTCCGGGAGGTGCCCCTTGCGCGTCGTGCTGCTGGTCCCCACCCAGCGTTCCCTGCTCGGGGCCGGCGCCCGGGCCCTGAGCGCGTGGCTCCGGGCGCGCGGCCACCACGTCCGCATCCTCTTCCTGCCCGCCGACGCGCGCCTGACGCGGGACCGCGACGGCCACCTGCTCGCCCACTTCGGCCTGCCCCCTTCCGTGCTGGCCGAGGTCGTCGCCGCGTGCGCCGGGGCCGGGTTGGTGGGGGTCTCCCTGCTGTCCTGCTTCTTCGAGCTGGCCTGCGAGCTCACCCGCGCCCTGAAGGAGGCCCGACCCGAATGCCCCGTGGTCTGGGGCGGGATCCACCCCACGGTCCGGCCCGAGGAGTGCCTCGAGCATGCCGACTACGCCTGCCTGGGCCAGGGCGAGCAGGCGCTGGAGGAGCTGTGCGCCGCCCTGGACGGCGGCGGCGAGACCACCGCCATCCCCAACCTCTGGACCCGGCGCGAGGGCGAGATCGTGCGCAACCCGGTCCGGCCTGCGGGGCCCCGGATGGACGCGCTTCCGACCCCCGACTGGGAGCTGGATCGCCACCTCACGCGGGATGCGCGCACCGGGCGGCTCGCGCCCCTGACCCTGGCCCGCTTCCGCGCCTCGCTGCACCACGTGCGGGCCGGCCGTCAGCGCGCGCTGCGTTCCCTGGTCTTCCTCGGCAGCCGCGGCTGCCCCCATCGCTGCGCCTACTGCGGCAACAGCCGCTACCACGAGCTGTACGGCCCGAGCTGGGGCTCGGACCGCCTCACGGTGGATCGCCTGGTGGACGAGCTCGCCGAGCTGGTGGCGCGCTTCCCCTTCATCGAGGAGATCGAGCTCGGGGACGACGACTTCGCGGCCCGCCCCCTGGAGGAGATCGTGCGCTTCTGCGCCCGCGTCCGGCCGGACGTGGGGCGGCCCTTCCACCTCCTGACCACGCCGGCCCGGGTCCAGCCCGCGCAGGTGGAGCCCCTGATCGAGGCCGGCTGCGTCTTCTTCCAGGTGGGCATCCAGAGCGCCTGGCCCGCCACCCTGGCCCGCTACCGGCGCCGCGACGAGCGCGAAGAGGTCCAGCGGGCCGCCGCGCTGCTGGCCTCCCAGGTGGGGCGCACGGCTCCGCCCTGCTACCACGTCATCCTGGACGACCCCGGCGAGGACCTGGCCGCGAGCGTCGCGACGCTGCGCTTCGTCAACGGCCTGCCCCGCCCCTTCTGGCTCAAACGCTCCGGGCTGGTGCCCTACCCCGGAACACCCGTGCACGCCCTGCTGGCCTCCGAGGGCCGCCTCGACCCCACCGAGGACAGGGCCCGCGTCTACCCGCGGGTGCTGACCGCAGTCCGCCCCACCCCCGTCGCCCTGGCCTGGCGCCTGCTCAGCGACGGCGCGCCGCCCGCCCTGGTGGAGCGCCTGGCCCAGCACCTGCAGCGCCGTGAGGGCGGTGGCCCGGCGATGCGGGCCCTCGCGCCCGGCGTAGAGCGTGCCCTGGTGGCGGTCCAGCAGGCGCGCCGCTGGGGCCACCTGGGCATAGGCGCCCTGAGCCGGGGCGACTGGAGCTACCTGGGCGAGCGGGTCCTGGCGCGCTGGACCGACCGCCGGCACCGCCTGCCCACCAGCGTCTCCCCGGGCTGATCCTCACGGCCCGTCACCGGGCAGGAAGAAGTCCTGCAGCCCCCGGGCATGGAGCCGGTGGATGGTGGCCCAGCGCCAGAACTGCCGCGCGGAGTGGACACTTCTTGCCGCAGGACGGCAAGAACTCGGCTCTCGGAGCCCGCTGGGGCGAGACCACCCGGGGTGACCGCCGCGGTTTCCTGGCCCGGCCTCCCTGGGGGTGGTGGCGTCCAGGAAACTCCGATGAGGCTCAGACCGCAGGACGGCCACATCGCGGCGATCAGCGGCCTCAGTTGCCCGAAACGACCGTAAAACGGCCACATCGCGGCGATCAGCGGCCTCAGTTGCCCGAAACGACCGTAAAACGGCCACATCGCGGCGATCAGCGGCCTCAGTTGCCCGAAACGACCGCCCGGGGTGACCGCCGCGGTTTCCTGGCCCCGCCTGCCTGTCGTCGGGGCCGGGCCACGTGGCCTGCCGGACCCCGTGTCAGAGCCCAGCGTCCGGCTGGAAGAAGTCCTGCAGCCACCGGGCCTGGAGCCGGTGGATGGTGGCCCAGCGCCAGAGGTGCAGCGCGGGCTGGGCCCGCACCTGGGCTTCGAGCCAGGCGCCGTACGCGCGCACGGCGTCCAGGACCTCGGAAGAGGAGGCGGGCGGCTCGCGCGCCGGCCCCAGCCCCAGGACCCAGCCTTCGGCCGCGGGCGCCAGGGCTCCGAAGACGAGCGGGGAACCCGCGCGGCGGGCCAGGCGCGCGGGGCCGGTGGGCAGGCGCGCCCGCCCGGCCAGCAGCGGGACCGTGAGGGTGGAGCGGGCCCACAGGCCGTCGCCCGGCACCACCACCACCCCGCCCTCGGCCAGCGCCCGCAGCGCGCGCCGCAGCGATGCGTGGCCCGTTCCGGGCCCCACCGAGAGGTGGACCACGGGTTCCTGGCGCCGGGCGCGCGCCCCGTGGCGCCGAAGCGCGCGGCCGAGCCCGCTGGGACGCTCCAGCACGCGGTCCACGGCCGCGGGGGCCAGGCCCAGCTCGAACACGCGCAGCCCCCGGGCCGCGAGCGCGAGGCCCGCGCGGTGGTGCGGCCCGGCGTGACAGGTGACGAACACCACCCCACGGCCGCACCGAT
>Ga0233425_10010563_pt1 | contig 11191 bp, 6 predicted proteins | sample Watercolumn_Towu_2_FD_181712 | JGI IMG/M metagenome (GOLD analysis project Ga0233425, IMG submission 181712) | Freshwater microbial communities from Lake Towuti, South Sulawesi, Indonesia - Watercolumn_Towuti2014_140_MG | ecosystem: Environmental > Aquatic > Freshwater > Lake | place: Indonesia...
GACACACAGCGCGTCAGCACCACCGCGACCATGCCGAAGAGGATCACCGACACGAGTCCCAGGGCCGGGCCGATTCCGGCGGCGGTGCACCAAACGACGATGATCGCCAGACCCACGGCCCCGCAGATGAGTGCGGCGCGGTAGGAGAGGGGTTCGTCCACGTCGTCGGGCAGGATGCCCGACCCACGCGTGATCATGGGGAGGCGGCGCTTGAGGAGGAAGGCGATGAAGCCCGCGAAGACTAGAAAGCCGCCGAGCATCTGCAGCGCGGCGTGAGGCCGGGTCGGATAGTCGGGGATCGCGGGAATCTCGACCCCGTACGCGGCGAGCGCGACCGCCTGCAGGTTGAAGAACACGAAGAAGAACCAGAGGCTGAACGAGAGCTCGCTGGAGAGCAGGAAGCTGAAGCCCACGATGCTGAAGTGCAGGATCGCGATGACCCAACCCATCTGGTTCCAGGGCTTGGCCTGGAAGTAGGGGTTGATCGAGTGGCTGAGCGGGATCTGCGGCACTGAGGGAATCAGGAAGTGGAGCCCGTTGATCGAGTGGATCACCAGCGGGATCGCCAGGCCGATCCACATCAGCCGGTTCGCGAAGAACGGCGGCCAGCCGGAGGCCGAGGCGTCCTCCCGCCGGACTTCCAGGACCTGAATCGGTAGCTGGACGAGGGGGAAGATGAGGCGCTCCTCCTCGATCCACTGTCGGCGGAGCAGGACGCTCACCGCGATGAAACCCAGGAAGAAGCCCGCCGCCAGGAGCGTCCACGCGGCGACCGGCGTCGCCCAGGCGCCCCAGGGAATCCGCGCGCCGGGGTGCAGGCCCTCGAAGAACGCGGTCACCGCCGTCTCATCCGCGGGCGCGATCCACCTGGGCACGAGCCTGATGAACGCGTCCTCCCAGCCGTTCTCCGGCGAGGCGTAGTAGCGCATCCCCACGAGCGTCGGGAAGAGGTACTCGGTCAGCCCGAACGAGGGAATCCCCGCGCCGCAGAGGGTCATGCAGTACACGACCACGACCTCGGCGCGGGTGAAGGCGCGGCTGCGCGACAGCCGGTGCAACAGCGGATTCACCAAGCCCACCAGCAGCAGGAACGGCACCACCACCGCGATCGGCAGGTGGCAGCAGGAGATCCACGTGCCCTGGAGCTTCAGGTCGGCATACGGCACCAGAACGCCGATCAGTGCCGTAAGGACCAGGCCCAAGAGGATGGCCCGGAGAGTTGGGGGAGCGAGGTTGGAGGAAGGCTCAGGCATCACGGGAGTCCACAGTCAACGCAAACGGCACGGCGGCCACCGCGGCGTCCCGCGTCTGCGGGACGCGGTCCCAGGGACGGCTAGCCCGCGGCGAGAGCGAGGAGGCGCGCGACGGCTGGGTTGGGTGAGCGGAGCTCCTCGGCACGGCGGATGGTGACGGTCGGGATTGCGTTGTGCTCCTCATGGATCCTCATGCGGAGGATCTCGTCCTCATCGGCGCCGGAGAGGCGGCTGTAGCCGAAGGTGCGGCAGAGCTTCCCGAAGAGGAAGTCGTTCAGCGCGCAGCCGCCGGTGCGCTCGAGGCCCTCGACGGAGGCGTGCCAGCTGCGGTACAGGTGCGCTTGCGCGAAGGAGAGGCCCTGCATCGTGATCTCGTTCAGGCCCTCGCCGCCGACCGCCAAGCCCTCGCCGAGGGAGGCGATCTGCTCGATCAGCAGCTTCATCCCCTCGGTTGACGTGGTGCTCTCCACCAGGCAGTTGTGCAGATTGTGACTGCAGAGGGTCACGTCGATGAAGACGGTGTCGGTCTGTACGTCCTGGACCGCGCGGCTGATGCGCTCGGCGAGGATCGAGCGCCACATCGCGAGGCCCGGATGGACCTTGATCATCACCTTCCGCCGGCGGTTGCCGGAGAGGCTGTGGTACGAGTTTGGAACCCCGAGGACGCCGCCCGCCTCGGCGTCGTAGCCCCACCCGAGGAGCCGCCGGGTTCTCACGTCGCGGTACTGGAAGTCGCGCAGGTAGGCGTAGGCCTCGTGGGTGGGGTCCATGTCGACCGAATTGCAGTGGGGCATGATATGGAAGCCCATCGCGCGGGCCTTGGCGAAAGTCCCGCGGGCGGCGGGAGAGGGTTCGTAAGTCGGGTAGTTCTCGTCATACGCATCGGTGCGCCACTGGGAGAAGTGGAGCAGCACCGTGCGCGGATCGAGGCGCTCAGCGAGGGCGTCGAGGATCTCCGGGTCGCCGTTGTACCAGGACAGCGCGAAGCGGAGGTCGTGAAGCCAGGGCTTGCGCTGGGCTTCCGCGCGGGCGAGGTCGTAGGCCGCGTGGAGCCAGTCGCGGTACATCGCGGCCGGAACGCGCCAATCGCCCCGATGGACGTTCAGCCGCCACGTCAGGCCCCCGGCGCCGAGGCTCGCGTCGAGCGGGCCATAGGCTTCCGTCTCGAGACCGAGTTCGCGGCCCTCGATGCTCAGGGCCTTGTACCGATAGCGGTCGTCTCGGGAATGGACGGAGAAGCCGCTGTCCCGGCCCTGGAGGATGGCCAGACTCGCTTCCCACATGATCGGCCAGTGCCAGCGGCCGTGAAGCAGGGGATCGGCGAGCGGGAGCTTCACGCCCTGGAAGAACGGAGCAACGAGGTCGAGCTCCTCACGTAGCGCGGGCAGGCGCCAACGGCAGGCGAGGACGCCCGGCCGGGAGGAGTAGGCCGAGGGCTCGACGAGGAGACCGCCGGTCGCCGGGTCCTCGGAGATCGTCACGACCCCGTCGGCCTCCCAGCCGCTCAGCCGGAACTGCGCGGCGGAGTCGTGAAGACGATGCAGCGTGATCTCACCGGCGAGGTTGCTCAGGACGTCGACCACCTCGCCCGTATCGTAAACCAAATGCAATGCCGAGCCCGAAGCCGGCGCGGCCACGAACTCCTCCCCCGTGAGCTTGCTGCGGAGCGAAGTCAGCAGGCCGCAGTCGAACGTGGCGGAGAGGGTGGACGTCTCGGCGGTGAGGGTGGTCTGGGTGAGTTGGATCATGGGTGGCTCCCGGGGTGGCGACGGCGGTTTCAAGTTTCAAGTTTCAAGTCTCAAGTTTCAAGTCTCAAGTTTCAAGTCTCAAGTTTCAAGTTTCAAGTTCCAAGTTTCAAGTTCCAAGTTTCAAGTCTCAAGTCTCAAGTCTCAAGTCTCAAGTCTCAAGTTTCAAGTCTCAAGTTTCAAGTCTCAAGTCTCAAGTTTCAAGTTTCAAGTTTCAAGTTTCAAGTTTCAAGTTTCAAGCGGCAAGCGGCAAGCGGCGAGTGGCAAGGGGCAAGGGACAAGGAGGGCGGCGACGGCGTCACGGGAGAGCCGCCCGTGCCACGCGGAGGCGGCCGAGGAGGAGCCAGCCGCCGCGGCCGGGAGGGAGGCGGCAGGTCTCGCCCGCGCGGAGGGAGCGTGAGAGGAGTACCTCCCCGGTGAGAGGATCGTGGACGCGGAAGCGCAACGGATGGCGGGCCGCAAGCTGGAGGCCGCCGGGGCGGATTCCGATCGGGACGCAGACGAAGCGCGCGCCCCGACGGCTTTGGGCCATGCGGACGCAACCATCCGGCGACTCGGGCACGGCGGGCCAAGTGCGGTTCGCTTGGCCGCCGGCGAAGATCGTGAAGACTGCGATGTCGTCATCTCCCGCGCTGCGCTGCCAGCTTGGGAGGTCCGGAGGCAAGAGGGAGCGCAAGCGGCGGAAGTCGGTGATCCCCGGGGTGTCCTCGAAGCGCGTCCTCCCGAAGACACCGGCCTCGGAGTGGAACACGTACATCGGCAGCTTCGCGGCGAACGCGAAGGCCGCGGCGAGCACCAGGCGGGCCGGGTCCCTCTCGGAAGCCACCGAAGCCCCCGGACCGATGGGCTCATTGCTGCTGACCGGCGGCAAGCCCGGGAGGTCGCCAAGCCGCCAGCAGTCATGGACCGGCAACCAGCCTGCATCGGGCTCCAGGTCGCGGCTGAAGTGCCAGGTCGCGATATCCGCCGCACTGCCGCGATAGAGCGTCTCGAAGGACCCCTCGTGGTTCGAGGTGATCGCCACCGGGACCTCGGTCCCCGCGGCGAGGACCTGCGCGAACTCCCGCAGGTCCGCCACCCCGTCCTCGCCGGGAAAGCCGTTCTGCCAGGCCTCGTTGGCGACCTCCAGCAGGATGATCTTGGCCTCCCGCCCGGCGATCACCTCGGCCAGCAGTCGGCGGAGGTGCTCCAGCCGGTCCGCCTTCCCGGGCATGAGCTGGGCATCGGCGAAGACCGTGATCTGGGTCCGCATCCCATACCGGTCATACGCGAGGTCGACCAGTCGGGCGAGCTGCTCCCAGTAGTCCGGCCAGGCCTGGACGAGCCGGCCGTCCCGGCCGGTGAACGCCACCGGCGCGATCTCGCGGCCCGCCCAGGCCGGGTACCAGCCCACCATCGACAGCATCCGGTAGTACCCGAAGCCCTGCGCCGAGAGGAAGGCGAGGTCGCTCTCGAGCCGCGCCGGATCGTGGCGGCAGCGATGGAGCGCGGTGAAGTACGAGACCCCGAGCCCCAGGAAGGGCCGGCCCCGGTGGACGAGGGAGTGGTCGATGACGCGAACGGGGGCAGCCGACGAAGACACCCCCAAGGCCAAGACAGCACCCGGAATCAGGACCCGGAGGATGGAGGGAGGCTGGGACATGGCAAGTCGTCGGGCTGGAAGCCCGACCTACGCGGAGTCCAGGATGACGGAGACGGGCAATCGGGAAGTCACGACCAGTGAGGTGGTTTCAAAATCAGTGCCAGGAACGGTTTTCCGCCGAGTCCTGCCGCGAGTAGGGGTCCGTTGCGGGAAAACCAGTTCCAGGCACCGAGTTTTGAAACCACCTCACTGGCACTGATTTGCCAGGCTCTACGCCTCGTCGTAGCCCTTGAGCGGGCGGTACCAGATGTTGCGGAAGCGGACGAGGTCGCCGTGGTCCTGGAGCATCAGCGGGCCCGCGGGCGGATGCGGCGCGTACTCGGTGAGGACCCGGTGGTTGGTGTTGCCCAGCAGCTCGACATGGTGGTGCAGCACGATGCCGTTGAGGATGACGGTAACGTACGCGGGCTTCACGCAGCTGCCGCCCTCGTAGCGCGGGCCCTCCCAGAGGATGTCGTAGGTCTGCCACTCCCCGGGCTTGCGGCAGGCGTTGGCGAGCGGCGGGAACTGCCCGTAGACCGCGCCGGTGGTCCCGTCCGGGTACGTCGGGTTGTCGTAGCAGTCCAGGACCTGGATCTCGTACTGGCCCATGAGGAAGACGCCGCTGTTACCGCGGCCCTGGCTGTCGCCCTTCACCACGCTCGGGGCGCAGAACTCCAGGTGCAGCTGGCAGTCGGGGACCTGCTCGACGGTCCGGATATTCCCCGTGCCGGGCGCGACCTCCATGTAGCCGTCCTCGACGTTCCACCTGGCCGGAGTACCGTCGCCGCCGACCCAGCCGTCGAGGCTGTCGCCGCCGAAGAGCACGATCGCATCGGAAGGCGGAGTGCCCGGGCCGCAGTCGGTGCAGCACTCGCAGCAGTTGCCCGGCGTTACGACGGGCGGCTGAGGCCGGTTGCCGTCGTGCACGTGCCAGGGGGTACCGGGGATGATGGGGGTGTCGTCATAGCCGAGGTTCTGAGCCATCAAGCTGTCTCCTTCTGCCCTCCGACGGAGGGTTCATGTGCTTGGCGCATGGCCTTCGCGCCTCCCCGCTGGCTCACCTTCCCCGTGCGTACGGGGTTCTTCCCGGAAGGGGGCGCGGACTCGGGGTGCGAACTCCCCCGGCATGACACCGCGCGAACGCTGGCTGGCCACGCTGACTCACCAGACCGCCGACCGGGTCCCGTGCGACTTCCGCGCGACCCCGGAGGCCGTGCAGAGGTTGATGGACCACCTCGGCACCGCGAACATGGCCGACGTTTACACGCGGCTGCACATCGACCCGATCGTGGAGCTTGCGCCCCGGTACGTCGGGCCGACGTTGCCCCCGAACGAGGACGTCTTCGGCGTCCGGTACCACCAGAGCGACTATGGCCTGGGGACGTACGCGGACGCCGTCTACCACCCCCTGGCGCAGTATGGCTCGGTGGCGGAGATCGAGGCGAACTACGCCTGGCCGGACCCGGACTGGTGGGACTACTCGGGCATCCCGGAGCAGCTGCGGGGCAACGAGGACCAGGTCATCCGCGGCGGGGGATCAGAGCCCTTCGCGACCCTGAAGTTCCTCCGGGGGACCGCGCAAGGGTACCTGGACCTGATCGACAACCCGGAGATGGTCCACTACGTGCTCGGGAAGTGCTATGAGCTGTGCTACCAGCAGACGCTCCGCACCTACGAGGCCGCCCCGGGCGCGGTGATCTGGACGTGGGTCGCCGAGGACGTGGGCTCGCAGGAGGGGCTGCTGATCTCGCTGGATCACATCCGGGAGTTCTTCGTGCCGCACCTCCGGCGGATGAACGACCTCGTGCACTCGGCCGGGGCGTTCTCGTTCCACCACAGCGACGGCGCGGTGCGGGCGAACGTGCCGCAGATGATCGAGGCCGGGATCGACGTGCTGGACCCGATCCAGTGGCGTGCGAAGGGCATGGACCGAGCGGAACTGAAGCGGGACTTCGGTGACCGGCTCGCATTCCACGGCGGCATGGACAACCAGCACACCCTGGCGTTCGGCTCGGTGCGGGATGTGGTGCAGGAGGTCGCGGACAACCTGCGGCTGCTCGGGCCGGACGGCTACATCCTCGGTCCCTGCCACAACCTGCAGGCCATCAGCCCACCGGAGAACATCGTCGCGATGTACGACGCGGCCTACGAGATGGGCGGAGGAGGCGCGTGATGGGGGTGGGGCTCGCGGTTGTGCTGGCGGCAGGCTTTGCGCCGGCTCAGGAGTTCACCATCGCGCGGGGGACCAGCGAGACGGTTGAGCTACCCCGGCTCGGATCGGCGGCCGGGACGGTCCTGTTGGACATCCAGGCGCGGATGGACTCCGCGGGCCTGGGCGGGTCATCGTTCTTCATGGACCTGCACCTCAACGGCAAACCCGTTCAGGCGGCCAAGACGCGGATGGTCTGCCGGCTCACGAACCGTCCCCTCGTGTCGCTCGTGGCCCCGGAGCTGCCCAGCGCGTGGTACGGCTCCGTCGGCGGATGGAGGGTGCTCTACTCGCCGGACTTCGAGGGCGCGAAGGCGCAGACGTTCTACGAGGGCGACCCGTACCGCCTCGTCCTGGATGTGACCGATCTGGTCGACCCTCCGCTGCCGAACACTCTGACGATCACCAACACCGCGTCGGCGGACATGGCGGCGCGGCTGAACTCGCGGATGGACCTGGTGATCGGCAGCGCTACGCTCCGCAAGGCGCCCGGCGTGAGCCCGACGCTCACGGCGGCGGACCGCCACGAGCATGTCATCAACCGCGGGGAGCCCGGAGCCGGGCCGGCGGAGTACCGGGGCGAACTGCTGAGCGGCGGAGGGTTCGCGATCTCGGCTGCCGGGAAGCGGTACGTGTTCCGCAGCGAGGTCTCGTACCCGAACGCGGGCTTCCACCGGCTGGCGGCGGCTGCCGAGGACGGGGACTGGGCGCCGACCGTGACCGCCTCGGCCGAGGGCGGGGCAGTCGTGGCGCGCTGCCCGCAGTACGGCCTCGAACGGACCGCGAGGTTTCTCCCGCGGCGGGTGGAGGTGAGCGACCGGCTCACGAACCTCGACGGGGCGAACGGCCTGGGGCTCCTGGTGCGGCACTCGGTGGAGTTGAAGGGTCACACGAGCGCGGCCGTGAGGCTTGCCGGAAACGCCGACCCGGCGGTGAACGAGTACTACTGCCCGTCGAACCCGAGCGTCTACCTCGCGGAGGGGGACCTGGGGCTCGGGCTGATCTGCGAGGACGACGTCTTCCGCAACCAGGCGGTGCTCTTCTTCGATCCGCAGGAGGTAACGGCAGGTCTCCGCACCGAGATGCTGTACCTCGGCCCGGGCGAGAGCCATGAGCTGAAGTGGAGCGTCTACCCGGTCGCCTCGCGGGACTACTATGACTTCATCAACCTCGTGCGCGAGGACTGGGGCGCGAACTACACGGTCGAGGGGGCCTGGTGCTTCTTCACGCCGGACATGATCCTCGAGCGGCCTGTGGAGGAGCTGAAGCAGAGCCTGGAGCGGCTGGGGGTGCGGTACGCGTGCTCGTGGGGCGGCTGGGTCGATCCGAAGGCGGACCCGCACCGCATCGGCTTCGGGGCGGAGGTGCTCAGCGAGTACTGGGCCGACTACCGCGCGCGCCTGAAGGCGGCTACCGAGAAGCTCCACGCGGCGAAGCGGGACGTGAAGGTGCTCATCTACTACGACTCGCAGCGCGACACGCACGCGGGCTCGGGAGCGGTCTACCCGGACAGTCGCCTCACGAACGCCGCGGGCGTGCACGACTCGACGGAGTGGGGCGGGCAATACTCGCTGACCTGGTCGATGTTCGCGACGCTGGGGAACTCGTTCGGCAAGGCGATGCTGGACGTCGTGGACGCGTACAGGGACGAGATCGGCGCGGACGGCCTGTACTGGGACGAGATGGAGAACGTGGCCTTCGGCTACCCGCTGCTGACCTACGCGCAACCCGATGGGCGCAGCTGCCTGCTGGACCCAGCGACCTACACGGTGAGGCAGCAGGTCGGGGTCACGACGCTGCTGGGCGCGGAGCACCGGGCGGCGGTCGTGGCGCGGGTGCGCGCCAAGGGCGGCTTCGTCATGGGCAACGGGCCGACGGCGGTCCGGCGACTGCTGGACCTGCACGTCCAGCGGATGGTGGAGATCCAGCACAACGATGTGTGGTGCTACGAGGGGAACCTGGACTCGCCGCTCGGCTACGGGAGCAGCGAGCTGGAGTTCTCGAACGTGACCCGGGCGCTCGGGCTGGCGACGCTGCTGGTCGGCACGCGGCTCGACTACCCCTTCGACTTCTCGCGGTGCACCTTCCCGTTCACCCCCATCGAGCTGCACCAGGGGTACCTGTTGGGGAAGGAGCGGATCATCACGCTGCATTCGGGGCGCTATGCGTGGCCCGGAGAGACCGTGCGCGCCGTGGTGCGCACCTTTGCCGCGGATGGGGCGCTGAAGAACGCGGAAGGACCCGTGACGGTCGCGCCGGATCGGCGGGTCGAGGCGGACCTGGGCGAAGGTGGAATCGCCGTCATCGAGCGGGTGACGGAGTGAGGCGGCGGGGGGCCGTGTCGGGCTGGAAGCCCGACCTACGCGGTTCAGGGAGAGCGTTCATGCCGAAGGCGGTGATCGTTGATGCGGTGAGGACGCCCATCGGGCGGTTCGGCGGCGCCCTGCGCGAGTTCGGCGCCGGGGAGCTGGCGGCGCGCGTGATCCGGGCGCTGCTGGAGCGGACCGGTGTGGCGGCGGAGGCCCTCGACGAGGTGATCCTCGGGCAGGTGCTGCCGGCCGGGTCGAGCGCGAATGTGGCACGACGCGCGGCGCTGGCGGCGGGACTGCCGCACACCGTGCTCGCGCGGACAGTGAACCGGGTCTGTGCCTCCGGGATGCAGGCGATTGCGGACGCGCGGCAGGCGGTCCTGCTGGGGGAGGGCGCGCTGTACATCGCGGGCGGCGTGGAGAGCATGAGCAACGTGCCCTACTACGCGAGCGATGTGCGCTGGGGGCGGAAGCTCGGCGGTGCGGCGCTGCTGGACGGTGTGATGGAGGAGGGGCTCGTGTGCCCCGTGACGGGCATGAAGATGGGGCTGACCGCCGAGGCGCTGGCGCAGCACGCCGGAATCAGCCGGGCCGAGGCCGATGCCTTCGCCCTGCAGAGCCAGCAGCGGGCGCGCGCCGCGATCGACGCGGGGAGGTTCAGCGACGAGACCGCGCCCGTGGCGCGCAAGAAGGACGGCCCGTTCGCCGTTGACGAGCACCCGCGGGAGACCTCACTCGAGGCGCTCGGCGCTCTGGCGCCGGCCTTCGCCGAGGATGGGACGGTGACCGCCGGCAACGCCTCCGGGATCAACGATGGGGCCGCGGCGCTGCTGGTCGCGGAGGCGGGGCGCGCGGGCGAGTTGGGGCTGCGGCCGCGCGCAACCGTCCTCGACAGCGCGGTCGCGGGGATCGCTCCGGAGCTGATGGGCCTGGGCCCGGTCGAGGCGGTGCGGAAGCTATGCGGGCGGCTGGGCGTCGAAGTTCAGGACTTCGACCTGGTCGAGGTCAACGAGGCGTTCGCGGTGCAGGCGCTGGCAGTGATTCGCGAGCTGGAGCTCGACGAGGCGCGCGTGAACGTGAACGGCGGGGCGATTGCGCTCGGCCACCCGCTGGGCGCGTCCGGGGCGAGGATCGTCACCACGCTCCTGCACGAGATGGAGCGGCGGGAGGCACGGCGGGGGCTGGCGACGCTGTGCATCGGCGGGGGCATGGGCATGGCGCTGGCCATTGAGCGGGAGGGCTGAACGTGGACAGACTCTGCGTGATCGGCGCCGGGACGATGGGGGTCGGCATCGCGCAGGTCGCGGCCCAGGCGGGCCTCGATGTGACGCTGCTCGACAGCTCGGCCGAGGCCTTGGCCACCGGGCAGCGGCGGCTGGCGGCCTCGCTGGCCGGAGGCGTCGAGCGCGGGAAGCTCACGGCGGAGGAGGCGGAGGACGCAGGCGCGCGGATCGCGTGGGACACGGGGCGCGGCGGCCTCTCCGAGGCGGACTGCATCATCGAAGCCGTCTTCGAGGACCTGGCGGTGAAGCGTGAGGTGCTGCGCGGCGCGTCGGCGCAGGCGCGGCCTGACGCGGTCCTCGCGACGAACACGTCGACCTTCCGCATCGGCGATCTGGCCCAGCACTGCGAGCGACCCGAGCGCTTCCTGGGGCTGCACTTCTTCAACCCGGTCCCGGCGATGAAGCTGGTGGAGGTCATCCCCCACTCGCAGACGTCCCCGGCGGTTACCGAAGGCGCGCTGGCGCTGTGCGAGCGGCTGGGGAAGACGGCGCTGATCGCGCCGGACATCCCGGGGTTCATAGTGAACCGGGTCTTCGCGGCGCTTGTGGCCGCCGCGGCGGACCTGTGGGCTGCGGGGGCGGACCCGGCGGCCATCGATGAGGCGGTCGAGCTGGGGTTGGCGCACAAACTCGGGCCGCTGGGGAGCGCGGACCTGGTGGGGCTCGACGTGATGCTGGCGATCCTGCGCTCGCTGCAGGCGCAGACGGGCGATCCGCGCTTCAGCGTGCCCGAGGGCTTCGCGGAGCTCGTCGCCGCGGGGAAGCTCG
>Ga0233425_10010564_pt1 | contig 11190 bp, 8 predicted proteins | sample Watercolumn_Towu_2_FD_181712 | JGI IMG/M metagenome (GOLD analysis project Ga0233425, IMG submission 181712) | Freshwater microbial communities from Lake Towuti, South Sulawesi, Indonesia - Watercolumn_Towuti2014_140_MG | ecosystem: Environmental > Aquatic > Freshwater > Lake | place: Indonesia...
TCCACTAAAACCGCGGTCTTAGAATATATTTCTTTCTTCGCACTGCCGTTAGTTATACAATTATTTATTTCTTTTACGACATCAAATATAATAGCAAGCGCCTTTGCTGTGTTAAAATCATCATCCATAGCCGTATAAAATTCGCTAAGCACTTTTTCTCTTATGCCGACATCAGCCGCGAATTTTTCGCCAGAGATATATTTTAAACTGTTCGTGAGGCATTCCTCAATTCTCTTTAGCGCGTTCCCCGCATCCCCCAGAAGCTGGTCGCTAAAATCCACAGGGCTCTTATAATGCTGTGTTAAAAGAAAAAACCTTACTGTCATCGGGTCGTATTGTTTAAAAATATCTCTCAGCGTGAAAAAGTTACCGAGGGATTTGGACATCTTTTCGCGATTTGTCGTCACAAAACCATTGTGTATCCAGTACCTTACGGGCTGTTTTCCGGTACACCCGCACGTCTGGGCTATTTCATTTTCATGATGAGGAAATATTAAATCCTGCCCTCCGCCGTGTATATCAAATTCCTCGCCTAACAAATTTAAACTCATCGCCGAACATTCTATATGCCAGCCGGGCCTTCCCTTACCCCATGGACTTTCCCAAAAAGGCTCATTTGGTTTTGCCTCTTTCCAGAGACTAAAGTCTAATGGGTTCTTCTTTCTCTTATCCGCCTCTACCCTTGCGCCCGCCTGCAATTCTTCAGTATTCTTCCCGGAAAGTTTTCCATAATCGTTAAATTTCGAGATATCATAATAAACCTCTCCCCCAACCGCATACGCAAAACCCTTCTCAATGAGTTTATTTATTAAGGCTATCATCTGTGGAATATATTCTGTGGCTTTCGGTTCGTTATTTGCCGGTAAAAGATTTAGGCTTTCCGCGTCTTTATGAAATTCATCCGTGAATTTTTTTGTAAGGGCCAAACATTTTTCCATGAGAGACGCATTCGGCATATCCATTTCGTTAGCCCGCGCAATTATTTTGTCGTCTATGTCGGTAATGTTTCTAACATATTTAACATCGTAGCCTTTGTGCTTGAGGTATCTATGTATAATATCAAATGCGACATATGCCCTTCCGTGTCCGAGATGGCAAAAGTCATACACCGTCACGCCGCATACATACATAGAAACCTTTCCCGGTGTTATTGGTATAAATTCCTGCTTTGATTTTGTGAGAGTATTATAAATTTTTAATGGCATAATAAATAGTCGATAGTCTATGGTCAATGGTCAATGGTCTATGGACAATAGTCGCTTTAAAATTGCTTCTTTGCCTAGAAGCGGCAACACATCTGCTAATTCCGGACCTTTTGTCGAACCGGTAATTATAATCCTTAGCGGCATATAAAAATCTTTCCCTTTTACACCTACTATTTTTTGCGCGTCAGAAAATACCTGTTTCATGGACTCCAGCGTTATTTCCTTCGTTTCTGACAGCAACTTCTCCAGTGTTTCTACCAATTTTCCGACATGCTCCGCCTCTAGAATCTTTTTCTCATCAGGATTTGTAATCTCGACGGTCTCCCTTAGGAATATCTTCATGTACTCCGCGCTGTCCGCGAGCGTCACAAGATTACCTTTCACGGCAGAAATCATTTTGCAGAGCAAAGAAAATTTTCTTTCAGATATTGAACCTTTTATTAGTTTTGCTTTTTTAAGGAACGGAATACACATCTCCGTCAACTTAACAGAATCGATGCTGCGAATATGATAACTGTTTACCCAGTCCAATTTTTCCTTATTAAACAATGCGGCGCTCTTTGAAAGCCCTTCAAGATTAAACGCCTCTATCAATTCCTCCATATTAAATAATTCTTTTGCATTATCGCTGGACCAGCCTAAAAGCGCCAAATAATTCAGTAGTCCCTCCGGCAAATAACCCAAACGATTATATTCTGTAACGGATACCGCTCCGTGCCTTTTACTCAATCTTTCTCCGTCTGGCCCCATGATGAGAGGACAATGTACAAAAACAGGAATCTTTGCCCCCAGCGCCTTCCATAAAAGTATATGCCTTGGGGTATTGGAAAGATGATCTTCCCCGCGTATTATATGCGTTATCCTCATACATACATCGTCGACACACACGGCAAAATTGAAAGTAGGGTTGCCGTCTTGTTTTAAAATAATAAAATCTCCCATAAGCGATGTATCAAATGTCACATCACCGCGCAAAAGATCGCTGACAACAACTTTCTCTCCGGAGACCTTGAAGCGCCAAGTAGGCATTCTGCCTTCATTCTGAAATTTCTTGATCGCGTCTTCGGTTAGATCCCTGCATCTATTGTCATATCTTGGCGGCTCGCCTTTTTCTATCGCGACACACCTTCTTTTTTCCAATTCATCCTGCGAACAATAACACGGGTAAACATGTTTCCCTTTTTTTAACTTTTCGAAATATTCCGCGTATATCGCGCTTCGAAGAGACTGCCTATACGGGCCGTATTCACCGCCTTTATCCGGGCCTTCATCCCAGTCCAGCCCAAGCCAATTCAGGTCATCAATCATAGACTGCATATACTTTTCGCTGGAACGCTCTACATCGGTATCTTCTATCCTCAAGATAAAAGTCCCTTTATGTTTTCTGGCAAAAAGCCAGTTAAAAAGAGCCGTACGCGCATTGCCTATATGCAAATACCCCGTTGGAGATGGAGCGAAACGAACACGAACATTTTCAGAATTCATATTATATTTTTGTAACTCCCGCTATTGCCATTCCGGCTATGGCTTTTTTAGCGCCTAAGGGCCCTACTTCCTCCGGAGTTGTGAATTTCACAGTCACATCACTCTTAGGCAGATTCAGCCAATCCGAAATATTACTTACCATTTCAGAATAATACGGCTGTAGTTTTGGTTCTTGGGCGACGATTATACTATCAATATTGGCAATTTTAAACTTCTTTCTTTCGGCAATCTTTTTTGCTTCTAAAATAAAATATTTACTAGGCATCCCCTTAAATTTCGGATCTCTATTTGAAAAATGCCATCCTATGTCGCGTTCACCTATAGCGCCAAAAATTGCGTCCGCTATCGCGTGCAAAAGCACATCCGCGTCAGAATGCCCCAACAAGCCAAGCGCGCTTGGGATGTTGACCCCGCCAAGAACCAATCGCCGGCCTTTAACTAGCCGGTGAATATCATAACCGACACCCACCGCATCTATCCCTTTTGAATCTTTTTCTCCAATAATTGACCGTAACAACATAATGTCGTCCGCGGTGGTAATTTTTATGTTTTCATAATCACCATTTACTATTTTCACCTTAAAGCCGGCACACTCCACCAAAGAACTGTCATCTGTGACATTTCCTAATTTATCTTTAAACTTTTCGTAACAACTTTCAATAATATCGCGCCGAAATGCCTGCGGCGTCTGAACCTCTACGAGACTACTTCTAACAAGGGTCTTTTTAACAATCGAATTTCCGGAAACTTCCTTTATGGTATTCTTGGGAGGAAGCGCGCTTATAGCCGAACCGTATTTTTTCGCGTTACTAACAACCTCTTTTATAAGCCTCTGACTAACTAACGGCCTTACACCGTCGTGGACAACAACTATTCCGGTATCTTCGGGCAGTTTTTTTAATCCGTTATAGACTGAATTCGAGCGCTCTTCACCGCCTGCCATTACATCCAACACTTTTTTAAAATTGCTTTCCTTGGCCAATTTCCGACAAAAATTTATTTTATCAGCCGCGACAGCCAAGATAATTCCGTCTATAAATGGAGACTTATTAAACGCGTCAAGCGTGTAAAAAAGAATCGGCTTCCCGCAGATTTTTAAATACTGCTTAGGGATTTTACTCTTCAGCCTTTTCCCCTTCCCCGCAGAAACAATGATGGCAATAGTTTTCATTATACGTCCTTCCTTACAAAATTCCCAAACAACTCCTCCACCGCGTCCAATACCGTATCAACACCAATCACCAACCCTTCTTTTTTATTCTTTATCTGTTCCCTATTTTTCTTCGGGATAATAATTTTAGTAAACCCAAGCCTTTCAGCTTCTGAAATTCTGCGCTCAATATTACTCACAGGCCTGACTTCTCCGCCTAGGCCAACCTCTCCTATCGCTACTGTGCGTGCCGGAATAGGTTTTTCTCTAAGGCTTGAGACAACAGCCGCGGCCGCCCCCAAATCAACAGCCGGTTCCGTCAGCTTTATGCCGCCGACAACATTCACAAAGACATCCTGATTTTGTAGTCTCACACCCACTCTCTTCTCAAGCACGGCAAGAAGAACCGCAAGGCGTTTATAATCCAATCCGTTCGCTCGCCGCTCCGGCATACCGAATATCGTCGGAGAAACAAGCGCCTGCAATTCCACCAAAATCGGGCGAGTACCTTCCATCGCCGCAACCACGACAGATCCACTTATTTGAGGGCCTTGATGACTCAAAAATATCTCGGAAGGATTTGAAACTTCTTTTAAGCCGTCCAACTCCATTTGGAAAATTCCTATTTCTTCGGTAGATCCAAACCTGTTTTTTAACGTTCTTAAAATCCTGTATTTATTATGCGTGTCGCCTTCAAAATACAAAACCGTGTCCACCAAGTGCTCTACCACCCGAGGACCCGCTATAGCGCCCGTTTTTGTGACGTGGCCTATCAGAAAAAGACTAAAACCCTTTTTCTTCGCGTCACAAGTCAAGAGCGAGGAACACTCTCTAACCTGCGCTACACTGCCCGGGGCCGACGACAATCCCGGCAAGTACATTATCTGAATTGAATCGATAATCACTACCTGAGGCTTAACCTCGTCTATATGTTTTTTTATTGAATCGGCATTCGTTTCGTTTAAAAGCAGAAGCTTATCCCCCGGGAGATTTAGCCGCTCTGCACGGAGTTTTATCTGCTCAATAGACTCTTCGCCGCTTATATACAAGACAGAAACTTTCTTTTGCGACAAATTTGAGGCTATCTGTAAAAGTAATGTTGATTTACCAATCCCGGGCTCACCTCCCAATAAAGTAACGGAAGCAGGAACAATCCCGCCACCCAAAAGACGGTCAAATTCACCGACATCGGTACTGATCCGAGATTTCTGCGAGGTTTTTATTTCAGAAAAAGAATAAATCGTGCTATCCACCGGCGCGGATTGGGCACCTACACCGCGCTCTTCCTTCACAACCTCTTCTACAAAAGTTTCCCACTGCTCACATGAGGGGCATTTCCCAAGCCATCTGATACTTGAATAACCGCAGTTTTGGCATATATATCGAGTCTTAAATTTTTCCATTATTTTCTGCTTCCGAAACTTTGTTTCTTGGCACTTTTATCGTCTTTGCCAGACTTTACTTTGTCCTCGGAATCCTTAGCCTTGTAGAAAATACCATGCTCTCTTATGCCCTTAATGAGTGCCAATAATTCATCATGCAGTTCCTGCGCGTAAATAAGTTTACCTAAAGTACCGTCGCCTTTATTTATCTGGTCTACCACTTGTTCTATTTTATTTGTCAGGCGGTCGACATCAGCTCCAAAATTTTTAAAATTCACTATTGTAGCCTTCACATCGGCTTGTGTATCTACAGTAAGAATATTATTTACCGCCGTTAACGACTCTTCAAGCCTCTTAAGAGCCTTCTGCGCGTTCACCATAACGGCTTCAATGGCCACCGGATCTGTTCCTATCAAAGTCTCTTTTGGACTTATGACCCCCGCGGCGGAAGTCCCTGGAGATATTTCCACATATTTTTCGCCGATAATACCGAGAGAATTAATCCCTGCCTGAGAATCTTTCTTAATAGCGATACCTTCTTTTATCGCAAGCGTCAGCTTAACTTTTGTAAGTCCAGCGTCGTTTTCAAAAACCTCCGACTTAGTAACTTTACCGACATCCACACCCGCGTACCGAACGGGCGCGCCTTCAACAACACCGCCTATATAATTAAACAACGCGTAAATGAAATATTGTTTCCCAAGATATTGCTTGTCGCGAAAATTAATAATCATGACAGCCAACAACACCAACCCTACGGCAACAAACGCGCCAATAGACAACTCCATCTTTCTTTTCATATGTGTCTCCTATTTTTATACATCGCTATGCCCGATCGGCCCTTCGGCGGAACCTGTTATAAACTGTCTCACTATCGGATCCGGCGACTCCTTTATTTCTTCAGGACTACCTAAAAAGACTATCTTTCCTCTATAAAGCATAGCTATACGATCGGCAATTTTATACGCGCTCACCATATCATGAGTGACCACTATAGAAGTGACTTTCAATTGATCATGCAGTTTTACTATCAGGTCGTTAATAATATCGCCCATTATCGGATCAATACCCGTAGTAGGCTCGTCATAAAGAATAAATTCCGGGTTCATCGCTATAGCGCGCGCAAGACCAACGCGCTTACGCATGCCTCCGCTAAGCTCGGCGGGTTTTTTATTTTCAATACCTTCAAGACCCACCATTCCTAAATATTCCTTCACTCTTTTTTTTCTCTCGTTGTACGGAAGACATAAATGTTCGTCGAGCTCAAAAGCAACGTTCTCTTCTATCGTCAACGAATCAAAAAGCGCGGCACCCTGAAAAAGCATCCCAAAACGTTTCCTATAATGCATGAGATCGCGTTCGCGAAGCCTTGTAATATCAACACCGTCTACAACAATCTCCCCGGAATCAGGCCTAAGGATGCCTATAATATGCTTTAACAAAACACTCTTCCCGCATCCGCTACGCCCAATAATTACAAGGGTTTCGCTCTTATTGATCTTCAGGTCAACACCCTTCAGCACCGGCGAATGATTAAAATTTCTAAATAAGTTTTTTATTTCGATAGACATAGTTTTTTCAACAGCCACGCCATATTTTGTCCGAGAACCTTCATCGTAGTTAAACCCTCTTCATCATTTTCAACTTCACCTTTGGCCCTGCCAAAACCCATGTTCCAGTAAATTGACCCCGGGACTATCATCTCTCCGATAAAGAAAAAGTGGTTAATGGAATTGAAAACATGTATAGCCCCGGCCCTTCTTACGGCAACGACAGCCGCGCCGATTTTCCTCTTAAACATATTATCGTTCGCCCGCGCCGTCATCCCGGCGCGATCAATGAGCGCCTTTGTTTCACTGGTTAAATTGGCAAAGTATGTGGGCGAACCAAGTATGATACCGTCAGCGGAAAGCATCTTTTCAATGCAAACATTCGCTATGTCATTATTCACGGCGCATCTTTTATTTTTATTTTCAAAACACTTAAAGCAGGCCATGCACCCCCTAATATTTTCACCTCCAACTTGCACCAATTCCGCTTCAATCCCCTCTTTTTCCAATTCCGCGAAGACCCGCTTAATCAGAAGAGACGTATTTCCATCTTTTCTAGGGCTACCGTTAAAAGCAACAACTTTCATAAAAATACTCTCTCCCTAAAACAAAACTATACTCAAAAAGAAATCCACTATTAATATCGTTATGCACGAAATAACGACGCTGTCTGTGGTAGATTTACCTACCCCTTCGGCGCCGCCCTCCGTAGTAAATCCCTTATAACAACCCACCATCACTACTATAAGCGCGAAGAAAAGAGATTTTATAATACCGTTACAAAGATCACTTACATCAGTATACTGTCTCAAATTTTTCAAGAAAAATACGGAGTTTATACCTAGCATCTTAACCCCGACCAAATATCCGCCGACAATTCCCACGAAGATAGAACAAATGGTAAGGATTGGAATAAGGAGTATAGAAGCGATAAACCTCGGAACGATCAGGTATTTTGTAGGACTAGTGGCCAATGTATAAAGCGCGTCGACCTGTTCTGTGACCTTCATCGTCCCCAACTCCGCGGACATGGCGGCACCAACCCGCCCTGCCACCATAAGCCCAGTTAGGACAGGCCCTAGTTCGTTAGTCATTGATAATCCGACTATAATTCCAACTACACTTTCAATAGTCAATTGGTGTAGCTGGTAATACGTCTGAATGGCAATAATCATCCCGGTTGCCGCGCCAGTAATAAGCACCACAGGAGAACTGAGTACTCCTATTTTATACATCTGCTCATAAATAATAGACCGCCGGGGCGGATTTGTGGCTGAATACAATAATGTGTCTATAAACATCATCGTAATACTGCCAAGATGCCTAATAAGCGCCAAAAGTTTATACTCAAAAAAAGATAAAAATCTCATAATCAAAACTTCACTTTCTTCTCCACTCCCACCGTCCCATCATCCTCCCCCACCCTAAGCAGGAGATTATTGTTGCCATTAAGTCTGTAATTCAACTCTATTTCTGGCTTTCGTTCTTCGTCGCCTTCTCCAGGATCACTCGTCACTACCGATTTGAATTTCACACTCACATTGCCGTCTAAATCCTTTCCGAGAGTCACAACCTTATTTTGAGCGTCCTTTGATATACTAAGTCCCTCCCAAATAAACGCGTTACTGGTGGGATGAATCTCTATATGACTAAAAACATCCTTACTCTTAGGATCAATAAACCCCTTAAGCTCCGCCGGAACATCTTTATAAACCACCGAGGAATTTTCAACATTTAACACACCGCCCCCAGCGCCCTCAAGATTAATCCTAGCGTAATCGAACTTCAACTGGCCAAATACCGCGTCGGACATCTCAAGCTTAGACTCTATCTTTGGCGAAGGCAACTCCCCTTCGATAAATAAACTGCCGGACACCTTACCTTCCCAACTGTCATTCACAGTCTGCCCAAGCAAATCAAGAAATTCCCGCATCTCAATCTGATTGAAAAAGCCGTACACTTTAATGCTCTGGACATCCTTCCCAAACTTCGTACCGCCTGAAACACTAAACTGATTGTTTCCAACGGAATGAAAAGAAAAATTTCTCGTCCGATATCTGCAGACAAGATCAATCGGAACTGAGGCCAGTTTTATCATGCCTCCGGCTTGAATGCTGCTTGTCTTTCCAAAAATGTTTATATTGGCTGTTATTTCATGATTTTTTATGAGTGGCCTGATTACCTCCGGCAGGTTCTTTGCTAAATCCGCGCCCGACGCATGATCCATCTTAAGGGCCATACGCACATTGTTTTTGCTAACCACGCCGTTTACCTTTGCCAATCCCATAACGGCAACGTCATTCATTCTAACAAAATCTTTTCCGACAACAATCCCACCTTCCAGGCTAACAGGCGCAAAACCGGAAAGATATACATTCCCGGCTACCTTTCCTAAATCCAACACACCGCTGTCATAATTTATTTCCTCTACGTAAAACGAAGTTTCCACATTGCCCCATTTTGTGTAAATATGCGGTCTACTAATAGTCCCCTTTAGCAAGAACATATTCTCAGAATTTGTAAATCTAGCGGACAAATCTAGGTCTTTCATTCCCTTGACAACACCACCTATGTTTATACCCATGTCACCCAGCTGAATATTCCACTTATCAATCCGTATATTGCTTCTCTCGACGCCTACCGAACCGCTAAATAACATTGGGGTCTCTTTGTTAAATCCTTCAATCGTCAACTCTCCCTCCGAAATCACCACGTTTGTATTAAACCATGTGGGAAGAACAAACGAAAACCTAGGCAATCTATAAAGTTGTATGCCCTGAATATTGGAAATTTCTATTTTTGGCTTAATGAAAACTGCTTTATAAGGAACATGCCGGCGGGGAACGATAAAGTCTATAAATTTAATGTCCGTCATAACATCGGCGCATTCTACACTTGCCGAAGAAATAGAAAGCCTCGCGTCATGCATGACGATCCCAGACCTAAAACCGCCGTCTATTTTATTCGCGCGCGCCGTAATGCCGTACTTGTATTTCAAAAACACAGGGATACACCGGTAAAAAGCCTTGCGTGGGAGACCAAAATGCACGGAAGCGTAGGCGGATAGAACCAGCAGTATAACCAAAACCAAAATAGTTTTCGTTTTGCGTTTAATCATAGAATAGTTCTAAAGAGCCGAAGGCTTAAGGCTAAATCAAGTCCCGTGCACTTCAGCACTTCAGTCTTCAGCTCTTTTCTCATACAGTATCAAAAGAATCACATTAAGTACAGAAATTTTCTGCACCCCTCTTGACAAAGTCAGTTTTGCAGTGAATATTTTATTCATACGGCGATTATAACACAATATTTCGAGGTTTATGAAGATAGCTATGGTTTCAAATAAGGCCTTTTCAATATTAGTTTCCTTGGTATTCCTCTGCCAAAGCATCACACTGGCAGACACCAATTCCCTGCCCACAAAACATACACTAAGCCCGAATTCCTTTGCGGCTTTAGGCGGCACAAATAATACCGGGACAGGACATGAAATGCTACAAATTATGGAAGGACAACGGACGGTCCCGCCCAATGATACAAAACTGTCTATAATCGCGCACCTAACCGCAAAAAACGCCAAACAGAATAGAAACTCTACTAACCCCGCGCAATGGAAACAAAAAACGTACGCAAACGGTATCGCCCATCTCTGCACAATAGACGACGAAAAGATACAGATTCAAACAGGCGTTATGTCCGGAATAGTCGCAATTACCCGTTTTTTTGATTCTAATCTTGGCGAATGGATATACAAAACAGAAGGACTAAATAAGTACGGCAGGCCGGCAATTCGATATGCTAGATTGGAATGGCTTAACGATAAAAAGATCTATGTATTAAATGATATAAGTCCATATAACGTGGCCCTAAAAACACATCTAATGTCGTCCGCCCCGCACAATAAAGAAACTTTCATTCCTCTTGAATGGGAAGAAGAAACAGACAACAACGGCAATATAAACTTTTATAATAACGGAGACACAACTAGGTTTACCTACTTAAGCACCGGAATAATTAGCGGAAAAGTAAAAATCCGACGTTATTATGATGACAATCTATGCGAATGGATATATGAAACATCCGGCATAGATTCTTCTCACAATGTTGCAAAAAGGATCTCAGGGATAAGACCTAAACAAAACGGCGACAAATACGGCATTTTCCTAAAAGACTACGGTAAAAACTATTTAAAATATAGGATAGAGGAACACATTACATCAAAAAATCCTGAAGGTGAGGATACCTGCCAGCCAATACCTCTAAGCCGAGGCATAACCGCCACAGTAACAAAAAGAGGTTCTGTAAGAGTGCTAGTTTCCTCCGGCTATGAAGTCACTATCTCTACCAATTTAGAAGTAGGCGCTACTGTCACTATCGGTAGATATTTTGATAAAAATCTTAGAAAGTGGATTTATGTGACC
>Ga0233425_10010566_pt1 | contig 11187 bp, 7 predicted proteins | sample Watercolumn_Towu_2_FD_181712 | JGI IMG/M metagenome (GOLD analysis project Ga0233425, IMG submission 181712) | Freshwater microbial communities from Lake Towuti, South Sulawesi, Indonesia - Watercolumn_Towuti2014_140_MG | ecosystem: Environmental > Aquatic > Freshwater > Lake | place: Indonesia...
GCGCAGGTCCACACCACGGGCTTCAGGCACTCCGCCTCGAAGTCACGCAACCGGAGCGCCAGCTGCGCCCACTCGTCGGGGGTCAGCGTCCGCCCCTCTGCCCGGGCCTGGTTCAGCGCCGCCTCCAGTTGCGCGACAGCCGCGGTGCCGGCGTCGAGCAGCTGCGCGAGCTCGCCGGACGCCGCAAGGGCTTCGAGCTTCTCCAGCGCCTCGGCGATCCCCCCGGAGGCGGGGGCCAGAGGCGCTCGCGTGGCGAACGCTTGGAGCGCCACTATCCGGCCCTCGCGGTCCAGGAGAGCCAACTCCAGGGGCGCGCGCAGATCATCGGGAGCCAACTCGAAGGCCCACTCCGGCCCCGAACCCTCCGCCAGGACACGGCGCGGACTCGTCGCGCTCAGTCTGGCCGCGGCGCCCTCCCCGATCATCCGCGCGCGCAGGCGGCTCGTGCCGGGCAGGAGTTCCCCCACCTCGACCTGCGCGACCCCCGCCGCCTGCTCCGCGAACACCAGCGTCCCGAAGACGGCTGGGTTGTGGAACGAGCCCCCGGTGACGGACCAGCAGGTCAACTGCTCCCCCGCGACCTTCCGGTTCCGGGTGAAGTTGGCCGTCCACACATCCCGCGGCCCAGGCGGCCCGCCCAGCGCCGCCCAGGGGATGGCGAGCTCGCAGGTCCAGGCATTGGCCACACGCTCGGCGGACGCGGTCGCTTCACAGTTCCAGGAGAGGTCCTGGGCCTTCTCATCGGCGAGCGTCCCGAGGGCATTGATGCCGAAGTGGTAGTACGGCCCGTCCCCCGGCGGGTCCAGGAACACCTCCACACAGTCCTCGCCCCAGAGACCCGCATCGCGCTCCGTGAAGCCCGCCTTGATGTCGGCCATGCGCGGCTCATCGCACCAGAAGCCGAGGTACAGGGCGTCCTCGTCCCAAACGGCGGCCACTCGGGTCTGCACCTCGGCCAGTCTCCCGGACTGGAAGTCACAGAAGGCCGGCGTCTCCGCGGCGCCGTCCCACTCGCCGGGGGCAAGCACGCCGTCGACCCGCGCAGCGCCCGGGCCGACCGTCAGGAGCGGTGATTGCCACGCCGGGGCCGAGGCGGCCAGCCAAAGACAGACCAGCGCGGTCCCGCCCCGGGACAGGTGGAGTGTGCTCATCGGGGCCAAGCCTACCCTTCCCCCTGCTTCACCAGGATGGCGAAGTGATCGCTGGGCATACGGATCTCGTAGACGCGGCGCCCCGCCTCCTGAGCCTCTGTCACCATGCCGGACTCCACCCGCGCGCCATCGGCGTCGACCACGTACACCTCCGCCGCCGCGCCGTCGGGGAAGCCGAAGCGGCCTGAGACGGCCGTGTGAATGCGCTCCCGGCCCAGCACGTAGCCGGGGCCGATCTGTTCGGGGGTGATCGGGAACATCACCGAGGTGAAATTCCACGGCGCCGCGGGACGCGAGTAGTAGTGGCCATAGTACAGGGCGCCGCGCTTCAAGTGCTCCCGCACGTGTCGGGCGCTCTCCTGGTGGGTGGCCTCGATGGTGCGGTTGCCCAGGCCCAGCGGGCAGCCCAGGTGTGTGTCGCTCATCGCCGAGAACGAGTTGCCCTCGACGAAACGCACGATCTTCTGCTGCATCATGGTGCGCGTGTGGGCCTGGGTGTTGGCCATGAAGAACAGGCCCTTGCCCCGGGCGTAGTCGACGATCCGCAGGGCCAGGGGCTGCATGATCAGCGGCACGCTGGTGAGCTTCCCGGTGACTTCGTTGGTCGCCGGGTCGATGGAGACGGTGCAGCCGTCCCAGGGCAGTCCGGGAGCGAACCGCTCGACGCTGTAGCTCATCTCGTCCCAGTAGATGCCCTTGGCGCCTATGTCGTCGATGAGGGTGTCGATAAAGCCCCAGATCGCCTTCCCGTAGCTGTTGCCCTCGATGGGCACATACAGCGGCAGTTCTTGGGCGTGCGGGTAGTCGATCTGCCGGCCGCTGCCGTCCAGCAGGCGTGAGTCGGCGTACTTCGTGCGGCCCTCTGGCTCGGTGCAGCACTGGGCGTGGAAGTAGGCGATGGGCACGAGGTTCGGGTCGGCGGCCACCATCTTGTGGGTCCAGTCCCGCTCGCGCGCCACGAACTCGGGGGCGAAGAGGATGCCTGTGCCGTGGGCGTACAGACCGTCCGCATACTGGGCGATGCCGCCGCAGATGTACTTCAGGCCGCGCTCGTGCATCCACTGGGCGTACTGCTCGCCGGTGAGACCGGCCTCCCAGCGATGGGCAAAGATGAACGCACCGGGGATGGTGAAGTTCACGTCCCAGTTGCGTCGGACCGCATTCACGAAAGCCCAGTAGTCGCCACCCGCGATCGGGTAGATCGACCATTCGAGCGTGAGGCTGTTGCCCGGCGCGAGTCCGAGTCGGTCGTCGGCCAGGCCGAAGGAGCGGGCGTCGTGGAGGCTCCGGACGTGGACCCGGAAGATGTCGTCCTCCGCGACCAGGCCGACGCCGAGATCCTCGAACTGCGCGAATGCGCTCGGGTGCATGGCCTCCCAGGCGTTAGCGGCCTCGGCGAAGGACTTGCGGCCGGCCAGATAGACGGCCTCGGGGGGAGCGGGGTACTCCGCGAAGTGCTCGAAGCGCACCCCGATGAGTGCCTCCGAGGTGTTGGTGAACGTATCGGCCACCTGCACATGGTCGCCCGCGACGGTCACCCGTCGCGAGATGCGGCAGGGGCCGGCAGCGAACTCGGTGGGGCCGTCAGCCAGGGGCTCCCGCCAATGACCGCCGGGCAGGCTCACGCGGGTCCGGACGGGGATCTCCTGACCGGCAATGCGCACGATGATGGTCGCATCCTGGGCGGTTGCCTCGATTGACGGAGGCTCGGGGCGCGCGGCCACGCACGTCGGCAGTAGCCCGGTTGGCGGCGGCTCCACGACGTCGGCGCGCGGGGCCTCGATGAAAGACCCCACCTCGACCGTGACGTTTCGGAGCACCAACGTATCCTCTTCTTGGAGGACCTTCAGGTGCTCGATTCGCAGCTCATTGGCGCCGGGCTTCACATGCCGCGTGATGTCCCACACGAAGCGGTACGGCGCGTCCTTCTCCTCGACGCCGTAGGGGCTCTGCGTATCCGTCAGGGCGGCTTCGAAGTCGGGTGAGTAGAGCACGCGCCAGCTGCCGTCGCAGTACCAGGAGAGGTCCACCCCGTTCCGCAAGGTGAAGGCGTCCGTCTTGTTCAGCAGCTCACCCCGACCGAGACGGTTGCCGTTCACGGTCACGATGATCCACGGGTTGGAGCCGGAGAGCTGCGGCCAGTCGGTACGCGCCTCCAGCGCGAGGCGCACCTGGTGCTCGACGGAGAAAGGCGGCACCTCCAGCGGCAAGACCAGCGTCTCGGGCGAAACGGACTCGCGCTGCTCGACCAGGGTCGTCTCCTGCGCACCGGCCGCGCTGACCGGGAGCAGTAGGGCGAAGGCGGCGGCTCTTCCCATGGATAGGGTCCCCCGGAGGTCTCGGCACGCCGCCCACACGGCGTTCGGAAGCCTCTGTTCCCCGGGCCGCCCGCCAACTCCTGGACGGGAGCACGTACCGAGGATGGAGGAAGCCGTCAGCCTCCCCGGCGAACGCACGCCTCATCCCGCCCGCGGCGTTCTCGGCAGCGCGGTAACTCACCCTCCCTTGGGGGGATCTCGACCGTCAGGAGTGACAGACATGAGTCTCGGCACATGTGCCCTTACTCTCGCGGGCCTCCTGGCCGGCGCCCTGGCCATGGCGGCGGAGAAGCCGGTGGACCCGTGCGACTACGGGGCGGTCGGTGATGGGAAGGCGGATGATACCGCCGCGATCCAGCGGGCGCTGGACGCGTCTGCCGGAGGCCCGCGTGTGGTGGTCCTGCGGCCGGGGGACTACCGACTCACCTCGACCCTCGATATCCCGGCGGGGGTCTGCCTGTCCGGGGCCATGCCGCGCTGGGAGGACTCCAGCACCCGTCTGATGATCGAGGAGCCCGGCTTTGCGGCGGTCCGCCTGAACCACACGGCGAACGTCCGCGCGCTGTGCTTCTCATACCCGAACAACCGGGACACCGACAATCCGGTGGAGTACCCGCCGGCCATCCTGCTGGTGGGCATCAACCCCAGTGTCGAGCAGATCGTGTTCGACTGCGCCTACGTCGGCGTCTCCACGCCGCCCGAGGGGGCCAATGTCGGCCAGTCGCTGTTCCGCGACCTGACCGGCTTCGTGCACAGGACAGGCCTGCGCCTCGACGGCATCAAGGACATCGCGCGCATCCAGGACGTGCACTGGTTCGTAGGCGGCACGGGGAACGCGTCGTTCTACCGCCGGGAGCGCGTGGGGTTCGAGTTCGGAGCCGTGGACGGGATCATCATGTCTCGCTGCTTCATGATCGGGGGCAAGACGTTCGTCCACCAGCTACCCACCACCGGCGCGGGCGGCAACGTGCACAGTCTCGGGTTGCACATCACCCAGTGCTGGACGGAGGCCGTGACCTACGGCTTCCTGATCGAGGGAACCTGCGGTCTGATCCTCTCGGACACGCAGATCTACGTCTCCGACCCGACCGGGGCCGGCATCGCGATGCGCATGCCGCACCTGTACTACCACTCGACGATCACGAACACGCAGGTGCGCTGCGACGGCAGCCAGGCCATGGGCGTCGAGTACAGCCCCAGTGACGACCACAACCGCAACCACCTGAACCTGAGCCACTGTCAGATCGTGGAGGCCGGGACGGGGGTGAAGCTCGGGCCGAAGGCGCGGCGGGTGTGGGTCACCGAGAACCACATCACCGCCGCCGGCCCAGCCATCGAGATCGCCGAGGGGGCCGACGCCTTCTTCATCCGGGACAACATCGTGCGCGCGGCCGAGGTCGTGGTCGACCACTCCTCGGAGACCGCGCAGAAGCAGATCAGTGGGAACATCCGAGACTAGCGGCCATGCGGGAACCCGTCCGTGTCTAGCCATGCCTGGCGAGACCACCACCGCCTAGCGCCTTTCCGTCAGCAAGGGCTGGGCGGGCTACCCGTGGAACCGACCGTCACGTTGCTGATAGGCGCGGGCCTGAAGCCCGCGCCGCGCCGGGTACTCGACCCCAAACCATGCGACTACCGCACTGGATCCAAGACCTGAGGACCCGCCACGCTCCCTCGCTGGGCGCGCTGGAGATCCTCCAGTACGTCGGCCCGGGCCTGCTCGTGACTGTGGGGTTCATCGACCCGGGGAACTGGGCATCGAACGTCGCCGCCGGGTCCGACTTCGGCTACCGACTCCTGTGGATGGTCACGCTGTCCACCGGGATGCTGATCCTCCTGCAGCACAACGTCGCGCACTTGGGGATCTCCACCGGGCTGTGCCTGTCAGAGGCGGCTACCCGGCACTTCCGCCCGTGGATCGCGCGAAGCCTACTGGGCAGCGCCGTGTGCGCGGCGGTCTCGACCGCCCTGGCCGAGATCCTGGGCGGTGCGCTCGGCCTGCAGATGCTGTTCCACATCCCGCTGCCTCTGGGCGTTCTGCTCGTGCTCGGGTTCATCGGCTGGATGCTGGCTACCAGCTCGTACCGCAAGCTCGAGCGCTGGATCATCGGCTTCGTCTCCCTGATCGGTCTGGCGTTCTTGTTCGAGCTGCACTTGGTCGACATCCACTGGGGCCAGGCTGCCGTCGGCTGGGTGATGCCTCAGGCCCCGGTTGGGTCGATCCCCATCATCATGAGCGTCCTGGGCGCTGTGGTCATGCCGCACAATCTGTTCCTGCATTCGGAGATCATCCAGAGCCGGCAGTGGAACCTCGAGGACGAGGCTGTAGTCCGCAAGCAGCTCAGCTACGAGTTCCTCGATACTCTCTTCTCGATGATCGTCGGGTGGGCCATCAACAGCGCGATGATCCTGGTGGCCGCCGGCACCTTCTACGCGGCCAAGACTCCCGTCTCCGAACTGGGCCAGGCGGAGCTGATGCTGCGGCCCCTGTTGGGCGACGCGGCCGCCGTGGTGTTCGCGGTCGCGCTGCTGCTGGCGGGCGTCTCGTCGTCGGTGACTGCGGGCATGGCGGGGGGAAGCATCTTCGCGGGGATCTTCGGGGAGCCCTACAACATCCGGGACACGCATACGCGGTGGGGCGTGGCCCTGACGTTCGGCGTGGCGGCGGTGATCATCTTCTTCATTCGTGACCCCTTCAAGGGGCTCTTGATCTCACAGATGGTCCTCAGCATCCAGCTGCCCTGGACGATCTTCATGCAGGTCGCCCTCACGTCATCGAAGACCGTCATGGGGACACGTGCCAACTCCCCTCTCACCAAGGCGGCGCTGGCGGTCGTGGCAGTGGTGGTCAGTGCGCTGAACGTGATGTTGCTCGTCAACCTCCTGCACCGGTGACACGGGTCTGGGCGCACACAGCGACGGCCGTCCGGGGTCTGTGGCGCCGATCTGGGCACGGCTGCGCCCCGGAAGTTGGGGGGTCATGCTCGACTCCAGGGCGGTCTCCGAACTCGGAGGCGGTCTCGGCTCAGGTCACCTGGTGACGTGAAGCCGCGCCGTCGGAGTGCGTGGCGCGGGCCACGATGCTGAGCGAGGTCTCAACCTGGTTCAGCCAGGAGGCGTGGGTGGGGGTGCAACGGAAGTGCACGTTGGGACGCCGGGTCAGCCACCGGTCACGAGTCGGCTCGCCGGTCTTGAGGTTGTCCAGGACAACGTGCAGTTCGGTGATGCCCGTCGCGTTGCCGGCCAGCCGCGGGTCGGTGCTCACAGTCATCCGTGAGCGTGATCGAGGTCGCTGGTCTCGCCATACGGCCCGCACAGACCGCAGCGCATAGTTCGCCAGGCGACTACCAGGGAGACGGTGTGCGGTACCACTACCCGGAATACGCTACCGATTGGACCCCCGAGGCCCTGGGCACATGCCGGGATGTTGCTCAGCGCCTGCTGGAAGACGTGGGCCTGCGGGTGGATCACGAGCGCTTCGTGCGGGCCATCGCCGGCCACGCCGGGGTGACCGTCAACGGCGACCGGGTGTACCTGAGCCGCGACCTCACCGACGAGCACCTGGACGCCTTCATCGCCCGCAACCGCGAGCAACTCCGGCCGACGCTCCCGCCGGGCGACGAGTGGTCCCTCGCCTCCGACGGCTACTCCATCGCTGTCATCGACATCGAGACCGACCAGGTCCGAGACGCCACCTCCCAGGACCTCCGCGACCTCATCCGCCTCGTCCACTCGCTCGGGCTGCGGGGCAGCTACCCCTGTGCGCCGCAGGACGTTCCACCGATCATGCGGTCACTGGCCACCTTCCGCGTCTGCTTCGAGGAGAGCGACCGCATCCGCCCCTTCGACTACCTCGATGCCCGCCAGACGCCGTTCCTGTATGAGATGCACCGGGTCGTGGACCAGCCCTTCGTGGTGAATGTGAACATCCCCCACTGCATGACCGTGTCGCCCCACGACCTCGACGTCTTCCTGCGCTGGTACCCGGTCTGGGAAACGCACCCGGACCACATCGCGTGGTACAGCCTCTGCGACTACTCGATGATCGGGATCAACCGTCCGCTGTCGGCGACGGGGTCTGTCGCAGCCTACCTCGCGCAGTCCTTCGGCACCCACGTGCTGTTCCAGCTCTTCGACCCCGCGGTCCGGATGGCTCCGCGCCTGTCGGCCGGGCTGCCGGTGGACCTGCGCACGATGGGTTGGGCCTGGGGCTCGCCGCGCCTGCACCTCTACGCCTTCCTCAACGACCGGGTCCTCCCGGCGCTCTGCGGCCTCGCGCCGGACGAGTACTGCGCCTCTCACGGCTTCCTGTGCACGAGCTCGTGCGCCGTGGACGCCCGTTCGGGCATGGAGAAGATGGCGACCGGGCTCACGGCGGCCCTGCAGGGCGCGCGGCACTTCGGCGGTGCCGGCAACCTGGCGGTGGATGACCTCTTCAGCGGCGTCCAACTGCTGCTGGACGTGGAGATCTTCGAGTACATCAAGGAGCTGGTGGGGGCGTTCTCACCCTCACCGCTGCTCATGGACACCGACGGGCTCTATGAGGTGATCCGCGAGGTCGCGGAGGGCGAGGCGGAGTTCTACTCCCACCCGGACACGGCCGCCAAGGTTCGGGCCCTGATGCCGGCCTCCCCGCGTCGCCCCAGCGAGAAGCTGCGATCGTGGTTGCTCCACCAGACCAACCTGAAAGACCGCCTGCGCCAGGAATGCCGCGAGCGCCTGGCGGCTGAGCCGACCTGGCAACTCGAAGAGGGGAAGCGCCGCGAGCTGGCCCGCATCTACCACGCCGCAGAGAAGGCGCTGCTGGGCTAAGGCGGGGTTTCGCCTGAAGGCCCGGCATCCCCGCCCCTCCGGGGCTCGCCCGCGTCCCGGTCCCCCCCAGGAAAGGGCCGAGAGAAAAGCCCTCGGGCACCGTACCGAATCGGCCCACGCATGTATCCTAGTAGTTGGGGGCCACGGCTCCTTCTCGAGCCGTTGTCCCGGCAAGGCGACGGAACTCATCCGTTCATGCGAGACAGATCCCTATCCGCCTCCGACCGAGACCAAGCGCGAGAGGGTCCGGAAGTACATGCGCCCCCCGGCGATGGCCGGCGTGGCGGAGCTGGGCTCGCCCAGGCGGTTGATCGCGAGGAGCTCATACGTGCGCGAGGCCCGCAGTACGACCACCTCGCCGTCGCGCGTCGTGCAGTACAGCCGACCATCCACGTGCACAGGCGAGGCGTAGAAGGCGCCGGCCGGGCGCTCCGCCCAGAGCAGCTCGCCGGTGGCGGCGACCAGGCAGGAGATGTCCCCGCGGTCGTGGCACACAAAGAGCAGGTCATCCACCGCCACCGGCGTCGGCACGTACGGCGCCTGCAGGCCGCGCGTCTCGTAGACCACCTCTCCCGATCCCGGGCGTATTGCCACCAGTCGCACACCCCCGCCGCCTTGCCCGCACGTGCCGATCAAGAGGTCACCGGCGATCACGGGTGAGCTCACGACGCGCTGCGGCAGCACGGGCCCCGCGTCCCAAAGGACCTTGCCTGTCGCGATCTCAACGCCCGACAGCCCGTGCGCGCAACTGCTGAACAGCAGCTGCGGCGGGCCGTCCGGCGGGGTGTAGACACAGGGCGTTGAGTAGGAGACCTGGCCGCTCCCCCGTTCGCACGTCCAGCGCACGTCCCCGGTGGCGGCGTCCAGCGCAAGCCAGACGCTGGGTGTGGCGTCGGTCGTCCCACGGGCCTCTTGCTCAAGGCTGAAGACCACGAGGCCGTCGACCGCCATCACCGAGATCGCCGGGCCGTGGAACGCGGACACGCCCGAGACCTGCTTCGCCCAGACCTCCTGGCCCTCGTGGTTCAGGGCCATGACGCGGGTCTCGCGGTCCGTGGGCAGGGCGACGTACAGGCGCTCCGCGTCCACGGCCGGCGTGCCCGCCGCATAGGCATTGTCGCGGTTCAGCGCATGGGGCGTGACCGGGTACTCCTTGCGCCACATCTCCTCCCCGGTCGAGGCACTCAGGGCCAGCACGTAGAGGAGATTGGCCTGCTGATCCGCGCTGGTCACGAAGACCCGGTCGCCCCAGACCACCGGCGACGAGTGCCCGACGCCGGGCAGCGCAGCCTTCCAGTTGTAGTCGCCCTCGGTCCAGGTCACGGGTATTGCCGCGCCCGAGCCTATCCCCTGGCCGTTGGGGCCTCGGAAGCGCGTCCACTCCTGCGCCGACGAGACCGACCCGGCGCGCGGGCCGCACGTCGTGAAGAGCACCATCCCGGCCATCAGCTGAAGCATCGTCTTGGTCATGCGTCGGGTTCCTCGCAAGGGATTGCTGCGGCCGGCCCCTTCCTCAAACCACGTGCCGGCACCGGCTGTTCCGCGTCGCGTCTCAGCGCGCTCGTGAGCCGACCGCCAAGCTGCGCCCACCGCAGCCCTCCTCACGGCTCACCCCAGGGCCGGGTGTCGAGGAGGTTGTCCTTGATGAGGTGGCCGGCGGACTCCTCGGCGACAATGGCCGCGGCGGCGTTGTGGCGCAGGATGTTCCCCGTCACCAGCCAGGTGGAACAGCCGCGGCCCAGCACGAGCGCCGACCGGTGCTGCGTCGTCGGTGGGTACCAGCTGAAGACCTGGTTGTTGCAGAAGATCGTGTCATGGGCGTCGTAGGCCACGACGGCGTCGAAGGCGCGGAAGTTGCCCTTCGAGTTGGTGTGGATCGTGTTCCCGATGAAGGTGTTGAAGCGGTTCCACTGATCGGGCGTCTCCGGGTTGCCGATCACGATCCCGCTGGTGCGGCTCTCCTCGAAGCGGTTGTTCTCGATCCGGTTGTAGTCCGCGCCGGGGCCGAGGGTCAAGGCTACGTCGTTGTCCCAGTGGTAGTTGAGGCTGTAGCTGCCCGCGGAGGAGTGGATCAGCGCGGCGCCGACGCGCGGCTCGTGCTGCCAGCGGCCGAACTGGTTGCCGATGATGTAGAAGTCGTTATTGTAGAGGCTGCAGAGCTGTTCGCCCCGGTTGTCGATGAAGTGGCAGTAGAGCACCGAGTTGCTGGACATCGGCGCGTCCTGCTCGCCCTCGTACCGAATACCGCTGCCGCTGGCGTTGGACAGGCGGCAGAAGCGCACCGTGTTGGAGCTGCTCTGGCCCCGGTAGACGATGCCGTCGGTCATCGCACCGTCTCCGGCGACCATCAGGTCCGCGACCCAGCAGAAGTGGGCGTCCTCGAAGATGACCGCCGGGCCGGCTCCTGTGCGCTGGATGGTTGTGTTCCAGCCGCTGCCCAGCAGGTTCACATGGCTGCGGCCTTGTATCAGCAGGGGCTCCTCGAGGGTGTAGACCCCGGGGTCGAGCCGAACGGTGCACTCCCCCGGGCTCGCAAGCGCCTCGCGGAGCTCCGCGGCCGTGGTGACATGCCGGAGAGCCGGTTGAGCCCCCAGCGGGCCCGACGCGACGAGACAGCCCAGCAGGATCACGCGGCGCGCCATGGACGCAACACCCCCATCGTAGAGCCTGATCGTGGGCCCGGCACCCCGGCGTTCGGCGCTACCCATCCAGCCCGACGTAGTCATCCAACCCCAGCATCTCCAGCGCGGCGGGCACTTGGCCGTCGCCTTCGTCGAGCAGCAGCATGGGCCGGGTCGATTCGCCACGCGCGTGCGCGATGACGTTGCGCAGCAGCCGGAGGGCGGGCGGGTAGCCCACGGCCTCCTCGACCCGCACCTGCACCAGGACGATCTCGCCCTGCCCGT
>Ga0233425_10010567_pt1 | contig 11185 bp, 8 predicted proteins | sample Watercolumn_Towu_2_FD_181712 | JGI IMG/M metagenome (GOLD analysis project Ga0233425, IMG submission 181712) | Freshwater microbial communities from Lake Towuti, South Sulawesi, Indonesia - Watercolumn_Towuti2014_140_MG | ecosystem: Environmental > Aquatic > Freshwater > Lake | place: Indonesia...
GACCATTCCTATATTCCGCTTTTCCGGTTCTTTAATAATCTTTCCGTCACTCGCTACAACTTCGCCGCCAATTGAGATACTCCCTGATTCCGGGGCTATAAATCCAGCCAATAACCGCAAGATGGTCGTTTTCCCGCAACCAGAATGGCCAAGAATCGCAACCCTTTCGCCTTTTTCAACCTCAAGCGAAAAATCTTTTACCACCAGATGTGAATTATATGCCTTAGAAACATTCTTGAGTTCTATTACTTTCACTTTATACCCTTTGTTTCGATTTATATAAAAATCCTAATAGTCCCATAGGCAGTAACGTGACTGTTATCATTATCACACATAATGCCGCGATAAAATTAGCAGGGCTGTTTGCCATAAGTGTAAACGTACGCACAGGAAAAGTATCATGGCCGGGAGGATAAACGATCATTGATATACCCGTGTCTTTAAGACAAAAAATGTAGCCCACGAGCCAAGCAGCCAGAATACCGCGCTTTGCCAAAGGCGCCAATATCAATGCAATTCTTCGAGGCCAGCCTGCGCCGACGTTCTGAGCGGCCTCTTCCATAGACGGAGGAAGCTGAGCGAAAGACGACACCATGATACGGCTTGTGAGGGCCGTATACTGAGCTATGTACCCAAGAATAATAATCACTGCGGTTCCATAAATGAAATTCGTTGCCGGCCTGTTCCAGAGCCCCGCAAGGCCGATGCCGATAACCGTGCTTGGCAACGCGAATAAAAAAATAGTTATGGAATCCACGGCTCGCCAGTAAGAAAACTCTCTTTTATAAATCAAATATCCAAGGAAAGTACCGATGATTGTTAAAAGTGTCGCTCCTGTAACGGCATAAGAAATGCTTCGCAGTAAACTATCGCCGGATTTCTCAAACGCTTTGACATACGTGGCAAAAGTTGCTGATTGAATGATAAGAGTCAAAATAGGCATAATAACTGCGACAAAACATAAAGCTCCCACACAAACAACTAGAGGCCATTTTATCTTACCGAGTTTTATGACAAGCGGTTCTTCACCGCTGGCGGGTTTCAACTGATATGTTTTATCCCGCAAAAACAGCCTTTCGCCCAAAAGAATTAAGAAAGCAATGATAATAAGCGGAATTACAAACGCCGTGCCGGCGCTGTAATTATAAAACGCGGAAAATTGAGTAAAGCTTTCAACAGGAAAAACATCATACCTAAGAAACATCGGAACGCTGAACTCACCGAGCGACAATAAAAAAACTAGTACTGCCGATAAAAGAATCCCGGGAAGTATCATAGGAATAATAATGCCGATGGCTGTAGTTTTCCAAGGAGCGACAAGCATTGCGGCTTCCTCCAGATGAGTGTTAAGTGTCTTTACATAGGTCGCGGTTAGAAACATTACGATCGGCATAAATGCCGTGGAAAGCACAAGTACACACCCCGGCAAACCGAAGAGAAAGGATGATATATTCGCCGTCACTTCGGATCCAAGCATTTTAGATAAAAAACCTTCCCTCCCCAGAATAGAAAACCAAGCCACGGCGGTAATGTAGGGGGGAACTAAAATCGGAATCACAAAAAGAAGCTTAAAGATACTCTTAAATGGCATATCGGTTTTGCCGATAACGAGCCCCATCGGTACACCCACAACTACAGCGATTATTGTTGTTAATAGGGAAAGCTCGAGGCTATTTTTAAGCAGACCCCACGCGCGGATAGATGACAGCAATGTTTTATAATTTACAAAACTTATACGCCCATTGACTATCACGCTATTAATGAACATCTGCAAGATGGGCAATAGGCCAATTACCGCGAATACCGCGACGACCAGAAAAAATGTAAAACGTTTGCTCATTAATACCCAACCCATTCTTTCAAATACGCCTGAATCTCCTGAAGTTTTTTGGCCACTTTTGTATAATCTATCTTCATAAACTTTATGTTCTCTATCTTGGGGAGATCCGAAGGCGTCTTAACGCCGGAATGTAAAGGGATTTGCGCGCAATCGGCAAACGCGAGCTTCTGTTCGGTTTCTTTGGATAAAAGATAATCTACCAGCTTCTTAGCGTTCTCAAAATGGCGGGCGTTCTTTATAATGACCACCGCGTTGGGAACCAATAGACAACCGGCTTCTCCGTCTTTTTGATCTGGGAATATCATCTCAATGGGTTTCCCCTGCCTAATGCGACTAATTACATCGTCGCTATCAACTAAACTAAAATCAAATTCACCTGCGGCAACCAAATCGGCGCTCTCGCCGTTATTCGTGGAGATCTTAACGCCGTTCTTTTTCATCTCATCCATAAAAGATTTGGTGTGGTCCTCTCCCCATATAGTGAAAAGCGAGGCAACTTGGACCGTCGTCGTTCCAAATAGCGGATTCGTAATAACCGATTTGCCTTTATACTGCGGATCTGTGTAAGCCAATATGGATGACGGCTTGATCGAAACCTTATTATTCACGACTAAAACTCTCGCCCTTGAAGAAAAGCATGTCCAATAGCCTTCCGGGTCTTTAAAATCGTCTGGAATATCTTTTGCGTTTGGTGATATATAAGGCATGGTAATACCGGACTGCTTCAAAACAACTGCCCGGATCGGCTCATTCGCCCAATACACATCGGCCTGCGGATTATTCTTCTCCATAATAAGCCGATTCATAACACCTGTGCCTTTAGCCTCTTCCGTATCATAAACGGCTAGGACTTTTATACCGGCCTCTTTTTCAAAATCTTTCAGTATTGGCTCTGAGAAGACCTGGTCCTCACTTACATAAACCACCACCTCATCTGCCCGGGCATTTGCTATATCTACCGAAAAGAAAACACAAACTGCAACTAAAAGAATCGTTATTTTCGAATATCTCTTAAACATCTCACACCTCCAACCGTTAATTTACTTTCCCCCGAAACTGAAATCGTCAAACAGTGTTACACTATCAGCCTTAGTCCAGACACCAACACTACCAGCGTCTTTGAACGTGTCGTCGGTGGCGGAAATGGCGTCCTTGCCATCGAGGGTAACTTTAAATTGATTGCCTTCAAAATCCACACGTAATGTGTGCCACTCGCTAGGAGCGACCTTCACGGCAACATTCTTAAATTGACGGCGGCTTCCTTTGACAGTATGGTAGATCGTTACATTATCTTCCAGTGCGTTAGCCCGGACAACATAGTAATTGTTGCCATCTTGCCAGCGCCAAACAATACCACCTGCTTGATCTTCCTCACCAGAGATCGGCTTGAATTTGACTTCAACATAACCGTCTTCCAGAGAAACATCTTTTTTTACACACCAGAGATAATCCCCATCGCCGGACTGCTTTAATACATTTGGTTTGCTCGGAGCAGTCACGTCTGCCTCCACTGACCATTTCGGTGAGCCCTGACCGGTCACACCCCCGATCCAACCATCAGGTAATTGCCCTGCTAAAGTTTTGTCAAAATCGTCGGTCGTTTTATCGGAAGCATTCGCTTCCACAGAAATGAAACCACATACTATTAATAGAGCAATAATTGCGATAATTGTTCGCATGGAACCCTCATCCTTATTAATGACTATTTTTCTTGTAGTTTTAGTTTTTACTTATCAAGAGGTCTTCAATAATAGGCTTAATTGCATTAGCTTCATACTCTCCATCATGAAATTCAAATAATTGAGTGTTTTGCAACAGTCCCCTCACATTCGCCACGAACCTAGCCCATAGACAGGGATATAGATTAACTATAATTTTAGTAACCGTAAATAATATAAAATAAACACTACCCAAGAACATTTATATTCAGCGCATAAATTCCGTCCTCGGTAGTTTTTATCAACTTTTTTTCTATAAGTATTTTCAGATCTCTGCGTGCAGTTCTTTCTCCTACGTGTCTATAGATAACCTTAAAAATATCTTTCTCAAACAAATCTTTAAGAGAAAATTGGCTTGGTAATTCCAAAAGAAGATTAATAAAATCGAACTGACGCTGAGAGATTTCTCCATTTTTTCTTAATGCTCTATAAAAATCTCTAAGAGTCAATATTCTTATCCAGGAAAAGCTTTTCTCTTTTATCTCTTCCAAAGAAGCAATAAGTCCCTTTAAGAAAAATTCAACAAAAGGCGTAATACTATGTTCATTGTTTCTTTCGGATAATGAAAAGACCCTAAAATATTCATCTATGTTCTTATAATAAAAGTTAGAAAGCATATGCGGGACAAATCTTATACCAGCACTTTTTAACAATATTGCCTCAATTGCACGGGATGTTCTGCCATTGCCATTATCAAACGGATGAATTAAAGCCAAATGGTAATGCGCCAAGCATGCGCGAATTGAGATATCTTCGCTAAGAACATCCTTTGAATTCATCCATTCTACAAAATGAGACATTAAATTTTTAATATCATCTAAAATCTTAGGAGGTATATATATTCCCCCGTGTTCCTCATCACCCACTTTTACAGGTCTATTTCTATATTGTCCGGGAATATTTTCGGGGTTCTCACAGTCTTTTGTAATAACTTTATGTAGATTTTTTATTAAATCTTCATTTAAAGTTAATGCCGACGAAGAAATATTTATATTTTTAATTATCTGATATGCTTCTTTTAGATTACGTATTTGCTTTTCGGCTTTTTCAGCTTTACCTTTCATTTCTTCCTGAGAAAGTATCTTATCAACCTTTTCTTGAGAAAGCGGATTTCCTTCTATTCCTGCAGTGCTAAATATGGATTTCCTTATAAGATCTTCTTCGAGTTTAGCTGCCATATCAGGTAAAATAGGAATATCAGCTACCGTTCTATACAGCATTCTGGCTTCGCCAATAAGCCGGTCTAGTTTTTCTTTATCATAATTTTGGCTAAAAATAAATGGCCCGGATTTAAATGTATCGACTTTTATTGTCATATATTTGTCACTGTATTTGTCATATTTATCCTATTGTACCTCAAGTACTAATATACACTATATGTATATTTATGTCAAAGGAATTCCGGAAGCAAGGAATTCCAAAGGAATTCCGGGAGGAATTCCGGGGACACAATACTTAATTATCTTCCTCCTCCTTCACCTTCTTCGGACCGGGTTTTAGTTTCCTTAAAATTCTGCCGGTTATTTTCTCTAACTTTTCAATAAATTCATCATCACCCAACGGCCTGCCAGTCCTTATGTGCGACCGCAATTTGTCTATTCTTTCATCTTCAAGCGATATGTATGATTTCCAATCCTTGATGTCCTTCGTAAAAAAATTATCCGACAGTAAACCGTCTTTCTCTCTTTTTATGTGGGCTTTTGCGCTTGACCATTTGTAATCTTCGGCCTTCTTTGTTATACCTGCCCTAACAGGATTTCGTTCAACATATCTTATTGCAGCGTATAAATACATTTCGTCTAAAGGATATGAACTAAATCTCCCCTGCCATAAATACCCCCTCCATCCTTCCCTAAAGTTTATCGCTCTTGTATACTTCCTATGCGCCTCACCTATACCTCTGGCAAAACTATCTTCTCTCTCAGGTACGGCTACCAAATGAATATGGTTCCTCATTAAACAATATGCCCATATCTTTATACCCGCCTTCCTGCAGTGATCTTTAAGGAGTCCTAGGTATAACTTTCTGTCGTTGTCACTAAAGAATACATCCTGCCTGCGATTTCCACGCTGAATTATGTGATGCGGTATCCCTGGAATTACCACTCTAGCTATCCTTGCCATAATGGCACTTATTATACGGCGAGAAATATTTAAAATCAACAATTAAGTATTGTGTCCCCGGAATTAAGCAGCATGTTATATCATAATTTAAAAAAGAACCGCTATTCTGAATATCGCTAACTGACATATCGCTATAGCGCTTCAAGGAATATTCGTAGTGTATAATCCATGACTCGCGAAATCGACATCGTTCATATTTGCCAATTTGCGTTATTAATGAGTTCTCATTTTTTATTAAGTTGCCACAAAAGGAGTCATATCTAATCATATATTTTTCAAGCTCTCTACCTATTTTTGGCACTTCTTTAACTGAATTTAGCTCATAACTCATGAGTAAGGAAAAGACATTCTGCGGTAATTTATTTACAAACATTCTTTCTAAAAGAGTTTTTGCATGTATTTTTGATTCTTGTGTATTTCTAAACATTATTAGTTTTGAGAGCTTATCCTTTATTTGAATAGACAGGTCATCATCAATGCCTAGGTATCTTCGACGGAGATCCTTTAAATTACTGTCAAATAAGCTACGAATTCTCTCAAGATCATATATTTCGAGCGTAATTTCTTTTTTTATTGTTTCATTTGTGAATTCAGCTTTTTGTTTCGGTGTAATATCAACTTTACAAAACAGAGAGATTTCACCCGAAGTTTTCGAACATTTATCTAGGTCTTCGAAGAATTTCGTGCGGATATCTTTACGCAATGTAACAAATGCTATGCCTTCTGCTCTTCCATTGGTATATTTAATATCCAATCCACCATCTGCGCCACCCAATGGCGCCATTGGCTCTACATTCGCATAACCCAGCGAATTTAACATGTCGGCAGCAAGGCGTTCAAATTCATGCTGATTATCAAAAGTGATCAAGTTCTGTCGAGTTTGATTAAACATAACTATGCCTTTGATTAATTCTATTACATTCAAGCTCACATGCCATTGCCCGACGTCTTTCGACTTCGGGCAATAATCGGGTACAGTACGTTGTTATAGGTTTTTATCTTTCAATTTTTGAAATTTCATAATTGCTATACTTATTGTCCAATTTTTTTCTAAATGTTTTACCGTAGATTTTTTCCATGCTCTCTAATTCTTTATTTAGATTTTCTTCGAGTTTATCAATCTGTTTTTGGATTGGATGATTCGATTTAATATTTTTTAATATTTTATCAATTTCCTCTTCTGGTAGTGAATCCGATAATTGTTCTATAGGAAGTAAATATTTTTCTTTTAATTTTCTCCATGCTTTATCTACTTTTTCATTCTCATGGTGTATTAAGTTTTGATACCTACCATATATCAAAGCCATCGTTACAAAAACTCCGATGATTAATATCCACTGAATCAAAATGTTCATTTTTTAAAAACAAATGGGCCAGTTCTGCTTATTTTGCAAAGGGCGTTGTCCCCTTATCCCTAACCTTATCCCTAACCTTATCCCTAAAACCTAAAACCCTTAAAAATTTCCCTAAAATTTCCTCAAAAGCTTCAACTTACATTACTTTTTGCATTTTTCTTCTATCAAGTCTTCTATTTCCGATAGCATATCAAATAATTCTCTATAAGAGGGTAAAGATGTATATTCTCCAAGCCACCTTCTTGCACCCCTAATTCTATCCGCTTCCAATCTATAATCAAACTCAGCCCCTATACGATCTTTAAAGAGAATTATTCCCTTTTTAAAATTTAAAATAAAATCCACAAAAACGGAGTCATTCTTTACAATATTTTCGACGTCATTTATCATCTTGAGAAGTTCATTGCATTTAGACAATAATTTTTCTTTCATAATATTTTATTTGGACTTAATAATCCAATCAGGATCAAATTCTTCAAACAGCAATTGTGTTCCACCACCACTTCTATAATTCCATGGTTTTGCTATACCATATTGTTCTCTTGTAGGACCTATTGCATATTTGACACTCGTTCCTGCTGGAATTTTTGCAACTGTCACATGACTTCTATCCCCCCACTCATCAAGTAAAGCCATTTTCTCTAAATATTCATCCATAGAATTGAATTTGTTGTACTCTTCCACCGTTGTCCAATATTTTAAACTTCTTCCTTTCCCTATAGGGAGGTCTGAATTTCTCTGAATTATAAATAGATCTTCTTCCACCACATCCTTAATAATATATCCTTCACCAAAGTTTTTTGCCTCTTTTTGAAAATCACCAGTGTATGATATTCGTTTACTAACGCGTTCAGTCAATAATAACGTCTCTTCAGGTCCTGTTAAAAGTTTTTGTTCTTTCTGCACTAACCCCATGTCATCAGTTTTACTAACAATTACTTTTAAATCACTAATTTTGTCCGCTATTTTTTCAGTCCGTGATATAGATGTTAAAAGCCCTATTACAAACGGCAGGCCTTTTAGAGATTCGTTTAAGCCGGTTGTTATCGCAGAGAATATGTCATCTTGTGGCAATGGAGTATTTATTGTTACTGCTACTGTCCTCTGATTCCATTCGTCTAAATTATGTCCCGTGAGATTTGTTATGCCTCTATTTAGCGAATCATACGCTATATTTAATAACTGAAACGGGACAGCGGCTATTTCTCCCGCGGTTCCAAGTGTCTGCATTGATAAATCTGTCGTTATATACCATGTCCATGCACTTATATTGTCTCTTATTTCATTTAATCGCGCGGATAATGGCAAGCCTTCGCCTTGCGTGAGCTGATAGTCGTTTTTGTGGGCTTCGGTGTATGCTACCGCCATGTATGCTTTGGCGTTTGCTATTATGTCTTGGGCTAATGCTTTGGGCATTGTTAATAGGTTTAAGTTTAGTTGTACTGCTATCGCTACAGGATTATCGGTTATCTTATTGCCCATTCCGTCATATAGTTTGTATGTTCCTGTCTCTTTGTCTTGTCCTATTACAAAACGAATGTTGTTTCCTGTTTCTATTATGTGTACGGTGTCTGGGTTTATTATGAATTGGATATTGTCCGGATTTATGTCGTATTGGGTGTATTTGCCTTCGTGGGTTGTTGAGTATATTGGGTTAAAGTTTAGATCTATTTGCTGGTAATTGCCCTGTGCGTCGTAGCCTGTGTATGCTGTTGTTTCTCCATTACCGTTTATGTACGGGTTGTATTTGCCTATGTAGTCGCCTTTGTTGTCATATAGAGTTATCTGCTGTGTCTGGGCTTCGGTGTATATAAATTTGTCGTTTGATGAAGATAGTGTTCCGTCTATTTTGCTTCCTTGTATGTCGTAGAAATTTATTTTATCCGGGTCGTTATTATTAATCTCGTAGGTTGTTATTCCATTTTTATCGGTGCATGTAAATGTTTTGCCGTCGTCTATTGTGTAGCCGATTGTGTTTCCGGTTGTGGTACTTGTTTCTTTTGTTATTGTGCTGTCTATCTGGCCTTTTTCGTTATAGATGGTGACTGTTCCATTATTGTCTTTGTATGAGCTTGTTATTCTGCCTGTGTTGTTATACATGGGCTCGTTGCCGTCTGGGATGTATGCTTCGAAACTGCCTTGTGTATCATAGAATGTTACGCCTTCGTCTGTTTCTATGTATGATCCTTTTAATGTTCCGTCATCATTCCATAAAGGCATTGCGTCTTTGGCTAGTACGCCTTCTATGTTTCCATTTATGTCATAGGATATTATTCTGCCGTCGGGTAGTTGAGTATATACCGGTGTGCCATTGGCGTCTTTTATTTTTTCTGTTGGGATGTAGCCTTCGGGGGCGGTATTTCCTAAGGCACTTCGTATTTTGATTTGTTCTGTTGTTATTTCACTCCATGCGCCTACGGCGCTGGATAGGAATGTTCTTATGCCTTGAAGTAGATTAGAGTCTATTTTTCCGTCTAAGAAGTATGAGCCTGTTGTTATGGCTATGTTTAGGAAGGCGCTTGTTAATCTGACGCTTAGTAATCCTTCGGGGTCGCCTTTGTTCCCTACTCCGCCGGCTAGGAATCCGCCTATTGTTTGGGCTATGCCGAATATTAGATCTCCGTTTTTACCGAATAATTGATGCATTAGGGTTTCGCCATCACTGTTTACCATTACTTGATTTAAGAGGTTTAGGCCGTCTGTTATTAGGCTTATTGGCGTTAGTCCTGTGGCTGACGCTGTTAGCGCGTTCCCTATTCCTACCGATCCGCCTGCTATGGCTCCGCCTATTATTCTGCCTGCTACTGTGGCTCCTATTGTTATTACAGCGCTTAATAAAGCATCTTTTAGGTCCGCTCCGCTCATTACGCTCATTAACATGTTGGCACCTGCTAGGATCGCGGTCTGGCCTAACATGGTTATGCCTAATGCTGGTATACCTGTTAATGCTGTAAGTGCTATGCCGACGACGGATTTTATTATTGTGCCGACTATGCTGGTGGTGGTTTTACGGTAGATTTCGTTTTCCGATAATATGCTTCTCACTCCGTTTGAATCGTATCCATAAGTGTAATCGGTTACAATTACCGTCTTTCCGCTTGGAATTAAGCCGCCTTGTTCTGCGGTGAGTTTTATTGTCTCGCTTGTTACTCGGCCGTAGGTGTCGTAGTTGATTTTGGTGTGTTTGTAGTTGGTATCGCCTATTTCTTCTTTGTAGCATGTGGCTCTGCCTAGGGTGTCGAATGTGACGGCTTCGTAGGAATACGAGGAGCCGTTGACTGTACCTACTTTACTCACTATTAAACCGGCTGAATTATATACGATCGAATTAATCGTGGTAGTTGATTTGTTTATCGGGGCAATTGTGCCGTCTGGTGATGTGTAGATGTCGTATGATGTCTGGGTGTAACCGTTTAATTTCCCGTCGATATGATATGTCATATTCGACATATTCACTGTGGAGACGGAGCCATCTTGATGTGTGATGTTGTCGGTGTAGCCGGTTAGACGATTTTGTAAATCGTAGGTCATGCCGCTTCGCTCGGTGATACTGCTTGTGCCGGTGTTGTCGGAGTAATATTCGGTGTACGATGACATGTTGCCGTCGCTGTTGTATTCTATGCCTGCTACTTCGGTGTGTTGTTGTAGGTCTGGGGCGGCGGAACTCCAATTGTCTTGTTTGTAGGATGTTAGGTTACCTTCGGGGGAATATTGCATGTCGTAGCGTTTCTGGACCGTGATTACGTCGATTTCCCCAATCATCCCTGATCTCACCTCCGCGGAGCCGTCAAGCGTCACCGCGGAGGTGCTGTTCATTACTCCATATTTGTGTTCCGTTAGTGTATAGCCGCTCATTTGTCCGACGCTGTTGTACGCGATATCGGACATGGTTCTTTCTGTTGTTAAACCAGTATCAACAAAACCATTATCCTCGTACTTACCTGTTGATAATGGGTCATTTATGTATGTTTTCTCGGTTTCTTGCCAGCCGGTTAATATACCGTCGGAGCCGTAGGAGTTTGTGCGATCTGTGACAGTCTTGGTTTCTTTGGTTAGTATGGAGCCGGTTATTTGTTGGCTTATGGTGCTTTCGGTGTGTTGAGTAGATACTAGGCCGTTTCCGTCGGACGTAGTTGAAATATGAATTG
>Ga0233425_10010568_pt1 | contig 11184 bp, 11 predicted proteins | sample Watercolumn_Towu_2_FD_181712 | JGI IMG/M metagenome (GOLD analysis project Ga0233425, IMG submission 181712) | Freshwater microbial communities from Lake Towuti, South Sulawesi, Indonesia - Watercolumn_Towuti2014_140_MG | ecosystem: Environmental > Aquatic > Freshwater > Lake | place...
TAGTCTCTGCATGCTTTTTCAGATGAAAACTTTGATTCAAATTCGGCGATTGTCCTGGGGTAATCTTCCATACCCCAATATACTATATCTTGTAGCTACTGGAGTCAATTGAATAGCCCTATTTAAAAATATTTATGATAGACATGATATTCTTGCAGGTCCACGGCTATACAGGTTACTTTTTGATGATCAGAGTGATCTCAGCCACGTATTAATTAACACCCAGAAGAACCGATTAAAGGGTATTGCAAATAGGGAACTTAAATGGCTTATTTATGTAATCCTGAGTTGGAAAGAACAGGTTGATGCTAAACATCTAACTGGAGTAGGCTTTGATAGGCTAATTTCTAATGAGATTGATAAACATAATGTGGAACTAGAAAAATGCAAAACATCTCTAGAGAAATGTAAAGATGAAGATAAGCCTATAAATAGCTTAAAAAAAGACCAGCTTGAACAAAAACTAGATCGGCTTTCTAACCTAAGAAATTGGCATGATAAATTTGTAAAGGAAGGAAAATTTCATCCATTTATGAGTGATATTATAGCAAATACAATTTGCGCAGATTTATTGGATTATCTTCCAAGGGATCGAATGAATCTGGGAATGGAGTATCGTCAGCATGACAGAATACAGCGATTTTTTACCATACGCCCAGGAAGTCTTTATTCCAATGAAGATTATGATGAAGGCCTACGGCTTTCTATCTTAGTTACCCGTACCCAGAAAGGCGGACAAAGACCAGATGTCGCTACCGCAGTATTGAGAATAATGCGAGAGCGCTACGAGATGGCCGAACGAGTTTATTATCATCATAAGAAGGCTGCGTTCAGCTCTATGCTTGCTAAGTTAGTTGAAATATGTAATAAGCCATTAGATAGTGAAAATGTTTATCCTGCTCCTTGGACATCAGATATATGCGAATCTCATGTCCTGCATTTCACTGATTCATCTTTAATTGATTATTTAGGTAAATTACCTATACCTACTGAATTTGGTTGGTTGCAGAGAAAACTTTACCTTGGCATTAAATACAAACGAAAGGATGTTTATCGCACTCTATTAGTTATTGACACAGATCTTGTCCAAGCTAGTCACTATACAGTTGGTTATTTTGCGAAAGACTTAAGAGGTAAGCAAAGAAAGGATATTGAATCAATTTTGGCATCAGCGGCAGGTGTTAGAAATGGAGAGGTATTAATATATTGTCCCGATTCCAAGATGCAATCAAAAGAAGTTGATGCCCGATTAGAAATTATTACCAATCAAATTCATCCCCTTAGTACTCAACAAAAATTATTTGCTTACAGCGAAGATGTGCGCGTCCTCCAGCAATATTATAAAGAATTATGGCGGTCTTATATATTTGTTTCGAAAGAAATATTCGAAGATAGAAAAAAATGTAAAATCATAGTAGATAAATTTTGTGAAATCTACAATATAAAACAGGTAGTCGCCTATCAAAAAGTAAGGAAATATGGGTTTGACAGTGATGAGGAAACCGTTATAAAAGTTATGGAGCCAATACATCAATTTTTATACAATCCAGATAATGGTGGTCTCCCTTTCAACGATACCCCGACACCAATCATTGCATCATTCTTTAAAAAAGCAATGCAACGCTATGATGAAATAAAATCTGACAATGATCCCTCTAAAATGCTCACATCATTATTTATAGTGGCCACCCTTGAGAATTGCAGCGATGGGCTGACAGATGAAGCCTCGAAAAATTCTATAAACAAGTATCTTCATGAGGTGTCAGATGGACAAAGAACCTTCCCCCTCCAACGGGCGAAGGAGCCATATAAAAGATTTGAGGAATTTAAAGAGGCCTTGCTTATCGCTGTACTTGGCCCGCCTGAGGACACTCACTAAAAATATTTTCAAGCAAATTTTATTTTAGATTTCGGATGATAGCGATTTTTAGCCTCTCTTTGCATAGACAGCTATAAAATTCGAGGGAAATGAAAGCAAACAAGAGGTTGGCTAATATACAGAGAATCCCATCATTGACAAAACCCCTCGTTTTATCTCCTATTTTCTAAGAATTATTGATTTACCCCCCTTTTCTGGGAAATGCTTGCTAATGCTGATTCTGATGAGCATTGGTGAAACGACCGGAAACGGAGGGTAATCGAAATTCTGCTCCAACCCCCTTTGACCCGGATACCCTGCTGAAGTTAAAATCCATTCGTGACTCGTACAGAAAAATACTTCATGGATAAGTATCAAAGTCCCATACTTCATGAGGCTATCGAGAAAGCCGCTAAAATAGAAAGAGAGACTTCTTTTCGGGATCAGCAGGATATTCTTAATATTCCTATCAATGTCCATCGGATAGCTTGGAAAAGGGGGATACGAATCACATCAAGCCTATCTAGGAATGCAAGAGAAGACGCTCTCCTAACCCAAAAAGACGATGGTTACTTATTGTATCTCAAGTCAGATATGTCCCAGCGGAGGGAGAGATTTACAATTGCTCATGAAATAGGACACACCCTTTTTTATCATAGGAAGAGACACCAAATTGGTATTTTAGATAAAAAAGAACTCTTAACCGAAGAAAGAATTTGCAACAGATTTGCGAGAGCATTGCTGGTCCCCCCCGAATTTATTCACCAAGTTATGCCACTAATTCCTTCTGAAATACCTTGGCAAGTTTTGTCCACTTTAATAAGTACATGTTCAAAATTTGATATTAGCCTTCCTGCTTTAATCCCGCGACTGGGAGAAACCTATGAATCTAATGGAATGTCCCTTATCTGCTTAATATTTTGCCTTAGAAAGAACCGATTTAGAGATACGGAAGAGCGTTTAAGAGTTTATGGTAGTTGTTCCTTTGGAGAATTTAAGAACATAATAATTCCTTTTAATCAATCTGCTGATAGTCTTAATTTAAAAAATACAGAAAAACTTTTTGAACAGTGGAGAAGCCTTCTTAAAAATGGGGATAGGAAGCGTGGTGGAATGTTCCGATTGAATGCAGAGGGAAATTTAATACGCCGTATACAAAATAATTTCGAATGGATAGATAACTTCCGATGGACGGAAGAAAGAATCCATTTATCAGGAAAAAAGCGGAACATAAATAAATACAACTTATTGACTTCTAATGTATTGATTTCTCGGGATGATTGGGATGAAGCCCAAGCTTACATTATCACAATAATTAAAAATTAAAATCCGCCCTGTTCCTCAAATCCAAGTCAATCATCCCATCCTTTCTTGAATCCCCACGCTTTTCCTCTAAATTCCCCTGAAAACCAAAATTTACTGGAATAATATGTGACCATGCGCTTCTCCCCTTCTCCGCCAGCGCTGCCAACTGGAATCAACCGGCACACCAGCGGCACAGTTCCGCAACTTGGGGGGGTCTTATCCGGGAAATATCTGGAAAATAGCTGGTTTAAGCGGCTCCGGCAGCCCCGTTGCGGCACAAAATCAGGCTCCGGGTTTGACATCCCCGGGCCGATTGGGTTAAAATATCTCACTTATCGTTCATTAATCTTTATTCTTTTAACCGAAAACCCAGAACCCAGAACCGAAAACCGCCCTTTAATGGAAGAAACCTGGAAATTTGAAATCCTGCGCCAGGAGGCCCGCTCCCGGCGCTTTATCGCCGAAGGCCGCATCATCCCCCCCTATCCCCGGCCTTATCATGACCCCTTGGTTTTCTACCTGGTGCTGGGGCCGGATTATCTTTCTTTGGAAGTGAGCCGGGACTTCGACGGGGACAATTTTTTGGCCTATCTCGCCCGCCTCTGGGGGCCGCCCGAGGAAGGCCCCCGCATCCAAGTGGGCGGCCGCCAGGACGAAGAAGAAGGCGCCCTGCAACTGATTGAGCATCAGTTTATGCCGGATTTGCGGCCGGAAATGCTCAAGCGCCTGGCCGGGCTTCTCGGCCAGCCTCTGCCAGGAGCGCCGTAATTATGCAGAGCGGCATAAATAATTGTGCCTAACAACTCTCTGCGTCCTCTGCGTCTCTGCGAGATAAAAAGGTTTCTCGCAGAGGCGCAGAGGGCGCAGAGAATGCTAAGCACATTTAATTAAGTCACTAAGTATAGTCCATCCCATGGAGGCAACATGATCCATCTCACGGAATACGATCCCAGGTTGGAAGGCATCTGGTGGGTCCAGGAAACGGGCATGAGCTGCAACGTCTACGTCCTGGACGAAGGCCGGGTCATGATCGACGCGGGCAACTACTACGGGTTGCTCCACGAACTCAGCGACGAATTCGATCTCTCGCTGATGGAGCGCCTCTTTCTCACCCACTGCCACTTCGACCACGTGGGGGGGATGGGGGAACTCTTCGACTGGTGCAACCCCCAGGTCCTGGGCCACATGAAAACCCTGGGCTTCATCAATTTCCAGGGCGTGCCCTTCATGAAGATCATGGAAAAGGCGGGCCGGCAAGATAAGGTAATGCTGCTCCGGGGCGGGGAAAAGTTCCAGGCCGGACCCCACCTCCTGGAGGTCATCGTCACCCCCGGCCATACCGCGGGGGACATCTGCCTTTACGAGCATAATAACCGGATTCTTTTCTCCGGGGACATGGTCTTCGTCTCCCCGCCCATGGAAAACTACCTGGCGGACGCGGACCAGAAACTGGGGGATATGAAGGAACTTATAGCGTCCCTGGGCCGGCTGCTCCCCTATGAGGTGGATTTCCTGCTGCCGGGGCACGGACATCCCGCGTTTGACGATGGCGGCGCTTACGTCCTCAGCGCCTACCTGGAGACCCGCAAAGCCAAGGAACAAGACAACATCAATCCCTATTTAGACGCGGCCCGCATCCTGGGGGACTCGGGCCAGCCGGAGCGGGCCCTGGAATGCTACAACATGGCCCTGCTGGCGGACCCGGCCAACTTCGAGGCCCTGGTCTACAAAGGGGCCACCCTCACCGAGCTGCAGCACTACGACGAAGCCCTCGAAACCTTTGATAAAATCCTGAAATACGCCCCCAACCTGGAAGAGGCGCTCATGGGCAAAGGCTTCGCGCTCCTGGGCCTGGGCCGCACGGAGGAGGCTTTGGGGCTGCCAGGCTTCGCGGCGAAACTGAAGCAGATGAGATGAGTGGGTTGCGGGTTGCGGGTTAGGAAGTGATCAGTAATCAGTGAAAAAAGCGATTTCCCGATTAAATATCTTTTTTGCTTTTACTGACCACTGACCACTGGCTACTGGCTACTGGCTACTAAAACAACCGTTAGGGAAAATAGCTTATTTAAACATGGAAATCTTTTTAGACAATTGGGAGAACGGCCGCCGGGTGTCCCAGGTGGAGGGCCGGGCCCGGACGGACGGCCCCCAGGGTGAAGGGGAGGAGACGGAATTTACCCTGACCCTCTACTCGGATCAGATTTCCCTGAATATCCCCGCCTCGCCCGGGGGGCGGGAGTTCATCGCCCGTCTCACCGAAGTCCTGGGCCCCCCCAAGATGGAGCCCACCGTTAAATGCAGTTGCTCCTGGGGCGACGGGGTCATGGGGGCCATGTACCTGGCGCTTTGGGACCTGCTCCCGGATCAGGCCGCCCAGACCCTGGAGGCCCTGCGCTCCTTCCTGGAAGGCTCGCCAGGCCGGCCGCAATAGAGGGGTTTTCCTTTTTCTCTCTTTCCTTTTCCAACTTCAAATTTAATCTGTTTATCTTTCAACGGAAAACCGAAAACGGAAAACGGTATCATTTCTGCTGCTTCTGGGCGTCGGAATTGGTCAGGACAATCCAGGGGAGGCAAAGGGGTTGTTCAGGCGAGGCAAAGGAAAAGCCGGTGGGCAGGTAGGAACCGAAGGGGCATTGCTCGCAGAGTTTCCCTTCGCTGCCGCAAAGGGCGAGCAACTGCCCGGAGTCGCCGACCAGCCGCCGCAGCTCCCCCTGTATCCGCTGCACATCCTCCAATTGCGGCCGTTCGATCTCTTCGATCATCCGCTGCAGCAGCCGGGACATCTCCACCAATAATGGCGGCAACTCTGTTTCGAATTTCTTTATCCGCTCCATAAAATCCAAGGTCTGCAAACCGTAATAGCTCATGAACCTCCCTCTCCCGTGCTTGGACTGGGACTCCCGGGAAAGCGGATGTGGGACAGCATCCCGGTGCCTTGATAGATTTTATATAGGGTATTCATCCACTTATTCGTTTTAGGCAAGTATTCCAATTGCGGACGCCGGCCTTCACTCCACTCTATCAGAAATTGGGTAAAGATGATCCACTGCATCAATTCTTCCGGTTCGTCCAGCAGGGATGGGAAATAGCGGAACTCGATGGTTTGCCGGTACCAATAGGAATGCAGATTGAGGCCGTGATAGCGGGTGGGATGTATCTTGCGATTGCGGGGGACCTCGGGATCGTTGAGGTTCTCCGGAGAATACCAGATATTCTGAACTATCGGGTGGCGGCGCCTGGTATCGTTCCGGTACCAATCATAAAGGTCGATTTCCAAAGGCCGGCAGGCCTCGGCCTGGCGGCGCTCCTCCGGAAGCAGTTGGTAAATGTAACCTTCAAAGATGGAGACTATTCTTAATAATTGGAAGAGCTGGGATTCGCCGAACTTTTGGTGATCCACCCCGTGATGCACATGGAAACCGCAGGTTTCATTGATCTGGATCTCGGGGAACTCCTTGAGCAGCAGCAACGCGTCATAAACCTGGGCCATGCCCTTGAGGCCCGAGAGAATGGGGCTTACCAGCTCGCTGCCCCCCGCGCCCTTGATGGTATCGTCTAAAACAAAGGACCACGCCGTATATTTGGGTCCATCCGGCGAAAAACCATCCAAGGTGAGGCCGTGGCGCTCAAAGACCCGGGGCAGCAAGGTCCCGTCCGCGGTCCGGTTGGTGATCTTGTAAGGGGGGATCATGTCCCGGTCCCCCGGGGAAATGGTATATTTCAACCCGAAGGTCTCGATCTCCACCCCGAAGGGGCGATCGGAGAAATACTGGAGCATGGGGTACCGGACCTTGAGACGCCTCTCCCATTCCTCAGGGTCTAGCCCCCGCATCTTCCTCTCCCCCTGCCCTCTGCCGGCCACCTGTTCCAGCCTTACCTCCGACCTATGTTTAGCAGCAATTTCTTCCATAAAAATACTGAATTTTCCGGGAATAGGCAAGGATAATCCTACTTTCCGGACCTCGCGCACCGGTTTTTAATACCACCACCTCGGTAATTGCTCATCTCTAATCTCCGCACCCCCTGAGTCTCTGCAATAGAAATAAACCACCATAGAGGCGCAGAGGCCGTAAGGTTAGATTGCTCCACCTTTCTTCTCTATTCTGAATAATCGACAATTCGTGGACAAATAGTGAACGGAGGAGAAGCAAATCAGTTTTTCTTTTGACTCAAGACCGATATTCTCCTGATATTTCCATGTGTTGTGCAACCGTAGATTTATGCAGGATATTTTATCCTGAATGGACTATAAATAAAAAAGGTCGCACTTTTATGCGACCTTTATTTACGAAGCCATCAGGCCCCTAAGCGAGGCCAACCACTACATTGTGGTCTTATGGGCCACTTTTCAGAGAAAATATAACTGTTGAAAATAAATTTGCCAAGGAAAAATAGCTTAGATTGACAGTATAATTAAAGGCTGCATGCCGTCTAAGTCAGTCCGTGACCCGATACGCGTATCGCTCTGTGCAAAAGTAGGACCCCAAAATGAGAAACCTAGGATTTTCTTGACCTGCATTTTGACAAAATCTACTGCTGGTACTTCACCTCAAAGACCCGCTTGGCCACCACAAACGTCCCTTCATAGTAGGGTTGGCGCAGGTCGGTGATGGTCACCCCGTAACGGCGGTTGGAAGCATGGATCATCTTCCCTTCCCCCAGATAGATGCCGGCGTGGCCGATGTAGCGGCCTCCCCGGCGGAAGAAAAGAAGATCTCCGGGTAGCAGCTTGGAAAAATCCATGTTTTGGGTCACGACCTTCCCCACCTGGGCCTGTTCGGCGCTGGAGCGGGGCAGATCGATCTTGAAACCCTTATAGATAAACTGCACGAAACCTGAACAGTCCGTGGAGGAACCCGTGGCCAGGGAGCTCCCCCGGCAATAAGGCGCATCCCGGTAATGGCCAGCCTGGGTCAGTATCAGATCGGAAAAATTCCAGGGCTCAAACCGGTTGTAATTTCGTTCCGAAGAGGCGGCCTCCTGTACCGTTGGCTGAGGCGAGGAGTTCCGGGACAGGGGGGCCTTGGATTTCTTGGGTGCCAGGGGTTCCAGGAGGAAACGGCCGTCCCGCTGGGGGATTACTTTCATCAAGGGCGGGGTTTCCGGGACACCTGAGGCTGAGACACTGGGGGCTGGGGTTTTGGCGGCGCCGGTCTCGCCGCCGATGCCGGCCATTTCGCCCTGAACCCGCTCTCCGCCATTCCTGGACTTACTGTCTGAACCCCCGCTCTGGGACGCAGTTTTCTTTTTCTTGCCGCTGCTTTTTTTGGTTTGTGCTTTTTCCGTTTTGGAAGGAGAACTTTTCTTTTTGACGCTTTTGGTGGGAGCTGTTTGGGCCAACCCGGGTGAAAACAACAAGGCCAGGGTTAATGCCGCTCCTAAGATTATACGATTCGCCATTCAGAACCTCCTTATGGTTAAGGGACAATCCTGAAGGGAACTATACTTCCTTGCTCCAGTCCCCCGCCCGGCAATGCTCGCCAACTGCTCGGAGAGCCCGCCAGACCCCGCCTATCTTGCTTTATCGAAGATTTAGGTAGAAGTGCCTATGCCGGATTAGGTAAAAATACCTATTTGAGTTTCATGCACCTTAATAGAATCTTAAACGCTTGTCAATTATTTTTTTACGAAATTTAGTATAGGTTTTGCTCTGTTTAATAATTTCAACTGGTTATCCAACAATTTTTATGTGCGAAAATTAACGAGGCCGCGGCTGTTCCCGGCCAGTTATGGAGGTTCTCCCGGGACTATGCGCCTACTCTGCTCTCTCCCGGTGACGGTCGCCCTCGGGATACAGATGGAGGCGGAATTCTATTAACAAGTCTTGACGGGCCAGGACATATCGACTAATATAGGTATGTTAACCATTATAATTAATAGGGTCTATGACTATGCAAAAGAAAATTTCCGCCATGAAAGCCCGGCAGAATTTGGGTCAAATTATGAATGAAGTGGCCATCAGAGGGGACGACTATATCATCGAGCGAGCCGGCAAGCCATTGGTAGCCATCATTGATATGGACAAATACCAGCGCCTTCAAGAAGAACGGGAAGAGGCTTTGCAGGCCATCAGATCAATCTGGAGCAAGATGGAAGGAGCGGACCCCGAGGAAGTTGAAGAGATCATCGAGGAGGCGATTCAGGCCACGAGACGAAAACTTAAGGCTACGCCAAAACCATGATCCGAGCGGTTTTGGACACCAATGTTTTCATCAGCGCCCTATTCAATCCCCAAAGGCCACCGGCCCAACTGCTTGATCTTGCCCTTCAGGGGAAAATCAAGCTTATTATCTCCCCTCAACTCATCGGAGAGATCGAGGGGGTACTGACTTACCCAAGAGTTAAAAAATTGCTGAAGAAGCGGAAAGCGGCTCCTGGCGAGATAGAGGAGGGCATTGCCAAGGCCCTCAAACTAGCCGTTTTGACGCCAGGCAGCCTTACCATTGAGGCCATTCCCGACGATCCCGCCGACGACATGGTTTTGGCTTGCGCCCTGGAAGGAATCGCCGATTTCATTGTCTCCGGCGACCATCATCTTTTGGATCTCAAGGATTATCAGGGGATCAAGATCGTGACCCCAGTGAAGTTCTTGGAGATAATCGGAGGAAAGTGAGGGCAGGGGCCGGGTTACGGCCCCTGCACCCGGTGGGTCTTCTTAACCGGCCGCGGCCTTCTTTTTCTTGGTTTTAGGCAACTGCTCCGGACGGCCCACCATCTCGATAATGGACAGAGGCGCGCCGTCCCCCAGGCGCAGGCCCAGGGGGATGATGCGAGTGTAGCCGCCGGGGCGCTCCAGGTAGCGTTCCCTGAGTTCCCCGAAGAGTTTGGCCACCACACTTTTCGACCGCACCAGGGCCAGGGATTGCCGCCGGGCGTGCAAATCCCCGCGTTTGGCCAGAGAAATGATCTGCTCGGCCCACTGGCGCAATTCCTTGGCCTTGGCCCGGGTGGTTTCCACCCGTTCGTGCTCCAGGAGCGAGGTCACCAGGTTGCGCAGCATGGCCTGACGATGTTCGGTGGTCCGGGACAGACGGCGCCCGGCCTTTAAATGCCTCATGACAGAACCTCTTCCTTCCTCTCGGCCACCTGTTCCGGGGGCACAAAGCTCTCCAGCTTCATCCCTAAGTGCAACCCCATCTCCGTGAGGATTTCTTTGATTTCGTTCAAGGACTTGCGTCCAAAATTTTTGGTCTTCAGCATCTCCTGCTCAGTCTTTTGGACCAATTCCCCGATAAAGCGGATGTTGGCGTTCCGGAGGCAGTTGGCCGCGCGCACGGACAGCTCCAGTTCGTTGACGCTGCGGTAGAGGTTCTCATTGAGCGCGGGGACCTCTTCCAGGGGCCTTTCCTCCACCCCCTCCGCTTCCTCCTCGAAATTGATGAACAGGCTCAACTGTTCCTTCAGGATCTTAGCCCCGTAAGCCACCGCGTTTTCCGGGGTCAGGCTGCCGTCGGTCCAGACCTCCAGGGTCAGCTTGTCGTAGTCCGTCCGCTGTCCCACCCGGGCCTGGGTCACCACGTAATTCACCTTGCGGATGGGGGAAAAGCTGGCGTCCAGGGGGATGTAGCCCACGGGCTGGTCTTCTTCCTTATGGGCCTCCCCGGGAACATAACCCTTGCCGGTCTTGGCCGTCATTTCCAGAACTAGTTCCCCGTCCGCGGAGAGGTTGGCGATATGATGCTCGGGGTTAAGAATCTCCACGGAACCGTCGGTGATGATGTCTCCGGCCTTTACTTCCCCTTTGCCCCGGGCTTCCAGACGCAGGGTCTTGGCGCCGTCGGTAAGCATTTTCAAACGCACCTGCTTCAGGTTCAGAAGGATCTCGGTCACATCCTCCAAAACCCCCGGGAGCGCGGAAAATTCGTGATAAACATCCTTGATGCGCACCGCGGTGATGGCCGCACCCCGCAAGGAGGAAAGCAGGACCCGTCGCAGGGCGTTCCCCAGGGTGGTGCCGAAGCCCCTTTCCAGGGGCTCGCAGGAAAATTTCCCATAAAACCGGTCATGGGTTTCCGCATCCA
>Ga0233425_10010569_pt1 | contig 11184 bp, 8 predicted proteins | sample Watercolumn_Towu_2_FD_181712 | JGI IMG/M metagenome (GOLD analysis project Ga0233425, IMG submission 181712) | Freshwater microbial communities from Lake Towuti, South Sulawesi, Indonesia - Watercolumn_Towuti2014_140_MG | ecosystem: Environmental > Aquatic > Freshwater > Lake | place: Indonesia...
GCCGGTCGTGCAGAACGAGGTGGCCTTCGCACGGACGGGCGACCTGCGGCTGAAGTCCGAGGTCATCCGCATCCGCGGGCGGTACGCGGAGCTGCAGGTGTTCGAGGACACGGCCGGCCTGAAGGAGGGCGACCAGGTCGAGTTCACGGGCGAGCTGCTGTCGGTCGAGCTCGGTCCGGGCCTGCTCACGCAGGTCTTCGACGGGTTGCAGAATCCGCTCCCGGAGCTGGCGCGGCAGTGCGGCTTCTTCCTGCAGCGCGGCGTCTACGCCAACGCCCTGCCGCGCGACCGGCGCTGGGACTTCACGCCGACCGCGAAGGCCGGCGACCGCCTGAGCGCGGGCGAGGCGCTCGGCCACGTGCCCGAGGGGATCTTCGAGCACCGGATCATGGTGCCCTTCGGCCTGCGCGGGCCGCAGGAGGTGGTCCGCGTGGCGCCGGCGGGGTCGTACGCGGTGACCGACGTCGTCGCGCGGCTGCGCGACGCGGACGGCGTGGAGCGGGACGCGCCGCTGATGCAGATCTGGCCGGTGAAGATACCGATCCGCGCCTACGCCGAGCGACGGCGGCCGACGGAGCCGCTGGTCACGCAGATCCGCATCATCGACACCTTCTTCCCCGTCGCGCGCGGCGGGACGTACTGCATCCCCGGCCCGTTCGGCGCGGGCAAGACCGTGCTGCAGCAGATCACCAGCCGCCACGCCGACGTCGACATCGTCGTCATCGCCGCCTGCGGCGAGCGCGCGGGCGAGGTCGTGGAGACGCTGCGGGAGTTCCCCGAGCTGACCGACCCCCGCACGGGCAAGAGCCTGATGGAGCGCACGGTCATCATCTGCAACACCAGCTCGATGCCCGTCGCGGCGCGCGAGGCGTCGGTCTACACGGGCGTGACGATCGCCGAGTACTACCGCCAGATCGGCCTCAACGTGCTGCTGCTGGCCGATTCCACTTCGCGCTGGGCGCAGGCGCTGCGCGAGATGTCCGGCCGCCTGGAGGAGATCCCCGGCGAGGAGGCGTTCCCCGCGTACCTCGAGTCCGTGATCGCCGCCTTCTACGAGCGCGGCGGCCTCGTGCGGCTGAAGGACGGGCGGACCGCGTCGGTCACGATCGGCGGGACGGTCTCGCCCGCCGGCGGCAACTTCGACGAGCCGGTGACGCAGAGCACGCTGAAGGTCGTCGGGGCCTTCCACGGCCTCTCGCGGGAGCGCTCCGACCAGCGGCGCTACCCCGCGATCCACCCGCTGGAGAGCTGGAGCAAGTACGCCGGCGTGGTCGACGCCGAGGCCGTCGAGCGCGCGCGCCGCCTGCTGCGCACGGGCAACAACGTCGGCCAGATGATGAAGGTCGTCGGCGAGGAGGGCACGAGCCTCGACGACTTCGTCGTGTACCTCAAGGCCGAGTTCCTCGACGCCGTCTACCTGCAGCAGGACGCCTTCCACGAGGTCGACGCCGCCACGCCCGCCGACCGGCAGCGCTACGTCTTCGAGCGCCTCGACCGGATCCTGTCCACGAAGATGGCCTTCCCCGACCGCGACGCCGCGCGCCGGTTCTTCCAGCGCCTGGCGCAGGCGGTGAAGGACTGGAACCGCGCCGCGATGGACGCCGGCGAGTTCAAGAGCCTGGAGCAGAACGTCGAGAAGATGGTCCAGGAGGTCGCCGACTATGCATAAGGTCTACCACCGCATCGAGCGCATCGCCGGCAGCGTGATCACGGTCCAGGCGACGGGCGTGAGCTACCGCGAGATGGCGCAGGTCACGTCGCGCCAGGGCGTCTCGCTGGCGCAGGTCATCCGCATCGAGGGCGGACGCGTGGATCTGCAGGTCTTCGCCGGCAGCCGCGGCGTCTCGACCGACGCGCAGATCCGCTTCCTCGGCCACCCGATGCAGGTGCCCTTCTCCGGCGCGCTCCTCGGCCGCGTGTTCGACGGCAGCGGCCGGCCGCGCGACCGCGGCCCGGCCGTCACGGAGAACCTGATCCCGATCGGCGGCCCCTCGGTCAACCCGGCCAAGCGCATCATCCCCCGCCACATGGTGCGCACGGGCATCCCGATGATCGACGTCTTCAACACGCTCGTGGAATCGCAGAAGCTGCCCATCTTCTCCGTCGCGGGCGAGCCTTACAACCCCCTCCTCGCGCGCATCGCGCTGCAGGCGGAGGTCGACGCGATCGTGCTGGGCGGCATGGGGCTCAAGCACGACGACTACCTCTTCTTCCGCGACCTCCTCGAGGAACACGGCGCGCTGTCGCGCTCGGTGCTCTTCATCCACACCGCGGCCGACCCGACGGTCGAGTGCCTGCTCGTGCCGGACGTCTGCCTGGCGGTGGCCGAGCAGTTCGCGCTCGAGAAGAAGCGCGTGCTCGTGCTCCTGACCGACATGACCAACTTCGCCGACTCGCTCAAGGAGATCGCCATCACGATGGAGCAGGTGCCCTCGAACCGCGGCTACCCCGGCGACCTCTACAGCCAGCTCGCCGCCCGCTACGAGAAGGCCGTCGACTTCGACACCGCCGGCTCGATCACGATCCTCGCCGCGACCACGATGCCGGGCGACGACGTCACGCACCCCGTGCCCGACAACACCGGCTACATCACCGAGGGCCAGTTCTACCTCCGCGGCGGCCGCATCGAGCCGTTCGGCTCGCTCAGCCGCCTGAAGCAGCTCGTCAACGGCAAGACCCGCGAGGACCACCGCACGATCATGAACACGATGATCCAGCTCTTCGCGAACTACCGCGAGACGCTGGAGAAGCAGTCGATGGGCTTCCGGCTCGCGGACTGGGACCGCAAGCTGCTGAAGTACGGCGAGCGCTTCGAGGCGGAGATGATGGACCTCTCCGTCAACATCCCCCTCGAAGAGGCGCTGGACCTGGGGTGGGAAATCCTGGCGGATTGCTTCGACCCCGAGGAGACGGGCGTGCCGACGCGGCTGATCGAGAAGTTCTGGCCCGGACGGGCCGCGGGCGCCGGGGACGGCGGGGCCGCGGCGCCGGCCGCCGCGAAGGCCTGACGAACGACCATGGCGAGGATCAAGCACACGAAGGGCGAGCTGAAGGCGCAGCGGGACGCGCTGCGTCGCTTCGAGCGCTACCTGCCGACGCTGCAGCTCAAGAAGCAGCAGCTCCAGCTCGAGGTGCGCAGCGCCGAGGCCCAGCTCGACGAGCGGCGCCGGGCGGCGGCGGCGCTCGGCGAGGAGCTGCGCGCCTGGCGGCGGCTGTTCGCCGAGCCGTTCGATTTCGCGCGGCACCTGCGGCTGGCCGCGGTGCGCGAGACGGAGGGGAACATCGCCGGCGTGGCGATCCCCGTGCTGGCGGAGGTCGTCTTCGAGCGGACGGCGCCCGACCTGTTCGCGACGCCGCCGTGGGTGGACGACGGCCTCCGCGCGCTGGAGCGGACCGTCCGGCTGAGCGTCGAGACCGCGGTCCTCGAGGAGCAGGTCCGCCGCCTCGCCGAGGAGCTGCGGACGACGACCCAGCGCGTGAACCTGTTCGAGAAGGTGAAGATCCCGGAGACGGAGAGCCACATCCGCACGATCCGGACTTTCCTGGGCGACCAGCAGACGGCGGAGGTGGCGCGTTCGAAACTCGTGAAGGGCCGCTCGGCGGAGCGGGATCGCGCGGCCTGACGCCGCGGAACGGGGAGTGCGGGGACCGATGATTGCCCCGATGAAGAGGGTGACGGTGCTGTGCCTGGCCTCCGACGAAGAGGCCACGCTGGAGCATCTCCGCGCCCTGGGCATCCTCCACCTCGCGCCCGTCCAGCTCCCCGAGGCGCCGGACGTCGAGGCGGCCCGCCGCGAGCTGACGCGCGTCCGCCGCGTGCTGGACGTCCTGCCGGCGCGGGCCGCCGGGGCCCCGGCGGCCGGCCGCCCCGCCCGCGAGACCGTCGAGGCGGTGTGGGCGCTGGTCCAGCGCCGCAAGACGGTCGACGACGACCTCGAGGCGCTCCGCCACGAGCGCCAGCGCATCGAGCCGCTGGGCGCGTTCGACCCGGCGCAGGTCCGCGCGCTGGCGGACAAGGGCGTGCGGGTGCGGTTCTTCCAGATCGAGCCCGGGCGCGAGCCCGCGGCGCCCGCCGGCGTGGCGATCCACGGGCTGGCGCGGACGAGGAGCGCGACCTACTTCGCGGCGATCCACCGCGGGGAGGCGGAGATCGAGGGCCGCGAGATCCGGCTGCCGGAGCGGTCGCTCGCGGAGATCGACCGCCGCCTCGCGGCGCGCGAGGCGGAGCGGCTGGCGGTCGCGTCGGAACTCGCGTCGCACGCCGGCGAGCGGCCGGCCGTGGCGGCGCTGGCCCTGGAGGCGGCGGACCGGCTCGCGTTCGCGCGGGCGCGGGCGGGGATGGGGCGGGCGGCGCGGGTGGCGTACCTCCGCGGCTTCTGCCCCGAGGCCGGCGTCGCGTGCATCCGCGAGGCGGCGGCGCAGGGCGGGTGGGGGTTCCGGATCGAGGACCCGTCGGCCGACGACCCCGTTCCGACGCTGCTGCGCAACGCGGGGTGGGTGAGCCCGATCCACGCGCTCTTCCGGATGATCGGCATCCTCCCGGGCTATCGCGAGACGGACGTCAGCGTGGCGTTCCTGGTGTTCTTCAGCCTCTTCTTCGCCATGCTCGTGGGCGACGCGGGCTACGGCGCGATCTTCCTGGGCCTCACGCTGTGGGCGCGCCGCCGGCTCCCGAAGGCCCCGCGGGAACTGCTCTCGCTTTCGCTCATCACCAGCGTCGCGACGATCGTCTGGGGCGTGCTGACGGGCACCTACTTCGGCCTCGCGCCGGACGCCGTTCCGGCCGTCCTCCGCGGGCTCCGCGTGGGCTGGCTCGGCGTCGAGGAGAACCTCCAGTACCTCTGCTTCGTCATCGGGGCTTCCCACATCACGCTCGCGCACGTGTGGAACATCGTCCGGATGCGGCGCAGCGCGCAGGCGCTGGCGCAGATCGGCTGGATCGCCACGACGTGGACGATGTTCTTCTACGCCTGCATGATGGTGCTCGGGCGATCCTTCCCCGGCGTGATGATGCCCGTGTTCATCGGCGGCGTCGCGATGATCGTCCTGTTCATGACGCCGCCGCGCGCCCTGAAGGAGGAGTGGTTCAACCACGTCCTCCTGCCGCTGAACCTGGTGAGCAACTTCGTGGATGTGGTATCGTACATCCGGCTGTTCGCCGTGGGCACGGCCAGCTACGCGGTGGCGTCGAGCTTCAACGAGATGTTGTCGGGCCTGCTGGGACACTGGGCGACGGCCGTGCTGGCCGCGGTGTTCCTGTTCGTGACGCACACGTTCAACATCGCGCTCTCGATCATGGGCGTGATGGTGCACGGCGTGCGGCTGAATACGCTCGAGTTCTCCGGGCATGTCGGTCTGCAGTGGACCGGCATCCCGTACGAACCGTTCCGGAGCGGTTCGGCGGCGGAACCCGGCGCGGAGGCGGCGCGATAGGAGTCCGGAAGGAGAACGACCATGGATGCGGCGATGATGCAGACGTTGGGCAGGATGGGGGCGGCGGCGGCGTTCGGGATGTCGGCCGCGGGGTCGGCGCTGGGCGTCGGCGCGGCGGGCCCGGCCGCCGTCGGGGCCTGGAAGAAGTGCTACGCGCAGAACAAGGCGGCGCCCTTCATCCTCTTCGTGTTCATCGGGGCCCCGATGTCCCAGACGATCTACGGCATGATCCTGATGAACCAGATGGTGGCGCAGTGCAACGCGCCCGGCTTCGCCAACTGGGCGGCGATGCTGGGCGTCGGGGTCTTCGGCGGCCTCGCCATCGGCGTGTCCGCGTGGTGGCAGGGCGTGATCGGCGCGGCCGGCTCGGACGCGATGGCGGAAACGGGCAAGGGCTTCGGCAATTACCTGATGACGCTGGGCGTCATCGAGACCGTCGCCCTGTTCATCCTGATCTTCATCCGCGCGGTCTTCAAGGTCGCCTGAGGCGCTCCGGAGCGACGGACGCCATGCCGCGGATCGCCATCCTGCCTTCGCTGCTCGCCGCCGATTTCGGCCGGCTGGGCGAGGAGTGCCGCCGCGCGGAGGCGGCCGGGGCGGACGCGCTGCACCTGGACGTCATGGACGGCCGCTTCGTGGGCAACATCAGCTTCGGGCCGGACGTCGTGCGCCTCGCGCGCCGCTCGACGCGGCGGCCGCTGAGCGTGCACCTGATGATCGAGCGGCCCGACGAGTACGCGCGCGTCTTCGCCGAGGCGGGCGCGGACCTGCTGCTGATCCACGTCGAGGCGCCGTGCGACGTGCGCGCGACGCTGCGCGACATCCGCGGGCTGGGCGTGCGCGCCGGGATCGTCCTCAACCCCGAGACGCCCGCCGCGTTCGCCCGGCCGTATATCGAGGAGCGCGGGATCGACGAGATCCTCTGCATGAGCGTCCATCCCGGCTTCGGCGGCCAGGCGTTCCTGGAGGAGGTCGTGCCCAAGATCGCCGAACTGCGCCGCGCCGGGCCGGAGCTGGACCTGTCCGTCGACGGCGGCATCGACGCGCGCGCGGCGGCCCGGTGCGCGGCGGCCGGCGCGAACGCGTTCATCGCCGGAACGACGCTCTTCGGCGCGCCGGACATGGCCGCCGCCGTGGCGGCCCTGCGCGCCGCGGCCGCCGGCGCGGCCCCCGCGGGCGGGGGCGCGTGAGCGCCATGCCCGACCTCTCCCTCATCCGCAACTTCTGCATCATCGCCCACATCGATCACGGCAAGTCGACGCTGGCCGACCGGATGCTGGAGCTGACCGGAACGATCGAGACCCGCGACCGCCGCGACCAGGTGCTCGACGCGATGGACCTCGAACGCGAGCGGGGCATCACCATCAAGGCGCATCCCGTGACCATGCGCCACGCCGCGCGAGACGGCCGGGTCTACGCCTTCAACCTCATCGACACGCCGGGGCACGTGGACTTCTCCTACGAGGTCGCCCGCAGCATCTACGCCTGCGAGGGCGCGCTGCTGGTGATCGACGTCTCCCAGGGCGTCGAGGCCCAGACCGTCGCCAACACCCACCTCGCCGCCGAGCACAACCTGGCCATCATCCCCGTCCTCAACAAGATCGACCTGCCCGGCGCCAACGTCGGCGACGTGCTGCGCCAGCTCGAGGACGTGCTCGCCATTCCGGCCGACGAGGCGCTGCGCGTGAGCGCGAAGACCGGCGAGGGCGTGCCCGAGCTGATGGAGGCGATCGTCGCGCGCATCCCGCCGCCGCGCGCGGGCCGCCCGGCCGAGACGCGGGCGCTGGTGTTCGACTCGACGTTCGACACGTTCCGCGGCGTGGTGTCCTACCTGCGCGTGTTCGACGGCGACCTCGGCGCGGGCGACCGCATCCGCCTGATGAGCACGGGGCAGGACTACGAGATCAAGGAGGTCGGGACCTTCCGCCCCAAGCCCGTCGCGGTCGGGCGGCTGGGCGCCGGCGAGGTGGGCTACCTGATCGGCAACATCCGGCACCCCTCCGAGATCCGCATCGGCGACACCGTCACGCGCGCCGACCGCCTCGCCGCCGAGCCGCTGCCGGGCTTCAAGAAGGCCCACCCGATGGTGTTCTGCGGCCTCTACCCGGTGAACAGCGCCGACTTCGAGCGCCTGAAGGCCAGCATGGAGAAGTTCGCGCTCAACGACAGCGCGCTCGTCTACCAGGCGGAGTCCTCGCTCGCCCTCGGCTTCGGGTTGCGGTGCGGATTCCTCGGCCTGCTGCACATGGAGGTCGTGACCGAGCGCCTGCGGCGCGAGTACGACCTGGACATCATCACGACCTATCCCGGCGTCGTCTTCCGCGTCTTCCTGCGCGACGGCACGATGCAGGAGATCGACAACCCCGCGCTGCTGCCGGACGTCACCCGCATCGAACGCATCGAGGAGCCGATGATCCACGCGTTCGTCATCTGCCACGGCGAGCACATCGGCGACGTCATGGCGCTGGTGATGGACAAGCGCGGCACGGTCGAGAAGACCGAGACCCTCGACGCCCGGCGCGTGATGTTCACCTGCCGCCTGCCGCTCAACGAGATCCTCGTGGACTTCCACGACCGCCTCAAGAGCGTCAGCCGCGGCTATGCGTCGATGGACTACGAACTGGCCGACTACCAGGTCTCGGACCTGGTGAAGCTCGACATCCTCATCCAGGGCGAGGTGGTCGACGCCTTCTCGTGCATCGTCCACCGCGACAAGGCCGTCGCGCGCGGCCGGACGATGTGCGCCAAGCTGGTCGACGTCATCCCCCGCCAGCAGTTCGCCATCCCGATCCAGGCGGCGATCAACAAGACCATCATCGCGCGCGAGACCGTGCGGGCCTACCGCAAGGACGTGACGGCCAAGTGCTACGGCGGCGACATCACGCGCAAGCGCAAGCTCCTCGAGCGGCAGAAGGAAGGCAAGAAGCGGATGAAGCAGGTCGGGCAGGTGAGCATCCCGCAGGAAGCCTTCATCACGGTGTTGAAGACGGATTGAGCCGCGGGCGCGGCCCGCGGCCGGTGGAAAGGCCCGCGACATGAATATCTTCCGGCGGCGGCGGATGAAGAAGCGCGCGGAACAGTATCTCCACGCGGCGCGCCACGCCCGCGCCATGCGGGAGGACATCGCGGCGCCGGAGGATCTCCACCGCCTCGACGAGGCGGCGGCCGCGCTGCGCATGGCGCGGCGCGAGGGCGACGAGGCGGCCTTCGAGACGGCGGCCGACCGGCTCGCCGAGGCGGTGCGCGCCGTCCACCCCCCGCGCGGGGCGCGCGCCCTGCGCGAGTGGGTGGAGATGATCGCCGTCGCCGGCGCCGTGGCCTTCGCGTTCCGGACCTACTTCGTGCAGCCCTTCAAGATCCCGACCGGCTCGATGCAGCCGACGCTCTACGGCGTGACGGCGGTCCCGCAGGAGGGCCGCCGGTGGATCGACTACCCGCCCCTGAGCTGGGTCGGCTGGTCCCTCCTCGGCGAGGGCTACGTGGAGACGCGGTCGAAGGTCGCGGGCACGCTCTCGCCGATGGGCCTGCCGGGCGAGGAATTCACGACGGTGTTCGTCGACCGCACGCCGCACGCGGTGCGCAAGGGGCTGCCCCTGCGCGTGGAGCCGGGGACGTTCGTCCCGCGCGGCTCGGTCCTCGCCTCCGGCCGCGTCCGCATGGGCGACCACGTCTTCGTCAACAAGGTCCTCTACAACTTCCGCAAGCCCCGCCGCGGCGAGATCATCGTGTTCGACACCGACCTCGTCGAGGGCCTGCGGCGGACCCGCCCGAACACGTTTTACATCAAGCGCCTGGTCGGCCTCCCGGGCGAGACGATCGCCATCGACCCCCCGCACCTGGTGGCGGACGGCGAGCGCGTGACGGAGCCGCCGCCCTTCCGGCGGCTGGTCGAAGAGACCGCCCGCGGCTACAACGGTTACCGGTTCTGGCCGGGCTCGCTCCTGTCGGGGCCCGGGGACCGGATCGTGCTCCCGGCCGACCACTACCTGCCCTTCGGCGACAACACGACCAACAGCCTCGACGGCCGCGTCTTCGGCGCCCTGCCGCGCGAGGCGCTCGTCGGACCGGCCTTCGCCGTCTACTGGCCGTTCTCCGAGCGCTGGGGCCTGGCCCGGTGAGGCCCGGTGAGGGCCTTGTCCAAGGGTTGGACATTCCTTGACGGGAACGGGGTGGGCCGCTATACGTATGACCTTTGCCGGGCGGAAGGGATGTGCGTTTCCGCCGGGGCGTCGGTTTGCCCGATGGTGTAATGGCAGCACACGGCCCTTTGGAGGCCTGAGTCCAGGTTCGAGTCCTGGTCGGGCAACCAGGGGCTCTTGCGCGCCGGGCGGCCGGAGACGTCATCTATGAGCGATACGGGCGTGAAGATACTGTCGGGCGGCGCGCACGAGGCGCTGGCCCGCAGCATGGCGGACTACCTCGGCGAACCGCTCGGCGAGGTCGACATCCGCCGCTTCCCCGACGGCGAGGTCTTCGTCAAGATCGTCGACAACATCCGCGGCCGGGACGTCTTCATCGTGCAGTCCATCTGCAGCCCCCCCAACGAGAACCTGATGGAGATGCTGATCATGATCGACGCGGCCCGGCGGGCCTCGGCGACGCGCATCACGGCGGTGATCCCGTACTTCGCCTATGCCCGCCAGGACCGCAAGGACCAGCCGCGCGTGCCCATCACGGCCAAGCTCGTCGCCAACCTCCTCGTGGCGGCCGGGACGGACCGCGTGTTGACGATGGACCTCCACTGCCAGCAGATACAGGGCTTCTTCGACATCCCGGTGGACCACCTGACCGCGTTGCCGGTGTTCGTCAAATGCCTGCGCGGCATGGGCCTGCGCGACCCGGTCGTCGCGGCGCCCGACACGGGCGGCGTGAAAATGGCCTATTCGTACGCGAGCATGCTCCGGGCCGGGCTGGCGATCGCCGCGAAGCAGCGGAAGAGCGCGACGGAGGTCGAATCGATCGACGTGGTCGGCGACGTCCGCGACCGGGACGTGATCCTCGTGGACGACCTGGTGACGACGGCCGGCACGTTGTGCGGGGCGGCGCAGTTGGTCAAGAGCCACGGCGCGCGGTCGATCCGGGCGGCGGTGACGCACGCGCTGCTGACGGAGGCCGGCGTGGACCGGCTCAAGGGCTCGGCGATCGACGGCCTGGTCACGACCGACAGCGTGCCGCCGCGCGACTGGAAGGGGTTCCCCGTGACGGTGCTTTCCGTGGACGAATTGCTTGCCGAGGCGGTTCTCCGCATCCACAATAACCAATCGGTATCGTCCCTCTTCCGCGTGTAGGGACAGGACAAGAGGAACCATGAAAGAGCAGATCGTCATGAAGGCCGCGGCGCGCGCGTCGCTGGGCACCAGCGCCGTCGGGCGGCTGCGCCGGACGGGCTGGCTGCCCGCCGTCGTCTATACCCCGGGCCGCGCGGCGGACCGGATCCAGGTAAACGAACACGATTTCGGGCGCCTCCTGCACCGCCATCGCAGCGAGCAGATCGTCATGGATCTGGTGGTGGACGCGGCCGCGCCGAAGAAGGTCCTTCTCAAGGAGGTGCAGCATCACCCCGTGACGGGCCGCCTGCTGCACGCGGACTTCTACGAGATCTCGATGACGCGCAAGCTGCGCGTCGACGTGCCGATCAAGCTCGTGGGCGAGCCCGTCGGCGTGTCGCAGCAGGGCGGCATCCTCGACCACATCCTGCGCGCGGTGGAGATCGAGTGCCTGCCGGGGGACCTCATCGAGGAGATCTCCGTC
>Ga0233425_10010570_pt1 | contig 11182 bp, 10 predicted proteins | sample Watercolumn_Towu_2_FD_181712 | JGI IMG/M metagenome (GOLD analysis project Ga0233425, IMG submission 181712) | Freshwater microbial communities from Lake Towuti, South Sulawesi, Indonesia - Watercolumn_Towuti2014_140_MG | ecosystem: Environmental > Aquatic > Freshwater > Lake | place...
GCTGCCGGCGACCACGAGCGGCAGGCCCGGCAGAGTGGCACCCACTGCGCGGCGCCCGGCGTAGCTCAGGAGTGCGCGATACCAGATGTTGGGCACCGCATGCCCAAGGTGAGGATCGTTGGCGAGGAGCCCGGCGCCACTGGCCGTGTGGTTGCCCGCCAGGGCGAAGGCGTTCGAACCCGGGACGGTCTCGGGATCGAACTCCGGAAATGGGAAAGCCGCGAGGCGCAACTCCGCGGCCGCGTGGCCCGGCGTGCGCCAGGCTGACCCCACCTTTTGGGCGCGAACGTTGATCACCTTGGGTCCGGGGATGGGCGGCAGCGGAGCGGTGCTGCCGTCGAGCGCGGCATCCGTGGGCCCGACCAGCGGGGCGAAGAACGCCAGGGCGCCGAGGCCGTAGGTATCGCGCAGGATCATCAGGGAGTGCTCGTAACCGCCGGCTTCGTCCTGCAGGTCGAGGAACATCGCGTAGCCGACCAGCAGGCAGTCCTCGACGCGCCACGGTTGCGGCGGGGTGCGCAGGACGAGGTACTCGAAGGGGCGTTCACCGAGGGCGGCGAGGCCGGCATTCACGCCGGCGGTGTAGGTCTCGAGCAGGGAGCGGTGCGGCGCCTCGAGCCGGGCGACGGCGGTGCCCGCGAGCTTGCGGAAACCGTGCCGGCGCACCGCCCGGTCGCGCGGCAGCGCCCGCCGGCCAAACAGCTCGGCGAGTTCGCCCGCGGCCGCCCGGCGCAGGAGATCCATCTGGAAGAACCGGTCCTGGGCGTGCAGCCAGCCGAGGGCGCGCGCAACGTCGGCGCGATTCTCGCCGCGAATGGTTGGCACGCCGAGCAGGTCGCGCTCGACGGCGACCGCCGCACCCAGGCCCGGCAACCGGGCGGAGCCTGCGAGTTGCGGCCGGCTGGCGCGCAGGCGGGAGTAACCCCAACCACCTGCGCCGAGGGCCGCGAGCACCAAGGCGGCAACCACCGCGACCATCCAGCGGAGCGGTTTGGCAAGGACGGGCATGCGCGCAGCCTGACAAGGTTCGCGGAAAGACCTGAATCAAAAAAGGCGTTGGCGCGCCTACCCGTTGGCAAGGGAACAAAGATGTGCTACCGTTCGTCCTACCAACCACCATGAAAAAGAGGCGTTTGCTCCCGGTGTTTCTCCTCGGTCTGGCGCCGGCGCTGGCGGCGGCCGAAGGTCCGCGTACGATTGCACGGGCCCAGGTCGAGTTCTTCGAACCGCAGAAGTTCACGGACGTCCGCGACAGTTATCAGGGTGATTTCGAGCGGACGACGTACCTGCAGCAGATCCGCGATCACCTGCTCGAGCAGGCGAAGTACTACGTTCCCGACGGGCACCTGCTCAGCGTGACGTTTACCGATGTCGACATGGCGGGCGATTTCGAGCCGTGGCGGGGGCCGGCCTGGAACGACGTGCGGGTGGTGAAGGATATCTACCCCCCGCGCCTCAATTTCGCATTCCGGCTGACGGATGCGGAGGGCCAGGTGGTCAAGCAGGGGAAACGGGAGCTGCGGGATCTGGCGTTCTTGATGAAGATCACGATGGGCTTTCGCGACGATCCCGTGCGCCATGAGAAGGCGCTGATCGACGACTGGCTGCGCGCCGAATTTCCCCGGGTGCGGAAGAACTAGCCCCGGAATTCCCTAACGCAGCCAAGGGCCGCAACCCCAGGCGCAAGCACAAAGGTGGCCGCGTTGGTGATCTTCAGGCTTTGAACCCGACCGCCACCGCCTCCGGGACGGGCCGCCTCGACAAGTGGCTCTGGGCGGTGCGCATCTTTCGGACGCGCAGCCTGGCGAGCGACGCGTGTCGCGCCGGCAGCGTGGCGATCAACGATCAGCCGGCGAAACCGGCGCGCGCGGTGCGGCCGGGCGAGACGATCGCGGTCCGGCAAGGCCTCGTGCGGCGCACGCTGCTGGTCGTGGGAGTGCCGCGCTCGCGCGTCGGTCCAAAGCTGGTGGCGACCTACTGTACCGATCTCACGCCCGAGGCAGAGTGGGAGGCGGCGCGGCAGCACCGCGTGCAACAACTGCTCGCGCGCGAGAAGGGCAGCGGCCGGCCGACCAAGCGCGACCGCCGGCTGCTCGATCGCCTGTTGGCCTGAACTCAGGCCCGCAGGGAATAATGTCGCCCGCCGGAGGCACTTCCCGATTTCCTGACGTTCCGCCCGCATGAACGTTTACTCGAAATTTGAAACCGAACTCTCCGTCCGCCCCGACGACATCGACCTGTATCAGCACGTCCACAGCACGCGCTACCTCGATTACGTGCTGGCGGCGCGCTTCGAGCAGATGGAGAAGAACTACGGGATGTCGATGCAGGCCTTCGCCGAGCGCGGGCTCGGCTGGTGGATGACCTCGGCGACAATTCACTTCCGGCGGCCGCTCGGGTGGGGCGACCGCATGACCGTGCGGTGCTGGATCGACCAGTTCTCGGAATGCGGCTGCCGGGTGGCGTTTGAAATTGAGAAGCAACCAACGGGAAAGCGCGTCTGCGACGGCTTTTGCGACTACACGTTGGTGACCCTGGCCACCGGCCGGGCCACCCCGCTGCCCGCGGATGTGCGGGCCAAGTATTCGATTTAGCCGGCCGGCCGCGCCGGGAGGGTGCGGCCCAGCCAAGTGTGGTCGCTGAAAATTCCCTTGCTTCGGGGGACAACGCCAGCAGCGTAGGCACGCATCGTTAGACAACACGTTAGGTGACAGTATCTGGTGAGTCGTTGGCTGAGCGTCTGGCTTAAGTGATGATTTCGAAACCCAATCAAGGGAACGGACTGCCAGCGGACGCGGGATCTACGAGACATCACAGATGACCAGCTCCAAACTATATGTCGGCAACCTGTCGTTCAAGACCACCGAGGAAGAGCTCCGCTCCGCCTTCGGTCAGTACGGCTCGGTAACCGATGTTTATGTCGCCATGGATAAGATGACCGGCCGCCCCCGCGGTTTCGCGTTCGTCACCATGGGCACCGCCGATGAGGCCAAGGCCGCGGCGGAGAAGATGAACGGCACCGATCTCGGCGGCCGGCAATTGACCGTAAACGAGGCCCGCCCGAAGGAAGAACGTCCGGGTGGCTTTGGCGGCGGCCGCGGTTTCGGCGGCGGCGGCGGTGGCCGCGGCTTCGGTGGCGGCGGCCGCGATCGCGGCGAGCGCCGGTACTGAGCGACTGCGTTCCCAACAACCGGTCTTTCGAAGGACGTGGCTCCTGAGGAGCCGCGTCTTTTTTTTCTACCCATCGCGCGGGGCGCGTTTCTGACCGGCGCCCCGCTGCGACGACTTCGTTCAGGTGGCGGCGCCGGTCCGACCGACGCCCCTTGGCTCCGTTGCATCAACCGAACAGGCCCTTCAAAGCCCGCCATCTCTCCGAATCCGTGCTCCGCGGCGTGCAAGCCGCCGCCGCTCCACGCTTGCGACCGGCGCCCGGAGTGCGCCAGGGTCGCGGGTTTCATGCCGACCCAGGCCGCCGTTGCCCGACACCTCGCTGCGCTCCGCGCGTGCAAGCGCTGCCCGCGCATGCACCGGCCGCCGGTGGTGGGACGCCCGGCGGTCAGTCGCGTGATTCTGGTCGGGCAGGCTCCGGGAGACAAGGAGCCGAAGCTCGGGCGGCCGTTTGCGTGGACGGCCGGGAAAACGCTTTTCAAGTGGTTTCACGCCGCCCTCGGTTGGAGCGAGGACGAGGTGCGCGATCGGATTTACTTTGCCGCGGTGTGCCGGTGTTTTCCCGGGAAGCGGCCGGAAGGTGGCGACCGGGTGCCCGCACCCGACGAAGTCGCCGCTTGCGCCGGCTGGCTCGAGCGGGAGTTTGCCCTGCTCCGGCCCGCGCTCGTGCTGCCCGTGGGCAAGCTGGCGATCACCCAATTCCTGGGCGAGCGATCCCTGGCCGGGACGATCGGCCGCAAATTCGAGATTTCGTACCGCGGCCAGGCCGTCGACTGCATTCCGCTGCCGCATCCGTCGGGCGCCTCGCCCTGGCACCGGATGGAACCGGGCAGGACCCTGCTCGCCCGCGCGCTGACTTTGGTCGCCCGGCACGAGGCGATGCGGCGAAGCAGCGCGGCGGCGTCGGGCTAGTTCACCCGGTTCCAGAGGGGCTGGCCGGTGAGGGCGGCGCGGGCGATCTTCGCCGAGGTGCTGCGCATCTCGAGCAAGCCCTCGGGGCTGCAGAAGGCGGCGTGACAGGTGCAGATGAGGTTGGGGGTGGCGGCCTCCTCCGCGGTGCGGAGCGGCTCGTTCTCGACGACGTCGAGGCCGGCGCCGGCGAGGTGGCCGCGGCGCAAGGCGGCGAAGACCGGGGCGTTTTGCACGATGTCGCCGCGCGCGGTGTTGACGAGAAACGCGCCGGGTCGCAGGGCGGCGACTTCCTTTTCGCCGATCATGCCGCGCGTTTCGGCGGTGAGGGGGCAGTGCAGTGAGACGGCGTCGGCCCGCGCCAGCAACTCGGCGAGCGAGCCGGCGCGCTCGATGCCGAGCGCCTTGTGCATCCCGCTGGGCAGGTAGGGATCGTAGAATACGACGCGAAAGCCGAACGCCTTCGCGCGCAGCGCGGTGGCGGTGCCGATCCGCCCGAGGCCGACAATCCCGAGGGTCTGCGTGCGCAGCCGGCGCATCTTCTGTTGCACGGCGATGGTCCACCGCAGTTGTTTGGCCTCGCGATCGAGCGGAAAGAGCTGGCGGTAGAGGGCGAGGAGCAGGGCGATCGCATGGTCGGCGACCTCCTCGGTGCCGTAGTCGGGCACGTTGCAGACGGGAATGCCGGCGCGCGCGGCGGCGGCGAGGTCGATGCTGTCGAAGCCGACGCCGTTGCGAATAATGGCGCGACAATTGCGCAGGCGCGCGAGGACCTCAGCCGTGATTTGCGGGCCATGCCAGAGGAGCAGCGCGTGGGCCTCGAGCACCGCGGGCGGAAAAGGCGAGCCGGCATCGAGCCAGATGGTCTGGAGATCCGCGACGTCCTCGAGCAACGGGCGTTCGACGGTGGCCTCGTGGTCGGTAAACTTGAATGCCTGGGGGCAGAGGATGACGACAGTGGGGCGGTTCATGGAAAATCGCTTTGACCCTGGCTTACACGGTTGGCACGGATGGCGGGAAGACATATCGGTGGTTTACCTTGTGAAAAGCCTGTTTCGACCCTTGCTGCTTGCCGCGGTCGCGGCGGTGGGCTTCGCCCCGGCCGTCTCCGCCCAGCGCGAGAAACTCCCGCCCGCCGACCTCGAGTTCGTCGAAAAGACCTGGCCCGATGCGAAGAAGACGATGACGGGCATCCGGTACCTCATCCTGCGCGAGGGCCAGGGCGACCAGCCGAAGCCCGGCGACAAAGTGAACGTGCTCTATGTGGGCCGGCTGCTCAACGGGACGGTCTTCGACCAGGCGACGGAAGCCGACAAGCCATTCACGTTTCGCATCCGCCGCGAAATGGTGATCGAAGGCTGGGACCAGGTGCTGCAATTGATGAAGCGCGGCGAGAAGCGCCTGGTGATCATCCCGCCCGAACTCGCCTACGGCACGCGCGGCCAGCCCCCGAAGATCGGGCGCAATGCCACCCTCGTCTTCGAAATCGAGCTGCTGAGCTTCGGCAAGGAGTAGCCGTGGGCGCCGGAACGCCCGGGCGAAAATGGCTGGCTCGGCTCGCCCCGTCCGACGTAGCCTCCGCGTCAAGGCCGGCCACGAAAACCTCCTCCCGATCATGAACTGCTCCCCCGTTGCCTCGTTGCGCACCCTGCCGCTCCTGTCGCTCCTGCTGCCGTTCTGCGTCGGTCCGGCGCAGGCGGGTGTAGGGGTGGGCGCCAAGCCGCTGCCCGGAGCCGAGGTGCTCTTCGACGGGACGCGCGAGATGCTCGACGCGAAATGGACCTATTGGGAGGGCCCGCGGTTTGCGTCGGCCCTGCCGATCAAGTGGCGGGTCGGGCCGGACCCGGTCGACGCCGGCTCCGTGCTGGTGAGCTCCGATCCGGCGGCCGCCAAGGGCCGGTACGGCGCGGCCGACATTGTGACGAAGAAGGCCTACCGCGATTTCCGGCTGCACGTCGAGTTCCTCGTCCCGCACGAGGGCGGCAACAGCGGCGTGTACCTGCAGAATCGGTACGAGATCCAGATTGTCGACGGCGAAGCGGGCAAACACGGCATGGGGGCCGTAATCAACGAGACCGATTCGCCGTACTACCTGTACAAAGGACTCGGCAAGTGGAACTCCTACGACCTGGTTTTCCGCGCGGCGCGCTTCAAGGACGGCCGCCTGGTCGAGAAGGCGCGCGTGACGTTGTACTTCAACGGCGTGAAGGTGCACGTGAACCAGGAAATCGAGCGCGTGTGGGGCGGGGCGAATTCCGGTCTCGATGGCGGCAACGACGGCGGGCGCGGCATCACCGACGTCCCGGGCGGGCTCAAGCTCCAGTGCGAAGGCCACGAGGTGATGTTCCGCCACATCTGGATCAAGGAAATGGACCTCGCGCGCCCGCAGACGAATTTCCCGCGGGACCAGTAGCCGGGAGATTTCACGCGCCGACGCGTGAAATTGCAGGGCGGGGAGTTCATCGGCTGGAAATTCTTGCGCATTTCTTGTCGAAATCGGGTGCTGGCGACCTTCGCGATTGCCGCGGCCCGGGCGACCGGGGAGAATGAAGCCGATGTTGCCTGCCCCTCACCTGATCGGCTTCTGCTGCGGCACCTTCCTCTGTGCGGCTGGGCCGGACGCGGGGCCGAGCCGGGCCGAGCGGGGAACGGTGGAGTTGACGGGTCCGGTGGTGACCGCCGCCGCGGAAAACCAGCCGCCACCGGCGGGGCGGAGCAACCCGGTGGTGCTGGAGCGAGTCGAGGTGCAGTCGCGCGCGGAGGACGAAGGAATCGAAACGACCGGCTTCGGTTCCTACGAGGCCCAGTTGCGCGACGCCGCGTTTTCCAACGACCTGATTTCCGCCGATGCCCTCGAGGACGACCCGGCGGGCAAGGAAATCGCCTCGGAACTGGATCGGATTGCGACCCCTTCGGCGGTGGACCTGGCGACCGGCGACAGCCGGGTGGGTTTGCGCAGTTTTCCGACGCCCTTTCTCACCAACGGATTCGTGCTGATGGGCGGGATCGATCTGCTGAACGTCGGCCGCACGGTGGTGATCCAGGGGGCGCTCGTGCCGGTGCTCGGGCGCGGCGCCCCGGGCGGGATCATGGATTTCTGGACCAATCGCCCGCGCGCCAGCCGGAGCCGGACCCTGGCGTACACGATCAGTTCGCTCGAACGGCAGTCGGCGTCGCTCGAGCTCAACGACGCGACCGTACCCGGCCGGGCGTGGCACCGGATCGCGGTCGACTGGAGCCGCAAGACGGGTCCGGAGACCTTTGCGGCGATGGAGACCCGCTCGCTCAGTGCCGCGCTCACCTGGCGGCACAGCTCCGCCGCCAGCACCTTGGTTTCCTTCGACTACCTCCAGCTCCACGGAGTGGCCGCCCCCGGCATCCCGGAGTACCGCGTCGTCACCGGGCAGAAAGTGGTCGGCCCCTACCGGCCGATCGCCGGTTTCAATGGCTATGGACCGGATGCCGGGATTCGTCGGCGCAGCGCGCTGGCCAGCGTGATCGTCGATGCGCAGGTGCACCCGCGGATGACCGTGCGCGCCGCGACCGAAGCCTGGTGGCGGCGCATCGAGCAGGATCGTTTCACGACGTCGCTGCTCAACCTGACGACGGGGCGGTTCGAGGGCACCCGGGAGCCGTTGCACAGCGAACAACCGCAGCAGGCCATGCTGCTGCTGGCGGAGGCGACCGGCCGCTTTGCCGCCCGGCGCTCCGAACACAAGGTGATGCTGGCGCTGAGCCACACGATCGCCAGCTACCTGCGCGAGGAGCGGGCGCTGGCCCTGGCCCTGCGCAACGCCCTGCCCGCCACCGTGCGGCTCTTCAATCCGGCGGCGCCGGACTACCGGCGGACACCGTATAACCCGACCGACTACAGCCGCATCCTGACCGATCGGCGCGAGCGGACGCGCCTCTCGGCGCTCGAACTCACCGAACGCATGAGCATCGCGAAGGGCCGGGCGGTGTTTACCGCCGGGTTGCGCAAGGACCTCGTCAACCTCCGCCTGCACGACCGGCGCGCCGGGCTGACTCCGGCGCAAGCGTTCACCCGCGACTCGGTGGACGAGCTGTCGTATCACTTGGGGGCCAACTACCAGGCGGTGCCTGGCCAGCTCCTGCTGTTTTCCACGGCGAGCACGGCCTTCAACCCGTCGACACGAGTCGACGTGCGCACCGGCCGCATCCAGGGCAACGAAACCACCCGCGGCTACGACGGCGGCCTGAAAACGCGCCTGGCCGACGGCCGGCTCGACCTCACCGCGACCGCGTTCACCTTCATCAACCTGGACATCTCGCGCCGCAACCCCTTCTACGGTGACCCGGTACACGACGCCAATCACACGCAGCCGCAGTTGGTCGCCGCGGGCGAGGAGAAGTTCACCGGGGGCAAGCTCGAGGGCCGCTGGCGCCCCCTGCCCCAATGGTCCTTCTCGCTGGTGGGCAGTTACGTGCGGGCCATCACGACCGCATCGCCCGACCTGCCCGAGGAGGTCGGCCGGCGGCTGAGCCGCTTCCCTCCCTACAATGTCGGCGTGGCATCATCCTATTCGTTTGGCCCCGGCCGCTGGCAGGGTCTGTCCCTTAGCGGCAGTTGGAGCTATGTCTCGGATTTCACCGCCTACTACGAGGACCGGCAACGCTTCCGGCTGGATTACCCCGGATACGGGCTGGCCAACTTGAGCGCGAGCTACTCCCGGCGGTGGGGCACTCGCACGCACAGCGTTGCGCTGGGTGTCCGCAATGTGTTCGACCGCGATCTGTTGGCGGCGCTCGCCCGCTTGGGGGCCGGGCGGGAAGCGACGCTGACGTACCGGCTTTATTTCTGATGTTGGCCGCCCTTGCAGAAAATCCCGGGTGGAACCGGGTCCCGGGGCTTGGCGGGCCCCCTGTAACGTCACGCCGCCCGAATCGTCTCGCTGGCGGATTCCATTGTCATTTCCAGCCCAACCAGCCCAAACTGACGATTCGCGCAGACCCGCCCCATCCTCATCAAGCCCGCCCTGCTCCTGTGTCGTTCTTCTCTGATCGTACGAAACTCCCCGCCCCGAACTTGCTTCTCGTGGTGTTGTTTGCGTTGGGCTGGTGTCTGACCGGTTGCGGCCAGAAGGCACCGCCGGCCCAACCGGCGGCGCCCGGGAAGACCACGACCCCACCTGCGGCCAAGACGACGCCGGGAGCCCCGGCGGGCAAATCCACCACTGGCCCTGCTGCCCCGGGCCAAAGCGGGCCCGGCCGCCGTCCCACTGAGGCCGAGCGCGAACGCGCCCGCCAGACCGCGGCGGAAATGGTGCCGGTGGAAACCGCGCTCGTCACGCGCGGCCCGATTTCCGCGTTCCTCGCTTTCAATACCACGCTCGAGACCGAGGCGATGGTCGACATCTACCCGCAGACCACCGGCCAGGTTGAGACCTTGCTGGTCGAGGAGGGCCGCACCGTGGCCGCCGGCGATCCCCTGCTGAAGATCGAGGATCGCGAGTTGCGGGTCGACATGGAGGAAAGCGCCGCCAACTACGAGCAGTTGAAGCGCAATTTTGCCCGCACGGAGGATCTCTACGAGCGCAACCTGATCAACAAGCAGGACTTCGAGAACCAGAGCAACCAACTCGAGCAGGCCCGCCTGCGTTTCGAGCGGGCGAAGATCCGGCTCTCCTACGCCACGGTACGGGCCCCGTTTGCCGGGGTGATCGCCTCGCGCGAAGCCCAAGTGGGCGCGCGCGTGGGCGCGGGCACGAAGCTTTTCTCGATGGTCAAGCTCGACGAGACGGTCGCCCGCGTCTATGTGCCCGGCCGGTACCTGCCCATTGTGGCGGAAAACCAGCCGGCGGTCCTCACCTCGGAGTTCCTGCCCGACCGCACCTTCACCGGCTGGGTCAAACGCATCAGCCCCGTGATCGATCCCAAGAGCGGCACGTTCCGCGTCACCGTGGGCGTGCGCAGCGAACGCGCGGCCGACCTGCCGCCGGGCCTCTTTGTCCATGTGCGGGTCATCACCGATACGCGAGCCCAGGCTGTGCTGATTCCCAAGCGCGCGGTGATTTACGAAGGCGGCGAGCGGTACGTGTTCGCCATCGTCAATGACCGCGCCGTCAAGCGGAAGCTCGCGGCCGGGTTCGAGGATCCCGTCAACATCGAGGCGCTCTCGGGCTTCGAGGTCGGCACGCCCGTGATCGTGCTCGGCCAGAGCGGGCTCAAGGACGGTTCGCTCGTGCGCCCGGTCAATTCCCCCAAGATCGTGCCGGTGGCGCACGCCGCGACCGGGCCCGCCGCGTCGGCTCCCACCGCTCCCGCCGCCTCCGGCAAGCCCTGATTCGCCTCCCGCCTGTCGCGCATGAGCCGCCGCGTCGCCTTTCGGATCGACGACTCGCACTACGCCCTCGTCGTGCGCCGACCGGTCGCCATCCTGATGGTGACGCTCGCCGTCTGCGTCTTCGGCTTCGTCTCCTACCGGCGGCTCGCGCTCACGCTCATGCCTGACATGAGCTACCCGACGTTGACCGTGCGCACGATGTACCCGGGCACGGCGCCGGAGGACATGGAGAATGTCGTCGCCCGACCCCTCGAACAGCAGCTCGGCGTGATCCCGAAACTGGTCTCGATCAGTTCGGTCTCCAAAGCCGGCCAGTCCGACGTGATCCTCGAGTTCCAGTGGAAGACCGACATGGATCTGGCGGCGCAGGAGGTGCGGGAAAAGATCGATCGCCTCCGGCTGCCCGACGGCGCGCAACGCCCGCTCCTGTTGCACTTCGATCCCTCGCTGGATCCCATCCTGCGCCTCGGCCTGGCTGGTCCCCAGTCGCTCTACGAACTGCGGTATCTCGCCGAACACGACGTCAAACGCCGGCTCGAATCGCTGCCCGGCGTGGCGGCCATCCAGATCAAGGGCGGGCTCGAGGAACAGTTCCTCGTCGCGCTCGAGGAAAGCAAGCTGGCCGCGCTCAAGCTCGACCTCAACCAGATCGCCACGCGGCTGCAGCAGGGCAATGTCAACCTCTCGGGCGGCCGCCTGAGCGAGGGCCAGACCGAGTACCTCATCCGCACGCTCAACGAGTTCCGCTCGCTCGAGGAAATCGGCCAGTTGATCATCGGTCGCCAGAACAACGTCGATCTC
>Ga0233425_10010571_pt1 | contig 11182 bp, 6 predicted proteins | sample Watercolumn_Towu_2_FD_181712 | JGI IMG/M metagenome (GOLD analysis project Ga0233425, IMG submission 181712) | Freshwater microbial communities from Lake Towuti, South Sulawesi, Indonesia - Watercolumn_Towuti2014_140_MG | ecosystem: Environmental > Aquatic > Freshwater > Lake | place: Indonesia...
CCAAGGGCGACTACGCCGATCTGAGGCTGCGGGTCCAGCAGCAGGGGGACGACAAGATCGCCATCACCGTTCTTTCGCACAATCCCAAGCGCCGCTACAGCCTCATCAATGCCGCCACCCACAACGTCGTCCTGGCGGGATTGGGCGAGCCGGGCGGAACGCCCGTGGGCAAGAGCGTGTCGCTGGACGTGGGCCAGGCCAGCTACGGCATCAACCTCTGGTGCAACGAGGTCCACAACAAGGCCGACAAGGTGCATGTCATTGACTACTGCTCGCTGGTCGTGCGGCCGGGCCAGGATGACTGGAAGAAGTGGCTGGTCGAGGGGCAGGCGAGCGATTTTGCCCGCCACGAGGGGCGGTTCCTCAACGTCCTCTGGGCCGACGGTTCGGTGCGAGAGGCCCAAGCCTCCGAGATCGATCCGAGCGACCCGGTTCAGGTGGCCAGGCACTGGCGGCCGTAGGCGACGGGGGCCTTCGCCGCGGGGGGAACCTTCAGCGCGAGCGTCCGATAGCCGATGCACTGGACATGGCGACTGTGCGCGCCCAAGTCGCGCGGGAATGGCTCCACCTGTCGGCGGAGGGCCTGGCACGGCGCTGGGCCGATCCGCGATGGCTGCGTTTTGCGGCCACGGCGATCCTCGCGTGCGCCGCGGCGTTGTGGGTCGCGGGATTCCTCGGCCAGCGCGCCCGCGGCTGGACCGGCGCGACCCTCGGCGGCGACTACGCCGCGTTCTGGATCGCAGGACGGATTCATGCGCAAGCCCCGGCCGAACTCTACGACCGCGCCCTCCAGTCGCGCCTCTACCACGAGCTGTTCGCCGGCGAGCCACCGGACGTCTATCTGCCCTTTGCCAACCCGCCGTTCGTGGCCGCGTTCTTCTCGCTGCTGGGCGGTCTTCCCTATGCCGCCTCGTACGCCGTCTGGAGCGCGATCTCGCTGGCTCTCTACGTCGGCGGCATCCTGTTGGCGCTGAGCACCTGCAAGGCGATGCCGGCGCCGACCAGGCGGCTGGCGATGCTGCTGGCCCTGGCCTTCGAGCCGTTCGTCATCGAGACGTTTCACGGGGGGCAGCTCACGTCGCTGGGGGTGTTTGCGGTCGGGCTCTTCCTCTGGCTTGGCCATCGAGATAGGCCTTGGATCGCCGGGGCCGCGCTGGCGCTATTGCTCTACAAGCCGACGCTCTTGGTATGGATCGGGCCGGCGATGGTCTTGACGGGCCAGTGGCGCATGCTGGCCGGCTTCGGCTTGGGCGCCGCGGCGCTGACATGCGCATCGGTGGTGCTGGCGGGCTGGCCAGCGTGCGTCGCTTACGGCCAGAACCTCCTGCACTATGCCCGGTGGGCCACCGAGTCCGAGGCCGTCTTCCGAACGTGGAAGTTCGTCGACGTCAATTCATTTTGCCGGCTGCTGGGAGCCCCGGCCCTTGGGCCCGTGGCGCTGGCGGCGTGCGGCGCCTGCGTGGCGGCGTGGATGTGGCGCCACCGCGCCCAGCCCCAGCGCGTGTTCGCGATGGCCGTGCTGGCCACCCCGATCATCAATCTCTACGTGGGCATCTACGACATGGCGTTGGCCGTTCCCGCGTTGCTCGCGCTGGCCGGTGATCGGCCGGGGCCGCTCCCGAGGCGCGTCACGGCGTTGATCGCGCTGGTCTATGCCGCGCCGTGGGTCACGCAGCACCTGGCGGCGGCCGTGGGGGCACAGATCATCACTCCCCTGGCGGTGTTGGCCGTGGCGCGATTGGCTTTGCCGGCCGACCCTCCCACGGCGCGCGACAGCGCCCCGGCGCCAGCGCGGTAGTGAATAACGGCGCAACCCGGCACTCGCGCCCAGGGAGACTGTGCCCATGCAGGTGAAGACAAGCCTCGCCATCGTGTTCGCCCTGATCGCGGGCCTCGCGATCGCTGATGCGCATGGGGCGCCGACGCCCGCGACGCAGATGGCCTCGATGTTGGAGAAGGAGTGGGAGCAGCAGTATCGGTTGCTGCTGTCCCGCATCGCGGCTCGCGGACCCAAGGGAGAGGGGCCGCCGCACGTCGCCGCGCAGAGCCTGCGCCCGAGCGTCCTGGTGAGCCCGGAGGACCGGGATCCGGTGGACGTGGTGCTGCGGCAAACCGCCGACCTGCTTCAGGCGCTGCGCAAACTCCGTCCCGATGCGTTCGAGAAGATGGCCGAGGAGTTGGGCGCGCTGGGCGCGGAGGTGCGCGCCGGCCAGCCGCAATCGGTTGCTCCCATCGACGAGCCGGCCGGCAAGGGCCAGGTCCCGAAGGTCGCGCCGCCGGCGCTTACGGCGTCGCCTCGCCATGAACTGTACCGTCGCCTTTGCCAGCTCCGGCGCCGGATCGCGCTGAGCAACCCGCTGCTGGATTCGGATTCGCTGCTGTTCATCAAGCGGAACGGCCTGGGCGGCAACCACATGTGCGATCAGTATTACGGCCACGACCAGACGCCCGGCGGCGGACTTTTCGTGTTGTCCGATCCGTTTGGACCCGCGCCCAGCCTGCGGGACGTGCTGGCCAACTCCACCGTCGCCAACGGCCGGCTCAAGGGGACCAAACTTGCGGCCGGCTCGTTTCTTTCGCCCGCGCTCTCCTACGACGGCAAACGGATCGCCTTCGCGTACGTGGAGTGCGCCGGCCCTCGCGGCCACGAGCAGCACACCGACCCCACGCGCGGCCACTGGCCGGCGGGATGGTCGTACCACGTCTTCTCCGTCAACCTCGACGGCTCGGACCTGCGCATGCTGACCGACGGCATGTGGAACGATTTCTCGCCGTGCTTCATGCCCAGCGGGCGCATTGCCTTCATCAGCGAGCGGCGCGGCGGCTACCTGCGATGCGGACGCGTCTGTCCGACGTACACGCTCTTCGACATGGCCTCCGACGGCACGGACGTGCGGTGCATCTCCTACCACGAGACCAACGAGTGGGCTCCGAGCGTCACGCACGACGGGATGATCCTCTGGACGCGCTGGGACTACGTCGACCGGCACGGTTGCGTGACGCACATGCCTTGGCTGACGACGCCCGATGGGCGCGACCCGCGCCCCGTCCACGGCAACTACGCGCCGCGCGGCCGCCGCGCGGACATGGAGACCGACGCGCGGCCGATCCCCGGCAGCCACCGCTTTGTGGCGACGGCCGCGCCCCACCACGGTCACTCCTTCGGATCGCTGATCATGGTCGATCCGACCATGGAAGACGACGACGCAATGGCCCCGGTCAAACGCCTGACGCCCGAAGTGTCGTTCCCCGAGAGCGAAGGGAAATGGGGCCAGGGCGCCTCGTACGGCCAGGCCTGGCCCCTGAGCGAGGACTTCCACCTCTGCGTGTTCAAGGCGGGCCGGTCCGAGCCCTACGGCCTTTACCTCTACGATACGTTCGGCAACCGCGAGCTGCTCTGGCGCGATCCGGCGCTCCACTGCCTGAGTCCCATCCCGGTCAAGCCGCGGCGCGTTCCGCCGATCGTGCCCGAGCTTGGGCGGACGGCCAGCGCCCAGGGGGACGCCCAGGCCGTGGTGGGCGTCGTCGACGTGTACCGCAGCCTCAAGGAATGGCCCGCCGACACGCGGATCGTCGCGCTGCGGGTGTACCAGATCTTCCCGCTGTCCCTGCCCAGCGCGGCCGTGTTCGGACGGCACGAAACGGGCCTGCGCATCCCGCAGGGCGCCGACTCGATCAATCTGACGCGGGCGGCGCTGGGCACGGTTCCGGTCGAGGCCGACGGCAGCGCGCATTTCATCGCGCCGGCGCGGAAGGAGTTGTTCTTCCAGGCGCTGGATGCGAAGGGCCTGGCGGTCACGTCGATGCGCTCGGGCACGCATTTCCTGCCCGGCGAGAAAACGACGTGCTACGGATGCCACGAACCCAAGCATCGTTCGCCTCCGGCCGCCACGCTCGGCGCGGCGATCGCGCTGCGCCGTCCGCCCTCGCGAATCGCCAGCGAGGTCGAGGGCAGCAACCCGATCAGCTTCCCCCTGCTGGTCCAACCGGTCCTCGACAAGCACTGCGTCGGCTGCCACGCCCGCAGTGAGGGCAAAGCGCCGCCGCTGGACCGTTCCATCGTGAAGGTCGGCCAGACGGAGTACTTCGCCTCGTACAAGAGCCTGGCGCCCAAGTTCGGCTTCTACAGCTACCCCGACTACCACCGCAGCACGCCGGGCCAGTTCGGCGCGCGGGCCTCCAATCTCTACGCTCATCTCCAGAAAGGCCACCACGATGTGAAGCTGACGCCCCAGGAGATGCGCCGGCTGACGCTGTGGCTCGATTCGGCGTCGGTCTTCTATGGCGTCTATGAGCCCGAGGGACAGAAGCTCGAGTTGCGCGGCCAGGCCGCGCGGCCGACGCTGGAGTAGCGCCGCTACGGCGCAGGCAGCGGCAAGGGCGGGTCGCACGGCACGTAGGTGGGGTACCACTGGAGCCGCCAGAGCCGTTCCGGTCTACTCCCGCGCGTGGACCGCGTAGAGCATCTGCTGGCTGGCCACAAACAGCACGCCGTTGGCCGCGATGGGCGAGGAAACCACCGGTCCCATTCCTATGGCGCGATGTCGCTCGACGGCCCGGGTGGCGGGGATGATCGACAGGCCCTGGCTCGTTCCGACGAAGACCTTGCCGTCGGCGACGAGGGGCGAACTCCAGATGTTGGTCCCGACGCGCTGCTGCCAGTGGGGCTTGCCGGTCATCGGATCCAGGCAGTGCAGGGCGCCGGTCTGGTCGGCGGCGAAGAGCAGCTCGCCGGCCAGGGCCACCGTCGACACCGTCCGGGCCAGACCGGTATAGCGCCAACGCACCTCGCCCGTCCGAGCGTCCAGGCACGTGAGGCAGCCCTCGCCCGGCCCGTAGGCCGGGTCGCGCCCCACCGTGACGTAGATCAGTCCGTCGACGCAGACGGGCGTGCCGACGATCTCCGACGGGCCGTCCCTGCTGCCTTTCTTGTAGGGGATGTCTTGGCCGTCGCGCTGGCGATACTGAGGTGGATTGGCATCGGTGCGCCACGCCAGCGTCAACTCGCTCACCGTGCCGTCGGCGCTTCGGCGCGCCGGCTCGAACGCATAGCAGAACCCATCGCCGCCGCCGTAGACGATCAGCGACTTGCCGTTGAGCTGGCACAGCGCGGGGCTGGACCATTGGCCCTTGAGCAGGCGCGTTCCGATCTGCTGGCGGTCCTGGGCCACAAGCCGGCCGGTGGCCATGTCCAGCGCGATCAGCGAAGGCGCCAGCGGTTCGAGCGTGTCCTTGTCGGACTTCGCTTTGCCGTTGCCGGTGCCGACGTAGAGCAGCCCGTCGTGCGGGAGCACCGAGGACGACGAGCCATCGTGCGGATGCGCCTTGAGTTGTCCGATCATGTCGAAGAGCCAGACGATGTCGCCGTCGGACTTGCCCACGGCCACAGGCGGGGCTGGGCTGGCGGTCTTGGGGTCGAAGCCTGCCAGGAAGACGCCCTCGTCAGTGTAAGGGCCGTCGTTGCCATCCGATTGGCCGCGCAGGTCCAGACACAACACCTCGCCGCGGTTGCTGACGAGGTACGCGCGGTCGCCATCGATGGCCGGCGTGGAGCAAAGGCCGTAGCCGCTGTCGGAATGAGGCGCCAGCTTCTCGGGCAACTGCGGCATGCGCAATTGCCAGAGGAGCTGGCCGGTCTGTTCGTCGACGCACTGGAGCAGGCCCGCGCCCTGGTCGCTGGAACGAACCGAGGCGGCCGGCCTGGTGGCGCTGCCCATGAGCACGCGCCCCTGGGCGACGACGGGCGTGGCGTTGGCCCGAACGCCAATAGGCAGGTACCACTTGACGTGGCGGGGCCGCGTCGTCGGCGCCGTCGCGGAGCGCGTCGCAGCGCTCTGACGGACCGGCTCGAACGTATCGGGCAGGCCGCGCTCCGAAGACACCATGTCGCGCTGCGGGGTTCGGCCCCACTGGGGCCAATCGGCGCCGCAGGCCAGGCCAGCCAGGACGACAACGGTTCCAACGCTCAGACTCCTACGCAAGGATGCGCCCGTGGATTGCACGCCAACTCCTACCATCGCCGCGGACTCTCGTGGTCGGCCAAAAACGCGAAAGCCTCCGCTGGCCGACCGCCATTTCGCCATGGCAAGAGCATGGAACTGGGCGTCTTCCGAGAATTCTCGGAACTTTTTCCTTGCATTCGCGTATCTGGTGTGAGAGAATACATTGCTCGGCACTATTGTGTCGATAGCCGATAGAGGTCCAGATGCAGCGACTTGACGAAAGAACCTGGCGGTTTGGCCCAGCGACGATCATGCACGTCGCGGCCAGCGAGCCGCGACTGCATTGTTGACTCCCGCCTCACCCCGGCCGGGAGTCCTTCCCGGCCGAAGACAAGGTCTTTTGACAACCGGGAAGCGATTCGCAGGGCCACGTGGCCGTCTTCTGGCGTCGGCGCAGACAGCGCCGGCGTCCGCAGGCGGAGCGCGCGCACCCGAAGCTCGATCGGAAGAGCCGGCAGTCTGCCAAGCCGACGGGTGCACGACCGGGTCCTCGCCGGGACATTACGGGTGCGTAGCTCAACGGCAGAGCAGGGGCCTCATAAGCCTCAGGTGCTGGTTCGACTCCGGCCGTCACCCATGAGCAGGCGTGACGCTTGCGATTCAGGGATCGTCTAACCGGCAGGACACCCGGCTCTGAACCGGACGATGGAGGTTCGAATCCTTCTCCCTGAGCGGCTCCTGTCGTCTAGCGGCCAGGACAACCGCCTTTCGAGCGGTCGGCGAGGGTTCGATTCCCTCCGGGAGCACTGACAACCCAGCGTGTAGCGCAGTTTGGCAGCGCGCGTGCCTCGGGCGCACGAGGTCGAAGGTTCGAATCCTTCCACGCTGATTGACGCGCCGGAAGTTCCAAGGGTGGAACGCCCGCCTCCAAAGCGGGAAGCGACAGGTTCAATCCCTGTCCGGCGTGCTGACGAGGCGCAACGGTGGCGGCGTGGAGCCCCATCGCGTGCGCTAGCGCGAGAGGCGGGAGGAACCCCGGCGATCGCGCTGTTGACGACGTGGCCGAGCGGCAAGGCGCGGGGCTGCAATCCCCGTCCACGCTGGTTCGATTCCAGCCGTCGTCTGTGTGGCCGTAGCTCAAGCAAGGCAGAGCGCAGGGATGTGGCCCCTGTGGTTGTGGGTTCGACTCCCACCGGTCACCCTGGCTTCCCCGTGGGAAGCGGCCTTCGGTGCCGGAAGGCGTGCGGCGCTGCGTGGCGCGGCGGATGCGTTGTCCGCACCGCGTTCCATCGACAGGTTCGAAACGACGCACAAAGGCAGGCACGACACCATAGCTCAGTGGGAAGAGCATCGGACCAAGGATCCGACTGTCACGGGTTCGACTCCCGTTGGTGAACGCCCCTGCAAAGGGCGTTGGACGGGGCCTCAACAGGCCCTGTCCGACCAGACTCACGCACCCGCCGGGGCCGACGAGCCCCGCGCGACGGCCGGCTTGCCCGGCCACCGGCCGCCGGCTTCGCAGGCGCGCCAGTGCGGCGGACATGCCGGGCCTCGCCACGCCGACGCGCCGGGGGGAGCGCCGAGGCCGGCGACGCTTGGCCGCTGTTCTCCGCGCCCGCGCGTACTCCGCCGGCGCGTCGGCCATCGACGGCGCTGGTCGCGCCCCCGGCGGTGCTGTTTGAAAGGTAGCACAGGCTGCCAGCCTGGGAATGGCTCAGGCTCATGGCCTGTGCATTGGAATGAGCACAGCCTGGAAGGCTGTGCTACGCAGTCGTTCGGGCACAGCCTGGAAGGCTGTGCTACAAGGCTGTGCTACAGAGAGGAGTTCCGTCATGTCTCTCACCACTCGCATCCGTCAGCACGAGCGGGGTTTGCTGTTCCGCCACGGCGACTTCGTCCGGCTCCTGCCGCCGGGCACGCACCGGTTCTGGGGCCGCCTGGTGGGCGGGCCGCGAGCCGAGGTCCACGTGGCCAACACCCTGGCCACGCGCTTCGAGCACCCGATGCTCGACGTGCTGCTCCAGAGCGCCGACGTGCGGCGCGACCTGGAGGTCGTCGAGAACTCCGACACGCAGCGCGCTGTTGTCTGGAAGGACGGCCGCGTCATGGGCGTGCTGGGCCCGGGCCGCTTCGCCTTCTGGAAGACGCCGGCCAAGCTGCGCGTCGAGCAGTACGACGTCGAGACGTTCCGGTTCGAGCACCGCAGCCTGCAGGCGATCCTCCAGAGCGCCGAAGCCGGCCGCTGGCTGGACGGCGTGAAGGTCGACGCCGGCGAAACGGTGCTGCTCTTCCGCGACGGCGTGCTGGTCGATCGCCTCGGCGAAGGCCTGCACGTCTTCTGGAAGGGCACCGGCCACGTGACCTGGAAGACCGTGTCCCTGCGCGAGCAGATGCTCGATGTCGCCGGCCAGGAGATCATCACCGCCGACAAGGTCTCGCTGCGCGTCAACCTGGTCGTGACGTTCCTCGTGAGCGACCCGATCAAGTCCGTCACGGCGACGGCCGACGCCGCCCAGGCGCTCTACCGCGATGCCCAGCTCGCGCTGCGCGCGGTCATCGGCACGCGGCAACTCGACGGTCTGCTGGCCGACAAGGAGTCGGTCGGCAACGAGCTGCGGCAGATGATCGTCGCCCGCGCCGGCGAACTGGGTCTGTCGGTCCGCAGCGTCGGTCTGCGCGACATCATCCTGCCGGGCGACATGAAGACGCTGCTCAACCAGGTGATCGCGGCCACGAAGGAAGCCGAGGCCAACGTGATCCGGCGCCGCGAGGAAACGGCCGCAGCTCGCTCCCAGGCGAACACCGCCAAGCTTCTGGCGGAGAACCCGGCCCTGGCACGGCTCAAGGAGCTGGAGGCCCTCCAGCAGATCCTCGCCGGCGCCAAGGCGACCTTCGTCCTGGGCCAGACCGACCTGGCCAAGCAGGTGACAGGCCTGCTGTCGAGCCGGGAGTCCTCGTGATGAGTCGGCCAGGGCGCTCGCAAGGGCGCCCTGGCCGGCCTCGCGCGCATGTGGGTCTCGACGAGCCCTTCGACGAGCTTGAGCCTCCGGACCTATCCAGCAAGCGTCCCAGCCCCTAAGATCGAGTCCATGTCCGGCCAACTCAGCAGTCCAGCGCGGTCGCATCAGGTCCGTCCCAAGGTCATCGTGGCGGGCGCGCCCGCCCAGGTCGCCCTGCGAGCGATCGCCGGCCCGGGCGCGTTTGAGCCGGGCCGCTCGTATGACGTGCGGGTGTTCTCCAAGGTCAACCGCACGGAGGACGCGCGGCTGACCGTCGTGGCCGACGAGCGAGGCGAGCTGATCGCGCCGGCGCGTTTCACTTGCGCGGGGGAGGCCGAAATCCAGGTGCGCGCCGCCGGCGGGGAGGACATCATTGCCAGCGACGTGTTCTTCGCGGTGGCGCCGGCGATGGCGCGCTGGCGGCCGTTCAAGGGCGACCTGCACATGCACACGACCGGCTCCGACGGCAAGGCGCTGCCGCTGGCGATGGCCCGGCGAGCCCGCCAGGTCGGCCACGACTTCATCGCCATCACCGACCACGACAACTACGAGCCGTCGCGCCAAGCCATGGCCGCCGTAGCCCAGGCCGGGATCGATCTGCTCGTCCTGGGCGGGGAAGAGGTGACGATCCGCGAGAACGGCGGCCACATCCTCTCCCTCAACGCCACCGGCGGCGTCAGCGCCCTTCAGCGCGAGCCGGGCGCCGAGGCCCAGCGAGCCGCCATCATCGACCACGAGATCGGCCCGCGGCAGCTGGTCCATCCCCTGACGCCCGCGCAGTACGCCAGCGCGGTCTGGGTGATCCGGAAGATCCGCGAACTGGGCGGGCTGGCGATCATCGCCCATCCCTACTGGATGGGCACGGCCGCCAAGTATTACCCGCCGCGCTGCACCGTCGAGCAACTGCTGGACGACCGGTTGTGCGACGGCATCGAGGTGCTGGGCGGATCACCCAACTCCGAAGGCAATCGCCTGGCCATCGCCAGCTACGCGCGCGAGGCGGCTCGCGGCCACCTGCTGAGCGTCGTTGCGGGGTCCGATGCGCATTGCGAGGCGGACGTGGGAGCCCGGTACTGGACGATCGCCTTGTGCGAACGGCTCGACGTGTCGTCGATCGTCCAAGCCATCGCACAGCGGCGCACGGTCGCATGCGATGCACCGGCCGGTGCCGAGGCGGCGCTCTACGGCCCGTTTGAGATACTTGAGTACGTTTACTTCCTCCACCGCGAGTACTTCCCGCTGCACGATCGCGCCTGCGCCGCGGGGGGCACGCGGGCGCAGGTCGATCAGGCCTCCGACGACTTCTGGGCCGACGCGAACATCAATCGTAGGTGAAGGTGGCCGTGGCCGAGCAGCCCCGATCCGCCACCAGCCGCACCCAGTGGGCGCTGTAGCCGTCGGGGAAGGCGTGCGTGAGGGTCTGCCCCGCGGAGACCTTGAGTCGCGCGTACTCGTGCCATGACGGCTCAGGCGATGCGAGGAAATCCACCTCGATCCGGAAGGTCACGTCGCCGGGGGCGTCGTGGGAAAGGTCCAGGCGTTTGCGGTCGAAGCCCGTCATGATGTACGGGTCGGAGGGCGCGTCGGCCTTCACAGTGGTCCTGCGCCAGGGCCCGCCGACGCCGCGCGGCTTGCCCCATCGCCACAGGTCATCCACCGCGCCCATCCATAGGTCCCCCAAGTCGCCGCTCAGGCCCGCGGCCACGAACAGCCCGCGCCACGAGCAGAAGTCGCTGATCTTGCGGCCATGCGTACACACGGGCCGCGCGCCGCCGATCCGCCCGCGAGGCACCTCGTAGAACGTCCCGCCGCAGTTGAGCAGGTTGCGCTCCGTGACCACCTCGCGCAGGCCGCGCGCGTCGCCGCCGACGAACGCGGCATCCGCCCTGGGAAACCGATGCCCCTGCACGATCATGGACGCATCGTCCTCCTCCACGTCGCGCTTGATCTTGCCTCGTTCGCGCTCGGTCGGGTCGGCCTCGACCTGGACCCGGCGCAGCCGCTCATCGAACTCGATGGCCGAGCCGTCGCCGCGCAGGAATCGCAGTTTGCCGCCTGTCGTCGTGGGCAGGAGCAAGCCCGACCGGCTCGATTGGTGCGGCAGGTCTACCTGATCCCGCCTCGGACCACTGTTGGTGAAGTGGAAGTAAGCTGTGGCCGTGCAGTCGCGGTCGGCCTTCAACCGCATCCAACGGATCCACGCCTCGTGCGGCAAAGGCAGCACGTACCAGGCATAGCCTC
>Ga0233425_10010572_pt1 | contig 11180 bp, 1 predicted proteins | sample Watercolumn_Towu_2_FD_181712 | JGI IMG/M metagenome (GOLD analysis project Ga0233425, IMG submission 181712) | Freshwater microbial communities from Lake Towuti, South Sulawesi, Indonesia - Watercolumn_Towuti2014_140_MG | ecosystem: Environmental > Aquatic > Freshwater > Lake | place: Indonesia...
TTGCATTAGTAAGAGATGAGGTAACACCCAATGCAGACCAGTTTAGAGCATACAGAACAGAATTGGAATCAGCAAATATTTTAGCTCAGGCTGATGCGGTAGTTGCAAGCCTGCCAGCAGGTAGAGGAGTTGAAGTTTCCAGAGTAAGAAAAGCAGCGGAGCAGATAAGAACATTGATTAATGAAAGGGGCGAGGACGTAGATATTGCGCAAAATTTAGAACACGCAGAGATTTTGCTTGGAATGACAAATGGGTATATTGATACGCTTGAAAGAACAGGAAGAGGATCAAAAGCAGTGACAGAACTCGGAGCGCTGCTTGATAGGCAGATGAATAGCGAAGATGTGAGCAACCAGTTTGAAACAGCACGAAAGCGTTTAGATTATGAAACAAGGGCAGAATTAATCACAAGAGAGATATCTGAAACGAACTGGGGTAGCGGTTTACTTGTACAGAAAGGCGTTGTTAACCGGGCATTGGAAACTGCAGCTAGGTTGGCTGAAAACCAAGAAACACTTGTAGACGCCTTAGAACTCTTGAGATTAACTCAGGGGTATGTTGGCACAGTTACCTTGCTCTTGACCAGAAAGCAAGGCAGGGCGCCATCTTTGGGAACAGAGGAGAGCGCTGCACTGAGAGGCATGGAAAGAGCAATTGGCGCCATTGTAGGAACAGATGGAGTAAACAGGATGGGCGAAGCTGAAATAGAAACAATCTATGATGACAGTTACAATGCAGCAAATGGAATTTACATTAGAAAGGAAGTGGCTGGATTCAGGAGCTTGGCCCAGGAAAGGCCAGTTGGAAGGGATGATGTTCTTGCCGCACTGGACGAGGTGGAAAGAAGGGTTGATGCAAAAAAAACCGGGGACGCATATGTGATGTTGAGCTTTGTGCAAGATTTTTACGGTGCTGAGATAGCGGCAACCGCGGCCAGTAAGGACAGACCAGCAATTGAGAAAGTTGCTGAGGGATGGCTATATAGGACTATTACTGCAGAGGGCAGGGCAGGAAGAACAGAAATAGATGATGGAAAAAACATGATGCTGGAAGCAATGAGGCTTGAAATAGGTGCAACAACAAGCATGCAGCACAGCACTGCTTACGAGAGATTCGTGGGCGGCGAGATGACAGTACAGCTTTATGATGGGTATTACACTTTGAAAGCAGAATATGACGAAAGATTGGCAGGGATGGAAACAGCGATACAGTTGAATGGAAAGCCATTAAGTGCAATATTAGAAGATATGAGAAATGCTGCAGCTAGCGGAGATTATTTGAGATATAATGCAGCAGTAGATGCTTACTATGCAAGACGCAAAGATGTAGTTGATAGGGCAACTACACTTTACCAGGGATCAATTGAGGCGAATCTTAGAACTATAGGAGAAGAGTTCCCGTCTTTGGTCGGTATGCTTGATGCACCGCAGGAGGATCGGAACGGCGTAAGTGTAGAATATATAAGAGGCGAAAATGGCAAGATACAAAGAAGAGAAACAACAGAGGTTCCCGAGGCTCAAACAAGAGTATGGACAGGGGATCCTGGATATGTTGGTTCAAGAATCAGTGAAACAAGAACCACTCCGGCTCATACGCACGTAGACACATATGATTTTAATTTGCCTGCGCCAACCACAATGCCAGCAGAACAAGGAGTTGGGACAAGACTATTTGGAACACTGCAAAGCACCCCAGATACGCAACAAGGAGAAAGAATCAAAAACGAAGTATATGGATTGGAACAAAGAAGATTGGACCTGTTAAGTAAATGGGAACGGGTAAAAAAAGGGGGATATGATGCAGCCACATTTGATACAGAATATAGTCAGTTCTTGAGCGACGTCAAAAAATGGGAAAGAATAGCGTATGCCTATCAAGTTTTTAACATTGAATTCACTTCCACTTTTGAGTATTGGAAGTACGTAGTTAGTAAGGCAGGCGCGATTATAGAGCCTAGCCAGGCAGTTCAGGATACTATTGATTTACTTGGAGAAAGTTATAGGCTTTTTGAGAATGCAAGAAACTTGTTGTTAAGTGGGGATTTCGCGCAAGCAGAACAACAATATAATCTAGCGATTGCCAAGCGTATCGAGGCTCTTGAAAGATATGGGACTGAGGCAGAGGAATTCCACAGTAGTGAGGAGAGAAATCCGCACATAAGCGATTGGAAGCGCGGAGAGATAAGGAGAGAAGAGAGAGATATAACACGAACAAGGGCACAAATGTACCGCTCAAGATCAGCACAATACAAAGTATATAGTGAGGTCCATGCAACAACAGTGCATGAGATATTATTTGGGGAATATGATGAAACCAGATCGACCAGGCTAGAAGCAAACAGGCAACCCCTGGAAGCAATGAGAAGTATTGATAGATTGATGTTCAATGTTTCTGCTAGAAGCAACAGCGGAGTGGATTTTGCAGTTCAACAAGGTCTTGCTAGGGAGAATTTAGTAAGTGCGGTTGGAGCGTATAGAGCTGGAAACCGTGCAGATGGAGAGAGATATTTGCAGGACGCAAGCACAAGCATAAGAGAAATGCAGCAACGCTGTAGTGATATGGAATTTGTAAGAATGATAGGCTATACTGGTGTTGCGCTCGGTGCGGCATTGGTAGGGCAGCCAGAAATATCGTATTTATTGATAGTTGGACCGATGGTAGGGGAAGGAGTCAGGGAGTTGAAGACTGAGGGAAGGGTATCTGTAGGGACAGTGGCATTAATTGGAGCTACAACATTGTTGTTTGGATTTGGAGAAGCAGTAGCTTATTATAGGTCAGCAAAAGAGGCTGCAATTTTGATCTATGATTTTGCCGCAGTAGATAGAGCCAAAAGTGCCTTGAGATTCTTTATACCAACTACCCGCTGGGGAGGCTATGCTTTTAGCGGATATATGTTATATGAGGCGGATCAAGCACTTCGGGCAGGAGACATAAGAAGCGCGATATTCAACACAATGTTAGTTGCAGTACCACATGCAGTGGGTAAGGGACTTGAATTAAGGCAAGCAAGGATAAATCGGATGCTCGAGGATATGGCGCCAAGACTTGACCGGGCAGTAGTTAATACAGAAGCTTTGGGAATGCCTGAAAATCCAAGAGTTACAGCATTGCGTGATCCGCAAAGATTAGGGGGATTTGTACGAGAATATGCAGCATATGACAGTGCCACTCCGGAAGGAAGACAGGCCAGGGCAGAGATGACGGCAGGAATGCCCAACAGGGTGATAGCAGCAGTAGATCAATTGGCAAGGCAGCCCAATCTTTTGGTTGCTGATCTTGAAGGTGCAATAGCATTATTTGATATACCCGCGACTGCACGAACGCCAACCCCAGGAGGAGGAAATTGGTATGAAAGAGCTGCAGACTGGACAAGAGATAGAAATGCCATGAGGGATTTTGCAGAGAAGGCAAGACGAGGTGGGCAAGAGGCAGTGCAATTAGCTGAAATGAGAACAACAAATCCTGAACTCGCTAGAATAGTGGATGATTTAATAAGAACTGGAGATGTGGATGGCGCAGCAGCCAGCTTGAGAGAAGTTGTAGAAAGGAACAGGGTGGGGAATTTAACTGCGCTGGATGAGAAAGGACAGTTGGCAATTGCTGACAGAAGAGCAGACATCTCCGAAAGTGCAACCAGAACCAGGGCAGTTGCAGAGCCACGAGATGGTGGTCCGATAGCCAGGGTAGAGGTATTGGAAGATGCAAGGACTGGGCGAACCGAGCTAAGATACGAACGCAATCGCGACAGGCTATGCGAAGAGGTAGTTGAGAGCGTAACTGAGGCAGTTGTAGAGGATGTTCAAGGACAGGTAACTCCAAGAGAGGCAAGAAGAGTAGTGCCATATGTGGGAAATGGATTAAGGGAAATGACACCTGATGGCAGGACAATAGAGGGAAGGCAGGAACCGTGGAGCAACAGAATAGAATTGGAAAATGCAGGTAACCGACACAGTGCAGTGCATGAATTTTTCCATTTTCTTGCGAGTAGGTTTGGTGGAAATATCGCTACATTCGAATATGATGGACAGGCATATGCCATAAACGATGCTGCGGCACTTAGAGAAGGTTTGACAGAATGGCGTACGCGACGGGTTTGTGAAAGAAGAGGATACCAGTATGATAGAAACCACTATCAAAGGGAAACAGGGCTTATAGAAAGATTGCAGGAGGCAGGAGTTTCCGATGGAGCATTAAATCATGCCCAATTGACAGGGGATTTCAGCAGAGTTTGTAGTGAATTTGATGCTATGTACGGTAGGGGAGCATTTGCAGATGTTGTCGGTAGGGGTAACATTGGCGATATGAGAAGCACATTGGAAAGAAGAGTTAGTGGTGAGATTGATCCCCGCCTTGCAGACATAAATGAAACTCTTGGAAGACATGTTTCTAGTGATGTGAGGGGGGTTGAAGCAAGACCAATAGAGAATTTGAATGTTGAGCCACCAAGTGGCGATAATATTATACCACTACCCCAACAGGGATTGAGAGGTAGGATGGCAGCAAGAAGAGCTGCTACAGCAGCAGAGCAAGGTAGACTGGAGGGTATACGAAGATCTCACGAAGCATCTGCACGGGCAGCTGAAGATGCAAGACGCAACCAAACTCCAACTAGGGACCAGCAACCAAGATTAGGTAGTGAAACTGTAGCCGCAAGAGCCAAACAGCTAGAAGCAATGTTGGAAAGGGCTGGAACTGGAAATACTGAACTTGATGCTAGGATAATTAAAATGTTTGAAGATCTGTACGAAGCATCAAAACAAAAAGGCGCGAACAGGGAAGCGATATACAAACTAATGGAGAAATTTATTGCAAGAGAGAATGTACGTTTAATGCTTCAGGCCAATGAAGGAGCACAACACCCCATGCTTCACGATGCCGTAAGCATAGCCGAGATAGAAGCAATGAAACGCGGAAGGACTGGAAGTACAGAAGGTTTGACAACACACCAGGATCCAAGAACAGTGAGATATAGAAACCTGATAGATCAGGGATTTGATCAAAGCGATATAGAAACAATAGGAAGAGTAGCTGAAAATTCATCTAGGCAGCCAGGTGGAAAGCCACCGAGCAAGATAAGGGAAGACGCCTCAAAAGAGTATGTGCGTGCAGAACAAAGAAGACTGGTGGCAGAAAGAAAACTTGGCAATGCCAGCCTGTTAAGATTTGTTGAAAATGCGAACAGGACGATTAGCGAACTTGAAACACTGTTAGCACGATTAGAAGCAGACGGGCATACAACAGTAACTATAATCGAAAAGGGTCAAACTAGGGAAATATCTATTGCAGAAGTGAGAACAATGTTGAATGATGCACGAACACAACTTACAGAATTAGATGCAATGCCCCCAACTGCATTTTCTGAAAGAAGGATGGTACGAAATAAGATACACCCTGGTATAGACAAAGTGGTGAGTAATCGAATAGATAGGATAATGAGCAGTATAACGAGTGCAAACTGGTGGGTCAGTACATGTGCTGCTGTGAATGGGGTACAGGGAATGCAAAGACCAAATATAATATTACTCGAGGCAACACAAAAGGAATGGACAGTCCCTTCAAGAGAAAGACTGAATCTAGAAGCAGAATCTAGAACTGAAAGAGCAAAGATGAGAACAGCTAGTAGAACAATATCAAGCACGGAAAACCAACCATTAGCAAGAACAAATGAGTTCTACACAGGTGATGCAGCAAATGGAGGAACCAGCCAAAGAATAAGAGCAGAGGAGATGGTATTCTCAGCAACAACCATAGAAGCAAGGGACAGGGCTGCAGATAGCGCAACGTCGTTGAGATCAACCACACAAAGAGAAATACGAGAGGTGGGCACAGGCACCCAGCTAGCCGAAACAGTAAAAGAACAGATCGCAAGACGTGCAGCACAGGGAGGAGACGTTAACGCAGTAGTGATGGATGCACTTAGAAGCAATGAAGCTCTGGCAGCTGCAGACGAAACAGGTTATGGTGCACAATACAGACGGGCAGTATCAGGAGAAAAAGTAGATGAATCATTAAAGAGATGGAATGAGGGAAACCCTAGCGAAACTAGAACAAGAGAACAGCACCTACAAATACTGGCAGAAGAAGGAAATTTACAAGCAAATTTAGAACTGGCAAGAAGAGATGATCCAAACATAACTGAAGCAGCAGAAGCAGCTAGAATAATATCGGAAATTGACCAAGGGTTGAAGAATCTTGTAACAACTGTTATTGCAGGACAAGCAGACAATCTTGCAGCATTGGGAATATACGCGCCAGTAGTTGCAGACGTAAGTGCAAGAAGCAGTCCAGAAACAACGCCATATGGAACCAGAAGGGCAAGAGCATGGGCATGGACTAGGACTACGGCAGGTGGAATGCGCGATGCTTGGGGTAACTGGTGGAACCGAAGCAGAATTGAAAATGAACAGTTAATAGATGCAGGTGGACAAGCCACCCAGAGACCAGCAATATTTACTCGGAATAGGGTCATTTTAGGTGGCTTGGCAATCCTAACACTTGGAGCATACCCCACCTACCGCTTTATCACAAGCAGAGCAGAGATTAATGAAGGAACAGAATATATGGAAACAAGTTTTGGGGTTTCTCCATCTACAACCAATGCCATGAGAGTCAATGAAGAGGACATCAGAACAGTTCTAGATAGATGGAAACAATTACCTAAAACCAGAGCAGAGTTAATGTCTTTGGCAAATGAGATGATGCCAAAATTAGAAGGGATAAGAGGCAACATCGCCCTTATAACAAGCGGTGAAAAGGCCAGTGCACAATTGCTGACATTGGTCGGAAATGATAGCGGGATTAGAACCTCGTTGATTAACCTAGCAAGTAATCCAGAGTGGACAACCAATGCAGCAGGACTGGTTCGAAATATTGCTCCGAATTTAGATGGTAATGGGGTAGCCAATGCCATTCGATATGTGAATATGATAAAGGCAGGAGTAGATGCAAAGGCAGGTCTGAGCAAATTGCTTGTAGCTTGGGGAATCAATCCAACTGCAATAGATCAGCTCAAAACTGGGGAAATCACAGTCGGAACTTTAATGGATCTGGTCGGTGGGAATGGAATGTTCATCCACCCAAAGATGTGGAATGCCGCATTAACTGACATAATAGACATGAAAGATAATTTAGAAAATTTAAGAACCTGGCTTGCACAAGAGGCAAGTAGGAAAATTAGCACTAGTGATAGAGCAAACCTCGAAGCCTTACTTGGGAGATGGGGATTAACCTTGAGCGATGTAAAAGAAGCAGCTCAAAGAAAAGGAGGGGCAGACAAATTAGAACTGTCTGATCTTGTTCAACTTGAAATGACTCGCACAGGCGGGTGGTATACAAGAGGGATTGTAAGAAGCTATAGCAAAGAATTCGTAGAGAGTTTCCTCTATGATTGTGGTGTGGTTGATAGAGAAGCACAGCGCAAGTTATTTGGACTTGGTGGCTCTGGTAGAGAAGTATACGAAGCAGTGAGAACTATGGTCGGCAATGGGGAAGTTGCACTGGCAATGGTCCCAGTAGCACTGGAAATGCTTGCCGCACCTGGAGTAGTAGACGAATTAAACAGAAAGAGCGAACGGTGGACTACATCAATAAGCGATGCAGTCAGATGGTTCATGGAAGAAAATAGTTTGACCATGACAACACCAGTGAGGTTAGATAAAGCAACTGCAGCGCAACGAGTTGCAGATGTAGACCAATTGTTAGGTGGCATAACAAGCCGCGTACCTGGGATAGCAGGGATAGATTACCAAGCAGTGGTTGTTGGATTCCAAAATCAGGATAAAGATATTTTGGTTGGTTTGTGGCAGTTGATTAATTCTGGAGAATTGCCAGTAGTATATGCAGAACGAGCAATATATTATTTGATGGAACCAATGAGTGCATCAGACCAAACCCCTAAAGGAGTAGCTGAAGTGAGAGCGAGAGTTGATGAGGGAATAGCAGTCACAGATGCCCTGAGAGAATACCTTATTGGCAAAAATTGTATAATGACAACTGCATCCGCAGATGCACCTATCAATGAAAAGGTAGGTAAAGTAATCAGGTTTGACACAGGCATATTATTCGGACGATTGGATGATCAAGCAGCCCAAAATCACATGTGGATGGCGAGTACAAGAGAATATTTTGATGCTGCGAGAGCTAATCCAGCCAGATTAGTGACCCCATTTAATGTGGTGCAGATTGGAACAACAAATACAGTATATGGTGCAACAATAAGTGCAGAGAATCGGGAGATTATTCAAAATCCGCAAACATTCACCGAATGGATGACAGCAACTACCCCTGTGGATTTGATTGGAGATGCCAGAAGAGCAGGGTATATTGGAAATGCAGCTTTGGTAGTGATAGACCCGAATATTCGTGATAGGTACGACCTTATTGCTTTCTTAAACAAGCATGAACCGCTTCTGCAATGGATATTGAGCAAGCATGTAGAAGGATATCAGATCGATCTGGTCAGCTTGTTGACAACATTAAGATCAATGGAAACAGTTGTGGCAGCTGCAGAGATACCAGAGGCAAATATGACTATAAGCAAAAGCTTTGCAGCTAAATTTGAGCCGACTGGTGCAACACTTATAAGAGAGGATGCAGACGGATCTGAACCAATAATCAGGGCGGCAGAACCACACGGACGTGGAATGACAATAACAAGCGGAAGCGACGTAAGTGGATGGCAAACATGGTACCAAAGCGAACTCCATCCGCAGAATATTAGGGGGATAGGGCCTGTAGCTAGACCTACGAATGTACCTGGCGAACAACCAGCACAGGAATCCCAAACAGCAATAATAAGCAGGTACTTTGATAGCGGGCCTGGCGTCTTGGTTGGTGATATGCTTAGAGCAACACTAAATCCAGCAGATAAGAATAGTAAAGAGTATAAAAAAATCAAAATTGGATTAGATAGAATAGGGGGGGTAGATGCGGCATTAACAAGGTTGGAAACGGCATTATATTCGATGATAACTAGCAATTCGTCAGGGTTGGCTGGGATTGGTATAACCACGACCCCCAGTGTAGATGTTACCGATCCAATCAAATTTACAGGCTGGATAAACGGAACACTTAGTTCGGCACAAAGGTGAGAGGATGGCAACAGTAAAAGGCATAAATGGACAAGTGGTAATTACATTTAACGATGGAACAGTCGGAGCCAGTGTGACACCAGAAAATGGAAATGTTCAAGCTGCGATAATTAACGCAAAGGCAGCTGCACGCGGGGCTTATGCATCCAAAAAAGATGAGATCGCTACCATTGTTGCAGATGACGCCACAGTCGCCAGAGTATCTCGCGAATTAGGTATTGGAGTCACCCAAACATCAGCATCTGGAACCGGAAGTAGTAGTTCCTCTGCCCCAAGAGAACCCGCATTCGACCCTTCGATAATATCCAAATATCTTGCTGCAGCCGGAACAGACGCGGATGGCCAAAAAACGAACAGTTTTCACACTAACAAGGCAGCAGTTGACAAATACCTTGCTGGCACTAAAGTAACAAACGCACAGAATACTACAATAATGCTGTTATATAGAGAAGTAGCAAAAATGCAAATGAATGGACTGGGCGTTCTCGAAGCAACGTTTCTAGCCGTGGAAACAAAATACCAAGACCTTGCACCCCAGATATTGACAACTGGGACGGATGGCCAAAAAAGATTTAGTATTCCAACACAATTACGACCAGACTCAGTAGAGGATGCCAGAGCATATCTAGTGGAATTTTTTAGGATGTATGCAGAGAGGTCTCCGGAATACAGCCAAGAAATATCAGGACTTAATCTTGAAACTATCAATGAAGACTTGGTAATTGCAGCAGGATTGTTTATCAGAAGATGGACTGCAACAAATGCCAGTACTCCAACAAATGTAGCAGTATGGGCTGCAACACCTATAGCTCCAGTTAGCACTGACAAAAAAGTCAGGATAATAGGAACGGACCAGATAGACGATACCACAATAATTACAACGCTTGGCACAGGATATAAGATAGATGGACCAAGTATGCTAGGTAGCTCAACACAATACACATCCTATAGGATACAAGAAACATTAGGTACTGGCGCACCATCAAACAAAAACGATCCGAATTGGTATGATTTTATTGTAATTGAAGGAATTCAGAATGATCTGATAAGGCAAGGAGTACAAATCCAGACCGTATCCGATAACATTAATCAAATTGCTCGTAAAACACAAGCAGCTAGAGATGCAGGCGCTAAAGTTATTTTTACAACGATTTTACCAATGCAAGGATTGGATGAAGCAAGAAGGAATATGGCAAATACATATCTGAGAAGCATGAATGGAAATGGATTTATTGTTGTTGATCTTTCTTCCATGGAAACAAATACAAGTTACAAAAATGCAGATGGAACTTTAACGGATGCTGGAAAAGCAGAAATGGCACGGTTGATTGCTGGTGCGATTTCTGGAACGAGAATGGATAGTGCAACTGTAGGGGGGGCAGGTGGTAGTGCAGCACTAAGAGAGGTAACCCCAGCTAAAGTACTTACTGTTCCAGAACAGATAGTTGAAGCAGTAAGAACAGGAAAGCCAGAAGGAGCATTGCTTGTTCCAGATAGCACAACCAGAAGGGCATTGACTCCGGAGGATAGCTGGACTACGTTCACTAAAATATATGGGGAATATTTGACTGGAAGTGTTGCGTATAATCAATATGTAAGTACGCTTGGTAATGCCAGGGTATTGCGGGATATTCGAACCAAAAAGATAAATCCAATACCAGCAACAATTTCCGATACTGGTAGGGCAACATACATAGAAGCAGTTGAAGGGTTTTTAACAAATGTCAAAGATCAAAAATTCCAACAGGAACTTGCACAATTGAAATCGTACTTGGGAGTGACAGAATTTGACCACACTCCCAGCCCTACAAACATGCTACTAATATCAACTGCACTTGCAATATACCAGTGGAGAAGCCCGTGGATTACAGGTACAACGCGTACGAATAGTCCAGAAGCCGGAGCATGGGCAACAAGAATTACATTACCGACACAAAATGGGCAAGGACTACAACCATATACTGGAACATTCGATCCAGTTCCAAGACCTCCAGAAGAAAAAAAACCTTTTTATAGAAGATAGGATTGCTAACTTAAGTTCGCCATTTCTTCCTGAAGTTTATACCTGTCTGCCTACGTTGCACCAAGGGT
>Ga0233425_10010573_pt1 | contig 11180 bp, 9 predicted proteins | sample Watercolumn_Towu_2_FD_181712 | JGI IMG/M metagenome (GOLD analysis project Ga0233425, IMG submission 181712) | Freshwater microbial communities from Lake Towuti, South Sulawesi, Indonesia - Watercolumn_Towuti2014_140_MG | ecosystem: Environmental > Aquatic > Freshwater > Lake | place: Indonesia...
ACCAACTAAGGGCCAGCAATCGTCGGTTCGCGCCGTTGCCCCACAAGTCTCGACTCCGCGCGCCCCCCTACCCGCTTCATTCCCCACGCTCCCCGCCTCCCCACCGCTGCCTGTTGCGGTAACGCCAGCCCCCTCGCCCCCTCCAGCCGCCGTCCCACGCGAGGACCGCACGGCCGCGCTGGCCGCCGTGGCGCGCAAGGTCGCCGCATGCACGCGCTGCGCCGAATTGGTTCGCACGCGAAGGCAGACCGTTTTTGGCGTAGGCAATTCCCACGCAAGGCTGGTGTTTCTGGGCGAAGCGCCGGGGGCCGACGAAGACCGCATGGGCGAACCGTTTGTGGGAGCGGCCGGGCAACTGCTTACGGACATTATCACCAAGGGCATGAAACTCCGCCGCGAGGACGTGTACATTATGAATATCCTTCGCTGCCGGCCGCCGGGCAATCGGACGCCGACGCCGGTGGAGGCCGCAGCCTGCCGCGAGTATCTTGACGCCCAGTTGGCCATCATCCAGCCCGAGTTCGTCTGCTGCCTGGGCGCCTGCGCTGCCCAGAACCTGCTGGGGACCACAACCGCCATTGGCCAGTTGCGAGGGCGTATTCGCGATTACCGGGGCATCAAGGTCGTTTGCACCTACCATCCCTCGTACCTGCTGCATCATATGGACGATCAACGCCGATTCGTGGCGGAAAAACGCAAGGTCTGGGAAGATATCCAATTGCTGATGGCGGAAATGGGACTCAAAGTGTAAGCCCCCCCATGCTGTGCATTTCCCCAGGATCGCTCTTGCCCCGTCCTGGTCGAGTCCCTATACTGCCGGCCTGCATAAGGCAAGGTAGGCGGTAGGGTGGGACGACTGTCGAGTCCCACCAACATCTACCCGGGACACTCGACAATCGGCCGGTGGGACTCGGAATTCGTCCCACCTCACATTCGCTCGGACGCGCCGTGGCAGCCAGGCTTTGGTGGATGATCTCGAAGGACTTGGTTTCGGAATGGCGCGCACGCCGCGCCTGGCCGACCATGCTCCTGCTGGGCATTGTCGTCGGGCTGGTGTTCGCCCTGCAAATGGACGTGCCGCCTGAGCACAAACCGCGCGTGGTCGGCGGGTTGTTGTGGCTGGCGATCTTCTTCGCCGGAATGCTCGCCATGGACCGCTCCTTTGCCGCTGAACGCGAAGATGGGTGCTGGGAAGGCTTGCTGCTCTATCCGGTTTCTCCAACCGCGGTGTACTTTGCAAAGTTGGCGGTCAACATCGCTGCGCTGGCCGCCATCGAATGCGTGCTGTTCCCTCTGTTTGTGGTGCTGTCCGACGTGCCGCTGGCGGCCCGGCCCTGGCACTGCCTAGTGGTTGCTCTTTTGGGGAACCTGGGCATTGCGGCAGTGGGAACGCTGCTCAGCGCTTTGGCCGCCGGAATTCGGCACAGTGCCGGCCTTTCCGTGCTACTAGCACTGCCCTTGGTGGTTCCGGTCGTACTCGCCGCGGCCGAGGCCACGCGACTGATCGCCGAAGATCAAGTCGGCCCTGGGTGGTGGCGATGGGTGCAGTTCCTGGCGGCATTTGCCATTGTCTTCATCACCGCGGGCAGCGTGTTATTCGACGTTGTGGTGGAGGAGTGAGGACCGAAAAGCCATTTTCGAGGTCAGCCGCATGATCAGAAATCTAACGTACGTGCTCGTTGCCGCCCTGGTAACAACGGCCATCCTGGGCATCCTCTTCCTGGCCCCGACCGAGGAAACCATGGGACATGCGCAGCGCATCGTTTACCTCCATGTTGCCATGGCCTGGCTCGGCTTGGCCGGATTTCCGGTGACGGGCGCGGCGGGGACCATGTACTTGCTGCGGCGCGACCTAATGTGGGACCAATGGGCCCAGGCGGCTTCGGAGCTGGGGTGGCTGTGTTCGGGCCTGACTTTGATCACGGGTTCCTTGTGGGCCCATTCCGCATGGAACACATGGTGGACGTGGGACCCCCGGCTCGTGTCTTCCTTCATCCTCTGGGCGTGCTACTCCGCGTGCCTGCTGGCGCGAGCGAACCTGGACGACCCGCACCGCCGCGCGCGCCTGGGAGCGGTACTGGCGATTGCGGGAACGCTGGACGTGCCGCTGGTGATCATGGCCACGCGGTGGTTCCGCGGCATCCACCCGGCCGCACCGCAAATGGAGCCGATGATGCGATTGGTGCTGCTCCTCAGTGTTGTCGGCTTCACGGCCTTGTTCGTCCTCCTGCTCGTGCTTCGCCGGGCCCAACTGCGGCTGGAATGTCTCGTCGCCGACTTGGACCAGCGCCCGGAACCAATCTAAGAGGATTTCGATGCTGACCGGACTCTTGCTCCTGACCAGTTCCGCGCTGACCGGGCAACTGCCCGGCGACGGCACGATCTCGGGGACTGTGATCAACCGGACCAACGGCAAGGACTGTCCGTGCCGAACCGCGGTGGTGCTGCGGGTCCACGCCGAGGGCCAATTCGTCCCTTTCCTGGAAACGACCAGCGACGACCAGGGGAAGTTCCGTTTCGAGCGTCTGCCGCTCGGCAACACCATTCGCTATCTGGTGGGCGCGAACCACGACGAGGTGCATTATCCGGGCCCTCGCGTTACCTTGACTGAAGCCAAGCGTGACGCCGCGGTCGAGTTGACGGTCTACGACGCGGCGGCACAGCCCAACCCGCTGGTGATCCGACAGTATGAAATCACCCTCGCTCCCGAGCCCGGGGCGTTGCGCGTCACGGAGTCGATGGTCGTGGACAATCCGTCCTCGACCAGTTTCGTCGGCAAGGCCGAGCGGGAAGGCGAGGCCCCGGTGACGCTGCGACTGTCGATCCCTGCCGATTTCGAAAGGGCCACGTTCCAGGAGGAGTTCTACGGACGTCGCTTCCACGTAGCCGACGACAAGGTAGTGACGAGCATTCCCTGGCCGCCCGGCCGGCGAGAACTGAAGTTCACCTACGTCATGCGCAGCGCGCAGACGCACCGCCTTTGGCAACGACCGCTGGACCTGCCGTGTTCGGAAGTCCGGGTGCGAGTGCGTACCGAGACGCCCGACGAAACAGTGTGCGCCCTTCCATCCGTTTCCTCTCCCGACGCCGGCGAAATAGTGTTTCAGTCCTCGGGACAACCACTTCCCGCGGGCCATGTGCTCCAAGTGGAGTTGGGACGTCTGCCCGTGCCCTGGACTGCCTACGGACGCTGGCTGGCGGCAGGCATGCTCCTGTGCCTGGTCACGGGAGCGAGTCTGGTCCTGGTGAAGCGTCGCCGCACTCACGGGCCAGATCGCAGGGCGGCAACTACGGCATTTCCAGCAGTTCGTCCCAAGTGTAAACGTCGAGCAAGGCGTGCATCAGTTGCCCAAGGCGCTCCGGATCTCGGTAATGCCGCGCAGCGCCGCTAGAGTAGAACGATTGGGCGGGCCGAACCGTCGCTCACCGAATTGAACAAGGTCTTCTTGCCTCGCTCGCACCATACCTTACGACTTCCGCGGCACGTACGCGCAGTCCGGGTCGGACTCCAACGGGTCGCCGGTCAGCGCATAAGCGCGCGCTCGGCTTCCGCCGCAGGCGTGTCGGTACTCGCACACCCCGCACTTCCCTTTGAAGTGGTCGACGTCGCGCAGGGCACGGAACGTGGGGTGGTTCTGGTAGACGTCGACGACCGAGTCGTTGGGAAACCGGCCGCAGCACAGCGGCAGGAACCCGGCCGGGTAGATTTCGCCGTTGTGGCCGACGAACATGATGCCCCGGCCGTCGATGACGCCCAGCGGAGCGCGATGGCCGCGCGCGTGTGCGGCCGCGCCGGCCGACGCGCCGTGCGGTCCTGCCAAAGGATTGCCGCCTTGCTCCATCACGAACCGGCGGTAATGCGGGGCCTCGGTGGTCTTCACGGCGTAGGGCTTGCTGCGCGCGTGGTGCCAGAGCCGCGCGAACACCTCTTCGTGTTCTTGCGGTTTGAGCCGCTCTTCCTCAATGCCCCGGCCCACCGGCACCAGGAAGAACACGGCCCACATGGCGATCCCGTAGCTCGCCAGCAACTCGGCGATGGCGTCTACCTGGTGGACGTTGCGGCGGCAGACCGTGGTGTTGACCTGGACGGCCATGCCCAGCCGGCGCGCCGCATCGAGCATCTGCAGGGTCCGCGCGAAACTTCCCTCCCAGCCGCGAAAGGCATCGTGGACCTTTGCATCCGCCCCGTCAAGGCTGATGCCCAGCCGATGGACGCCGGCCTCGCGCGCCCGCTGGAACGCCTCGGCCGTGGCAAGGGGGGTTGCCGACGGCGTCAGCGCGAGTTGGATTCCCCGGCCCACCGCGTGCCGGATCAACTCGAACAGGTCGGGCCGCTTTAGCGGATCTCCGCCCGTCAGCACCACCATTGGCGGGCGAGGGAAGGTGGACACCTGGTCCAGCAGGGTTTTGGCCTGCTCCGTGCTGAGTTCATCGGGGGCCGGTTTTTCTTGGGCCGACGCCCGGCAGTGCTTGCACACCAGGTCGCAGGCCATGGTGACTTCGAAGTAGAACATCAAGGGGTTGCGGTCGAAATCGGCCTGCGCGTAATCAGAATGGTCCATTCGGTGTACTCGGTCTGAGGAAGATGGGGAACGGTGAATTCTCCGGCGATTTCCGCTTTGGACAAGGGCGGCCCTCAGTGCTTCCGTGCCGTTTCGATCAGTTCGCCGGCCCCTTGGCGCAGCAGGTTCTCCGCGACCCGGCGTCCCAGCGCTAGTGCCCCGTCCGGGCGCGATGTGCCTTGGGCCTCGAGTCTGCGCGCGCCGTCCACGCTCAGCACTCGGCCAATGAGGCGCAGACCTTGGTTCTCCATCGCCGCATAAGCGGCAACTGGCGCCAGGCAACCGCCCCGCAGCGTGGCGAGCATGGCACGCTCGGCAAGAACCGCGTGGTGGCTTGGAGCGTGGTCCAGCGGGGCAAGTGCCCGGCGCGTCGCCTCGTCTTTCGCGCGCGTTTCCAGCCCCAACGCCCCCTGCCCCACGGCCGGAAGCGCCACAGAGAGCGGCAGTTCCTGGCTGATCCAATCGGCCAGATCCAGTCGGCGGAGCCCGGCTTCGGCCAGCACAATGGCATCGTAATCGCCGCGGTCGAGCTTCTTGAGCCGCGTGTCGACATTGCCGCGGATGTCGGCCGGGCGAAGGTCGGGCCGGACGTGCAAGAGCTGGGCGCGCCGGCGCAGGCTCCCCGTGCCCACGACGCCACCTTTCGGCAACTCGTCGAGCGTCCGGTACTTCTTCGACACCAGCACGTCGTTCACCGGGGCCCGCTCCGGCACTGCGGCGAGCACCAAGCCAGACACTTCCTCGGTCGGCAGGTCCTTCAGGCTGTGGACAGCCAGGTCGATGCGGCCTGCGGACAATTCGCGCTGGATTTCCTTGGTGAAGATCCCAGTGCCGCTCGCCGCTCCGATCGGCGTTTGCAGTTGGTCGCCGCTGGTGGTGACCGGCACCAGTTCCACCTCGACGCCCAGCTCGCGCAGGCGCGAAGCTACCCAGTTCGCCTGCCACTGCGCGAGCAGGCTGGCGCGCGTGCCAAGCCGAATCCGCAATCCTGTGTCTGCCACGATCACTGCTCCACGGTTGTTCGATTGCCGCTATTCGGGGAACAAACGGGTCGAGAGATATCGCTCGCCGAGGTCCGGCAAGATGACGACGATCTGCTTGCCTTCGTTCCCGCGCCCGCGTGCGAGTTGGAGGGCGGCCCACGCGGCAGCCCCGCTGCTGATGCCGCACATCATGCCCTCGTCCCGGCCGAGTTGCCGCGTGGTCTCCACGGCATCGCCGTCGCGCACCGTCACTACCTCATCGATAAGCGAAAGGTTGAGGACCTGCGGGAGAAAGCCCGCGCCAAGTCCCTGGATCAGGTGTTTTCCAGGTTGCAGCGGTTCGCCGGCAAGGTGCTGAGTGAGGAGCGCGCTAGCGGCCGGCTCTACCGCCACCACGCGGATCGACGGCTTGTGGGCCTTGAGCCCCTGGGCCACCCCGGTGATCGTCCCGCCCGTTCCCACGCCCGCCACCACGATGTCCACGGCGCCTTCGGTGTCCCGCCAGATCTCCTCGGCCGTGGTCTTGCGGTGAACCTCCGGGTTGGCGGGGTTGTTGAACTGCTGGGGCATGTAGTAGTGCGGGTTCAGGGCGACGATCTTCTCGGCGGCGCGCACCGCCCCCAACATGCCTTCCCGGGCGCGCGTTAGGACCACTTCCGCGCCCAGCGCCTTGAGCATGCGCTGCCGTTCGAGGCTCATGCTTTCCGGCATGGTGACCGTGAGATGATAGCCGCGCGCCGCACACACAAACGCCAGCGCAATGCCCATGTTCCCGCTGGTGGGCTCGACAATGGAAGTGCCGGGCCCGATCAGTCCGGCCACTTCGGCCGCGTCCATCATCGCGCGCGCAACCCGGTCCTTCAGGCTCCCGAGCGGGTTCAGGTTCTCCATCTTCGCCAGCACCGTGGCCCCACACCCCTCGGTCATGCGGCGAATCCGGACCAGCGGAGTATTGCCGACGCACTGGGTAATGTCGTCACGAATGCGTTGTCTGGACACCGGAACCACAAGCCACCGTTCGTGGCCCTAACAAAACGCGGAAATCCCCCAAGGGCCGTTCCCTCGGCCGTTGCCGTTGGTCGGCTGGCGGGGGCCGTTCCCCGTTCTGTCAAGGCATGTCAAAAGGACCGCCTACGCACGGAGAGAGCCAGACCGCCTGACCCTACTCCAGAATCTAGCATGATACCCGTCTGTGTTATCTGTGTCAAGCGTCAGTCAAAGCTCCCAGCCCTGCCGGTACTCGCGCACCAGGTACTTATTCGCGCTGACCGGATCGACAATTTTCATGTTGCCGCTATCGAAGTGTACCTTTCTGCCGGCGCGCAGGGCGACGGTGCCCAAATTGACGGCGTCGGTGATGGAGGCCGCGCGCAAGAAGTTCCCCGGCGCGGGCTCGCCGCCCTTGACCGCGCGGACCCAGGCGTCGTAACGCCCGCCGGACGACTTTTGGCCGGCGCTGGGCTCGCGTTTGGGGGTCCCTTCCTTCCACAATGGGCCGCTCTTTCCCTTGGCGAACAAGAGCGGATTCTGGCCGAGAAACCCCGCAATGATCGATCCTTGGTCGCCGACGAACAGGATCCCCTCGGCAGGCATCTCGACGTTGTGGGCCTCGACCTCGCTGGGCAGACGCGGTTTCATGCCGCCATCGTACCAGAACAAGTCCGGGGCGAAGCCGTCCTTGCGCGGGGCGAACTTGAACCGGAGCGTGCAAGCGGCGGGGTAGGCGAAGTCGTTCCTCACCGGCCGGCAGACCTGGTCCACCGTCGTGCAGGTGTGGCTGGCCCAGGCCTCGGCGCTTTGCGGAACGTCGAGATCCAGCGTGCTGAACACCGGCCACAGGCTATAGATGCCCATGTCGGCCATGGAGCCGCCGCCAAAATCGTACCAGCCGCGGAAGACCGTATGCGTATAGTGCGGGTGGTAAGGACGGTCGAGCGCGGGCCCCAGCCACAAGTTCCAGTCGAACCCTTTGGGGACCGGCGGTTGGTCCGTGGGGACTTCCGCGTACTGCGGCCACACGGGCCTGTTGGTCCAGTTGTGGATTTCGCGCAGGGTCCCAATCACCCCGTCCTTGACGCTCTGTGCGATCATGGCATTGCCGCCCCCGCTGCCATAGGCCAGCAGAAACGTGGCCACCTTGGTCTTGCGCGCCAGGTCGACCACCAACCTCCCTTCGTACATGCGATTGCCCAACGGCTTGTGGACGATCACGTGCTTGCCCTTCTTCATGGCCGCCACGGCAACGGTGGCATGGAGGTGGTCGGGCGTCATGATCTTCACGGCGTCGAGGTCCTTCTCCTTCTCCAGCAATTCGCGGAAATCGGCATAGGCGGAGCAGGCCCTGAACTTGTCGACGCCGCGGTGGTTGGCGTAGTAGGCGTCAACCACTTCGCGGCCCACCTCGCGTCCGCCAGGACAGCCGCTCTGGCCCTCACGCCACGCGGGCTTGCCCAGATACCGTCGGATGGTGTTGCGCACGCTGTGCTTGCCCCATTCTAAGTAGTCGTTGCCGTCCGTGTTGGGGTCGCACACGGCGACGATCTGGACCTCGGGCGTGTCCATCAGGGCGCCCAGTTCGCTGAACCCTTGCGTGCCCATGCCGACGTGGGCGAGGGTGATTTTGGCGCTGGGGGCAACGTAGGCGGCCCCACCGAGGACGTGCCTGGGGACGACTGTAACGACGCCCGAGGCGACGGCGGACCCGATGAATTTGCGGCGAGTGAATCCAGAGGACATGGCGTGGCTCCTTGCAGGGAAGTTGGGGGGGTGAGGGGGACCGCCGTGAAGCGTCGCGCCGCCCAGTCAAGCCCCACGTCTATACGTCAGGCTTTCCAGCCTGACGTCCCGGCGCGAGTCGGAGTTGGACGACAGGTCAGGCTGGAAGGCCTGACGTACGGGGGCCTAGTGTCGGCGCGCGACTGCAATGATAACGCGCCGGAATCGGCCCGTCTAGCGCCCAATCGCAAGGCGGGGACGCCGAGGATCTTCTTCAGCGCCAACCACGTCCCAAAACCCATTCAGGGGAGTCCTTTGGGACTACTGGATCTGCCAGACCTCCCCGGTTACACTCGGCGATGTGGGAGAGATCAAAATGCCTGTCCTTGGCCAACTTTGACGAGGAGTGGGTCCTAGTCATGATTCACGTTGCCTTTTGGACACTTGTAGGAGCCATCATTGGCGAAGAGGTTGGCCTGCTTCCGACCTATGAGGGCTTGAAGCTTTCGCTTTTCCTGCACAACGCCGGAAGCGGGCACATCGAAGTTTCGGAAGCACTGCGGGCCGTAAGTCACATTTCCGGGGTGGCGGCGGGTGCAATCATTGGTTCGATTGCAGGAGCGACGGTGGCAAGAACGGAGAAAGTCGGCGTTCTGCACCCACAGAGGCTTGCGATTCTCGTGGCATCAATCGGCGGGATGCACTCCATGTTCCTGCCATGCATCCATTCTTCTCCACGGCTTCGACTGGATGGCGATGGTGGGGTGTTCTTAGCTCTGCTTGTGCCGGCAATGGTATTGGCCTTCGTAGGCGACAAGCGTCAGCCGCTACGCGGGGGCGCCCGGCTTGGCGCCGTGATCCCTGCTGGAATTGGAGCCCTGCTGGAACTCGGATATTGCAGACACCTGCTTGACAACGGCATTCCGCCCGGCCGAGGCATGTACGTTCTGCTCGGCGGGAATGCATCGCTGATCGTCGTTGCCTGGGGCATGGCGACGACGTCTAATCTTCTGCCGTCTCTCGCGATTCCCAGCGTCGAACCGCCCGATGAAAAGGGAGCGTCCTGACCAGAATTCGGAAGCAGACGTTGTTGAGGGTGGCAAGATGGGGGCAATGACTAGTCTCGGTGAGCCGGCTAGGGATACTCAGTGTGGCATTGCCTGAAGAATCAGCTTCGGCTATCATTCGCCCCTAATCACTCCGAAAGACGGCCAAGGGGTCCCGCTGCTGGCGGTTCCTTTGCCGTGTACTCATCGCACTACATAGAACTCGCGCAACCCTGACGCTCGGGCTCTTGCGCGGACACCATGGACGTTGCAGCGAAGGCCCGCGCGTGGCACATTGTCGCCGTACCGCCGTAGTTCTCGCCCCTCGCTTGGGTTTCGCATTGGTCGCGGCACTGGTCACGCTCTGTGGTGCGTGCAGCCACCCTTGGCAGTTCGGCCACGGGGGACTCCTTGGACGCAGTTCGCGGCCGGGGATCGTTCAGCCGACCGGCGCGGCAGGCCGCTCGGCCACGACACGGCCGAACGAGCCGGCGGCGTCTTCCAAGCAATCCGCCCCGGCGCTGGCCGATGTGTCACCCCCTGCGCCGTCCGCTAGTGCAACGGCGGCGGAACCGCCCGGTTCGGGACCGATGACACTGGGCAGATCGGGCACGGACATCTCGGCCGAGGACGCCCTGACAATCCCGCCACCCGACGACGCAGCGGTCGAGTTGGGGCCGGCTGCGGACCACATGCCGCCCTGCGATCGCTCGCAGCCGTTATCGCACCTGCGCGCCATGATGCGGTCCGGCGCGCGCAACGTGTGGAACGACTACCGCAACTTCTACACCGTGCCGTCGCTGGGCAAGCTGCTGCTGGGCGTGGGGCTGGGCGCCGTGGCGGCCAACACCGCCATCGACGCCGAGTTCCGCGACTGGTATCAGGACGACGTGCGCGGCGTCGGCACCAACCATCTGGCCGACTTCTGGCGCCCCATCGGCGACGGCTGGTACGCCATCCCCGTGATGGCCGGCACGGCGCTGATCGGCAGGTGGTTCGGCGATTGCCCGAGCACGGGCGTTTTGGGGGAGTTCGGCGCGCGTGCCAGCCGGGCCTATCTGGTAGGCGCCCCGCCGCTGCTATTGATGCAGAAGATGCTCAGCGGAGGTCGGCCGATTTACGATCAATCGTCCGAGTGGGAGTTCTTTGGCGGCACGGCCTTCGCTGTTAGCGGCCATTCCTTTATGGGCGCGGTGCCTTTCCTCACGGGCGCGAATATGACCGAAAATCCCTGGGCCAAGGCCGCGCTTTTCGCCTGCTCTGTCATGCCCGCCTGGTCTCGGGTCAACGACGACCGGCATTACCTCTCGCAAGCCGCCCTGGGTTGGTGGCTGGCTTACCTTGCGACGAGCGCCGTGGACGAGACAAGCCAGGCCCAACGACAGTTCGCGGTCACGCCCATCATCACGCCGGAAATTACTGGCGTTGGGTTCATCTATCAACGGTAGGGTGGGACGAGCGGAGCGAGTTGTTCGTCGGGGACCGTCCACCCTTTCTTATTCGTGGGAAGGCCCGAGTCTGAACTCCCTGGCCGTCCGGCGGTAACTCAAGCCGCTCGCTGCGCGAGTGCTGCAACGAGCACGAGGTCGAAGTTCTTCTCGGCAACGTCGGCCGGGATGCCCTCGTCGCGAAGACATCGCACGGCAGCGGCGAAAGCCACCTCGGGGCTCTCGCCCTGCGGCGGCTGCGCGGCAGTGTCCGCTTCAGTCCGGGTTTGCTGCCGTCCATCCTGCGCGTCGGCCGGCGGCGGGTCCGACCGCTCGGGCGCCTCGGCACTTCGCGAGGTTTCGGGGCCGGAGATGGCGTCCAGGAACTCGTCCACAGGCGAGGGAGCTTCGGTTTGAGCGGGGGGACACACCTTCTCAAAGTAAATC
>Ga0233425_10010574_pt1 | contig 11179 bp, 11 predicted proteins | sample Watercolumn_Towu_2_FD_181712 | JGI IMG/M metagenome (GOLD analysis project Ga0233425, IMG submission 181712) | Freshwater microbial communities from Lake Towuti, South Sulawesi, Indonesia - Watercolumn_Towuti2014_140_MG | ecosystem: Environmental > Aquatic > Freshwater > Lake | place...
CCCGAGGGCAACGGTGTCTTTTCCCGGCACAAGATCGTGCCGGGAAAATCATCGTCCGGCAGTTGTCCAGTCTTTGTCAAGTGACCGGAGGGAACGGGCGGTTATAAGTTATTTTCGTATTAATCCGCCATGCCCCGCCTTTGGGGGCGTGACACCACGAACCATGAAAATATCGGAGGGCCTTGATTGGCCTCAAACTCTATTTTCGTAGTAAGGTTTGTACTATAACATAAGAAAGGGCAGGTCTCCCAATAAAAAGAAAAAAAAGCTCAAGGAAGGCAAGGCTCCTGTTCCCCCTCCCCATGGGTATCTCAAATCCTTTTGGGGTGTTCAAGAATATATTGCCTTCTTTTCCGTGCTTCGGTATATTCAGTATATTAAGTTGTGCATAAAGTGATCCCAATAGGCCGTAAAAAACCTTTATCCAATTACTTTCAACGCCTTGAGAGTCCGCCACGACCTGAAAATATTCAAATAATTAATGATCATCAATAACCTTAAACAACTCTTTTCCTGGAAATCCAGGAAGAAATTGCCCTCCAAAGATTATCAGGCCCTCCTTTTTCGTTTTAAATATTCTTCTTTTAAAATGCTCCTGGATTCCAACAGCCAGTTCCTCAAGGTCATTACCGATATGGAGGAAAAACTCCGGGGGCAGCAGGTCTTCGGCATGTCCTATGTCCGCACCCAATCGGCCCGAGCCATCTTTCACGTCCTGAGGATGGTCAAGAATCTGGACGATTTATCCAACCATCGTTATGGACCGCTCTTTCAAGTCCTGGAAAAAATTAAACTGGATATTAATCATGAACTGGGGCAGAAAAAAGAGGCCCCGCCGGTGGAATTGACCCTGCCCTACTCCGACATTAATAAAGAAATGGTCGATTGGGTCGGAGGGAAGAATGCCAATCTGGGGGAAATCCATAGCCGGCTCCATTTGCCTATCCCTGAAGGATTTGCCATCACCACCAGTGCCTTTGCCCTCTTTATTAACCATTTGGATCTGGCTGAAGAGATTAATGCCAAAAAAAATGAGATCGACCCGAACAGTCCGGAGACCATCAATCAGGCCAGTCAGGAAATCCAACAACTTATTCTGACGGCCCCCGTCCCGGACCCTTTGGTGGAGGCCATCCATTCGGCCTATGACCAGATGGTTGAACGGATGGGACGAAAGGGATTAAAAGATCTCTCCCCCAAGATAGCCATGCGCAGCAGCGCCATCGGGGAAGACAGCGAACTCTCCTTTGCCGGTCAGTACCGCTCGGTTTTAAATGTCTCCCCTGATCAATTCATCTCCACCTACAAACAGATTGTGGCCAGCCTGTATACTCCCCGGGCCATCGCTTATCGCCTCAACAAAGGAATCAGGGATGAAGACATTGCTATGGGAGTGGCCTGTCTGCAAATGATCGATTCCCGGGCCAGTGGCGTCATCTATACCCACCACCCCTTAAATCTCCTGGAAGACATCATTTCCATTACCGCTGTCTGGGGATTGGGGCCTTATGCCGTGGAAGGCCGGATCACCCCTGACAGCTATACCATCTCCAAAGACGGCACCCAGACCGTCCTCTCTTCGGCTATTTCCCATAAACCGGTTCAATTAATCAATGATCCGGAAGGAGGGGTCAGGGAAATACCCGTACCGCCGGAAGATCAGGATATCCCCTGCCTTTCTCCGGATCAGATCAACCGCCTGGCCGAATATGCCCTGCAGTTGGAGGTCCATTATAAAAATTCACAGGATATCGAATGGGGGGTGGATCAAGAGGGGAATCTTCTCCTCCTCCAGTCCCGTCCTTTACACCTTTATTCCGCTGAAAAGGCGCCCAAAACGATCCCTCTGATCCCCAATTATCCCATCCTGGTAGAAGACGGGGAAATTGCCTTTCCGGGAATAGGGATTGGACCGGCCTACCAGGTCCAAGCGGATGACGATCTCTCCGAATTTCCCGAAGGAGCGGTTTTAATCGCCCGGCATGCCTTACCCAAGTATGTCTTGGTGATGCAGAAGGCCGCGGCTATCCTGACGGACCTGGGAAGTGTTACCGGTCATATGGCCTCGGTGGCCAGGGAATTCGGCATCCCCTGCATCCTGGATACAAAAGTGGCCACCTCGGTGATCCCCATGGGGACGGAAATTACCGTGGATGCCTATTCCGGCCGGGTTTATCAAGGGCAGGTTCCGGAATTAGTCTCTTTTCAGAAAACCTCGGAATCTCCTATGAAAGAAACGCCGGTCTATCAATCCTTACGCCGGGCAGCCGATCTGATCGTCCCCTTATACTTAACGGATCCCAGATCCCCGAACTTTGCCCCGGTCTTCTGCCGAACGCTTCACGATATGGCCCGGCTGATCCATGAAAAATCATACAGTGAGATGTTTCAATTGAGCGATCTGGTCTCCGGCAGAGAAGGCTTTGCCTTCAAACTGGATGCCCGGATTCCTTTGGATCTCCACGTCATCGATCTGGGAGAAGGCCTCATCAAGACCAAAGAGCAGGATGTCTTAAAAAAAGTTGGGATTGAAGGGATCGCCTCGGTTCCCTTTAAGGCCCTCTTACAGGGCATGACTCATGAGTCCTTTCAGACACCCCAGCTTCGCCCGGTCAGTTTTTCCGGTTTTTTTTCAGTCATGCGGGAGCAGATGCTGGCCCAGCCTCATCCGGCCAGCGAACGGTTTGGAGAGCGCAGCTACGCCATCATCTCAGATAAATATCTAAATTTCAGTTCCCGGGTGGGATACCATTATAGTGTGCTGGATGCCTATTGCGGACCTGTTATCAACATGAACTATATCACCTTTTCTTTCAAAGGCGGAGCGGCTGATGACACCCGCCGGAACCGCCGGGTCCGGGCCATTGCCTTAATCCTTCAGGAACTTGATTTTCTCATCGATGTCAAAGGGGATCGCGTCGATGCCCGTTTCCAGAAATTTGATTGCCCCCTGATTGAAGAGAAATTAGACCAGTTGGGACGGCTGCTCTTATTCACCCGTCAAATGGATATGCTGATGCATAGTGAGGCCAGTATTGAGGCCCTGGCCAAAAACTTTCTGGCCGAAAATTACAACTATGATCATATAAAATAAAAGAGGAGGCCCGGCAGGGACACCGGGCCTCCGAGGGGAGGGAGATGAAGGTAAGAGGTTAGAGATTAAATTCGGCCGCCACAGGGGCCGGAACCGGCACAGGGACCATTGCCGCCTCCCGGACCACCACCGGCGCAGGGGCCGCCGAAACCGCCTCGGCCCATTTTCCAGCCTCCACCCATACCTCGTCCACAGGGACCGCCAAAACCCATCCCCGGTCCGAAGGTGCCGACCTGAGCCGCTTGTTCAGGGGTGAGCATCTTGCGGGTTTCCAGACGGAAATCCGTAGCCTTGGCTTGCATCTTATCTCGAAGATCATTTAATTCCTTTTGTTTGGCCAGAATCTTATCCTTATCCGGATTCGGAGCCGACCAGAGGGTCCGCAGTTCCAAACGTTTGGTCTGCATCTCATTGCGCAGAGAAACCGTATCCTTCCACTGCTTTTCCTGCAACTCCGCAAACTTCGTCTTTTGCTCCGGGGTCAGGTTTAATTGGTTAAAACCGGGACAATTGGCGTTTCCTCCAAATCCGTATCCGGGTCCGGCAGCAACAGCCACCCCGCCGATGGCCACCAGGGCCAATCCAACCATCCACACTTTGACTTTACCTAACATGTTCGTATCCTCCTTGGGGAATGTTTGTTTGTTGTTAACACCCTTTATCAAAGATCATGCCAGCAGGCATATTTTTTATAACCTATTCATTTAACAGTATTTAAAAGAAAAATGCTCAATTCCAACCCTCCTGTCTCCTTCGACATTTTTGTCGACGAAAAAACAGTTTCAATTAAAAAAAAATTTGTCCAAACAAACGAAAAGATAATAAACTTAATTGGTTATTTCAAGTTAAGAACGATCAAGGGGCATGGGGACCTTTCGACAAACCCGGTACCCGGGTCTCCGTTCCCATCGGCGAATAAGCTGTCTTCCTGGTAATCGTTTACGGAGGTCTCGGTTGCCTGTTGGCACCCTTTTTGAGTCTGGTGAATGCTCTGATCTGGAGGATCCCTGCCGCCTCATCGGGCTAAAATCCTCTTGACAAACATACCCCCTCTTCATATACTCCGAACAGACATCAGAAAGAATTATTTTACCAAAATCAATTAGTTAATATTCAAGGCCGAAGGCGTCTTTTGACTCCGCCCCTTTTCAACCCGTAATTCCGGGCCGAAATGATCCGGTGCTTTTGACAACTGCAAAGAAGTGATAGTGCGTCCGATATGATTATCCCATTCAAAAAAGACCGGGGTCTACAGAAAAAGTGGCCCGAACAAAAAGCCAGATGATCAAAATTGTTTCCGGGTTCAGCTTTCCCTCTGGATCAACGGTTGCCTTGGTGAATTTAGGCAATCAATTTAACGAAAGAGGTCATGAATGCGTTTTTTATGGGCCGAATAAATGGCACCGGGATAAATGCAAGGCGGCGGACATTGCCGAATTTCATCCTGAAGAGGGAGATATAATTATTGTTCATCATATCAAGCTCTTTTCTTCGGCCGACTTATTCAAAATTAGGGATAAAGTAGGGCAACTTCGGAAAAAAACCAGACTGGACGCCCTGAGAGACATTATCCAGAAGAATACTCCGGGCTCCCCCAAAATTGCCGGTCTAAAAATCATTCTGACGTGCCAGGAAAACGGACTTTTCCCACTCAAGCGCTTGAAATATTCTCTTTTCGACAAAATTCACTATGCTGATTTTTCTTTGGCGAAATACCACAAGATCACGCACAGTCATTTCATCTGTCCGAATTTCGGCAACCGGTTGACTCCCTCGAAGACGAAACCCGAAAAAGTCGCCGGGATTATCGGGAGTATCAGGCGGGAGAATCAGATCGAGTCGGCCGTGGAAAAATCTTTCTCCGATGGAATGAAAACGGTTATCCTGTATGGCCATATGAGTGATCCGGTCTATTATTACAGCACCATTCGGCCCCTGACTCAAAAGTATCCCGGCAGGATAAAATATGCCGGCTTCATGGATGATAAACAACAGATGTATGATTCCATATCCGACGTTTATCGCTCCGTCGCCAGGCCGTGGAGTCTTGTCAGAAGGGAATGCACCCTTACGAACACGATGTATCACGGTCCGGAGGCCTGTCAGGGGGAATCCTTGGCAGACGATCAGATTTTCACTGTGTGGAAAAATGAGCTGGGCTTATGAAAAATTTCGAAGAAGATTTCTATCATTTGCTCCACCTGCTGAAAATCAGAGAACCCTTCGCCTTCAACAGGTTTTCAGACGGTGAGCTCTACATGCTCCAGAATTTGGAAGTCATCTTAGGCGATCATATGGCCAAGATAGGCGACCGGGTGGAGAAAGCGCCCTATCACGAAGAGGATTTCAAGCGATTTAATCCCGAAGAACACGGGTTTTTCAGGGACCGGCTGATTGAGGCCTTCAGATTCAAAAAGAAAAATTACTTTAAAGGATTGAGTTGCCGGTGCTGCGTGGGGGAAGACAATTTTAAATGGCAGCTCGATTTTCACGGCCGTTTTGATGAAAACTTTACCTGGGCCAACCTGCTGGTTAATGGTAACTATGGAAAATTCATACGCGAGATGTACCCGGCATTCAACGCCTATAAAACCGTTTTTATCTGCAACAAAAAGAATGATCTGACTCTCATGCCTTTTGTGGTCAAGGATTTCAGAGTCGGCTATAATGCCATGGTTAACGACTACGGCCTGATTGAAGAGATAAAAACCTGGATCGACCGGAACAATATTGAAGGCCATCTGTTTCTTTTTTCAGCCTCGGCCTTCAGCAAGATGGCCATCCATCAGCTTTATGAACACTGTGACCGGAATACCTATATCGATACCGGGACGACCTTAAACCCCTTCATGGGCATGAGACTTGACCGGTCCTACTTAAAGTCTTTATGGCTCGGGGAAAAAAGCGAAGATATCAATAAAATATGTATTTGGTGATTGGCGCGGCCCACAAGTTTTTTAGAGAGCAGTCGGTGCCTTATCGGTTTGTCGAAAAACCAAATGAATACAGGTTAAATCATGAATAACTTCTGCATCGTTGTAAATACTGTCTCGACCTGTCGGGATTTGTGGCCGATGTTTTTCGGGCAGTTGGAAAAACACTATCCCGGGAACAGGGTTTATATTTTTACCGATGAAAACAAAGGCCTCCCCGATTCCTACAATGTTATTTTTTATAATAAGAAAGACCACTTCAGGACCCAATATCTAAATTGTCTGAAATCGGTCAGGGAAGATTTCTTGTTGTATTTAAATGAAGATTATATTTTATATGACGATGTCAAAACGGGGATCATGGAGGAATATATATCCGTCCTTGCTGAGGACGATGCCATTTCGTGCATCAGACTAACCAGAGGGGCCAATTTTTCCGGTGTGAAATATAAAGATAGAAATGATCTCTATTATCTCGACAACAAATCGGAACATTTTTTCAGTCAAACATCGACTCTTTGGAAAAGAAAAGTCCTGGAAATGATCCATGAAAAGGGACCGGATCTTCATATCGCCGGGAAGAGGACTAAATTGCAGTTTGAAGTCGAAGCCAATAAGGTCTGTTCCCTTCTGGATATAAAAGGTTTGATTGCTTATCATAATGAGCCCAAAAGAGGGCTGGTTCATTATGATTCCAGCGTCTTTCCTTATATTGCCACGGCTCTGATTAAAGGCAAATGGAATCTCGGCGAATATGAAAAAGAACTGAGGCCGCTGCTGGCGAAATATCAGATTGATGTCAGAGAACGAGGGCGTGTCTAAAATCGATGCCATCATCCTGGCGGGGGGTCTCGGGACAAGGATCAGGGAAGTCGCCGGCACCCTGCCTAAAGTTCTTTTACCGGTCGACGGGAAACCCTTTTTGGATATTCTGCTCCACCGCCTGAGCCAAAGCGGTAAAATCAACCGGGTAACCTTGGCGATCGGGTACCAGGCCGATAAAATCATCGAACATTACCAAGAGTCCCGGCCTTATAAATTCGAGATTGCTTTTTCCGTTGAAACGGAGTTATTAGGCACCGGCGGGGCTGTCAAGAAAGCCCTTGAATACACCCGGACAGAGGATGTTCTTGTCCTAAACGGTGATTCCTATGTGGATGTGGACCTTGAAGACCTCTTTCAGGTACACAGGGCGAAAAAAGCAGCGATGACGATCGTCGTCAGAGAAGTTTCCGATGCCGGACGATATGGAAGAGTCTTGATGGATTCCGACGATCGAGTGAATTCTTTTGAGGAGAAGAAAGCTGAAGCCTCCGGCGGATACATCAATGCCGGCGTCTATCTGCTGAAGAGAGATCTCTTTGAGGATGTGACACCGGGAAAAGTGGTTTCCCTGGAAAATGATTTACTGCCGATTTTTCTCAGCAAACCCGTTTTCGGCCATATCAGTCTCGGAAAATTCATAGATATCGGAATCCCGGAAACCTATAGGATCGCGGGAGAGTATTTGAAAACTCCTTCTCCCGCCGGCGGAGAGGGTCCTGGAGTGAATGAATAACAGAGGCCCGACATTAAATAAAAGAGGATATTAAACGAAGGGAAATATATACTGGTGAACATATGAAAAAGGAAAAAGTTCTCGTCACCGGCGGCGCCGGATACATTGGTTCAACCCTCGTTCCGGCATTGCTGGCCAAAAATTATTCGGTAACGGTTCTAGACACACTGGTCTATGGCCAGACCTCTCTGCTTGATTGTTGTGCGAATCCCGATTTCGATTTTATCAAAGGAGATATCTGCGACCTTTCTCTCCTCACTTCATTGATCCCGCAGTTCGATATTGTGATCCCTCTTGCCGCCATCGTCGGCGCTCCGGCCTGCAAGAAAAATCCGTCCTTGACGCAAATGGTCAATAATGAAGCGCAAAAAAATATTATAAAACTGATTTCCCCTTTACAGAAGGTGATATTTCCCTGCACGAACAGCGGCTATGGGATCGGTGAAAAAAATGCCTTCTGCACCGAGGCATCACCGCTCAGGCCGATATCGGAATACGGAAAAGACAAGGTCGAAATCGAAAAAGCCTATCTCGACAAAGGTTCTGCCATTACCTTCAGACTGGCGACGGTCTTTGGAATGAGCCCCCGGATGAGGATGGATTTACTGGTCAACGATTTCGTCTATCGCGCATTTGCGGATAAAGTCATCGTTCTTTTTGAAGAACATTTTCGGAGAAACTATATCCATGTCCGAGACGTCGCCAAAACGTTTCTTTTTGCACTTGAGCATTATGACAGGATGAAGGGCCAGCCATACAACGTCGGCTTGAGCTCCGCTAATTTGACGAAAAGGGAATTGGCCGAAAAAATAAAGCAGTACGTACCCACCCTTTATATTCATTCGGCATCTATCGGCGAGGACCCGGACAAGAGGGATTATCTGGTCAGCAATGAAAAGATCGAGTCTCTCGGCTGGATGCCGGATCATAGTTTGGACAGTGGGATTCAGGAGCTGCTCAAGGGGTATCGAATAATAAAACCCAATTTATTTGCGAATGTTTAACCTGACAAAGAAAGGATTTGCAAAAGCATTCTGATGATCTGCCGCGTCTGCGATTTTTCCGATTTGGAATTAGCCATCGACCTGGGCGAACACCCCTGGTGCAACCATTTTCTTAAAAAAGAAGAGCTCGGAACGGAACCCTATTATCCCTTAAGGGTCGTCTACTGCCGCAAATGCGGCACCGCCCAGCTTGATTACACCGTCAAAAAAGAAATCATGTTCGCCAGCCACACCTATTTATCCGGGATAACAGCCACTTTGAGCAATCATTTCCAAAGCGTTGCCACTCTGGTGGATTCACGCTTTTTTCAGGGAGAGAACAAGAAGACGGTTCTTGATATCGGTTCGAACGACGGGACTCAGCTCAAACATTATAAGGCACTTGGATACGACGTTCTCGGCATAGAATCGTCTACCACCACGGCTCAAATTGCAGAGGATGCCGGCATAAACACAATCAATCAGTTTTTCAATCATGATCTGGCCAAGCAGCTTGGAAGGCAATTCCATGTGGTCAGCGCCTCCGGGGTTTTTTTCCATCTCGAGGAGCTTCATTCCGTTACGGAGGGTATTCGCGAGGCCTTAAGAGATGATGGTGTTTTTGTCGTCCAGTTCCTTTACATGAAACGCATCGTCGAAAACAAAGCCTTCGACCAGATCTACCACGAACATCTCCTCTACTATAACCTCGAAACCATCGAGGTGCTTCTTAATCGACATGGTCTATCCATGTTCGATGCCTACCTGTCGCCGATCCATGGCGGTTCGATCATCGGATTTGCCGGCAAGTCAGACCGGTATAGGCTCTCGAACCGTTTACGAACCCTTCGAAAAATTGAAACCGAATCGGGCGCTAACGAATTTCAGACTTATCTAACGTTTGCCGATCGCATCAAGAAGATGAAGTTCGAAAACCTAGCCTATTTTGATAAGGCCAAAAGACTGGGCAAAAGGATATTCGGAATGGGAGCTCCCGTCAAGGGGAACACCCTCCTGAACTATTTTGGTGTAGGGACACAATATATTGATTTTCTGGTAGAAAAAAACGAATCCCGCCGAGGTCTATTTTCTCCGGGCATGCACATCCCGATTATGATTGAAAAGGAATTGATGGAAAGGCCCGATGTCTATTACGTCCTGGCCTGGAATTTCAAAAAAGAGATTCTGGCCAACAATAAACATCTCCTCGACAGGGGGATAGAGTTTTATTTCCCGGTGGATCCTGAGGAGATCGATTCATGAAAATTTTGGTCACCGGTGCGAGCGGATTCCTCGGAACGGCGTTGTGCGCCAGATTGGAAGCCGACGGCCACCAGTTAGTAAAATTGAACTCGAAGAATTGCGATCTAACTAAACCGGATTCTCTCCTCCCTTTCGGCACTATTTTCTACGAACGGATTTATCACCTTGCCGCTTGGACTGAAGCGGGAGACTTCTGCCTTTACCATCCGGGCGAGCAGTGGATCATCAATCAACTGATTAATACTCACGTGCTCGATTGGTGGCACCAGCATCAGCCTCAGGCTAAATTGATCTGCATGGGAACCAGTTGCTCCTATGCACCCGGTGTAGAGTTGAAAGAGGAGAATTATTTCGCCGGCATCCCGATAGAAAGTCTCTTCACTTACGCCATGACCAAAAGAATGCTTTATGCCGGCCTACGAGCCCTGCACAAGCAGTTCAACCTCGACTATCTCAGCTTTGTTCCGTCCACCTTGTACGGGCCCGGATATCATACCGACGGAAGGCAGATGCACTTCATTTTTGACCTGATTCGGAAGATTTTAAGAGGGAAAAATGACGATGAGCCGGTGATTCTCTGGGGAGACGGTTATCAGAGACGGGAATTGGTATTCGTAGAAGACTTTGTCGATATTATGCTTCAGCTTTCCGACCGATGCAAGAATGAACTGATTAACATAGGCGCGGGAGAGGAATTGTCCATCAGACGATTTGCGGCGATTATCTGTGAAAAGGTCGGGTATGACCCGGATAGAATTCAATATGATACGACTCGTTATGTCGGGGCTGAATCTAAATGTCTGGATGTAGAACGGCTGAGGAAACTGCTCCCCGATTATGTGATGACGCCTCTTGAAGATGGAATCGGAAGGACCATCGAGTGGTTCGGAAGGAAATGAGGCGATGTTCAAAAATCAGGCCCTCATCTTTTCGACGACGAGGCGGCAGCTAACCTGCCACGTTAAACACCTGCCTTATTTTAAATTTGATTCTTTTGCGCCAGGACCTCCTGCCCGGCAAAATATTCGGATGACCGTTGGTATTAAGACCGTATCGTTTTACCAGGTGCGTCAGCCGAACATTTAAATATCTCTGATCATCTCCGTCCTCAAAATCGACTTTGAATCCCATGCCGGTCAGGTATTCTTTGATGACCGGCCGTGTCGAATTACCCGAGACGATCACTCCGGAATGATAGAGAGGGGCCATGTTTCCGGATTCAACCGTTACATAAACAGCTCTTTTTATAAGATCTCCGGCACTCTTTAATACCTGAAAATCGTGGCCTTCCGTATCCACTTTTATCTCTTCGATGAACTCAAACCGGTCGGGAATAGCCTTTATGATC
>Ga0233425_10010575_pt1 | contig 11179 bp, 9 predicted proteins | sample Watercolumn_Towu_2_FD_181712 | JGI IMG/M metagenome (GOLD analysis project Ga0233425, IMG submission 181712) | Freshwater microbial communities from Lake Towuti, South Sulawesi, Indonesia - Watercolumn_Towuti2014_140_MG | ecosystem: Environmental > Aquatic > Freshwater > Lake | place: Indonesia...
GGGGAAACCCCTTTCTGAAGAAAGCGGTTTCCCCCGGGCCCCCTTCCGCAAAGACATTTCACGGTTTTTTCGTCGATCTCGGGAAAGGTTTCAGCAAAAAATGTGTGAAGTCTTTTGAGGAGGGGGCTCGGGGGAGGAACTTTTCCCCAGAAAAGTGCCTCCCCCGTGAATGTTTACCCTTCTTCTTCGCCGCTATCGGCGCCGTCGTGGGGTGCTCCGAGGCGGAGGTCGCGCTGCGGGTCGAGCTCGTGCCCAACCCCGAGGTGAACACGAGCGAGCAGGTCGCCGCGCTTGTCAACAGCCTCGACGTCGTCCTCGACGCGGACGGCGGGTTCGATTCGCTCGACGCCGGCGAGGGCGACACCTGGGGCTCGTACCTCGTGACCGACTTCGACGGGGACGGCGTGCTGGAGCTCGTCCTCACCCGCCGCGGCGACGTGGCGCTCGAACCCTTCGGCCTGACGGCGGGACACCAGGGCTCGCGGAGCATCCGGATCACCGCGAGGGGGATCGACACGAACCGGCACCTCGCCGCGCTCGGCGGGTCCTGGGGAGAGCTCGAGGACGGGTCGACAAACACCTGCCAGGTGCCCTTCAACCTGCTGCCGGACCGGCGTCCGCTCCGCGTCGTCTCGATGTCCCCGCCGAGTGGCTCCCGGTCCCTCGAGGCGCCGCTCGAGGACGTGACCATCCAGCTCGGGAGCGAGGTTCGGCTCGAGGCCATCGAGGGGAACCTGCTCCTCAGAGCCGAGAGCGTCGGCGTCGAGCTGGTGCCGTCGGTCGAGGTGTCGTACATCGACACCGGGATGGGACGCCTCACCAACATCAGGTTCCAGGACTGCCCGTTGCCCCCGGGTGAGTACGTCCTCGTCGTGAGCACCGAGCTCTGCACGCCGACGGGGCAGTGTCTCGACCAGCACCTCGGCCTCGAGGGCGCGCAGCCCTTCGAGGGCTCGCTGCACGTGGCGGGGACGCCCGAGGTCCCGTCGTGCGAGGGCGTCACGATGATGGCTCTCGCGTGCCCCGAGCAGGCGTGCCCCGAGGGATACACCTGCGAGCTCGGCTCCTGCGTGCCCGCTATCGAGGTCGGTGGCACCACGGAGGAGGAGTGCAGCGAGGAGCTCTGCACCCCGCCGGCCTGGGTCTGCGACGGCATCCAGTGCGTCCCCGACTGCCGTCTCTACGGCGCCTGCGCCCAGCCCGAGCAGTCCTGCGATGCGGATGCAGGGATCTGCCGGGAGTGAACGATCACGGGGGAGGGCCTTTTCTGAAGAAAAGTCCCTCCCCCGAGCCCCCTCCCCAAAAGACTTTCAGACAGGGTTTTCCAAACTCCGACTTGAGCCGGTAGAAAAAACTGTGAAAAGTCTTTGCGGAAGGGGGTCCGGGGGAAACCGCTTTCTTCAGAAAGGGGTTTCCCCTGCGAACACCTCCCGCGAAACGACCGCTCACCGTGCCAGGAGATCGAAGATCCGGTTGAGGAGCCGGTTGGCGCCCTCGAAGTCCCGGCTCATGGCCGCGCGCAGGGCCTGCTGGGACAGCGCGTCGAGCTGGGCTGCGCGGTCGCTGCCAGGCTCGACGTCCTGGATCGCCCGCGACGCGCGCCGCATCTTGCGGTCAACGAACACCTGGTCGATCGCGATCCCCTCGACGCGGCTCTGGTACGCGCGTGCTGCCTCCTCCGCACCCGCCGGATCGTCGTTCGAGGCCGCGAGAGCCGCGGCGCGTGTCCTGAGGCCGTCGGCCTCCGCGTCGTCGCCCGCCCGGATGCCGCGAGCTCGCCGCACGCCGTCGGCATCGCGCAGGAGCTGGGCCGCGGCTGGCTCGCGAGGCGGATCCAGAGCCCCGGGCCCAGGTGGCAGGTCGCCGCCCGGCTCCGTTGCTGCCTCTCCTGGCGCTGGCGTCGGGGGCACCGGCCGTTCCTCGTCGGGTGCGGCCCCGGGCTGGTCGTCGTGGGCCGGGCGTGGATCGCGCGGGAGGTGCGCGGGCCGCCGTACAGGCTCCCGGCCGTCCTCACCCGTCGGTCGCTCCGCCTCCACGGTCGGCTCGGTGTGCGGGGGCTCCGCGCCGTCTCCGGTGACAGGTCCGGTCGCGGGGCTCGCGGGCGCCGGTTGCGGTGCGATCATGCGACTGCCGGTTTCATCCCTGATGGCAGGCACGGGGCGCTCGCGCAGATCCTCCGTTGCCCCGTCCTGCATGACGACCCACGCCCCCCCGGCGACGAGGAGCAGCGCCACGCCGATCGAGGCGAGCAGACGACCTGGCCCACGAAAGACCTGGCCGAGCCGCGCACGCCAGGTCGGCGGCTCGACGCAGGCCACCTCGGTCCGGCGTCGCTCGTCGCGCTCGCCGGCGGCCTTTCCCACGGCGCGAATCACGAGCGCGCGGGCCGCGGCCGCGTCGCCGCAGAGCCTCCTGAGGTCCGCCTCGAGCTCGTCGGCGTCACGCTGCCGCCCCTCTCGATCGGGCGACAGCGCGCGCTCCAGGATCCTGTCGAACGCGGTGCCCAGCCCGGGGACGAGGCTCGACGCCGTGCGCCGTTGCGGGCGCATCGCGGCCTGGAGGAGCTCGACCTCGCTGCTCCCGCCCACGTACCGCTCTCCGGTCAGCGCCTCGAAGAGGAGGAGCCCCACGGCGTAGATGTCGGTCCGGTGGTCGACGTGCTCGCCGAGCACCTGCTCGGGCGCGAGGTAGGCGAGCGTACCCTTGAGCCGCCCCGCGTCGGTCCGGGCCAGCCTCCCCCGAGCCTGCGCCACGCCGAAGTCGCCGAGCTTGACGTCGCCCTCGCGGCCGAGCAGGACGTTGCCCGGCGAGAGGTCGCGGTGGACGATGTGCAGGGGACGGCCGTTCTCGTCGCGGGCCGCGTGGACGTGGGCGAGTGCCCGCGCCACCTCGGCCATGACGAAGGCCGCGGCCTGCGCCGGGAGCGGGCCGTTGTCACGCAGCAGCGTCGCCAGGTCGCAGCCGGCGACCCACTCCATCACGAGGAACGGGACGCCGTCGACCTCGCCGTAGTCGAACACCTGGACGAGCCCCGGGTGGTTGAGCGAGGCGCACAGGCGCGCCTCGTCGGCGAACATTTTTCGGAACTCCTCCTGCGTGGCGAGCTCGGGCAGGACGCGCTTGACCGCCACGAGCTTGGAGAAGCCGCCTGGCCGCCGCCGCCGGGCGAGGAAGATCTCGGCCATCCCCCCGACCGCCACCCGCTGCCGGAGCTCGTAGTCGCCGAACTGCTCGATGCAAGCCGCCACTCGGAAAAGGATAGCTCAGAGCCCGTGCTTCTTCATCAACCTGTGGAACGTCTGGCGCGGGATCTCGGCGTTCTCCGCCGCGTGGAGCACGACGCCGCTCGCCCGCTCGAGCCTGGCCCTGAGGTCTCGGCTCCGTTCGCGTCCTCGACCGCCGCCTGAGCGGAGCCGCGCCAGGAAGCAGCTTCACCCGTTTTTTCCGTGCCGCTGTGTGGTAGCCGTTCTCCTCCGCCAGGACCACCCCAGAGCGCACGCTCCGGCAGAACACTCCATATTATGGTTCGTGGCTTGGTTCACTTGTGTGCGAGTGCTTGGCGAATCTTGTCCGGGTGTCTCCGGAGGTCGAGAACTCTCCAGACAACCGCCACATCTTCCTCAAATGTGTAGTACACGGCATAGGGGAAACGCTTGGACAAGAGGCGGTGGTAGCCGAAGACCTTCTGATGGATACCTGCATAGAGCACGAGTGAGTCGATGTCAGAGGACAAGGAGTCGAAAAAGTAATCGCCGAGCCCCTCACCCTGCTTCTCATAGAAGAGGTGGCCGACACGTAGATCTGCCACGGCAGAAGAAAGGATCTTGATCTTCATTCACATTGTTTCCTGAGCTCCCGCTTGGCCGTTTCCCAGTCTGTGATCTTCTCTAGCCCGGAGTCGACTCTGGCCTCGGTTTCCCTGAGAGCCTCTTCATGCCACGCGGGAGACTCGACCTCGGCGTCCACTTTGGAGAGATCTGCCCATATTGCCTCCATGGTCTGGAGTTTCTCTTCACGGGACATCTGTTCTATTTGGATTGAGGTTATCATGATATACCTACCTTACTCCTTCGAGTCGCATGGCGCAATCTTTCATTTGTCAGTCGCCCACCCCAGACGCCCTCCATCGCCCGGCCTGCGAGCGCCCCGCTACAGCAATGGGGCAGCGCGCAGACAGATGCTCTTCTCGCGCATCAGGACCGCCCTGGCGGTGGGGAGCAAGGATCTCGCCTCCGCCTGAAAACCTGGAGCCGCCCGCGACAAGAGAGGGCCAGCGACACGGAAGCGGAGCGGAAGCGAGAGCTACCTTCCGGCGAGCCTTGTCTCACCGGCCTCGTGGTGGACCCCCGTCGCGCCGGGCCTGCGCTTGGAGGTCTCAGTACCCACCGCCGACCACCCAGAAGTACGACTGCACGTCGATGTAGTCGCGAGCGCCCTTCGGCTTGAGGAGGTTCAGGTAGGTGGCCGACATCTTGAGCAGTGCCTCGTAGGTCCGCCAGTTCGGCGTGGCGTCGTAGCGAAGATCGAAGCCGAGCGTCTCGGCTGCGGGATGGGTCACGCTTGGCTTGAGGAACATGTGACGGTTTGGTTGCGCCAGGAAAGGCACGATGGTCACGACGGGCCAGGTGGCGACCCGCTTTTTCCCGCCTTCCTTCGTCGGGAGAGTAGTGCAGGCATCGGCGTAGGCCGCGAACACCTCCTCGTTGATGCTGACCGCGTCGAGGAGGTTCAACAGCGCCTCGAAGAAGCGCCGCGCAGGCACTTCCTCCTCATTCAGCCCATCGCGAAACGGGGCGCTCTCGAATCGGGGGTCGAGGAGGTTTACCTTGCCGATGACGTGGAGGGTGCGACGGGTCAACTCAGGGAGGTCGGAGGCGAGAAGCGCACGAGCTTGACCCTTGCCCAGCGTCGAGACGAAAAGGTCGTGCGCCCGGCACTTGTAGGCGCGTTCGCCCTTCTTGAGGTCGCCGAGGTACGTCTTGTCCTCGAACCCGCCAGGGAAGTAGCCATAGAACTGGTCGAGGGTCTGCTGGAAGGTCTTCCTCTCCTTCGTCGGCAGTACCCACTTGCCGCCTTCGGCCTTGAGCGGCGGGAGGTTGTCGAGGATGGGGTCCGTCTGGTGCGCGGCCACCTTGAGCGGCACCTTGTCGCAACGGATGACCTTGGCCTCGCGGCCCGGCAGGTCGCGGAAGACGACATGGACCTTCGGCCAGTGGACGTGGATCACCTTCCCTGGCCCCCACTCGGGCATGTTCGGATGTTCCACGAGCACGCCGACTCGGTAGTCCGCGTCGTTCACGGTTTCGGCCTCCTCGCGACCGGCTGATAGGTATCGTAGGTCGGTGGCGTCCGTCATCACCCACGAGCGTACCACGTCGCGACCTCTTGGGGGGTTGGTCGTTACGGACCTGAGCATCGGGGCATGTTCGGGCAGTGGCGACGAGTCATCCTGCCCCGCGGAAGGGGGAGGCGGCCCTGCCCGAACATGCCTGCGGCGACGGCATGGTCGCCTCGCCTCGTGGAGCCCATCCGCACGAGCGACCAAGCGTGCCTTCGAGGAACCAGTACCGCTCGTGGTCGCAAAAGCCACGATCGGCCACGATCGTCACCTTCACCGAAAGCGGAATCAACTGACGGAGCCGGAACAGCAGGTCGTCCTCGTAGGCATTGCGCTGCTCCTTGAGCGTGCTCTTGAGCACGGTCTTCCAGAACAGCGGCGTGGCCCGCCCATGCTTGGTCTGGAGGCTCGCCACCAACATCGAGTGGTCATCGTCGTCGAACTCGGTCCAGTCGAGGTTGATCATGGCCTCCTTGCGCCCGGCCAGGACGTACAGGACCCAGAGCTTGAACAGGTCGTCGAGGTCGAGCTTCTCGTTGCCGATGAGACGGTCCACCTGCTTGACGGCATGTCGCTCGACGAGCCCCTTGGCAGCAGAGAGCCCACGCCCGATGGCATGAACGCCGAGGGCGCCAACCGCAACGACACCGGTCACGGCGTTCGCCAGTGACAGGACTTGCTTGGCGTGGATGTCCTCCTCGAAGATGGAGTGGACGAATCTGGTGGCGGTCCTGGGATCAGCTTTCCGTTTGTTCCTCATGCCGGTGACGATGATCCCCTCGATCAAGAATCTCAATCCCTTCCGGCTCACGATCGCTCTCGGCCGACCCGCCTTCGTCCGGGCTCCTCAACCGCGTGAGAAATGAGGGGATCGCTCAGGTCGTCCACAGGTGCCGTTCGGTCTTCCACTGGCGATTCGATGCCTTTCCCAGATGACGGTCTGTCCTCCACGGATGCCGCGATGTCCTCGATAGACGGCTGCTGGAGTTTCACGGATGACCGGCGTGTTCGCGTGTCTCACAGCTTGGCGACGCCGGGCTTCGCGAACTGCTCGATGCAAGCCGCCACTCGGAAAAGGATAGCTCAGAGCCCGTGCTTCTTCATCAACCGCCCCTCTACAGCCATGGGGCGGCGGACGCTTCTCTGGTCGTCTCAGGACGCCTCGAGCAGTGATGCCTCGACCGCCTTCGGGACATCGATCGCGACGAACCAGTCCGCGGGATAGAGGTACCCTTCGCCACTTTCATCGATGACGCGCATGTCACCGTCCTGCTCGGCGTCGCCATCCGGCTGGAGGACGTAGATCTTGTTCCGCTCCAGGGATGCCTCGTACCCTCGATTTGCGACGCACACCGCGAAGCGCGGCGTACTCTTCCTCTTCCTGCTCATGGCTTCACTCCAAGTAGCGCTTTCGCTTCACCTCGACCCGACCGATGCCGTGCGCCTCGTACCAGTGCAGCTCGGCCTTCCGCACGCGGCCCGAAGCGATGCGAATGAGCGCTATGCCCTTCATCTTCCGCCACCGACCCTTGCCGTAGAGCTTGCGGAGCCGTTCGAGTACTGCCAACGGCGATCACCCGTACCTCACCGATGTCGCCGAGGATCTCGAAGTTCATCGTCGCCGGGCTCTTCTCTTCCACGAGTGTATTGCTCTCTGGCGATGGGCGCCACCCGATCGTCCGTGTCCCTTCGGCTCGTGCTGTGATGCGCTCCTCGCGTGCGTCGTAGATGTTCCTCGAACACTTCGGGAAGGGGGACCGAGGGAGATAGATCCTTCGAGAGCAGTCTTGAGCAGATAGCGGGTCGTTGAAAACGATAGCTCAGAGCCCGTGCTTCTTCATCAACCTGTGGAACGTCTGGCGCGGGATCTCGGCGTTCTCCGCCGCGTGGAGCACGACGCCGCTCGCCCGCTCGAGCCTGGCCCTGAGGTACTCCCGCTCGAAACGGTCGGTCCAGCGGTCCCGCGCGTCGTGGAACGGCAGGTCGAGCAGCGCGTCGAACCCGTCCCGGTCGGGCTGGGCCGTCGGACTGCCCTCGCGGATGGCGGCAGAGCCGAGCTCGGGCAGCACGAGGAGCCGCTCGACGACGTTGCGCAGCTCGCGCACGTTCCCAGGCCAGTCGTGGCGCTTGAGCATGGTCATGGTCTCGGCTCCGATCGCGTCCTCGACCGTCGCGCCGGGGCAAAGCCGCGCCAGGAAGTGCTCCACGAGGAACGGGATGTCGTCGCGCCGCTGCCGGAGCGGCGGCAGCTCGACGCGGACCACGGCGAGGCGGTAGTACAGGTCCTCTCGGAACCGGCCGGCCTCCACCTCGGCCGCGAGGTCGCGGTTCGTGGCCGCGAGCACGCGCACGTCGATGGACGTGTGCGTGGTCGTGCCGACGCGCTTGATCTCGTGCGAATCGAGCACCCGCAGGAGCTTGGGCTGGACCATCAGCGGGAGCTCGCCGATCTCGTCCAGCATGATCGTCCCGCCGGACGCGGCCTCGAAGGCGCCGGCCCGCGCCCGATCGGCGCCGGTGAACGCTCCACGCTCGTGACCGAACAGCTCGCTCTCGACGAGGTTCTCGGGGATGGCGCCGCAGTCCACCGTGATGCACGGCCCTTCCGCGCGGGCCGACGCCTGGTGGAGCGAGCGGGCGACGAGCTCCTTGCCCGTCCCGCTCTCGCCCTCGATGAGGACCGTCGCGTCGGTGCGCGCGACCCGTTCGAGGAGCGCGAAGACCCGGCGCATGGCCGCCGAGCGGCCCAGCAGGACGCCGAAGCGATCCCGCGAGCTCAGGGGGATCTCCACGCTCTCGCGCGAGGGCGAGAACCGCATCTTGGTCCGGCCGACGCGGATCGTGGCGCCCGCGTCGATGAAGCACGAGCCGACGCGCAGGCCCTCGACCTCTGTTCCGTTGGTGCTGTCGAGGTCGGTCAGGACGAACCCCTTCGGCGTGGTCCTGATCTCGAAGTGGCGCGCCGAGATCGCGGGGTCGGAGAGCACGAGGTCGCAGCCCCGGTCCGCGCCCACGACCGCGACCTCGCGCTCCATCGAGAGCATGGTCCCCTTCTCCGGACCCTTGAGCACCTTGAGCGACGCCTTGCGCAGGAGCTGGATCGCGCTCCCGTCGGCGCGGGTCAGGATCTGTGTCGCCGGCCGGTCGGATGAGCCCATGACCGGCAGCGTGCCAGCGGTCCCGCCGAGGGTCAAGGAACCAGGTCCGACTGTCACACCCGCGTTGCACTCCACCGGCATCGCTGTCGCACCCTCGTTCCGTTTTCGCGGGGCCGGAAAGGCCGAATTCACAGTGAGACGAATGATTCCCGGGAGATGCAGCTCATGGCACGCGCCGCGCAATAAGGCTGGACCAGGCACGACAACGGAGGTCAGACAATGGACGCCAAGACGATCACCAGCTATCTCAAGGGACTCTGCAACGACATCGACGCGGGACGGCCGCTACACCGGTTCGACATCCGCCGCATCCTCGCTCCCGTGGCGGTACCCGCCGCGTTGACACTGACGCTCGGCACGTCGGGATGCCTCGAGCCCGAGCACACCGAGCCGGACCGCGTGGAGATGGTCTGCTCCGACGGGATCGACGACGACGGCGACGGGTGGATCGACTGCGACGACGAGGACTGCGAGACCGACGACGCCTGCGAGGTCGTGGCCCTCTACATGGCGCCCATGGAGGACTGCCGTGACGGCGTGGACAACGACGACGACGGCCTCGTGGACTGCGATGACAGCGACTGCCTCGAGGACGTCGCCTGCCGCGCGATGCCGGAATACGCGGCGCCCATGGAGGACTGTTGGGACGGCGTGGACAACGACGGCGACGGCCTCCTCGACTGCGCGGATGACGACTGCGCCATGGAGCCGGGCTGCGAGGTGGCCCTGTACTCGGTGCCCATGCCGCCCGAGGATGTGTGCGACGACGGCGTGGACAACGACGAGGACGGCCTCGTGGACTGCGACGACCGCGACTGCCTCGAGGACATCGCCTGCCGCGTCGTCCCCGAGTACGCGGCGCCCATGGAAGACTGCGACGACGGCGAGGACAACGACTTCGACGGTCTGATCGACTGCGCCGACGACGACTGCGTGGACGACGAGGCGTGCAGGGCCGTCGCCATGTACATGGCCCCCATGCCCGAGGACGTGTGCGACGACGGCGAGGACAACGACTTCGACGAGCTGATCGACTGCGACGATCCGGACTGCTGGGAGTCTGACGACTGCCCCGTCGCGTCGTGAGCATGATCACGGGGGAGGGGCTTTTCTGAAGTTGCATGAAAGTCCCTCCCCCGGACCCCCTCCCTAAAAGACTTCAGATATTTTTTTCGTGAGCGTGAGCGTGAGCGTGAGCGAACCGAGGGTGACAGCGAAAACACCGAAAAAAATCGCTGAAAGTCTTTGTGGAAGGGGGTCCGGGGGGAAACGCTTTCTTCAGAAAGTGGTTCCCCCCGCGAGCCTTTCCAGTGAAGATCCAGCCCGTGGCAGGCTGGATATCGTTCGAGAGGCGGCTGGACTGGGAGCTGACGAAGCGCTGCAATCTGCGCTGCGCGCACTGCATCTCGCGGAGCTTCCACGAGCACGTGCCCGACGAGCTGGACGCGGACGGCGCGCTGCGCATCGTCGATCGGTGCGTTGAAGGCGGCATCTCGCAGGTCCACTTCTTCGGCGGCGAGCCCACGACGAGGCCCGACTTCACGGCGCTGCTCCGGCGGTGCGACGAGCTCGGCATCTCCACCTCGTTCAACACCAGCGGGACCGATCTCGGTGCACCCCTCCTCGAGACGTGGTCCGCGCTCCGTCACCGCCGGCCCGCCTGGGTGAGCTTCGAGGACGTGCGGGAGCACGCGCAGGACGCGATCCGCGGCGCGGGGAGTTTTCACCAGGGGCGCGCGGGCGCGGCTCGCCTCGCCGAAGCCTCCGGCGATGAAGGGTTCGTCGTGGCCTTCACCGTGACCCGCCCGGCACTGGCCGAGCTCCACCCCCGGGACGTCCTGGAGTCGTTCGGCGAGCTCGGAGCGCGACACGTGGTGTTCCAGGACCTCGCCGTGCCGCGGGACGCGCCGCCGCGCCTGACCCGGCTCGCTTTCGACGGCGCGCTCTGGCTCGCCTTCCTCGAGCGGCTCTTCGACCCCGCATTCAACCCTCCGCTCGCGTTCACGTACAGGCTCAAACCGCTGGTCCTCGAGCACCTCAACCGCCGGCTCGGTGTCGAGCTCCCCGTGCCGTACACCGGGTGCCACGCGGTCTCGACCGAGCTGCGGCTCCTCCCCGGCGGGACCGTGCTCCCCTGCTCCGCGGCCGTGGGGTGGACCGGCGCGCTCCGGCGCTTCATCGACGAGACGCCGACGCTGGTGGATCTCCCGCTCGACGAGCTCCTGGCCCTCGAGCCCTACCGCTGCTTCTGCGAGCACAAGAACGTCCGACACGTCGATCCCCGGATGGAGCCCTGCCGGGCCTGCCACCTGGCGTGGACGAAGTGCAACCCCTGCGTGTTCGGCCGCATGCTGGACGAGGAGCACACGGTCCAGACCTGCGCCTGGGTGCGCGAGGCGCGCGAGCACGAGCCCCAGACGTAGACCCCGACGACCTTGCCTGAGGTCCTCCACCGTGATACGTGCTCCGTCCATCGGGAGGGCCGATCTCATGACCACGGATCGTGAAACCGGTTCGGACGAGTCGCTCGAGCGGCTCGATCGCGCCATCGCATGCCTGGTCGAGCGTCAGGGCTCCAGCGGGAGCTGGTTCCTCGACTACGGCGGGGCCCTCTTCCTCACGCCCATGTACGTCATCGCGAGCCGCATCACGGGCCTCGAGCTGCCGCGCGACGACCGGGTCG
>Ga0233425_10010577_pt1 | contig 11178 bp, 8 predicted proteins | sample Watercolumn_Towu_2_FD_181712 | JGI IMG/M metagenome (GOLD analysis project Ga0233425, IMG submission 181712) | Freshwater microbial communities from Lake Towuti, South Sulawesi, Indonesia - Watercolumn_Towuti2014_140_MG | ecosystem: Environmental > Aquatic > Freshwater > Lake | place: Indonesia...
CCGCCGTTCCGCCGCAGCAGGACACCTCCACCCCGTCGCTGCCGGAGACGCGGACCGACGAGCCCGGCTCCACCGTGGACCGTGTCCGCTTGAGCGGCGTGTATTCCTCCGCGCCCGGCTCCCGGACCTCGACCACGGCGCCGCCGAGATTCCTGATCTGGATGCCCTTGGCCGGTTCCCCGGCGTCTCCGTCTGCCGCGGCGTCGGCCGGCCCCGCGTCGCCCGCCTCAACCGGAGCGACTCGGCCCGCGTCCGGCACACCGGCCACCTTGGTCGTCGGGACCCGCTCGGCCACGCCGAACGAGAACGTCTGTCCCGCGGCGACCTTGGTGGTCTGGCCCTGGTGCTCGATGTTCGTCGTGCCTGCCTCGACCTCGAGTCGCAGCCGCTCCGCTTCGTCGAAGACAAGACGAACCTTGCTGCCCCGCTCGAGCCGCACCGCCTCGCCCGACGGCCCCGTGAGCACGAGCGCGGGCGCTTCGGTCGTGCTCGCCTCGGCCATCAGCTCACCCGTCTCGAGCACGAGGCGCAGCTCGTTCCCACCGCGCCCCCCGGCCTCACCGGGATCGCCGAACCGGACCAGGCTTCGCGGACCGACCTTGACGGCCCCCTGACCGATCACCTCGAGCGTGGCGCGTCCAGCGTCGCCGGTGCGCAGCGCGTCGCCTTCGTTCAACCCGTCGTCCGGGGAGGCCGGCTGCCAGGCGCTGCCGGAGCTGGAGATCTCGGTGACCGGGTCGATCTGTACGACGCGCGCGAGCAGCTCCGGCTCGTCACCGCAGGTGCAACGACAGCCGGTGACGACGAGACACGAGCCCGCGCAGCACAGGGCGCCGATGACGAACCGGAAGCGCCGGACAAGGTCATCTCGAGTGGTCGATCTCGAATGCACCGGATCGATTCTATCCGTGACCCGATCCGTGAGTCGCGTTTTTTTCCTCACCGGAGCGCGGAGAGCATGGTGGCGCGACGGAGCGCGACGATCCGGTCTCCCCGGATCTCGCCTTCGACCAGCTCGTAGCCGAGCAGGGCGAAGACGCGGCCGCGCCAGAAGATCGGGCGCGCGTTGCCGTACCAGTCCGTGCACGATGCGATGCAGTTGTCGTCGCCGGTGTCGCGGCTGGCGTCGAGCGAGCCCAGCGGCGCGAAGTCGAGGTCCTGCACCCGCAGGAAGAGGACCTCGGCCGAGCCGTGCTGGAGGTGGCTCCATCGTCCGCCCTCCCGGGTCAGCGGGAGCCCGAGCACCCCATTGCTCCCGCGGTCGGATCGGAAGAAGAAGCCGTGGCTCCGGGTCTCGCCCTCGGCCGCGTCGCGCTGGACGTACCGCCCGCGCGCGACCGGAGTCGCGCCGAGGTTCACGGCCGTGAAGTGGACGTTCCGGCCGTCCGAGCCGATGACCACGGCGTCATCGGCCAGGGCCTCGATCCGGTTCACTCCGTGCGGCAGGGAGATGGCCGTGGTCTGACCTCCCCTCACCGGGTGGATGAACACGGCGTTCTGCGCCTGCTCGTCGGTGCCGTCCTGTCCGTAGAGCACCCAGTCCGCAACGAACCGGTTGTGGAACTCTCCGTAGCCCGCGGGGTTGGGCAGGCGCGTGTACTCCGCGTTCTGCACCTGCTCGGCTTCGCCGGAGAAGGCAGCGAGCGGGACGCGGAAGAGCGCCACGTCGCCGTAGGACACCTCGGGGCTCCACATCGCGTCTCCGCCGCCTTCGGCCCGCACGAGGACGTTCAGGTGGCCGTCGAATTCGCGGAACGAGAACTGGTCGGTCGGCGATCCGAACACGCCGATGGCGCCGGGCAGCCCGTCGCCGAGCGGGAGCCGGTAAACGGCGCCCTGCGGCAGCGAGCCTTCCTGCCCCTGGATCCAGTTCAGCGGTCCGCCCTCCGTGACCCACACGTAGACGGCATCGCGAGAGACGTAGAACGTCCGGCTCGGCGGACCGACGATGCCCTGCCCCCGGCACTGGAGGTCCCTTGAGCGCAGGTCGCAGGTCACCACCGTGTGGAGGGTGTTGGCCCCGGACGGCTGCAAGGGCCGGTACACGTCGGTCGGCGCCATGATCGGCACGAAGCTCACCGGGCCGCCGCTGCGGTAGATGGCGAGCCCCGGCAGCGCCGTGGACACTCGATCCTGCCCCTCACCGGCGTATCCCATCATGTAGTGCGGGACGTAGAAGATCAGCGTGTCGCCGACGAGCCGGCTCGCGTAGTTGCGCGAGGAGTAGTAGTCGTTGGACCTGAGGTAGGCGGTTGCGCGGTAGGACACGCGGCCCGCGTCGTCGATATCGAACAGCCCGATCTCGGTCGCCTCGGCCGAGTAGCTGTACCCCACGACGACGATGGTGTTGCCGTGGACGAGCATCTCGTCGTACCAGCCGTCACCCGAGGTCCCCGGCGGGAAGGCGTTCACCGCCGAGATCGGCTCGAGCCTCTCAGCGCCGAGCCGGACTGTGAAGATCCGCCCCCTGCGGAGCACCACGAGGTGCTCTCCGCGGACCTTGACGATGCCGCCTTCGTCAACGCCCGCCTCCTGGACGTTGGTGATGGACTCGCCGGCGGCGCCGGCCGTCGCATCGGCGGGGGGAGCGCTTTCTGCGGCCATCGAGGGCTCGGGCGCCGGAGGCGGCATCTCGCTCGCCACCGACGGCATGGCGACGGACTCCTCCTCGGGGGCGCCGTCAACGTCCTCGTACTCGGTCCCGGAGCTCTCGACCGTGTCGAGGAACGCCAGGAGCTCCTCGGCCGAGGCGAAACGCGGGAGCCTCGCCGCCGTGTCGCCCTCCGGCCCGTCCACCGGTCGCGTCACCGCGTCGGTGTCGTGAGCCGTGGTGTCGTAGTCGTGCTGCCGCACCGTGCCGCCGCAGCCCACGACGAGCGCGAGGCCGAGGACGAACGGCGCTCCCCTGCCCTGCCTGGATCTCGATCCGGTATTCATGTTCCAACCTCTCATTCGACTTCCCCCTGGTACGTGCGACCTGGCGTCCTGGTCTCGAGCGGTCCTCACACGAACGGGTTCGTCAGCCGCTCGTGAGCCACGGTCGATGTCGGCTCCGGGCCGTAGTCGTGGCCCGGGTACACGACGGTCTCGTCGGGCAGGACGAAGATCCGGTCGTGGATCGAGGCGCGCAGCGCGCGGATCGATCCCCCGCCGAGGTCGGTGCGGCCCACGGCGCCGACGAACAGGACGTCGCCCGTGAACACCGCGCCGTGGCCGTGGAGGCAGATCCCGCCCGGTGAGTGCCCCGGCGTGTGGATCACCTCGAAACGCAGGTCGCCGACCTCGATCACCTCGCCATCGTCGAGGAGCCGGTCGGGAGGTGGGCTCGACTCGCCGCCGATCATCCGGGCCATGGCCGGGGAGAGCGAGCCCTCGAGCAGGTCGGCGGCCTCGCGGTGCACGGCGATCGGCGCGCCCGTGAGCTCCCGGGCCCTGCGGTTCCCGCCCGTGTGGTCGCCGTGCGGGTGCGTGTTGACGATGAGATCGACGACGAGGCCGTCGTCCCGGACCTGCTCCACGATGCGGTCCACCTCGGCGGCCGGGTCGATGAGCAGGGCCTTGCCGGTCGCCTCGCACCCGACAACGTACGCGAACACGTCCATGCTTCCGACTCTGAGCTGGCGAATGATCACGCGACCACGGTATCACAACCGCTCCGCGACACAAATGTCGCGGTTTCCAGCGATGAAAGGTCGTGGCTCGACTCTGCCGTCGCTTCCGAATCACACGCAGCCGTCCACAGCGGATCCCTGCAATTCCGCGCAGTCTCGGTGCTCGCGATCAACTCCCGTGAGACGAAGGGAACCGGGTCATGACCGAGCCAGGCGGGACGGCACATGCTGTGCAAAAATCCCGGCCGGGCGCATCACGAATCACTCTCGAGGAAAGGAGCAGGGCTTCGATGAAGACGAAGTTCACGTGGGTCGTCTCGGTCCTCGGCCTGGTCCCGATGCTCGGCTGCGGCGCGGATGACTACTACGGCGGAGACGATGGCTGGGACGACGGCGGCACGACCTGGGAGTGCTACTCCGCCAACGACTGCGAGCCGGGACAGTACTGCAACGAGTTCCATTACTGCGTCTGGCCCGACACACCGCCGGCCGACGCGGACGCCGACGCGGACACGGACGATGACTGGCTGCCGCCCGAGGTCGAGTACGAGTTCGGTACTCCGGCGAGCGGTTTTCGTTACGTCTACGTCGCGCTCCAGAACCTGGACACGGTCGCGAGGGTCGACTCGGAGAGCCTCGACGTGGTCACGGTGCCCGTCGGAGACCGGCCGGACCAGCTCGTGACGGTCCAGGGGCAAGACGTGGCGGTGCTGCTCAACCGCGGGAGCGACTCGGTCAGCATCCTGCGCACCGTGGATGGAGAGGACGAGGTCGTCACCCTCTCCACGCCGCCGCTCATGAACCGCCTGGTCGTCAGCCCGGGCGGGAGCACCGCGCTCGCGTACTTCGAGCTCGACGACCCACGCGCCGACGAGGTCGGGAGCTTCCAGGACATGGCCGTGATCGACCTCACCGAGGGCGACGAGCGGGTGGTCCACGTCTCGGTCGGCTTCCGGCCGCGCGACGTCGTCTTCACCGCCGACGAGCGCGTTGCGCTTGTCATCACCGAGGACGGGATCTCCATCATCGACCTGCGTGAGGCGGACGAGGGGTTCGTGGCGCGCACGGTCCCCGTGAGCCTGGACCCCTTGACCGAGGGCGATCCGGCCGAGGTGGTCATCTCGTCCGACGGCAGCCACGCCTTTGCGCGGTGGGACGGGCTCGCCGCGGTGCGCGCCGTGGACCTCGAGGCCGGCTCTCTCGTGGACACCCCTCTCCCCGGCGTCCCGACCGACATCGACCTGACGTCAGACGGCGCGCTCCTGATCGCCGCGGTGCGTGACACCTCGCAGGTGGCGATCATGGACGTCCCGGACGGGATCGGGGATGTGGACGCGCTGCGGATCATCGATTGCGCGCCGCTCGTGGTGGGCTCGGCGGTCCTCACTCCGGACGACGGTCAGATCATCGCGTTCACGAACGCGACGACCCAGGAAGCGGTCGTGCTGATCGACCTCGAGACCGGTGAGACGCGGATCGCGCTGCTCCGCAAGGGCGTCAGGGCCGTTGCCATGTCGCCTGACGGCCGGACGGCGCTCGTGCTCCACAACAGGACTCCGGGCGAGCCGAGCCCGACCGACGACTTCGAGGAGCAGGTCGACAAGCGGCCGGGGTTCTCGCTCCTCGAGCTGGACACGCTCTTCGTCAAGCTCCAGCTCACCGAGGCGGAGCCGGGGCCGTTCACGTTCTTCCCCGACAGCACGTCGGCCTACGTCATCGTGGCCGACCGGTCCGAGTCGCTGATGCAGGTCGCACACATCGACCTCGAGAGCTTCCTCGTGGGGACGATCGACGTGGGGTCGCCGCCGGTGGAGATCGGGAACGTCCCGGGCACGGACCGGGTCTACGTGTCGCAAGACCACCCGATGGGGCGCCTGTCGTTCATCGACGTGAGGAGCGGCGAGTCGCGGACCGTGACTGGATTCGAGCTCAACAGCCAGATCGTCGAGTAGGAGGTGCAGCATGTCGAGCTCCATCGTTCGATCGCGCACAGCCGCGATCCAGCTCCTGGTCATCATCGGCGCGGCGCTCGCTTCGACGTGCGGAGGCCGCCCCGAGATCTACGAAGATCCGCTCCGGATCTCGGGACCCATCGTGGTCGGGCGGCACCTGGTCTACCTGGACCAGACGCGGGAGCGGGCGGTCGTGCTCCGGCCGTACGAGCGCGAGGTGCGCCACGTGCCGCTGGGTCGCAACCCGTCGTTCATGCTCCCGACACCGGATCAGAGCCGGCTCGTGGTGATCTGCAAGGGGCACGTGGCCACGACCCGCGACGAGCAGGACGAGCCGCCGACCATGTGGATCATCGACCCGGAGACCGGGGAGTCGGTCGTGCACGACCTCGGCAGCCCGTTCGACGAGGTGGCGATCTCGGACGACAACAGGTACGCCGTGGCCTTCTTCTCTGCCGACGCGGAGCCGGGCGAGACCGAGGTCTTCCGCAATCCCAACGCCGTGGCCATCCTCGACCTGGAGACCGGAGACCTGGCGGAGAAGAACGTCCGGTCGTTCGGCGACCTGCCGCGGGGCGTGGTCTTCTCGCCGTCGATCATGGCGCCGCTCCTGCCCGACGGGAGCCTCGGCGCACAGCGGACCCTCGCCGTGGTCTTCGCCGACGGGTACCTGACGCTGCTCGACGTGACCCACCCCGAGCGGCGCGAGGTCACCGTACGCCTGAGCCTGCCCGGCATGGACGCGGACGTGTCTCCCGTGGAGATGGTCTTCGCGCCCTTCGCGGGTGCGGCGTACCTCCGCGCGTCAGGCACGAGCGACGTGTACGTGCTCGCCCTGACAGCCCGTGAGGCGGCGAGCGCGGACGAGAACGACTTCGTCGTGTCCATCAACACCCTCTCCGCCGGGTCGTTCCCGAGCGACGTGGCGCTCTTCTCGGACGGAGGCCAGCAGAAGGTGCTCATCGCGAACCAGCAGTCAGGCGACCTGACGGTGATCGACGCGCTGACCGCGCGCTTCGTCAGCATCCCGGTGGGCGACCCGGTGGACCGCATCCTGGTGTACCCCGAGCAGAACCCCGAGGTCGCGGTGGTGTTCAGCCAGGCGTCGCCGCGCCGGACCATCCACTTCCTCGACCTGGCGAACGTGGAGGCGAGCCGGGGCCGCAACCTCACGACGCTCGAGGGCGCCGAGCCCGTGGTGGGCATCGAGCTCATCCCGGGGCGGGCGCAGGCCCTGGTCGTCCACGACCACGACCGGTCGGTCATCTCGGTGCTCGACCTGTACGAGCGCACGCTCTCGCCCTTCACGGGGCACCAGGCCCTCTCCGACTACGCCGTGACGCCGGGCGGCGAGCTCCTCGCCGGGTTCTCGGGCCTCGACACCCGGCTCGGCGTCGTGGACCTGACGCACCTGACCTCGCGCGCGGTGGTGCTCGAGCACGTCCCGTCGCAGGTCCTGACCCTGGCGCGGGACGACGACGACTCGGGCGACGCCGAGCTCGGCGCCGTGATCGTCGTGCACGATGAGCCGTACGGCCTGCTGACCGTGGTCCCGGACCCGCTGCACGACACCGCCGACACGACCTTCGCCCTGCGGGGCTTCCTGATCCAGGACCTCTTCGACGACAGGCACGAGGACTAGGAGGCGACGATGCGCACACAGGAAAGGATCGTCATCACATCTCTCGCGGCGCTCCTCGCGCTGATGGCGGGCCCGGCTCGCGCCGAGGACGCGCAGCCGCCGCCGGACGAGGCGACTCCTCCGGCCGATGCGGCGACACAGCCCGTGGAAGCAGCGGAGCCGCCTGCTCCGTGGGATGCGGCCCAGCCAGGGACGCCACCTGCCACGGCGGACACGGCGCCTACCGGAGCTCCCGCGGACCCGCCCCCGGTCGAGGAAGCCGCTCCTCCCGTGGCTGCGATGCAACCGCTGATGGAGCAGCCCGCGCCCCCGCCCGCTGAGCACCGTCGGATCGACGTCCGGGAGGACCTGCGCTTCGCCGGTCCGCCGCGGCCGTGGCACGTCCGGGTGATCGGGGACGTGTCTCCGGCGTTCTTCAAGGACCCGAGCTTCGACCCGCTCGCATCGGACGATGTGGTCACCTTCGGTGGCGGGACGCTCGAGGGCGAGTGGGTCTTCGCCGAGAGGGTGCCGCTCATGATCGACGTCGGGTACGCCGGAGCCGGATCGACCGAGATGACCTTCGACCACCTCACGCTCACCTATGCACTCCACTCGCTCCAGGTCGGCGTGCTCGTCGGCTACCGGTTCCGGGACGCGGTGATGCCGTACGTCAGGGGCGGCGTGGCGCTGACCTGGATGGGCGTGACGATCGAAGGCAACGACGACAGCTTCGAGGACTGGGTGTTCGCGGCCGGCGGATACGCGATGGCGGGCGTCGAGCTGTCGCTGGCTCGCCGGTGGATGCGCCGGGTGTTCCGGTCCGAGGTCTTCACGGCAGGCGTCAGGGTCGAGGCCGGATACCTATACCTCGGCAGTTTCGACTTTCCCACCACCACGGACGACGACACGCTGGTCGAGCACACGAGCCCGTCGCTCGGCGCGGTCCGCCTCGACGGCGCGTCCATGCGCATCAGCGTGGTGCTGGCGTTCTGAGCACGGCGCCGTGGCATGGGAGCCAGGTAACAACAACCAACGCCCGCCCCATGCCTTGTGGATTTTTCCGGCAGGAACTGGGGGCTCATGACGCCAAGGAACACTATTCACCAGGATGTCTTCGCAATATTAGCCCCGATTTCAAGACGAGGCTGGATTAGCGCCTCCGACCTCGCGGCACGCCTCGGCGAGGTTGCCCGGGAATGAATCCCCGGGCATTGGCTCCGTCTCCGGTCAACTCTGCCCGGAGTCGCCGGTATTCTCCATGATCGCCCCGGATCTCTATCCGGAGCTGCCGGGAGATCCGACGACCACCCGAGAGACGTGGACTGCCCCGCCGGAAACCTTCCGGATCACCGTCCGGGCTCATCCGGACCTCCCGCGGACTTCGCGGGTCACAGTCGGAGTCTATACAGAGTCGTCACAAGAGATCGAAGTCGCTCTGCGGATCGATCGCGGTCTCGTGCAAGGTTCCGAAGCCGCATGTCAGAGTTGTGAGCGCCCCGGCCACACTTCCCGGATGGTCCGCGAGCTTCATGGAACGCTCGAATATCTGTTTGGACCGAGGATCCGGTTTGACCCCCGATCCGAACGAGTGTATCTTCCCACCCCGAAACCACCCAGCAACGGAAAGTGAGGGGAAATGCCGCGCGCGAAGTCCATGGTTTCGAAGGAAGACACCGTGATCATGAGGATCGCCCTGGCGTACAACGAGATCCAACGCCGGGAGATGATCGACCGCCTGCCTGACGTCCTCCGGGGCACCGCCATCCCCGACCATGTGCTCGAGCACGAGCGCCTCGTGTCCGAGAAGCGGTCAGCCAAGACGGGCGAGAAGGCGACCAAGAAGAGCGGAGCGGAAGTCTACGCCGACAGCGAGAACATGCTGACCAGGCTCCGCAAGGGGATCCTCTCGGCCTACCCGGACGAGTACGACACCCGCATCGCCAACTACGGCCCACTGGGCGTGGGCGCGGGTCCCGACGAGAACGTCGGCCGCCTGGAAGCGCTCGCCGAGAAGGTCGTCGCACCGCTCGCGTCCGGCGAGATCTCCCTCGTCCCCGACCTCCAGCCGGAGGCCATCCACGCGCAGGTCGCCCGGCACAAGGCCGTCCCCAAGGGAAAAGGCACGGCCACGAAGGACCGCCAGGTCAAGACCAGGTCGCTGCAGAGCGCGCGAAAGACCTCGCGCGAGATGCTCCAGCGTATCAAGAACTGGGTGAAGTCCTTCTACAGCGCGGCCGAGCTGACCAGCTTCGGGTTCGACATCCCCTTGCCCGCCACCCGGCCTCGCCTTCGCGGCGTGGAGCCGGACGCGACGACCCCTCCGGCCCCGCCGGCCGTCGGCTGATCCGATTGAAACGCTTTGACCGTCTTATGACCCCCTGGCGGTATTGAATGTCCGATCACGGGGTATCGTGTGCTCGGAGACCCAACCGCCGGTCTGGACTTGGCGCCAGGGCAGCGCCAGCCCGTCAGTTCGCTCCTGCCGGCGGTCGCCGCCGTAGACCAGCACCGCCCGGACGCCGTCCGTGGGCGGTGGGACGGCATCTCGAGCCAGATCGCTGAAGCGCTTCAACCCGTCGAAGAGCGACGTGTGTAAAGTGGCCCCCGCCTTCACCTCCACGGCGATCAGGTCCCGACCTCGATCCACCACGAGGTCCACCTCCCGACCGTGGGGGTCCCGCCAGTGGTGCAGGTTGGGACGCACCCCATGATTGACGAAAGCCTTGCGCACCTCGCCCACCACCCAGGACTCCATCAGGGCACCACGCAGCGGGTGGTGCCGCAGTTCTTCGGAAGAGCGGATGCCGAGCAGCCAGCAACAGAGCCCGGTGTCCACGAAATGGAGCTTGGGCGACCGGACGATCCGCTTCCCCAGGTTGCGCGACAGGGGCGTGGTCCGGTGCAGCAGGTAGCTGGCCTCGAGCACCGATAGCCAGGATCGGGCCGTGTTATGGGACACGCCCACCCCAGTACCGAGAGCGGAGAGGTTCACGAGGTTTCCTGTCCAGGTCGCCGCGAGCTCGACGAAGGACTGAAACGCTGCGATGTCGCCCACCGCCAAGAGCTGCCGCAGGTCTCGCTCGACGTAGGTCGCTACGTAGGCGCCGAGCCACCGATCCGCGGCGATGCCTCGGTCGTGGATGGCGGGGTAGCCGCCCTCCCAGATCGCTTTCCAGAGATCCTCCACCGGAGCGACGGAGGCGCGCTCCTCGATGTCGAATGGGAGCAGCTCCAGGAGTCCCGTCCGCCCGGCGAGTGACTGGGTCACGTCCGAGCGCAGGGCGAAGTTCGAGGAACCGGTGAGCACGAAGCGGCCGGGTGACGGGTCCTCGTCCACCATCCCTTGCAGGTAGCTCAACAGCTCCGGCACCCGCTGGACCTCGTCGATGACCGCACCCTCACGCAGGTCCCAGAGGAACCCTCGCGGGTCGTCGCGCGCAAAGCGGCGGTCGTCGGGGTCCTCCAGGGATACGTATTGCTTGTCGGGGAGGGCCATCCGGCACAGCGTGGTCTTGCCGGATTGACGCGGCCCTGTGACCGTGACCACGGGAAAGGCCCGGGTCAGGTCGATCAGGGTGGGCTGTATGTTTCGCGTGATCACCGGCTGATTGTAAGTTGGACTTACATGTGGCTCAAGTGTGTCGCCGTGGTTTGATATCTGAACTGACATGAGGGTTCGTAAAATGCAGCGACGCCCGATCGGCTTCATCGGCCAACCGGGCGTCTTCGTTCAGCTTTTCGAGTGGGGGCAACTGGATTTGAACCAGCGACTTCCACCGTGTGAAGGTGCTCTTTCGCCTTGGAATCATTGGGAAATAGCTGACATCATTGACGCCGGGCGTCCCAGGTCGTCTCAGGAAGTCCCAGCAGATGTCAGCCCAAGGGCTCCCCAAAGGGCTCACTTCCGAACGGCTCCCGACAACTTCGCAGCGGTTCTTCGCCGACCCCATCTTTTTCTGTATACCCCGCGCTTTCCGGCCGGGTAAAGCAC
>Ga0233425_10010578_pt1 | contig 11178 bp, 7 predicted proteins | sample Watercolumn_Towu_2_FD_181712 | JGI IMG/M metagenome (GOLD analysis project Ga0233425, IMG submission 181712) | Freshwater microbial communities from Lake Towuti, South Sulawesi, Indonesia - Watercolumn_Towuti2014_140_MG | ecosystem: Environmental > Aquatic > Freshwater > Lake | place: Indonesia...
TGGCGGTGCGCATGGAGGAACGCGCCCTCCACGCGGCCATGGAAGGCAAGACCGATGCTGCGGTGGAGGAATTCCTCCAGCGGGTCGCCGCGGCTTTGCAGCAATCCCAGACCGCCGACGGCGACCAGGCCCGGTTTCTGGCGTCGTGGGTCAACCGCCGCGGTCGCCGCATGCACGCCGCCGCATGGCATCACAGCCCCCGTTCCGAAGCGTTGTGGCTGCTGGCAAACCCGCAGGCGCGGAATTCCGGGACCCAGTTGCCGGCCGGGCTGAACCTGCACCGGGCGCTGGCGGCCCTGGAGATCCCTGAGCATCCGCAAAGCTGGCGGCTGGTGCAGCGGGGCGAGCTGTTCGTCGTCGAACACGCCGAAGCCGCCGGCGACCAGGATTACATCGCCGGCAGCCCGGTCGTCGCCTTCGTTACCCGCCGCCCAGTGCTGCAGCTGAGCGAACTCTGTCCCGGTGCCACCGATCGCAGTCTGTCCCTGGCCCACGGAGTCAGCCTGCCGGTGACGGAAGACGGCTACCGGATCTTGACCGACGGCGACGAACTGGTGATCGAGCATCTGAGCCGGCCTCCATGGGCCGAGGTTCTGGGCCGAGACGCCATCGGCCTGTATGCCAGTTTCCGGGTGGGTGAAGTCAGCCAGCGGTTGCGCTGGATCGGCCCGGGTAACTTCCTCATGGGCTCGCCGGACGATGAGCACGACCGTTACGACGACGAACACCAACATGAAGTGGTGCTGACCCGCGGCTTCTGGCTGGCGGACACCGCCTGCACCCAGGCCCTCTGGCAGGCGGTGATGGGGAACAATCCCAGCCGCTTCAAAGGCGAAAAGCGGCCTGTGGATTCGGTGAGCTGGGACGACGTGCAGACATTCCTGACCCGCCTCGACCAGCGGGTTCCCGGACTGGCAGCGCGGCTGCCCACCGAAGCCGAATGGGAATACGGATGCCGAGCCGGCACCACCACGCCCTTCTCCTTTGGCGAGGACATCACCCCGCAGCAGGTCAACTACGACGGCAACCATCCCTACCGGGGAAGCCGGAAAGGCCTGTACCGGGGGAAAACCGTGGAGGTGGCCGGCCTGCCGGTCAATCCCTGGGGGTTGTACGAGATGCACGGCAACGTTCTGGAATGGTGCGCCGACTGGTATGGGGAATATCCGCCCGGTACGGCGGTGGACCCGGCTGGCCCGGAGACCGGCGGGAGGCGCGTTCTGCGGGGCGGTTCCTGGTTCGACCGCGGTCGCAACCTGCGTTCTGCGTCCCGCTTCCTCAACGACCCCGGCCTTCGCGGCGTCATCATCGGCTTCCGCCTTGCCCTAGGTCCCGAGCTCGAGCCGGCGGAGCCGCAGCCAGGGAGCGGGGCCGGACAGGCCGCGCGGGCCGAGACCGGAGGGAGCGGCCGGCGCGGACGGTCGGGCACCGCGGGGCGGAGCAAGGGGGGACAAGATTCGTGAAATATGGCTTCTTCCGCATCTCCGTGGTCGATCCCGGGGCTGCAGCCCAAGCCTTGAATCGCTTCCTGGCCGAACACCGGGTGGTGAACGTGGACCGCCAGTTCGTCGCTGACGGGGCCGACAGCTTCTGGGCATTTTCCGTGGCCTATGTCGATTCGGCGGCGCCTGCCGCCGGTGTGCCGGTAAGGGAAGCGGATGCTCCCCGAACGCTCGCCGGCCGGCCGCCTATTTCATTCAACGGTGGCCGCCCGTGAACGGCCCGCCTCCCGAGCACTTTCCCGCCCCCTGGGCCGGCGACTGGGGCGAGGACCGCTTCGGCCTGTGGCAATCCCTGGTCTTCCGGGGTGTCCGCCAGGCTTTCCGCTGGCTGCCGCCGGGCCGTTTCCTCATGGGTTCGCCCGCGACCGAACATGCCCGCGAAGACGATGAACAGCAACACGAGGTGGAACTGACCCGCGGCTTGTGGCTGGCAGACACGGCCTGCACCCAGGCCCTGTGGCAGGCGGTGACGGGGAATAACCCCAGCGGGTTCAAAGGTGAAAAGCGGCCGGTGGAAATGGTGAGCTGGGATGATGTACAGACCTTCCTGGCCGAACTCAACCGGCGGGTCCTCGGCATGAACGCACGGCTGCCCACCGAAGCCGAGTGGGAATACGGATGCCGCGCCGGCACCCCCACGCCGTTTTCCTTCGGCGAAGACATTATCCCGGAGCAGGTGAACTACGACGGCAATTATCCCTACCGCGGCAGCCGCAAGGGCTTGTACCGAGGAGAAACCGTGGAGGTGGCCAGCCTGCCGGCCAATCCCTGGGGGTTGTACGAGATGCACGGCAATGTCTGGGAGTGGTGCGCCGACTGGTACGGAGAGTATCCGCCCGGTACGGCGGTGGACCCGGCTGGCCCGGAGACCGGCGGGAGGCGCGTTCTGCGGGGCGGTTCCTGGATCAGCTTCGGTCGCTACCTGCGTTCTGCGTGCCGCTACCGCCTCGACCCCGGCGATCGCTACGGCATCATCGGCTTCCGCCTTGCCCTAGGTCCCGAGCTCGAGCCGGCGGAGCCCCGGGCAGGGAGCGGGGCCGGACAGGCCGCGCGGGCCGAGACCGGAGGGAACGGCCGGCGCGGACGGTCAGGCGCCGCGGGGCGGCCTCGAAAGCCCTGAAGGCGCTATTGGCCGCCGCCGGGACTCCGACCGCTCAGGCCGGGGGCGGCAGCTTGTCGAACTTGGGCAGGGCCGGGTCCATGAAGTCCCAAGGCTGGGCGCTGGCGACGTAGATGTCCATGGTGGGGTGATAAACCGCCGGATCGTCGAGGCTGCCGGCGCGGAGGGCGATGACGCCCGGCATCAGCTCGACGGCGCCGAACAGCTGGGAACCACAGGCCGGGCAGAATCCGCGGGTCACGGCGTGACCGCTGTCGCCCTGGACATCGTGGTAGCTCACCCGGCCGCTGATGGTCAGGCTGTCGGCGGGGACGAACAGGGTGGGCGCGTAGCCCGAGCCGCTGACCCTCTGGCAGTCGCGGCAATGACAGTTGCCTTCGATCACCGGCTTGGCCGGCGTTTCGTAGCGGACGGCGCCGCACAGGCAACCGCCGGTCAGGTGCGTGGTCATGGATGCCTCCGGTCGGGTGGAAGGTGGTTGGGATGGTACGGTTCGATCCGAATTCCCGGCAAGTGCCCGGATGGTTCAGCCGCCGCCCCACTCCTGCAGAGCCCGCGCCGTGTCCCGGGCGGCCTGCAGCAGCAGATGCTCCGGCGCCGTTCCGGCCAGGCTCAGCGACACGATTTGCAGGCTCAGGGCGATCTGTTCCGGGCGGAGCAGGGCGCGCGGCACGATTTCGCCGTAGAGCCAGGCCGGCGCCTCGGCGGCCGCCGGCGCCCGCTGTAGGCCGTGGAAGGCGGCGATCTTGAGCAGCAGGGCGGAGGCGAGCAGTTCCAGGACGCCGGCGCTGCACTGCTGTTGCAGCAGTACCTGGGCCGAATGCAGCTTCGCCGCCGCCTGGGCGAGGAGCGGGTTTTCCCGGGGCGCTTCGGGTTCGGCCGGTTCGAATACGGTGCGGGTCTCCGCCAGGGGCGAGGCGCTGCCGAGCCGCTGCAGGCTGCGCCAGGTGCGGCCGTCGATCACCGCGACCGGCAAGTCGGCGGACAGCTCCTGGGCGGTCTCCTCGTCACCCTCCTGCCATTGTTCCACCACCACCAGGAGGCCGCCGGTCTTGGCCAGGACGCGTTCGATGCGCGGGCCGAAGCGGGTCTGGATGGCGGCGACGGTGGCACGGATGCCGTCGTCTTCCTCGGCTTCCGGGGCCGCCGCTGGCGCGGTGGGCTCGACCGCGGCCGTCGGGGGTTCCACCGCCGCCTCAGCCACCGCCGCCCGCCCCTCGGGGGCTGGGCCGGCGGCCAGGTCGTCCACCAGGGCCTCCAGCATCTTCTTGGAGATGCCCACCACGTCTTCGCTGGCTTCCGGGTCGATGACGTTGTCGAACAGATCGCGTTTGCCCCTCACCAGCTGGGCCACCCGCTGCTCGTAGGAATCCGCCGCCAGTAGCAGGAAGATCTGCACCTTCTGCTTCTGCCCGAGTCGGTGGATGCGGGCGATGCGCTGGTCGAGGATGGCCGGATTCCAGGGCATGTCCAGGTTGATGAGCACGGTTGCGGCCTGCAGGTTGAGGCCGGTGCCGCCGGCGTCGGTGGAGATGAACACCTGCACCGAGTCGTCATTCTGGAACTTCTCCATCAGCTCGCCGCGCCTGCTGCTGGGCACGCCGCCGTGGAGCCGAACGCAGCCCAGCCCCAGGCCGCGCACCAGGGATTCCACCATTTCGGTCATCAGTGCCCACTGGGAGAACACCACGGCCTTGCGGCTGCTCTGCAGGCACAGTTCCTCCAGGAGGCGGGCCAGTTCCTCCAGCTTGGGCGAGCCCTGGGTCTCCTTGTCCACCAGTCCGGCGGCGTTGCAGGCCATGCGCGCCTTCTGCAGGGCCGCCATCAGCCGGTTCTGCTCGCTCGGGGTCAGCGGCCGGCGCTTGGCGATCTGAGCCAGCTGGCCGGCCGCCTTCAGGGCATCGTCGTGCAGCTCGATCTGCTCGGTGGAGAGGGGGATGTCCAGGGTCACCTCGGTGCGGTCCGGCAGCTGGTCGCTCACCAGGCTGCGGTCGCGCCGCAGTAGCACCGGGGCGATGCGGCGGCGCAGTTCCGACAGGTTGCGGTAGCCGATCACCTTGCCGCGCTGGTCGGTGATGTGGAAATCCAGGAGACAACGCCACAGTGGCCCCAGCACCCGGGCATCGACCATTTGCAGCAGGCTGTACAAGTCCTCCAGCCGGTTTTCCAGGGGCGTGCCGCTAAGCACGAACACGTAGCGGGACGGGATCAGTTTGACCGTGGAAGCCAGCTTGGTGCGCCAGTTCTTGATGCGCTGGGCCTCGTCCAGGATCAAGAGGTCGGGCTTGAGGGTCTCGCTGATGACGGAGAGATCGCGCAGCACCAGCTCGTAGTTGGCGATGAAGAACAGGGTGTCGGCCCGGTATTGCACTCCGCGTTCGGCGGCCCCGCCCTGGATGATTTGCACCGGCCGCCCGGTGAACTTGGCGATCTCCCTCGTCCACTGGTGCTTCAGCGACGCCGGGCACACCACCAGGACGCGGCGGACGCCGGCGTGGTCCGCCAGCCAGGTGGCGGCAGCGATCGCCTGCAGGGTCTTGCCCAGGCCCATGTCGTCGGCCAACAGCGCCCGCCCGCGGGAGGCGAGGAAGGCGACGCCTTCCACCTGATAGGGGAACAGCCGCACCTGGACCCCCGGCAGGCTGCCGTGGCTTTGCCGGATGGCCTCTCCGATCTCCCGTCCCCGCTGGGTGCGGGCGGCGTCCTCGGCGCACTGCTGGGCGTAGCGTGCCGCGTCTTCCCCCAGCAGGAAGTCGTCGCGGCCGTAGACCGCCTCGGACAGGCGGAAGAAGTCTTCCGGCAGACGGCCCCTGAACACCCCGCCCGAGTCGAAGAACTCTTCCAGCAGCAGGGCCAGATCGGCCGCCGTATCGGCCCGCCGCTGCAGCCGGATCACCGGCCGGGTGGCCGACTCCCAGGCCAGATGGACGAAGGAGACCGGGCAGCCCTGCTCCTTGAGCCGCTGGTAATCCGGCCGGCCGCGGGCGAAATGCAGCACTGCCTCGATGTGCTTGCAGGTGCCTAGGCGGTTGCCGGCCAGGTCCGGGCAGGTGCAGTAGTTGACCCGCTGGTCGAGGGAGCGGATCTGCACCTGGTAGGAGCGCTGCCAGTGGGTGGAGGAAACCAGGGAGGTGGCCTGCCAGGTGCCGAAGCCGAGGTTGCCGCTCAGGAGCTTTACCTTGACCTCGTTGCGGCCCTTCTTGACCCGCTCCTGGATGGCCTCGTCCACCGCGCTGCCGAGACTCACCCGCTCCTGGCCATACTGGTCGGCGTAGGCGTAGAGGACGGCGATGGCGTGGACGCAGACCTCCTCCCCGGAGCCGCAGTCGCAGGAGACCGCCAGTTTGCCGTCGCCATCGGCGCCGAGTTCCAGCCAGTAGGTCTCGTCATCTTCGTCCTCCACCGCGGCGACGACCCGGTGGTTCTCCCGCTCCACCGTAGTCACCCGGTAGTCGCTGAAATAGCGCAGACCCTGCCGCACCCGGTCTTCGGGAGCCAGGCGGTGGAGGCGTTCGCTGTCGTAGAGGAAGAGGTCTTGATCCATGGTTGCCGCCGCGGTGGTCAAATGGAAGGTATGGTAAGCGGTCGGAGCGGCCGGGAAAACCGGGCCGGCGCTGGGAGAGGCCGGAAGGTCCCTTGCCATGGATGGATCGATGAAAAGATGGCTCCCCGTAGAAGGGTGGGCAGGCTCCATCTGCCCACCTCCATGGTGAGCAAACCAAAAAGTCGTTTGCCCACTCTACAGCTCGGTTACGAATTCGCCCGCAGCTTGGCCAGGAATTCCTCGAGGGCCTGGCGCGTCAGCTTGCCGGTTTCGCTCCGCGGCAGCCGTTCCACCAGGTGAAGCGGGCGCGGCAGAAACACCGGGTCGACCCGTGCCCGCAGCTCCCGCAGCAACTGCTCCCGGCTCATGCCCGGCGCCACTGCCAGCGCCACCAGGCGGCCGTGGGTCTCGTCTGCCGGCTGGCAGTAGGCGGCGTCCCGCACGCCTTCGATCTCCAGCAGGGCGTGGGTGAGGGCGCCGAGGGAGGAGCGCTTGCCGGCGACGTTCACCAGGTCCGTATCGCGGCCCAGCAGGCGAAACCCGGCCGGATGCGCCGGTTCGATGAGATCGCCGATGGGAACGGGGGCCGGCAGATGGTCGGCCGTCACCTCGCCGTCGCCGAACTGCACGCCGGGAAAGGCTTGCCAGACCTCACCTCCGACGGTGCGCCGCCGCGCCAGGGAACCGGCCTCGGAACAGCCGTAGACCTCCTGCACCGGGCAGCGCAGCAGGATTTCCGCCCGCTCTGCCAGTTGCGCCTCTAGGGGGGCGGTGGCCGACACCACACCCTCGAGGGCGGGAAAGACTTCGCCGGATTCCACGCAGGCGCGCAGATGGACCGGCGTCGTCACCAGCTGGCGCGGCGCCGGCAGCGCTTCGAGGGCGGACCGAATGTCGGCGGGAAAGAAGGGCTTGGCGTCCACCAGCACGCCGCCGTGGCAAAAAGGCAGCAGGACGGACAGCTCCAGTCCGTACATGTGCTGGGGCGGCACTGTGGCCACCAGGGCGGTTTCCGACAGTGACGCGATCCCCAAGCTGTCAGCGATCAGCCGGGCGCTGTCGGAGAAGATCTGCCAGGTCTTGCGGTGGGCCTGGGGTTCGCCGGTGCTGCCGGAGGTGAAGACGATGGCGACGGTCTGGTCTTCGGGTATCAAGTCCGGCAAGGGAAGTGGCGCAGCGCTACTGAGCCCCTCTCCCTCTGGGGAGAGCGAAGCGAGGGGGGTGAAGCCGGTGGGGGTGAGGGTTTGAGCGCTTCGCACTTGCGACGAACTCATCGGGCCATCAGGCGCTTCAGCCCTCACGCTGCCGCTCCTCCAATCGCAAACGTCCGCTTCAGTCGCGGACCTTCCCGGAGGGAGAGGGTTTGAGATTTCGCCTACCTGCCCGGCCAGATCGTCATCGCCCTGCCGGTAGGCGCCGGGATAGCGTTCGGCCAGCCGCTCCAGCGCCAGCGGCGCGCGATTGGACGGCAGCAGGCTGATCTGGCCGCGGAGGATGGCCGCTGCGAAGCTCAGGGCGAAGCCGTAGCGGCTTTCGCACAAATTGATGACGTAGGGCCGCTCTGGCAGCCCGGACGCCAGCCGGTGAACCTCGTCCAGGAACTGGCGCACGCTGACCCGCCTTTCGCCACGGATGGCAAACAGGCGGTCCGGACCACCGACCACCAGGGGGCGCGACGGCGCAGGGGCGTGGAAATTGTTCTGAGACAAAGGCAAGGAGGGAAGGCCGGCGGTTCCGGTGCAAGGCCGCCGGCGCGACTGGGGGTGAATCAGAGGAAACGCGCGCCCTTCTTGCCGGCGATGCGCATGCGCAGGGCATTGAGCTTGATGAAGCCTTCGGCGTCCTTCTGGTTGTAAGCGCCCTGGTCGTCCTCGAAGGTGGCGATGTTCAGGTCGAACAGGCTGTCGTCGGAACGGCGGCCCACCACGCTGACACTACCCTTGTACAGCTTGACCCGGACCTCGCCGTTCACATTGGCCTGGGATGCGTCGATCATCTGCTGCAGCACCTTGCGCTCCGGGCTCCACCAGTAGCCGTTGTAGATCAGGCTGGCGTAGCGCGGCATCAGCTCGTCCTTCAGGTGGGCCACCTCGCGGTCCAGGGTCAGCGATTCGATGGCGCGGTGGGCCTTAAGCATGATGGTGCCGCCGGGGGTCTCGTAGCAGCCGCGGGACTTCATGCCCACATAGCGGTTCTCCACGATGTCCAGCCGGCCGATGCCGTTGGCGCCGCCCAGCCGGTTCAGCTTGGCCAGCACCTGGGCCGGGGTCATGGCGATGCCGTCCACCGCGACGATGTCGCCGTGCTGGTAGCGCAGTTCCACGTAGCTGGCCTGATCGGGGGCGGCTTCCGGCGCCACCGTCCAGCGCCACATGTCTTCCTCCGGCTCCGACCAGGGGTCTTCCAGGACCGCGCCTTCGTAGGAGATGTGCAGCAGGTTGGCGTCCATGGAATAGGGCGAGGCCTTGCCGCGCTTCATCTCGATGGGGATGCCGTGCTGCTCGGCGTAGGCCAGCAGGGTCTCGCGGGAGGTCAGGTCCCATTCGCGCCAGGGAGCGATGACCTTGACGTCGGGCTTGAGGGCGTAGGCGCCCAGTTCGAAGCGCACCTGATCGTTGCCCTTGCCGGTGGCGCCGTGGCAGATGGCGTCGCAGCCGGTGTCGTTGACGATCTCGATCAGCCGCTTGGCGATCAGCGGGCGGGCGATGGAGGTGCCCAGCAGGTATTCGCCTTCATAAATGGTGTTGGCGCGGAACATGGGGAACACGAAATCCCGGGCGAACTCCTCGGTGAGGTCGTCGATGTAGATTTCCTTGATGCCCATGGCCTGGGCCTTGGCGCGGGCCGGCTCGACCTCTTCCCCCTGGCCGATGTCGGCGGTGAAGGTGACGACTTCGCAGCCGTAGGTTTCCTGCAGCCACTTGAGGATGACGGAGGTGTCGAGGCCTCCGGAATAGGCCAGGGCGACTTTCTTGACGGTGGGTTGGGACATGCGGGTCACGGGGTTGGCGGTGGCGAAATAGCGGGATTATACCCGAGAAGCCGCCGTTGACCGTTTGGTTCCGTGTTGTCTCCCCCGCCGCAGGACTTGTTGACACCTGGTCGTGCCGGAGAGCGGACCGGCGACTACCGGGGTGGGCGTTTCTTGACAGTGGCCGGACCCCAACTAGGCTTTGGGGCGTCGCTTCATCCCCCAATTTTCTCGAGGTTCCTGTTATGTACAAACGGATTGTATTTCCCCTGGTCTTGCTCTTGGCGTGCGGGTATTCGGCAGCTTCCGTCACGGAGATCGAACCGGATGACAGCACCGCCGGTGCGTTCCCGATTCCGGCGGCCGATGCCGCGGTAGGGCAAATGAACAGCGCGACGGACACAGACGTGTATTCGATTACCGTCGACAACGCCAACGGGTCCCCCATCCCCATCTATTTCGGCTGCAATGTGGTAATCGGTGACTGGATGACCGAGGGTGTGACCGAGTCGGACGAGAGCAACTGGTCGGTATACTATTGGGGGCCGGGCGAGAATCCTTTACCGGCCATCATTAACGGCATTAGCGCCGGCACCGCAGCGCACAGCTTCGTCGTCGGCAAGACCGATTGCCGGCAGGGATTGGCGGATATCGCCGGACCTTTCCGTTTCGAGATCAACGCCACGACCGCCGGGACTTATCACATCGCCGTGCGGGGGCGCTTCATTGGCATGCGCAAGGTGACGGACGATGATGGCACGTCCCGTAGCGTCCCCGCCTGGATCGCCAATTCCGGCAGCTATTCACTCAGAGCCATCCGGACCCGCACTGACGGTGAGATGGAGCCCAACGACGGCATGCTGGAAGCCTATCCCCTGCCATCGGACAGTTCGGTAACCGCCCAGCTTTCGTCCATGTACGACGAGGACTGGTTTTCCATCACCACCGACGGGGCCAGTGCCGGTCGGGTGACATCGGTCTACATGAGTTGCGCCGCCGGCACTAGCGGCTCCAATGGTGCCAACGACCCGCTGTTCCTGGTGTCGGCCTATGATCCCTCCGGCACCCTGCAAAGCAGCTATCAGGTCGGTGCCGCTCGCTGTACCCGGTCAGGCGGCTTCAGATTCGGTATCAATACGCCGGCGGCGGGGAATTACTATGTAGTCGTTTCAGCGCCCACCTACGCGGAAAATGCCCGCTACAGCGACCTCGATTACACCCTCAGCCAGTTCTTTCAGGTGTCCAATCCCGGTGGCGGCGGCGGTACCAGCCTGGCGACCGTGCGCAAGGCTTTGATCACGGACAGTGCGCTGGCAGCCAAGGACAAGGTCTCGGTGAGCCTCGCCAACTGCAACACCGGCGGCCTGGGCAAGATGACGCTCACCGGCAGCGGCCTCGATCTGACCGGGCTGCAGGAGACGATGGCGATCAAGGTCCAGGTGGGCAGCTGGTCCTGCACCACAGAATCCACCAATTTCATCAAGAACGCCGACAAGCCCGGTAAGACTCTCTACTCGTACCCCCTGCCCTAGGGCAGCGCCGAGTCATTCCGCGCGGTGCATCGTCCAGTAGCGCGGGCACGGCTGAAGGGATTCGACTCGTGGAGCGGGCGGGCAGCCGTTTAGAGTGCCCGCCCGTTTCTTTGGGCCTGTCCGCGATCGGCGGTGCCATGACCAGTCGACGCCTGCTGCCGCGGATCGACCCGGCCTCGGCGACCGGCGCCTTCGCTCCTTCGTCCTTTCAATCCGAAACGGGGCTTGAATCGCAAGGCTGCCGAAACAAGAAACCCAGGTCCAGATCCGCGAAAAGACGGCTTCCCGCAGGGTGGACAGGCCCTATCTGCCTACCGCCGCGGTGGGCAAACCAAGAGCCGTTTGCCCACAGTGCGCGGAGGGGGCGATCGCCAAAACCGGACTTAGCCCATCTTTAACATCCAAGATTTTATTTCCATCCCTATCATTGGCTTACGTCGTCAAAAAAGTACCAAGTGGCACTACATTCGCGTCATCGGACCAGTTTGCGGGTGCCTCCTGGGCGGGGG
>Ga0233425_10010579_pt1 | contig 11174 bp, 8 predicted proteins | sample Watercolumn_Towu_2_FD_181712 | JGI IMG/M metagenome (GOLD analysis project Ga0233425, IMG submission 181712) | Freshwater microbial communities from Lake Towuti, South Sulawesi, Indonesia - Watercolumn_Towuti2014_140_MG | ecosystem: Environmental > Aquatic > Freshwater > Lake | place: Indonesia...
GCTGATCGATCAGGCCATGCGAGACTTTCCTCGCTCTGTACGGCCGCGATCGCCGCCTTGATTGCATCCTGCATGTTCGATCTCCTGATCGGATTTGGTAAAGGCGGTTGATGTTTCAGGTTCGAAAAGGCTTGAACTTCAGGTCGATCCAAGATCGTAACAGCCACTCGTCCGGACCGTAGCGGAACGCCCGTCTCCAGACCGCGAACAGGGCGATTAGCCCGGCGTAGACCAGGACGCCGATGACGAGGCACTGGGCCGCGCCGACTTGACCGAACAGGCCAAGGCCCCAGCCGCCGAACACGAAGGCCAGAATGATCGAATGCAGCAGATAGCCGGTCAGGGTCATCTGCCCGGCGACGGCGAGGACGCGGACCCACAGGCTTTCGGGGGACCGATCCGCCGCACTAAGCAGCACCAGACCATAGCCGGCCGACAGGACCGGCGCGGCTGCCGATCTCGCCATAGCGGCGATGAACTCACCGATCGTGGCACCCGTGGCGGGCGCCTCATATCCCGGTCCGACCCAGGCGAGGCTTGCGACGCTGACGATCAGGCCGACCGCAAGCAGCGTCCAGCCCCAGATGGGCCGCGCCCGCCGCCCAGGCTTTCCGGGAAAGGCGCCGGATTTGGCGAGCGCCAATCCCGCCAGGAACATCGATAGCGCTGCGGGTCCATTGAAGATCAGGATGAAGGGCTGACCGATCCAGAGGTCCTCGGACAGCCGGAACCGGACGGCGTCCCAGAACCCGCCGAGATAGGCCGAGGTGGCGCGGGCCAACACACCGTCGCCCTCGAAATCGGTCGCGGTCAGCGCGGCCGCTTGAGCGCCCACCGCGACCAGATAGGCCAACCAGCTCAGGACGAGCAGCGTGCGAGGCGGAAGGCCGCGCGCCAGCCAGAGCAGCACGCCGAGCATGGCGTAGAGCATCAGGATGTCGCCGATGAACAGAAAGACGGCGTGCAGTATCCCGAATAGCAGCAGGCCGATCAGCCGCCGGGTGAACCGGGGTCCGCTGGCGCGGTCGTTCTTCTGATCCGCGGCGATCGAGGTCGCGAAGCCGAAGCCGAACAGAAAGGAGAAGATCAGGAAGAACTTCCCGACGGCCAGCGCCATCAGGCCGCCGAAGGCCCATTGATCGATGAGGTTTTCAATGGCGGGGCCCGCATAAATTGGGAAGGCGAAGAAGGGCACATTGACCAGGATGACGCCGAACAGGGCGAACCCTCTCAAGGCATCGATTGAAACGTCTCTGGTAGGGGTCGTCGGGGCCGGCGCTTGGAGGCGTTCCGAGGTTTCAGCAGCGATTGTCACGACAGGCCCCCCGTACCGACGAGCGCGCCCAACGCGGCCGCGACAGCGTGCGTCAGGGCGTGCGCCAGCATCGCTGCCTCAATGCCAGCTTTCCAATAGAGCCAGCCGAACGCGACGCCGAGCAGGGTATTGAGCGCGATCACCGCTACGATCAGGTCCGTCGGCGGGTCTGCAAGCAGGGCGTAGAGTAATGGCAGGTGCCCTGCTGCAAACAGCAGACCCGCAAGAATCGCAGCGGCCCAATAGGTCCAGGCGGGGCGGGCTCGTCCCTTGGGCACGCCGAAACCGAGCAGCCAGACCAACAGCGTCATCACGCCCCAGCGTGCGATCACCTCCTCGGTCAGGCCCCCGTACAGCAGGCGCGTGATCAGCGGCGGAGAAAGATCGGCGATTCTTGCATAGGCCGTCGGGTCCAGGGACCGGAGCAGATCGCTGGACCAGATCTGATACGCCAGCAGGATCAGGCCGCCGACTACAGCGACGGTCAGCGCTATGCCGAGATCTCGCCTGAGTCCGAGCGAACGGTAGTCAATCCACTCCTTGCCCGCGAGATAGGGCGCGCCCAGTCCGACACGGGGCGCGAGGACGAGGCCTAGCATCAACGCCGCCACCGTGAGGATCGCCGGTTGAACGATGGCGAGCACCCGCACGACCATCACCGGGGCCTCCACGGGCACGAGCCGTTCCACCGGAGCCGCCAACAGCGACGTCAGGCCGGCGGCCGCCAGCAGGGCGAGGCCAATTCCGATCGATCGGCGATCGCCGTCACTTGGCGGCCGAGCTCGCCCAGTTGAGATTTCCTGAGCGAACATTCACACCTCCCTGGTTGTTAGTTGTCGTTCAGCTGCCGCTCGATCGTCCGCGGTCACCGACGTCGTGCGGCTGAGCTTGCGGCCGGCCCAACCCCGCAGGTCGTCCATGTAGGTGAAGACCACCGGCACGAAGATCAGGCTGAGAAGCGTCGAGGTGACCAGACCGCCGATGACGGCGACGGCCATGGGGGCTCGGAAGCCCGCGTCCGCGCCGGTGCTCAGCACGGCGGGGACCATGCCGGCGATCATGGCGATGGTGGTCATGATGATCGGGCGGGCCCGGTCCGAGCCGGATTGCATCAGGGCGTCGTGGCGCGACATGCCCTCGCGCCGCTTCTCGATCGCGAACTCGACGAGCAGGATCGAGTTCTTGGTGACGATCCCCATCAGCATCAGGATGCCGATCACGGCGGGCAGATCGAGCGAAGCGCCGTACAGCAGCAGCCCGCCGATGGCGCCGCCGATCGACAGCGGGAGCGCGGTCAGGATGGTGATCGGTTGGAAGAAGTCCTTGAACAGTAGGACCAGGACCCCGAACACCATCAGGATGCCGAAGGCCATCGCCAGCCCGAACTTCTCGAACATCTCGGTCATATATTCGGCGTCGCCGTACTCGACCTGGCGCACGCCTTCGGGGAGGTCTTTCATTGAAGGCAGTGCGGCGATGTCGGCCAGGGCGGTGCCCAAGGTCGCGCCCGCGAGGTCGGCATCGACCGAAACCCGGCGCTGCCGGTCGAAGCGCTCGATCCGCGCCGGCCCGTCGCCGAACCGCACGTCCGCGACCGCGCTGAGCGGGACGGTCTCGCCGGCATCGGTCGGGACACGAAGCGATCGTAGCGTCTCCAGATCGCCCCTCTCGCTCGCCGGAAGCGAGACCCGGATCGGCACCTGGCGATCGCCGAGGTTGAACTTGGCGGAGTTGGCGTCGATGTCGCCGACGGTGGCGATGCGGGCGACCGTGCCGATCGCGACCGGCGACACCCCCGACCGCGCCGCCTCGTCGGGGCGCGGCCGGATCAGCAGTTCGGGACGGGGCAGTGGCTCGTTGACCTGGACGTTGGCGATGCCGCCGACGCCGCGCATGTCGCTTTCCAGAGCGCGCGCCGCTTCGGCCAAGCGAACAGGATCGCTCCCGACCAGGATGACCGAGATGTCGCGCGCGGTGCTCTCGCCCTGGAAGGAGAAGCGGATGTCGTCGATCCGGCTGAGCGCCGGGCGGACCGCCTGCTCAAATTCCTTCTGGCTGAGGTCGCGCTCCTTGGGCGGTTTCAGGCGGATGACGAGGCTGCCGCTACCGACGTCCCCGCCCCCTGCCGCATCGTCGGACCCTGCGGAGGCGAACACCGACAGCACCTCGGGGCGCTGGCGCAGATCGCTGGCGATGCGCTGGACCACGGCGTCGGTCTCCGCAAGCGGCGTGCCGGGAGGCAGCGACACGTTGAGCTGCGACAGGCTGCGGTCGCCGGTCGGCAGGAACCCCGACGGCAGGAGCGGGATCAGCATCACGGATCCGACCAGGAAGGCCGCGCCGATCGCCATGGTGACGCCGCGGTGGGCCAGCGCCCACGTCAGTCCTCCGAGATAGCGGGCCTTCAGACCGGAGGGCTTGGGCGCAGCGTGCGACGCGGTCTTCGGCTTCATGATGTAGGCCGCCATCAAGGGCGTGACCAGGCGGGCCACCAGCAGCGAGGCGAGGACGGCGACGGCGACCGTGATGCCGAACTGCTCGAAATACTGGCCGACGACGCCGCCGATGAAGCTGACCGGCAGGAAGACGGCGACGATGGTGGCGGTGATGGCGACGACGGCGAAGCCGATCGCATCCGCCGCGTCGATGGCGGCCTGGAAGGGACGCTTGCCCATATGCAGGTGGCGGTCGATGTTCTCGATCTCGACGATGGCGTCATCGACGAGGATGCCGATCACCAGCGTGAGCGCGAGCAGGGTGATGCTGTTGAGGGTGAAGTCGAACACCGCCATCGCTGCGAAGGTCGGCAGGATCGACAATGGTAGCGCGACAGCGGCGATCAGGGTCGCGCGCCAATCCCTCAGGAACACGAACACCACGATGACGGTGAGCAGCGCGCCCTCGAGCAGGGTGTGCATCGCCGCTTCATAGCTCGACAGGGTGTAGTCGACCGTTGAGACGATCTCCTGAACCTCAACATCGTTGTACCGGGTTCGCAGGCCGGCGATGGCGGCTTCGACGCCTTCGGCGACGACGGTGTCGCTCGATCCCTTGGCGCGGAACACGGCGAAGGCGACGACGGGCTCTCCGTCGAGCCGCGCGATCGAGCGCACTTCGCTGGACCCGTCGGTCACGGCCGCCAAATCGGACAAAGTCGCCCAGCGTCCGCCGGGCAGTGCGATCGGCGTCACGGCGAAATCGGCGACGGTTTCGGCGCTGCCCAGCGTCCGGATCGCCTGTTCGCGGCCGGCGACGCCGCCGCGCCCGCCGGGCACGTCGACATTGATCTGCGCCAGTTGCGAATTGACCTGGTCGGCGGTGATGCCGAGCGCGGTCAGCCGGTCGGGCCTGAGCTCGACACGCACTTCGCGGTCGACGCCGCCCAGCCGCTGGACGCGCTGCACGCCAGGGACGGACAGGATCTCCCGGCTGACGGTGTCGTCGACGAACCAGGACAGGTCGACCGGGCCGCGCGCGGAGGACTTGACCGCATAGTAGAGGATGGCGCCGCCCTCGACGTCGAGGCGCGAGATGATCGGCTCCTCGATCGTCTGCGGCAAGTCGGAGCGGATCTGCGAGACGGCGTCACGGACGTCGTTGGTCGCCCGGTCGGGATCCACCTCGAGCTGGAACTCGACCGTCGTAATCGAGGCCCCGTCCGCGACCGTCGACGTGATGTGGCGGATGCCCGACAGGCCCGAGATCGCTCCCTCCACCCGTCGTGTAACCAGGGTCTCCAACTCGGCCGGGGCGGCCCCGGCCTGGACGACCGTCACCGACACGATCGGGAAGTCGACCCGGGGGTTGGCGTTGATCGGAAGATTGAGAAAGCTGACCACGCCCGCCAAGGTCAGGCACAGGAACAGGACGATGGTCGGGATCGGGCGACGGATCGCCCAGGAGGAGAGCTGGAAACTCATCGACCCACCTCCGTCGGCGCGGACGCCCGCGTCTCGGTGAGTTGGACCCGATCGCCGTCGCGCACGAAGGCGGTCGCGCGGGCGACCACCCGTTCGCCGGCGCGCAGGCCCTGGGCGATCTCGATCCTCTCGTCGTCGCTCCGGCCGATCGAGACGGCCCGGCGCGAAGCGCGACCGTCGGCAGCGACGACCATAACCGACGCTCCGCCCTGCGCGTCGGTGGTCACCGCCGATCGCGGCACCGTGACGGGCGCGACGGTGTCGCCGATCAGGATCGAGCCCCTGGCGAAGGCGCCGGCCCGGATGTCGGGATCGGCCGGCAGGCTGACCCGGACGCGGCCGAGCCGCGACTGGGGATCGACCTTGGGCGCGATGAGACGGACGCGGCCGTCAATCGCGTCCGCCGTACCGGCGACCTCGACCCGGACCGGACGCCCGACATCGATGGTCGCGAGATCGAGTTCGGAGACCTCGCCGTCGAGCTCCAACTGCCCGGCCCGTATCAGACGAAACAGCGGGTCGGTGCCTGACGCGAGCGCGCCGATGCGCGCGGCGCGCTCGGAGATGATGCCGGCAGCGGGCGCGCGGATTTCGGCTCGCGAAAGCTGGGATCGGGCGTCGGCCAGTTGCGCCTCGGCCTGCGCGAGCTCGGCGCGCGCCACGTCGAGCCCGGCGGCTGACGAGCCCGCCTGGGCACGCCGCTCATCGACCTGCTGTTCGCTGACAGCGCCGGACCGGCCGAGCGGCAGGATGCGTTGCAGGTTGGCCTGGGCCTCGACGTTCAAGGCTTGCTGTTGGGCGATAGCGGCGCGGGCGCGCGTCACTGCCGCCTCGGCCTGGCGGGCCTGGGCCCGCAGGGTCTCGGTCTCCAGACGGGCGAGTACTTGGCCGGCAATAACCCGGTCGCCCTCGTCGACCAGGACCGCGGCGATGCGCTGATCCTGCAAAGCCGTCCCGATCGAGATCTCGTCGCGCGCGACCACGGTGCCGGTGACGCGGAGCCGTTGCGTCAGGGTCGCGGGGGCGGCGGTGACCATGCTGACGCGCACGCCCTCGGCCGAGGCCGCCGGAACGGGATCGGCGGGTGCATCCTGACTAGCGAAGACGCTCCAGAGGCCCCAAGCCGCACAGACCACGATCAGGATGACGGCCGCGACGATGAGGGCGCGACGGCGCGGTGGCGATTTCGGGGACGGCATCACGCCGGGCGCGGACGTTTGCGGTCCGGTCATGAGGGACTCCCAACGCTTTTCGGGGGTAAGTTTGCGGGTGCTTCAGAGTTGGCGGGCGCGGCGGGAGGCGTGATGGGTTGGCCTGGATCCACGTGATCGCGGCCCGGCTCGCGATCGAGCTGCCGCAACGACGGGAGCACGGCCGCGAGGCAGGCCAGCCCGGCGAACAGGCCGGCACCGCTCAGCAGCAACGTCCGGGTGCCGAGCACCTCGATGACCCCGCCGGCGAGCAGCACCGCGAGCGGTGTTGCGGTGAGCGCGACCGCGGTGGACGCGCCGAGGACGCGGCCGCGGATCGCGGTTGGGGTCCGGCGCAGCAGTACGGTGTTGACGAGCGGACCGAGCGGACCCGCGCCAAGGCCCGCGAGGGCGCCGGCGATCAGGAGCGTCTCGCCGCCCGCCTGACCGGCGAGCAAGAACATGGCGACCGCCTCGGCCGCCAGGCAGCCGAGCAGCACGAATCGCTTGCCGATGCGGTGGCCGGCGCTCGCATAACCCAGCGCGCCCGTCGCCGCGCCGCCTCCGGCGGCGGCGAGGAACCAGCCGAGTTCGGCGATGTCGCGGCCGCTCTCGCGGATGAAGACCGGCATGACGACAGCGTCGAGCGCGCCGAAGATGGCGACGACCCCCATCCCCAGGATCAGCAGGGTGCGCAGGAGCGGATCGCCAAATAGGAATCGCACGCCGGTCAGGACATCGTTAGGACGCGCACCGTCGGCCGCGCGCAGCGACGGCCGGTGCCGCGGCAGGAAGATGAAGTTCAGGATCGCCGCGATCAGGGCGCATCCGGCGGTGATCACCAGGGTGGGCGCGGGTCCGACGGTGGCGATCGCGATGCCAGCGAGAATCGGTCCGGCGATCATCGCGCCGTTGTCGATCAATTCGTCCAGCGCCGTGACGCGCTCGAGCCGCAGACCGGCCAGGCGCGCGAGCTCGGGATAGCGCGATTCCTGCGCCGTGACGGCGGGACCGTCGAGCAGCGCGCCGACCGCGATCAGGATTAGCAGCGGCACCAAGGTCAGCATCCCGAGCGCCTGCAGCACGGGGATGGCTCCGACGCAGGCGGCGCTGACGAGATCGCCCGTCACGGCCACGCGGCGCGAGCCCAGTCGATCGATCACGGCCCCGCCGAAGAAGGCTCCGAGGATCAGGGGCGTCATACCCACCGCGCCAGCGACGCCGGTCCAGGCCGCGCTCCCGGTCAGGTCGAGCACGAACCACGGTAAGGCGACCGCGGCGACCGCGTTCCCGAGCATTGAGACGCCGCCCGCCGCGATGACGCCGTAGACCGGGATACGTCGGGACGCGGCGACGCCCATCTCAGCCGCCTTGGCAAGAACTTGCAGGGGCCGAGACACGCCGCCATGTCTCGCTCCCGGCGAACAGGCCTCGGCCGACCGTCAGGGTGAGCGCCTCGCCGCGCGCGCCGAGGCTTACCCCGGTGATCGCTTCGCCTGCCTCGGGATCGTAGATCGAACCGCCCGACCAGCGTCCGCCTTCGTACTGGAAGCGGCTGAAGACGTTCAGCCCGCAGATCGGCGCGGACCGTTTCGACCGGTCGGGGTTACGTTCGTCGAAGGCGTCCGCGCCCTCGCGAACCCAGACCAGCCGACCGCACAGGGTCTGCGCGCAAGGCTTGATCTCGACGATGGCCGCCCCGTCGGCGGTTCGCCAGTGGCCGGTTACCGGGGTCGCTGTCTGAGCTTCGGCCGGCATCGCGACGATGGTGGAGCCTAGCCCAGCGATCATGCCGAGCGCGGAGAGGCGCGCGGGCATGGGACATCGGGGCGGAAATTGTATCATCTCGGTTCTCCGGTGTGCGAGAGGCTCAGCGCGCCGCCGGGCTGAGGAAGCGGGTGATCAACAGGCGCAGCATCGGCGCGTGCGTCTGGGGATCGAAGGTCGGATCCATGACCGCGCGACCGATGGCGCCGTCGAGCAGCGCGATGAGCCATGTGGCGGCCGACTCGGGGTCGAGGCTTGGGTCGATCTGTCCTCGATCCATGCCCCGCGCCAGCAGGGCGACCAAAGCGGCCTTGGTCTCGCCTTCGTTGACCACGAACAGCGCGGTGATCTTGGGATTGCGGGTCGCCTCGGCGGCGATCTCGATGCTGATGCGGGCATAGACCTGATCGGTGGCCAGGGTCATCGCCCCTTCGGCCATCTCCAGCAGCGCTTCCAACACGTTGTCGGCCGCGTCCAGCTCGGCGAACATCGCCGCCGTTTCGCGCTGATCCTCTTCGGCGATCGCCTGGATGATGGCGTCCTTGCTGTCGAAATAGTGAAACAGGTTGCCCGGGCTCATGCCGGCGGCCGCGCAGATTTCGGCGGTCGTGGTCGCGTGAAACCCGCGCCGCGCGAAACACTCGATCGCTGCTTCAACGATCTGCTGCCGCTTCGCCTGCTGCCGTTTCGGATCGACTTTGCGCACATCATTCCTCCCCTTGGATGCAAGCCCGAACTCGGCACTTGTTTTAGATCGAGTAGTCGGTCTAATAAAACATTCGCTTTAGATCGGTCAAGTGGGATCGTCGAAGGAGGCTGGGATGATATTTCGCGATCTGAGGCGACTGCCCGCCACGCTTGGCATTGGCCTCTTGGCGGCATCGACTCTTTCGGCCTGCGCGTCGCTCGGCCCGCTGCCCGCTGCTCAACAGCCGTTGCCCGGGGATTGGGCGAATCGAGCGGGTGTGGGGCGCGAGGCCGGTCCGGATTTGGCGAATTGGTGGCGCGCGTTCGACGATCCCGTCCTAGACGCGTTGGTGACCGAGACGGTCGCGCAGAATCTTACGCTTGCTCAAGCGGCGTATCGCGTTCGCAGCGCTCGGGCGCTTGTCCAGCCGGCGATCAGTCAGGGTTTGCCGCAGATCGGCGTCACTTCCGGCGCACGGGTACAGCGGCGCTTGTCTGGATCCATCGGGCTGATCGGTGTCCCAGGCGGTTCGGGAGGCATTTCCCCGACCCTCGTGCAGGACCAGTCGACCACCGGATTCTTTCAGGCCGGGTTCGATGCCTCTTGGGAGATGGATCTCTTCGGAGGGGCGTCGGCGCGCGTGCGCTCCGCGCGTGCGTCCGCCGACGTCGCTCAGGCCGACGCCGAGGCAGCGCGGGCGACCGTGGTGGCCGAGGTGGTCAGAACCTATGTCGAATTGCGCGGCGCACAGCGGCGACGCGCCCTCTTGACCAGGATCTCGGAGGAACAGGACAAGCTGCTCTCGCTCACGCGCGAGCGCCGGGTCGCGGGCGTCGCGAGCGACTTCGATGTCGACCGCTTGATCACAGCCGCGGCGGAAACCGGTGCTCAGGTCCCGCTCGCCGATCAGGCGATCCAACAGGCCGCGCAGCGGCTAGCGGTGCTGGCCGGGCGGCCCAGCGTGGACGGACAGCTGCTGCAGGGTGCGGAACAGCCGATTCCGGCACAGGTCTCCCTCCGGCTCTTACCCGCCAATCTGGTGCGCACCCGGCCCGAGATTCGCCGCGCGGAGCGGACGGTGACCCAGGCGGCGGCTGAACTCGACGTCGCCGTGGCGGACCTCTATCCGCGCCTCACACTCACGGGCGACATCACCCTCAGTGGCAACCTCATTGGCGATTCGCTTCCGGGGCTGGTCACCAATTCGTCTGTGGGCCCGTCGCTCAGTATCCCCTTGTTCGACTGGGGCGCGCGTCGGGCGGTTGTCACGGCGCGGGATGCGGCGCTTGCGGAAGCGATCCTGGGCTATCGGCAAGCCGTTCTTGAGGGGATCGAAGAAACCGAGAACGCTTTGAACGCCCTCGACGTCGAGCGGCGCCGCGCTGATCGGCTTGCGACGGGCACTACAGCCGCGCGCCGGGCGGCCGCGAACGCCGATCTGCTGTATCGCCAAGGGCTGGCAAGTCTCGCCGACGTGTTGGACGCCACGGTGACGCTGCGTCAGGCGGAGTTGAACAGCGCCGAAGTCGTTGAACGACAGTCGCTCGCCGTCATCGCAGTTTACAAAGCGGTCGGCGGCGCGAGTTTGCCGAGGTAGTCGCCATGGAATTGCGACATCTCCAGTATGTTGTCGCGGCCGCGGAGCGAGGGAGTTTTCGTCGCGCGGCGACCGCGCTCGACATTCGGGAGTCCGCGGTCAGCCGGCGCATCCGAGACCTGGAAGACGAGCTGGGTGCGGCGCTTTTCGTTCGCCATCATGGCGGCGTCCGTCTCACGCACGCCGGTCAGCGGTTTTTGTATCGCGCGCGTCGGGCATTGAACGAAATCGAGCACGCAGCAGCCGATGCCGGGTCCTTCGGACGCGGTGAGACCGGCACCGTTCGGATTGGGATTTTCACGTCGCTCGCCTCGGGTTTCCTAGCCGATCTGCTGCGCGCCTATGTCAGCGCTAATCCCGGTGTTCGACCCGACCTCATCGAGGGCGGCCCCGCGGCGCACATCGCCGCGGTCCAGCGTCTTCATCTCGATATCGCGTTCCTTACGGGCAAGCTTGTGATCGACGGATGCGATGTGGCTCATTTATGGAACGAGCGGGTCTTGGTGGTCATGCCCAGCAAGCATGAATTCGTTTCGCTGCGAAAGATCAACTGGACGCATCTTCGCGACCGGCACTTCATTGTCAGCGAGGACGATCCGGGGCCGGAAATCCACGACTATCTGGTGAAGCATTTAGGCGACCTCGGGCACCATCCCAGCATCGAGCGGCATTGCGTCGGCAGAGATAACCTGATGTA
>Ga0233425_10010580_pt1 | contig 11172 bp, 7 predicted proteins | sample Watercolumn_Towu_2_FD_181712 | JGI IMG/M metagenome (GOLD analysis project Ga0233425, IMG submission 181712) | Freshwater microbial communities from Lake Towuti, South Sulawesi, Indonesia - Watercolumn_Towuti2014_140_MG | ecosystem: Environmental > Aquatic > Freshwater > Lake | place: Indonesia...
CGGCCGCCGCGTACTCCGCCGCTTCGTGGAACCGGCGGTTCCAGACGCCCAGCCGCGAGCGGACCGAATCCAGCCCCGACCACGGCAGCGACGTGAGGATTTCGGCGATCGTCGAACTCTCGGTGACGGGCGGAAACTGCTGACCCTTCCAGCCGTGCAGCATGTACATCGTGGGCGAGTAGCGGTGCTGCACTTTGAGCGGGTGGATGTACAACTCGCCGCGGTGCCGGTAGACCTCGATGAAGATTTGCGTGGTCTCGGTGATCGGCGTCGTGGCGTGGAACGAATGCGTGCCGCGGAGCAGGCCGAAAAAGGCGATCGATTCGAGATCGAAGATGTACGGGCAGGTGAGCATGAAGAAATTGCCCAGCATCCGGTCGCTGCACCACTCGACGGCCAGCGAGGAGAGGCAATCGAAGACCAGGAAGGCCCCGCGGCCCGCCTGGCCGATGGCCCGATGAATCTCGCCGATGAACTGCTCGAAGCCGCCGACCTGCAGGTGGACGATTTCGGCCCCGGCATCGTTCGGCACCAGCGGCTCGTGGTCACCGAAGCGGAAGTATACGAGCCTCTTGCCCCGCGCCCGGGCGAACTCGCAGAAGGGGCCGATGAAAGGCGCATAGTCGCCGGGCGACTCGACCTGCCACACGATGTTGTCGCCCGGAATCAGCCCTTTCAGCACGCGATCCAGACCCGGCAAGCCGGTGCTCAATTGGGCGTCGATCATGCGCCGTTGCCGCTGAGGTATGCGTGAATGTCCTTGGCGGCCGTCTTGCCGGCGCCCATCGCCAGAATCACGGTGGCGCTGCCAGTGACGATGTCGCCGCCGGCCCACACGCCGTCGCGGCTGGTGCGGCCCGTGTCGTTGGCGATAATGTAGCCCCGCCGGTTCAATTCCAGGCCCTTGGTGGCCTGGGTCAACAGCGGGTTGGCCCCGGCGCCGACGGCGATGATCACCAGGTCGGTCTCCAGCGTAAACTCGGCGCCCGGCTTGGGCACGGGCCGGCGGCGGCCCGAATCGTCGGGTTCGCCCAACTCCATCTCCTGACAGCGGACGGCCGACACCATGTGCCGTTGGTCGCCGATGAACTCCAGCGGTGCGGACAACAGCTTGAAGGTGATGCCTTCCTCTTCGGCGTGGTGGATTTCCTCGCGGCGCGCGGGTAGTTCGTCGCGCGAACGGCGGTAGAGGATATAAACGTTCTCGGCGCCCAGGCGGCGGGCCGTGCGCGCGGCGTCCATGGCCACGTTGCCGCCCCCCACCACACACACGTTCCGCCCGCGGACCACCGGCGTGTGGTAATCGGGGAACGCATACGCCTTCATCAAGTTCGACCGCGTGAGGTACTCGTTGGCCGAATACACGCCGCCGAGGTTCTCGCCCGGCACGCCCATGAAATGCGGCAGGCCCGCGCCCACGCCCACAAACACGGCGTGGAAGCCCTCGTCGTGGAGCAACTCGTCGACCGTGATCGAGCGGCCGACGACCTGGTTCAATTCGATGCTGACGCCCAACCGCCGCAGGTAATCGACCTCGATTTCGACGATCCGCTTGGGCAGCCGGAACTCGGGGATGCCGTACATCAGCACCCCGCCCGGCTTGTGGAAGGCCTCGAACACCGTGACCTCGTGCCCCAGCAGTGCGAGGTCGCCGGCCACGGCCAGTCCGGCCGGGCCCGAGCCCACGACCGCTACGCGCTTGCCCGTCGGCTCGCGGCGGACGGGCGTTTCGATCAGGCCGCTCTCGCGTTCGTAGTCGGCGGCGAAGCGCTCCAGGCGTCCCACGGCCACGGGCTCGAACTTCTTCCCCAGGATGCACAGCACTTCGCACTGCGTCTCCTGCGGACAGACTCGGCCGCAGACGGCGGGCAGGCAGTTCGCCTCCTTGATCTTGCGGGCCGCCTCGGCGAAGCGGCCTTCGGCGATCAGGCCCACGAACGCGGGAATATCGATCTGCACCGGGCAGCCCTTCACACACGCCGGCTTCTTGCACCGCAAGCACCGCTGCGCCTCAAGCACCGCCTGCTCCGGCGAGTAGCCCAGCGCCACTTCGTCGAAATTGCCGATGCGGACTTGCGGATCCTGCTCCGGCATGGGCGTGCGCTGCTTCAGGCGGGCTTTCTTCTCGTCCCGCTCCTGCTCCTGCGCCTCGCGGATCGCGCGGTCCAGGGCGCAGCTTTCGTGTTCGTGATACACTTTCTGGCGGAAGAGCAACTCCTGCCAATCGACCGCGTGGCCGTCGAACTCCGGCCCGTCGCTGCACGTAAACCGCGTCTGGCCGCCGACGTTCACACGGCAACCGCCGCACATGCCGGTCCCGTCGACCATGATCGAGTTGAGACTGACGATCGTCTTTACGCCGAAGGGCCGCGTCGTCTCGGCGCAGAACCGCATCATCACCGCCGGACCGATGGCATAGACGCAGCCGATCGAGCCGGGCGGTTCCCTTTCCAGCAACTCCTTCAGCGGCTCCGTGACCAGGCCCTTGCGCCCCGCCGTGCCGTCGTCGGTGGTGATGATGTGCCGGTCGCTGACGGCCGCCAGCCGGTCGGTCCAGAAGAGCAGATTCTGCGAGCGGGCCCCCTGAATGATAATCACGCGGCAGCCGCCGTCGTGAAAGGCCCGGGCAATCGGATAGACGGGCGCCGTGCCAACGCCGCCCGCCACCATCACCACCGTCCCGCACGGTTCGATCTCCGAGGCTTCGCCCAACGGGCCGATGAGCGCATAGAGCGGATCGCCGGCGTTCAACCGCGACAATGCCAGCGAACTGCTGCCGACGACCATTAGCACCAAGGTGATCGTGCCCCGCTGACTGTCGAAATCGGCGATCGTCAGCGGCACGCGCTCGCCGCGTTCGTCGGCCATCACGACGACGAACTGACCGGGCAGCCCCTTGCGCGCAATGCGCGGTGCCTCGACCACCATCTCGAAGATTTTCGGGGCCAACTCCCGCTTTTCCAGTATCTTATTCACGGAGCATCCTCTAGGGACCGGCCAGAAACCGTCACAATTCCAATGTACCCGAGGAAGGCTACTTGGGCAACCGTAGGACGCAGTTACGCTGCGTCCCAAAGCGCTGCACGCCGCAGAACAACGCGGCAACGGCCACTCCGAGGCGGGCCGCGTCGGCCCGAGAAGCGGGGCGTCACACCCCGGCTCGGAGAAAGCGCGCGGCTTTACTTTGCTTTACCGCGGGGCAAGAGACGCAGTGGGACTGTGTCCTACGGGATAGCTCGCCGGCAAGCCATCCCCCGGCCGGCCCCCGGATTTCATTCCGAGGGCCGCCGGGAAACGACTTCGGCTTAGTAGATGCCTTGTGCCAGCATGGCGTCGGCGACCTTCACGAAGCCGGCTATATTGGCGCCCTGCACGTAGTTCGTGTAGGAGCCGTTCTTGCCGTACTTCACGCAGTTCTCGTGGATCGACCGCATGATGGTCTGCAACTGCTGATCGACCTCGGTCCGCGAGCGGCGCATGCAGCCGCTGTTCTGGGTCATTTCCAGTCCCGAGACGGCCACGCCGCCGGCGTTGGCCGCCTTGCCCGGCCCGTAGAGGATCTTGGCGTCCTGGAAGACCTCGATGCCTTCCGGCGTGGTGGGCATGTTGGCGCCTTCCGAAACGCAGATGCAACCGTTGCCCACGAGCGTCTTCGCGTCCTGGCCGCTGACCTCGTTTTGCGTGGCGCTGGGGAAGGCCAGATCGCACTTGATGCCCCACGGCGTCTTGCCGGCGTAGTACTTGGCGGTCTTGAACTTGTCGGCGTACTCGGCGATGCGGCCGCGGCGGACTTCCTTCAAGTCCATGACCCAAGCAAGCTTCTCCTCGTTGATGCCGTCGGGATCGTGGATCGTGCCGTTCGAGTCGGAGAGCGTGACCGGCTTGGCGCCGCGCTGCAACAACTTCTGCACCGTGTACTGGGCGACGTTGCCCGAGCCGGAAACCGTCGCCACCTTGCCGCGGGCGCTTTCGCCGCGCGTGGACAACATCTCTTCGGCGAAGTACACCGCGCCGTAGCCGGTGGCCTCGGGACGGATCAGCGAGCCGCCGTACTGCAGGCCCTTGCCCGTCAGCACGCCGGCGAACCGCTGGGTGATTCGCTTCCACGTGCCGAAGAGGAAGCCAATTTCGCGGCCGCCCACGCCGATGTCGCCGGCCGGCACGTCGATGTCCGGGCCGATGTGGCGGTACAGCTCGCTCATGAAGGCCTGGCAGAAGCGCATCACTTCGTTGTCGCTCTTGCCCTTGGGGTCGAAGTCGGAGCCGCCCTTGCCGCCGCCCATCGGCAGCGTGGTCAGGCTGTTCTTGAAGACTTGCTCGAAGGCCAGGAACTTCAGCACGCCCAGCGTTACGGTCGGGTGGAACCGCAAACCGCCCTTGTATGGGCCGATGGCGCTGTTCATCTGGATGCGGTAGCCGCGGTTGATTTGCACTTCGCCGCGGTCGTCGACCCAATTCACGCGGAAGACGATCAGCCGCTCGGGCTCGACGATGCGCTCGAGGATCTTCGCCTTGCGGTAGGCGGGCGTGGATTCCACGACGGGGAGGATGCACTCGACCACCTCGCGCACGGCTTGGTGGAACTCGGGCTGGCCGGGGTTGGCGGCCACGATGCGTTCCATGAAGGCATCGACTTTGGCGTTGTCGGTCTGCGACATTCTGCGGACACTCCTTAAGGTAAGAGATGGGTAGAGGGGGAAATGGTTGGTAATCGTCACGCTCCGACTGACGGCATCCTCGCGCGGAGCGTGAGGAGTACGCGCATCACTTGCACAGGCGGTGCGTGTAGTCGAGGTAGTGTTTCAGCAGCCAGAACTTCTCCAGGAACTCGGCCCAGCCGCAGGACGGCTGGAAGCCGTCCTGCGTTTCCGGCAGGACCATGCCGGTCGGCGTCGTGCAGGCCTGAAACTCCTGCCACAGATCGGCCCACACCTTTAAGGCGTCGTCGTTGACCGAGCCGACGACGTAGCGGAAGTTTTTCAACGCCCGTTCGGCCGAAGGCCACTTGGCGGCGAACTGACTGCCGAGGCGGTCTTCGGCTTCGGTCTGCAGTGGTTCCGGCATGGGATATCCTCCGTTGGTCGTGTCCCGTGTTCCGCGATCTAGGCCATTTCCGGCTGGCGCAGCGACTCTTGTCGCTGTGCCCGGTCGAGGCGCCGGTCGTTGCGTCCGACCTGCGGCGGCTCACGGAAGTACTCGCACTCGACGACCCAGGTGCCTTGCTGCCGGAACCGGCACTGCATCTTACGGACGCACCGCGCACATATGCCGTAGCTCACGATCACCCCCCGTGCCTGAACAACAACGGATGTGGAAGGGACGGGCGTTGCCTTGGCAAACGGCGCGCCGATCCTCTGGCGTCCGTGGAAGTGAGTGCGCAAGTCTCACACTGCCAGCTAGATGTGCAATTTGCTCCGACCACACGGCAGCGAGCGTCCCGAAAGCCAAGTTGCGTACGGGCCATCACAGAAGGCCGCATCGGCCAGCGCGCCTGTCGATGCAACATGCCTTCACGTAAAGAGTTGCGGACTGTGTTCAAGTTCCGAACAGCGATGTTCGGTCCTCAGCAGCCGTAATCCCCTCGTGGGATTGGATGCTTATAATATACATGAGGGATCGCGGCCAAGTTCGTCTTTACGTTGCCGGATCGGCCCGGTTAAGATAGGCAGACTCAAGATGGATTTCGTTTGGCACCACTGGGGCCCCTGCATGTCGACCACCACGTTTCTCGAGGGCAGCGCGACCCGCACCTGGGGCGGTCATCAAGCAGTCCGTTGCTCCGACGAGTTGTTGGGCCGGTACCAGTCGATCGTTGACGAGCAGCGATTGAGTTGGACCGAGCACCTGCGTTTCCTGCGGCTCTTGGGATCGGGCGGACAAGGCGTGGTTTATCTCAGCGAACGCCGCGGCACCGACGATTTCACCCTGCCCGTGGCCATCAAGGTGTTCTCACCGGAGCACTACGCCGACGAGCACGCCTACGACGAGGCCATGGGCCGCATGGCCCAGGTGGCCGCCCACGTCTCGCAGATCCAGCAAGACAACCTGCTGGACGTCCACAACTGGGTCGAGCGGAGCCGCATCCGCCTGATGGAGATGGAATGGGTCGACGGCTACGACCTGTCGCGCCTGTTGATTCCCAAGATGCTTGAGTGCGTGAAGGCCCGGGTAAGCGTCAAGCGATGGAACTACATCAACCAGGTGATCGTCACGGCCGGCCCGGTGCAACCGCGGGTCAAGCCCGGCATCGCCATCGCCATCGTCCGCGACTGCCTGGCGGCCCTGGCAGCCTTGCACCGCGAAGAAATCGTCCACGGCGATCTGAAGCCATCGAACATCATGCTCAAGCGCACGGGCAACGCCAAGATCGTCGACATTGGCTCGGCCTTCGAGTTGCAACGCGTACCGCCGCAACGGAGTTGCACGCCCACGTACGCCGCCCCCGAGGTGCTCGAAGGGGCCGAGAGCACGCCCCGCTCCGATCTGGCGAGTTTGGGCTACGTGCTCATCGAGATGCTCGCCGGCGCGCCGCCGTTCGCCGGCTTGGGCAGCTTCCGCGATTTGCTGGAAGCCAAGCGGTTCCTGGCCCAACGCCTGCCGCGGATCCTGCCCGAGGAAGTCGTCTGCAACGAGTTGTTGATGAACTTCTGCCGCGGGTTGGTGGCGCCCGATCCCATGCGCCGCTTCCCCAGCGCCGAGGCGGCCGACCTGGTAAAGGAAGGGGCGGCCGCCTTCCACCGCCAGTTGGTCAAAGGCGATCTGGCCAGCGAATACGACAACGAAATCCGGCTCTGGCTGGAGGAGTTGGAGACGCTGGATTAGACGGCAGTTCTTCCCGTAGGACGCAGCTTCCGCTGCGTCCTACGACGGCCCGAGTGGAATCCGTCGCCCTTCGGCGTGGCTGCGGCGGGCCTGCTGCACGATCGTCAGCGCGCGGTAGGCGTCTTCCAGGTCCGACGTCTTGCGCACCAAGCTGGTTATCGCCCGATGGAACTGGGTGAGCATCTGCTCGCCCACCGGGCGCTCGCTGTCGAGCGACTCCTGGTGCCGGCCGGCCTCGTCGAACCAGACCACGGTCGACGGCAAATCGATGAATGCGATGCCGTTGGCGCAGGAGGCTTGTAGGGCGGCCAGCGGACGGTACGAGATCGCTTCGTGCCACTCGGCCGGAATGTAGCGCCCGCAGCTAATCTGGGCCACCGCGCCTGTGCCCGGCGCAGCCGGATCGGAGAAGTCGAGGCTCATCATGTGGTAGTCTTCTTCCACCCGGCTATCGATGTGGCTGCGATGGACCAGGCCCGTGACGGCGGTCGGCGGCAGATCGACCACGTAGCTGCACCAGTCGACCAGTTCGACCAGATCGCGGAGCGCCGCGTGATGCGGCTCCCGTTGCGCGATATGATTGCCCAGTAACGGAGCGGGCGAACGCTGGTGACAGAAGAGGATCCTCGGCCGGCCCAGCCGCGTGGCGATCAACTCTCTCAGGCGCAGCGTGGCGGAGGCGTAACGCCGGGGGAACTCGGCCATGAAGGCGATCCCCGATTCCTCCACGCGCCGCTTCACGGCCTGCGCCTCTTCGGGGTCGAGATCCAGCCCGGCCGCGCAGTAGACGGCCTTGCCCGACTCGCAAGCGGCCAGAATCGGCAGTGCCCCGTACCACTGGGGCGCGAGGATCAGCACGGCGTCGATGTCTTCGCGGCTGCACAGGGTCCGGTAGCCGTCGACGGCCGCGGCGTCGAAGTCGGCGGCAATCAACGCAGCCCGATGCGCCACCTGCTCGCAGATCGCGCGGACCTCGAAACGGTCGGCCAGCGCCCGCAACGCCGGGGCATGGCGGTTCTGCCAGCCGTCGCCGAGTCCGATCAGGCCCACGCGCAGACGCATTGTTTCACTCCCAACTGCCAGTAAGTATATCGGCCTTCATTGGCACCTCTCAACCACCTGGCTGCGGAAGTTCTTGAAATGCCGGTACTTAGGGCAGCGGTCCGACGAGCGATTGTGGCCCGACGGCGGTCCAGCCACCCCCCAGATCACGATACACGGAAAGATGGTCAGGGGGCAAGAAATATACCTATTCTATTTTTTGGGCAAATTCCCCTTCACCCCGGTTGTCGGATCAGATTTCCCAGCTACACTAAGTGAACTTGACGGGAAAAAGGGGACAGTCCCCATTGGTGCGAAGCACCCTTTGGGCCGTTGCGGCAAATGGGGACTGTCCCCTTTTTCCCTCCCGCGCTAGGGTAAGCCATGGCTGGCTGACCCGTGCCAATCGCCTGACACGGATCTGTCGGCACCTACCAGATCGGTTTACCCGCAAGACGCTTCTGCGGAAGTTGTCGTCTCTACGGACATCCCATTTCTTTGAATAAGGAGATTCCCCATGAGTTCTCTGACTGTCGCTCTCGTTCTGCACGCCTCGTTGCTCGGCGCCGGCAGCACTTCGTATGCCGACGCCCACCGCGAAACGGTCGAGACGGGCAAGCCGCTGCTGGTAATGGTCGGCACCGATTGGTGCGGCCCGTGCCAGCAGATGAAGAAATCCATCCTGCCGCAGGTCGACAAGCACGGCGTCCTGAAGCAGGTGTCCTTCGCCCACGTCAATGCCGACAAAGAGAGCGAACTGGCCCGGAAACTCACGGGCGGTGGCCCGGTGCCGCAATTGGTCATGCTCCGCAAGACCGACGACGGTTGGCGCAAATGCAAATTGATCGGCGGTCAGAGCGTCGATACGGTCGAGAAGTTCATCCACGAGGCGGTCGCCCGGAACGAGAAGGACCGGGCCGCCAAGGTGGCCGCGACTGCCGAGGTCGATGACGACAAACTCGACGCCCGGCCGGTCAGCTCGCGCTGATTGCCGGACGGCATTTCGAGCCGGGCCCGTGCCTGTCCCACGACATTGGGGCGGCAGTGCAACTGCCACCCCAACGATTGGACGCAGCGGAAGCTGCGTCCTACGAAAACGCGGACTACAGGTATTCCTTTGGGAACTTCCACGGGTCGCGGTACTCGGGCACGGCGCGGCGCGCGGCCTCCTCGTCGCCGATGATCTTCTCGGTGGCCGGGTCGAAGCGTATCGAGCGGCCGCCGAGCGTGTACGACAGGTTCCCCAACACCAGCGGCACGTCGATCCGCGTGTGATAGAACACACTGCAACTCGGCTGCTGTCGCGTCTTGATGCAGTCGAGCCACTCCCGCTCGTGTCCCGGCGAGGAGGCGATCGACTTCTCCGGCGGCTTCAGGCCGTCCATGCGATTCCCCTCGGGCACGATCTTGTGCAGGCCGTAGTTGCAGTACATCGTGCCGTTGACGCCGTGGAAGTAGATGCCCAGCCGCCGTTGCGGTTTGTGCTCGCCGTGCAGGTCGAAGCCGTAGCTGTTGATCATCGACTGCATCCAGGTCATCGTCAGCTTGGGGTACTGGAAGAGGAACTCCTGCACGTCGGGGGCGTCGCCGTCGTCGTGGATAATGTACCGCCCGCCGGAACTGCTGACGTTCGTCGGGTAGCCAAGGTCGAGCGCCCAGACGGGCAGATCGACGATGTGCGGGGCCATGCCCATCGTCCAGCCGCCCGTGTAGGCGAAGAACGACGGATGATGGAACGAACTTAGCGCGAGGATCGAGTTGTACGGCCGCTCGGGATAGGGCCCCAACCACATATTCCAATCCAGTCCGGCCGGCGGTGTGGTGTTCGGATCGTGCCCCAGTCCGTCGGGAAACTGGTTCTGCACGTTGAAAGTCCGTACCACGCTGATCGGGCCGAGATTGCCCGCACGGATCAGTTCGACAATGCGGCGGTAGTTCTCGCTGGCGTGAATCTGCGTGCCGACCTGGCAGATGCGCTCGTGCTTCTTCACCGCGTTACGCACGGCCAGGCTTTCGCCCAGGTGCAGGGTCATCGGCTTTTGCAGGTAGATGTCCTTCTTGGCCTCGCAGGCGTCGACGGCTTGGCGGCAGTGCCAGTGCGGCGGCGTGGCGATGATCACCGCATCGACGTTCTTCTGCTGGAGCACTTCGCGGTAGTCGCTAAAGCCCTTGGCAGTCTTCGCGAACGCCTTGAGCACCGCGTCGCGGCGTTCCTTCCACACGTCGCAGATGCCGGTGACCACCACGTCGGGATGCGCCGCGCAGTTCTTCAGATTGCTCTGGCCCATGCCGCCGCAGCCGATCAGCGCCACTTGAATCCGCTCGCTGGCCGGTGGCTTATCTTCGCCACCCAGGGCGCTGGCCGAAACGATGTACGGCGCCGAGATGCCGGCCGCACCAGCAACGCCGGCCGTGCGCAAGAAACCGCGACGTGAGAGTTCGTCTGTGTCCGACATGTTGGTTCTCCTTGTGCGAAGTGATTCTGCCGTAGGCCTCTGGAAACGGTGCCGGCGGTACGCTGCATGTTTACCCGCAGCTACGCCGCGTGAAAGTACGCCACCCCGCCACACTGCTCTCTCCCTTCTCCCTAATCTCTCGCGACCGGCTGGACTGCCTTCTTCATCACGCTTTCGAGGCTCACGGGCGATCCGCCCTGGCGCTTGCTCTCGTCGGCGGCCTCCATGAAGGCCATGATCTCCAGCGTTTCTTCGATGTCGATGGGCGGCTTGCCGGTCTTGAAGAACTTGGCGATCTCGACCACCAGCGGCTTGTAGCCCTCGTAGGGGCCGGCTGGCACGATGCCCTTCTTGCCGTAGACGGTGGCGCCCATCTCGGCCTTGCCGTCGCGGATGCCGCGGAAGGTGCCGACGCGTCCGTCCTTCCACACGCCCACGACCACGTCGGTCCCCTTCGTGTTGACGCGCGTGACCGACTCGCACCCCGGCCCCATGACCGTGAAGAGGATCTCCACGCCGTGGATGCCGTACCAGAACAGATCGGGGTGATGCGGCTCGAGCGAACAGGGGCTGAATGCCTCGCAGCCGCGGACCTCGCCGGCCGGCGACTCGCCGCGGCGGGCTGCCTGGACGCCCGAGGCGAACCGCGTGGAAGAGCTGGAGAAGATCGGCACCTTCTTCTCTTTGGCCAGCCGCACGATCTCCAACGCGTCGGCCAGCGAGCCGGCAAACGGTTTGTCGATATAGAGCGTCTTGCCGGCGGCCAGCACCGGCTTGGCCTGTTCGAGATGCGGCCGGCCATCGACACTCATCAGCAGCACCACGTCGACCTTCTTGAGCAAGTCGTCGATCG
>Ga0233425_10010581_pt1 | contig 11171 bp, 12 predicted proteins | sample Watercolumn_Towu_2_FD_181712 | JGI IMG/M metagenome (GOLD analysis project Ga0233425, IMG submission 181712) | Freshwater microbial communities from Lake Towuti, South Sulawesi, Indonesia - Watercolumn_Towuti2014_140_MG | ecosystem: Environmental > Aquatic > Freshwater > Lake | place...
GTCCGCTGATGCATGTCATCGCCGGTAAGGCCGTGGCCTTCGGCGAGGCGCTGACCCCGCAGTTCAAGACCTATCAGCAGCAGGTCAAGGACAATGCGCAGACGCTGGCGCAGACGCTCGTCGACGCCGGTCTCGCGATCGTTTCCGGCGGCACCGACAACCATTTGATGCTTGTCGATCTGCGTCCCAAGAAGATCACCGGCAAAGCGGCTGAAGCCGCGCTTGGCCGGGCGCATATCACCTGCAATAAGAACGGCATTCCCTTCGATCCGGAGAAGCCTTTCGTCACCTCCGGCATTCGTCTCGGCTCGCCGGCGGCGACGTCGCGCGGCTTCGGCCAGAACGAGTTCAAAGAGGTCGGGCAGATGATCGTCGAAGTGCTCGATGGGCTTTCGTCGAAGGGCGAAGAAGGCAATGCCGCAACGGAAGCGGCGGTGAAGGAAAAGGTTCACGCGCTCACCGCGAAGTTCCCGATTTATTGACAATAATGGCGCTTCCTTCTCCCGCTTGCGGGAGAAGGCGCCACGCCAAAGGCGCGACGGATGAGGGGTTCTCTCCGCCGCGCGAACTGTAATACCCTCACCCGACCCCGCTTCGCGGGGCCACCCTCTCCCGCAAGCGGGAGAAGGAAAAGGCGCCCGACATGCGCTGTCCCTATTGCGGTTCCGCCGACACGCAGGTGAAGGACTCGCGTCCGGCGGAGGATTCGTCCTGCATACGGCGGCGCCGCGTCTGTCCGACTTGCGGCGGCCGCTTCACGACATTCGAGCGCGTGCAGCTGCGCGAAATCATCGTCGTAAAGAAATCGGGCCGCCGGGCGCCGTTCGATCGCGACAAGCTGACTCGTTCGGTCGAGATCGCGTTGCGGAAGCGTCCGGTCGAGCCGGAACGCGTCGAGCAGATGATTTCCGGAATCGTTCGCCAACTCGAAAGCCTCGGCGAAGTCGAGGTGGAAAGCCAGCGCATCGGCGAATTAGTGATCGAAGGACTGCGCTCGCTGGACGCCGTCGCCTTTGTGCGCTTCGCCTCGGTTTATCGTGACTTCCGCGAGGTTAGCGATTTCTCCGCAGTGATCGACGAATTGGAAAGCGGCGGCGACGGCGCGGCTCTTGCTACGGACGCCGACGACCCAGAGAAGGCATGACGATCCACAAATCCTTTCCGCAGACGGCGACCGACGACGCCTTTATGGCGGCGGCCCTTGCGCTCGGGCGGCGCAATTTAGGCCGCACCGCGCCAAATCCGGCGGTCGGCGCGCTGCTCGTGCGCGACGGAGTCGTCATTGCCCGCGGCTGGACTGCGCCGGGGGGGCGCCCGCATGCGGAAGCGATCGCCATGGCCGCGGCGGGCGAGGCGGCGCGCGGCGCAACGCTTTACGTGACTTTGGAGCCTTGCGCGCATCACGGCGCGACGCCGCCTTGCGTCGACTCCCTCATCGCCGGCGGCGTCGCGCGCGTCGTCACCGCTCTTGAGGATCCTGACCCGCGCGTATCTGGCGACGGTCATGCAAGACTGCGCAACGCAGGGATTGACGTTGTTGTTGGTTTGGGCGCCGCGGCTGCGCGCGCCGATCATCTCGGGCATATCCTGCGGGTCACCCGTCGGCGCCCGATGATTACTCTTAAGTTGGCGCGGACGGCGGATGGCTACGCCGCTGGCGCGGCGCATGATCCGCGTCTCCACATCACCGGTCCAGTCGCTGACGCCTTCACCCATGTGCAGCGCTCGCTGCACGACGCCATCATGGTCGGGGGCGGCACGGCGCGCGAGGACGATCCGCTCATGACCGTGCGTCTTCCCGGCATGCAGCAGCGTAAGCCGTTGCGTATCGTGCTCGACGAAAAACTGTCGCTGTCGCCGCGTTCGCGTCTCGCTTCTACGGCGCGCGAGACGCCGCTGCTCGTGATCGCCGGAGCGGATGTCACTGATCAAGCGGTCAAAGCTTTCGAAAGCGCCACGGGCGCCGAAGTTGTCTGCATAGGGACGCGGGAAGGTCTGCTTGATCTCACGAGCGCGCTCCGACTTCTCGCCGATCGCGGCGTTACCCGCATTTTCAGCGAAGGCGGTCCGCGCGTCGCTGAAAGTCTGCTCTCCGCCGATCTTGCCGATGAGGTGATTCTGCACACTGGCGTCAAGCCATTGGGCAGGGTCGGCCGCCCTGCGTTGACGCCTAAGGCGCGCGCCACTCTTGAGGATGATTCGCGCTATCGTCTGATCGAAACGCGTGCGCTCGGCGCCGACACGATGACGCGTTACGCGCGGCTCGACTGATGTTCACCGGCATTGTCACCGATGTGGGCGAAGTGATTTCGATCGAGCCGCGTGGCGAACTGCGGCGTTTGCGCATCGCTTGTTCATACGATTCCAATAGCATCGCGCTTGGCGCCTCGATCGCCTGTTCGGGCGTGTGCCTGACGGTCGTCGCCGTTGCACAAGAGAGCGCGCGAACGATCTTCGAGGTCGACGCCGCCGCCGAGACGCTTGCAGTCACGACAGTTGGGACATGGATTAAAGGAACGCGCGTCAATCTCGAACGCGCGTTGAAGATCGGCGATGAACTCGGCGGCCATATCGTCACCGGCCACGTCGATGGTTTCGCGAAAGTTTTGTCGCGCGATGACTTCGACGACATGTCGAGATTTTGGATCGAGGCGCCGCGCGAGCTGTCGCGCTTCATCGCCAAGAAGGGGTCTGTCGCGCTCGATGGCGTATCGCTCACGGTGAACGAAGTCGAAGGCGATCGCTTCTCCGTGCTGCTCATTCCGCATACGCTGGCGGTGACGACTCTTGGCGCCCGAAGGGCAGGGGATGCGATAAACATCGAAATCGATCTGATGGCGCGCTATGCGGCAAGGTTGAGCGAAGCGCGTTAGTCCAGGACAAATCGCCGTCATGCCCGCGCTTGGCGCGGGCATCTACGAAAATCTTCTCGCCATGTATGGCCGGGACAAGCCCGGCCATGACGCTGTTGTAGTCGCCGTGCAAAATTGCGTGTATCGATCTCGGCGGTAGAGCGCGGCTCGCGAAAAAGTGGATACCGGTTTTTCGCGTAAAGCGCGCTCTAAGGTTTTTGAATCGATCACATTATCTGCATTTGGGCGATGCCGCCCAGATGCAGCGTGATCTGGGAGTTCCCATGGCAGGTTTCGCCCCCGACGACGCTGACGCCGCGCCAGTTCCCGGCGCGCGCATTCTCGTCGTCGCGACGAAGTTTAACGGCGAAATCGTCGCCATGTTGCGCCAAGGCGCGCTTGACGCCTTGCGCGCGCTGCAGGCGCAAGCGACGGTGATCGATGTTCCCGGCGCGCTGGAGCTCGCCACGGCGGCTGCGATCGCGCTCGACGAGGCGGAGGCCTCCGGCGCGCCCTATGACGGCGTCGTTGCGCTCGGCTGCGTCATCCGCGGCGAGACCTATCATTTCGAACTCGTCGCCAATGAAAGCGCGCGCGCGCTGACCGATCTCTCCCTCTCGCGCCGTCTGCCGCTCGGCAATGGCGTGCTCACTGTGGAGAATGAGGCTCAGGCGATTGTGCGCGCCGACCCGCAACAGGGCAACAAGGGCGCTGACGCCGCCCGCGCAGCGCTCGCTCTGGTGCGCCTCAAACGGGGCGTCGCATGAGCGTCGATCAACGTTCGGCCGCGCGCTTGGCGATCGTGCAAGCGCTGTATCAGATGGAAGTGGCCGGCAAGGGCCTCAACGAGATTTTCGCCGAATTCGAGTGTCACTGGATCGGGCGCGAGATCGAAGGCGCGCAATATAAGCCGGCCGACGCCACTTTCTTTCGCGACGTGCTGCAGGGCGTGCTGACCGATCAGGTCGCCATCGACAGGCAGATTGATCGCGCACTCGCCGGCGGTTGGCCGCTGTCGCGGCTGGAAGCCGTCATGCGCGCGTCCTTGCGCGCGGGCGCCTATGAGCTGCGTTCGCGCAAGGACGTTCCGGCGCGCGTCGCGATCAAGGAATATGTCGATGTCGCCGGCGCCTTTTTTGGGCCGACCGAGTCGGGGATGGTGAATGCGGTGCTCGACAGGATCGCGCATGAGGAGCGCGCCGAGGAGTTGGGTTAGAATTTCGTGTCTTCCTTCTCCCGCAAGCGGGAGAGGGAAGTCAAAGGCTTCACATGCCGCAGCGCTATAGCGAAGAGGAAATCATCGCCCGCGTTTTTGCGCCGATCGCCGGCGCGGCGGCGCTCGGTCTCAAGGACGACGCCGCTCTTCTCGCGCCCGAGCACGCGCCGCTCGTCGTCACGACCGATATGGTCGTCGCGGGCGTGCATTTTTTTGCCGAGGACGCGCCGGCGCTGATCGCCAAAAAGGCGCTGCGCGTCAATCTCTCCGATCTTGCGGCTAAAGGCGCCGAGCCGATCGGGTTTCTCCTGGCCTTGGCGCTGCCAGGCGACTGGACCAACGATTGGCTGGAAGCTTTCGCTGCGGGGCTCGCCGAGGATGCGCGCGCTTATCGCGCGCCGCTCATCGGCGGCGACACGGGCGCCACTCCCGGTCCGTTGACGATTTCAATCACGGCGCTGGGGCGCGCGCCACGCTTCGTGCCGCGCACTGGCGCAAGGCCTGGAGACGACATCTTCGTTTCAGGCCCGATCGGCGACGCGGCGCTAGGCCTTGCGCTGCGGCGCGACCCTGCGCTTGCCGGGCGTCTTTCCGCCGACGCGCGCGACTATCTGATCGGGCGTTATTTGCTGCCGCAGCCGCGTCTCGATCTCTCCGCGTGGCTCTCAGCCAACGCCAGCGCCGCGATGGATATTTCTGACGGGCTCGCGGGCGATCTCGCCAAGCTTTGCCGCGCCTCGGGCGTGAGCGCGATCGTTGATCTTCCATCTGTTCCACTGTCCGACGCTGCACAAGAGGCGATAGCGGTCGATCCGGCGCTGTTCGAAATGGCGATAACCGGGGGTGACGACTATGAAATTCTCATAGCCGGACGCGAAGCGGCGCCTCCCGCGCCCGCCTGTCGGATAGGCGAGATTTTGGCGGGAAACGCGCCCCCGGTCTTCCTCGACGCTGGGAAGACGCCTGTCCTTTTCAAAAAATTGTCCTTCCAGCACTTCTAAAGGATAGGGACGCGCGCAGCATTGCCGCGCGGCTACGTTTCTGGCAGAAAGCCCGCCGGACAGCCGCTGCCCCCGCCCGATTCGATCGGCGGGGCCGCTACTGCTTTTTCCGTTGCGCGACATCCGCTCGCGACGATGCGATCAATTCGGCCAATCTGCGGTCGAGGAACAAAAAAAGGCGAAGCCAAAATGGTTCTGTTTCTAACCATCGTCTTCGGACTGATGTCCATCGTCTACGGCGTAAAGACTTCTCAGGAATTGCTTGCGGCTGATCCTGGGTCGGCCCGGATGCAGGAAATTTCGGGCGCCGTCGCCGAGGGCGCGCAGGCCTATCTCAATCGCCAATATAAGACCATCGCCATGGTTGGCGGCGTGATCTTCATCATCCTCGCCATTCTGCTTGGTTGGGCGGTGGCCTTTGGATTCATGCTCGGCGCCGTGCTGTCGGGCGCGGCGGGCTATATCGGCATGAATGTTTCCGTGCGCGCCAATGTCCGCACGGCGCAGGCGGCGACGAAATCGCTCGCGGGCGGTCTCGACATCGCCTTCAAGGCCGGCGCGGTCACCGGACTTCTCGTCGCTGGCCTCGCGCTGCTCGGCGTCGCTGTTTACTACGCGATCCTCACCTGGTTCGTCGGCTATGCGCCCTCGGACCGCACCGTTGTCGACGCCCTCGTCGCGCTCGGCTTTGGCGGATCGCTGATCTCGATTTTCGCCCGTCTCGGCGGCGGCATCTTCACCAAGGGCGCTGACGTCGGCGCCGATCTCGTCGGCAAGGTCGAGGCCGGCATTCCCGAGGATGATCCGCGCAACCCGGCGACGATCGCCGATAACGTCGGCGACAATGTCGGCGACTGCGCCGGCATGGCGGCCGACCTGTTCGAGACCTATGCGGTGACGGTCGTCGCGACCATGGTGCTGGCCTCGATCTTCTTCGCTGGTCAGGAAGGCCTGTCGGCGGCGATGATCTATCCGCTCGCGATCGGCGGCCTGTCGATCCTAACCTCGATCGCGGGAACCTATTTCGTGAAGATGGGCGACGACGACACGGAGTGGGGCAAATTCGCCGCGCCCTATTTCAAGAAGCTCGATATCGACGACTCGATCATGGGCGCGCTTTACAAGGGCCTGATCGCCGCCGGCGTTCTGTCTGTCGCTGGCCTGTTCCTCGCCACGACGTTTACCGTCGGTTGGGGCGAGATCGGCAAGGCGAATGGCGAGGCCATTCACGGCTATGGCCTGTTTCTCTGCGGCGTTCTCGGCCTGATCGTCACGGGCGCCATCGTCTACATCACCGAATATTACACCGGTACGGGCAAGCGTCCGGTCGTGTCGATCGCGCAGGCGTCGGTGACCGGTCACGGCACCAATGTCATCCAGGGACTCGCAGTATCGCTCGAGTCGACCGCGGCGCCGGCGCTCGTCATCGTTCTCGGCATCATTCTCACTTACGAGTTTGGCGGGCTCTATGGCACCGCGATCGCGGTGACCACGATGCTCGGCCTCGCCGGCATGATCGTCGCCCTCGACGCTTTCGGCCCGGTCACCGACAATGCCGGCGGCATCGCCGAAATGTCGGGCCTGCCTAAGGAAGTGCGCCAGTCGACCGACGCGCTCGACGCGGTCGGCAACACCACCAAGGCCGTGACCAAAGGTTACGCCATCGGCTCGGCGGGCCTGGGCGCGCTGGTTCTCTTCGCCGCCTACACCAATGATCTGAAGCATTTCATCGAATCGGGCGTGCCCTTTTTTAAGGGCATCGACAAGGTCGATTTCGATCTGTCGAATCCATATGTCGTGGCGGGCCTGCTCTTTGGCGGCCTCATCCCGTATCTCTTCGGCGGCATCGCGATGACGGCGGTGGGTCGCGCCGCGGGTTCGGTGGTCGTCGAGGTGCGCCGGCAGTTTAAGGAAAAGCCCGGCATCATGGCGGGCACGGATCGGCCGGATTACGGGCGCGCTGTCGACATGCTGACGCAAGCGGCGATCAAGGAAATGATCGTCCCCTCGCTCCTGCCCGTCTTGGCGCCAATCGTCGCCTTCATCATCGCCTGGATTCTGGGCGGCAAGGCCAACGCCTTTGCGGCGCTCGGCGCGCTGCTGCTGGGCGTCATCGTCAACGGGCTTTTTGTCGCGATTTCGATGACGTCGGGCGGCGGCGCTTGGGACAACGCCAAGAAGTCCTTCGAGGACGGCTTCATCGACAAGGACGGCGTGAAGCATGAGAAGGGCTCAGACGCCCATAAGGCGGCGGTGACCGGCGACACGGTCGGCGACCCCTACAAGGACACTGCCGGTCCGGCAGTGAACCCGGCGATCAAGATCACCAATATCGTCGCGCTTCTGCTGCTGGCGATCCTCGCGCACTGAGAAGGTTGCACGGCGTAAGCAAAAGGGCGGGGGAGACCTCGCCCTTTTGCTTTTTCGAACTTATTTGGAAGTTTCAATAGGAATGATGTTTTCAGGAACTGGAATGGCGCGTGGTCCACGTTCGTGAAAAGTTTACGACCTGGGTCGACAAAGACCTGCTCGCCGAGGTTCGGAAGTTTGCAAAGGCCGAAGGCTGCCAGCTTCAGGCCATTTTTGAGGACGCTTTGCGGGCGCATGTTGAAGGACGTAACAAGGCGAGACCGCGCCGTCATGTCATGGATGCTCATCGGTCGAGCCTTTCGCGCTACGGCGATCTTTACGAAAAACTCGCCAAGTGAGCAAAGCTCTTGCATTATCGCGGCGGGCGAGCGCCCCAATCGCAACCTTTGGCCGCTCAGGCGAACTTCATGACCCATCCTTTCTATTGTTTGCACACGCATGGCTTTGTCCGAGTCGCTGTCGCGACGCCGCGCGTAAGAGTCGCCGACCCGGCTTTCAACGTTGCGCGAACGATCGAATCGGCCCGAGACGCCGATAAGCACGGCGCCTCGCTCGTGCTGTTTCCTGAGTTGGGAATATCCTCATATGCGATTGACGATCTCCTTCATCAGGAGGCGCTGCTCGATTCCGTCGAGGCGGCGCTCGTTGAACTCGTCGAGGCTTCTCGCGGCATTCATCCGCTGATCGTGGTCGGCGCGCCGCTGCGTCATCGCGGCCGTCTTTATAATTGCGCAATCGCGATCCTGCGCGGCCGCGTGCTGGCCGTGACGCCGAAGGTCTATCTGCCGAACTATCGCGAATTTTACGAACAGCGCCACTTCGCGTCTGGCGCTTTCCTCTCCGGCGAGGACATCGAGGTCGCCGGGCAACACGCGCCTTTCGGCTCCGATATACTTCTCGAAGCGACGGATTTTTGTGGCCTCGTCGTTCATATGGAGATTTGCGAAGACGTATGGGTTCCGATCCCGCCCTCGACGCGCGCTGCGCTTGCGGGCGCGACCGTGCTGCTGAACCTCTCTGCGTCTAACGCCATCGTCGGCAAATCGGACTATCGCGAGACGCTCTGCGCCGCGCATTCGGCGCGCTGCCTTTCGGCCTATCTCTACTCTGCGGCGGGGCAGGGAGAGTCGACGACGGATCTCGCTTGGGACGGCGAAGCGCTGATCTGCGAGAGGGGCGACGTTCTCGCCAAGGCGCCGCGATTTTCCGATGAACCGCAAATGACGCTCGCCGACGTAGATATTGGCCGGCTTCTCGCCGAACGGATGCGGCAGGGGACATTCGGGGCCTGCGCCGATGCGGAGCAGGGCGCCACGCACTATCGCCGCGTTGCTTTCGAACTCGCCGCGACGTGCGACCGCGATCTTGGTTTTCTGCGCGAGGTGGGACGTTTTCCGTTTGTCCCGGCCGACGAAACGCGACTCGCCGAACTCTGCTTCGAGGCGTTCAACATACAGTCGCACGGTCTCGAACAACGACTGCGCGCCACGCAACTAAAAAAGGTGGTGATCGGGGTCTCTGGCGGACTTGATTCAACCCAGGCGCTGTTGGTGGCGGTGACGGCGATGGATGCGCTGGGCCTGCCGCGCGAAAATGTGCTCGGCTTCACTCTGCCGGCCTTCGCCACGAGCGAACACACCAAGGCGAACGCCTGGCGGCTGATGCGCGCTCTCGGCGTTACGGCGCAAGAAATCGACGTTACCGCCGCTTGCAAGCAGATGTTGATCGATATCGACCATCCCGCTGCGCGGGGCGAAGCGGTATACGACGCAACTTACGAGAATGTGCAGGCGGGGGCGCGCACGTCGCTGCTGTTTCGTCTCGCCAATCGTCACGGCGCGCTGGTTGTCGGCACCGGCGATCTCTCAGAGCTCGCTCTTGGCTGGTGCACCTATGGCGTCGGCGATCAGATGTCGCACTATAACGTCAACGCCTCGGTCCCCAAGACGCTTATCCAGCACCTCATCCGCTGGTGCGCCCGCGATGCGCGCTTTGGCGCCGAAACGGTCGCGGTGCTCGAGGACATTCTCGCGACCGAAATCTCTCCGGAGCTCGTGCCCGGCGAAACGAGCCAGCGGACGGAGGAGACGGTCGGGCCTTACGCGCTGCAGGATTTCAATCTCTACTACGCGACCCGATACGGATTTGCGCCTGCGAAGATCGCGTTCCTCGCTTGGCGCGCGTGGCGGCATACGGCAGCGGGATCATGGCCTGTAGGCATCGCCGAGAAAGATAAGGTCGCCTATGACCTCTCAACGATCAAACATTGGCTCGGCGTTTTCGTGAAACGTTTCTTCGAGGGAAGTCAGTTCAAGCGGTCGGCGCTGCCGAACGGCCCAAAAGTCAGTTCGGGAGGATCGCTTTCGCCGCGGGGCGATTGGCGCGCGCCGTCAGACTCGGTAGCCGATGCATGGGTGAAATCGCTCGACGACATTCCGTGAACACGCACAGGAGAGCCGGCCGCTCCAAAAAGCGCCCGGCTCATCAACCTATGCGACATACGGGAACGTCAGGCGCGCCGGAAAAGGCCGAGAACGACCGAAACCACCAGCAGAACCAGCGCGAGCCAGAACAATATCCGCGCTCCGTCCACCGCCACGCCCGCGACGCCTCCAAAGCCCAAAAATCCGGCGATGAGAGCGACGACCAGAAACACGACGGCCCAATACAGAAGGTTGCCCATTTTGACCTCCGCTTTCGAACTCACGTTCTAGAACGCGTCTGCTGCGAACATGTTCCGAAGCCGAAAAAAGGCGGGTGCTCCACGGTGCGCATTGCTTCGGTCTCGACGCTGTCACAATCCGCGTTAAAATAGTCGAAAGCATCCACGTCACTTGCCCTTAGACGCTATGTGCTATTCGCTCGAGGCAAGCGTTACCGCTGGGCTCGGCCTGGGATTGGCGGGCTACGGCATGGTTTCAAAAGCGCTGCGTCATGACCGGCGCATGTTGCTATTCGCCGCGTTTCCGCTGGTGTTCTCGGCGCACCAGTTCATCGAAGCTGTGGTATGGCTCACACGGAACGATCCCGTCGCCGGCCAACCGTTTCGCTATCTCTATACGCTGATCGCCTTCACGATGTGGCCCGTGCTGACGCCTTTCGCCGCCGCCTATGCGGAATCCAATTTGGAACGAAAGCGTCTTTGGCTGACCATGGGCGGCGTAGGCTTCGTCCTGGCCGCTTATCTTATCGCCAAACTCGCCGGCGCCGACGGCATCGACCTGTCGGTGTATCGGCATTCTCTCGCCTATGATCCGTTATTTGAGCGGCCGCCGCTCTTGGCGGATTTCCTCTATCTCGTACTCACGGTGACGCCGCTGATCTTCAGCGAGCGGAGGGCGATCAATGTTTTTGGCGTAGCGGTTTTGGCCACCTTCTTTGTCGCGCTCGCCGCCAATCGACCGGCTTGGTATTCCGTCTGGTGTCTCGCCGCCGCGGTGTTCAGCCTGGTGATCGCGTTTGCGATCGAAGTGGAGCGCAGCTCCGATTTCAAGGAGGTGGAAGTGCAGCGCTAGCTACTCTGCGCCGCATTCGTCGCCCATTCGATATAAAGCGTTCGAAGCAGCCCACTCTTCTCGCCCGGCTTGCCTGACCCGATGGCGCGCCCGTCTATCGAGATCACCGGCAGTACGAGATTGGAGGCGCTGGTGATAAAGGCCTCCTTCGCGTCATAGGCCTCGTCGACCGAGAAGCTGCGCTCTTCAACCATTAAACCTTCGCGCGCCGCGAGCG
>Ga0233425_10010582_pt1 | contig 11169 bp, 5 predicted proteins | sample Watercolumn_Towu_2_FD_181712 | JGI IMG/M metagenome (GOLD analysis project Ga0233425, IMG submission 181712) | Freshwater microbial communities from Lake Towuti, South Sulawesi, Indonesia - Watercolumn_Towuti2014_140_MG | ecosystem: Environmental > Aquatic > Freshwater > Lake | place: Indonesia...
TCCAACCGGCGGCGGCAAGACGCTGATGTGCACCACGTTTGCCGCCGAATCGTGCCGCGTCCGCGAGAAGGTGCTTTTTCTTGCCTACGAGGAATCGGGCGAACAGCTCCTCAGAAATGCCAAATCGTGGGGAGTGGACTTCGAAAAACTGGAACGCGAAGGGCTGTTGAAGGTGATATGCCACTATCCCGAGGCCATGGGGACGGAGTACCACCTGCTCATGATCCGGCGCGAGATCGAGAATTTCAAGCCCAAGCGGTTGATTATGGACAGCGTGTCGGCCATGGAGCGCGTCGCCACGATACGGAATTTCCGCGAGTTCGTCATCGGCCTCACCTCGTTCGTAAAGCAGCAAGGTATATGCAGCCTCTTCACCAGCACCACGCCGAAGCTCTCCGGCGGCGATTCCATTACGGAAGCGCACATCTCCACCATTACCGAAGCGATCATCCTCCTGCGGTACGTGGAGCTGAACGGAGTCATGCGGCGCGGCATTACCATCATCAAGATGCGCGGCTCACAGCACGACAAGGAGATTCACGAATTTACCATTGACAGCAAGGGACTGCACATCGGCCTGCCGTTCAGAAACGTCCAGAACATCATCCTCGGCATCCCGACCAGTTCCGGCGCCTCAGAAATCGAGCGTATCGGGAAGATGTTTGATGATAAAGAGTGACCGGCGGCTTCGCGTTGAGGAATTTGCCTCCGCTGGCGGGGGTGCAGGGGGTGGAAAAGGAACTCGGAAACAATGCGGAAAAAGCCAAAAACCGGTAAAACCGATAATTCAACCAGCAATACACAGTTGCCGTTTTGTGGCGGCCGGCAGTGTCTGCCCTACTTGTTGGTATTTTCAATAATCTTTCCGTTCACGGGACAAGAATAATGATAAACCCCTTTTATACCATCAGAGGCAGATTGCTGCTCTTCGGCCTTTGTATTTCACTCATACCGGTTACGGCAATCACCGTGGTATATTATCTCAACGCCCGGGGACTTCTCAAGCGCCACCAGATGGACGAATTGTCCGCCATTGCGGAGGTAAGACGGCTGCACGTCCTTTCCTGCATGGAGGCAAAGAAGGGGCGGACGCGGGACTTCTGCTCGGACGGCCTTATCAGAGAGAGCCTTGAGTCTCTGAATCAGGGAAAAACAGGCAGAGACGATACGGCTGCCGCCCTGAACAAGCATCTTATCCAAAACAAGATGCCCTTAGACCCTCACATCGCGGCGATAACCATCCTGGATAAAGACGGCAAGGCCGTTGCCGCCACCTGCGAGACGCCTGAAGAAAAATACGTTCCCGGCCAGGACGTTTTTGCCCGTACCATCGCCAAAGGCATTCACGGCGCTTACGTCGGCCATCCCTTTCATGCCCAGGAACCTGAGGTAGATTGCATACCCGTTTCCGCGCCCATTACCGCCCTGGATAATGCCCATAACCTGGGCGTTCTTGTTGCATATTACGATCTTGCCGCGCTGAGCGGCAGCCTTTCCAACCGCGCCGGGCTGGGCGAGAGCGGAGAGGTGTATCTGACGGATAAAAACGGCCTGATATTTACCCAATCACGGTTCATCAAGGACGCGCCGCTTCGTAAATTCGTGGACAAGGAGATACTGAGCCAGGCTTTTGCACAAGGGGGAAAATTTACCGGCGTGTACCGCGATTACCGGGGTGTATGCGTTGTCGGAAACCTGTTATACCTACCGGAATTCGAGTGGATGCTTTTTGCAGAAATTGACAAGGCGGAGGCATTCGCGCCATTAAGGACGCTCGGCATCGTTTCGTCCGTCATAGGAGGTGTAAGCGCCGCCGTGGTAATCGGGACAGGGATTCTCTTTGCCTTTTCCATATCGGGTCCGATTAACTGTCTGCAGGCGGTAACGGGGCGTTTTGCCTCCGGCGACCTGGCGCAAAGGGTTACGATACGCCACAAGGGCGAGATTGGCAAGCTGTCCCAAAGTTTTAATGAAATGGCGGACGCCCTCTCGGCGGAGATTGCCGAGCGGAAGCGGCGTGAGGAGCAGCTCCGCATGTTGTCCCTTGCCGTGGAACAAAGCCCGAACACCGTGATCGTCACGGACATCAACGGCAACATCGAGTACGTCAATCCCCATTTCACCAAACTCACCGGCTACATGCCGGAGGAAGTCATCGGGAAAAACCCCCGCATCTTGAAATCAGGTGAAACCCCGCGCGAAGAATATGCACGCATGTGGAACACGATCACCTCCGGCGGCGAATGGCACGGCGAATTCCACAACAAGAAGAAAAATGGCGAATATTACTGGGAATCCGCCGTTATTTCCCCGATGATGGACGATCAAGGCAACATCATCCATTTTGTCACATCGAAGGAGGACATCACCGGACGCAAGCGGGCGGAGGAAGACAAAATGCGCGAGCAGCAGGAGAAAGACGTCCGTTCGCTCGACCACCCTTCCCTCGCCACGCAGGCCGCTGCACCGAATGAACGGCATCGGGACAAGCCTCTGTGCGACCGGAAACCGGGAGACTTTTTGGAGACCGTGGAGTTGTATGCGGGTTTGATGGACCTTGCCCTGGAGGAGCAAACGCACAAGGTGGAACACCGCCTCTCCGCGAAACTCCGTTCCATTGCCGAACATCTCGGCGCATGGAAGGCAGGACCGCGTGACGTTGCGGACGTCCACAGCACGGCGCTCAAGAGAAAATGCAACGGGATTATCCCCGCAAAGGCCAAGGCGTATACCGAAGAAGGTCGTTTCATGCTCATCGAGCTTATGGGCTATCTGGTTTCGTATTATCGGGGGAGGTAGGGGTTTCGAATTTGCGGTGGGAAATGGGTGGTTTAATCTCGTTTCCCACGCTCTGGGTGGGAACGAGTTGAATGCGGCACACAACTGTCCCCCGCTGGCGGGGGTGTAGGGGTTTGTAAAAACTTCTTTTTTTGTAAGTTTTTCTTTGCGACCTTTGTGTCTTTGCGGTGAAACCCCCTTTGGTTGCGGTTTTACCGCGCTAGGAATCTCTTGAGTATAATTTCAATTTCAAGGCAAATTACAATCTAAGGTCTTTAATTCAATGATACTAAACCATCCTGAACAAAACCTAATATTAAATGCCTACAAACAGGGATACGAACAATTATCCGACATCTTAAATAAAATAACCATCGGCGTCATCGTGGTGAACAGGGAAGGAAGGGTGTGTTGCTCAAACGCGGTTGCGGACGCCCTGTTTTGCCCAAACGGGAAAGACCTCAAAGGGACGTTGTTCGGCATGCCGCTCACAAACGGCGATAGTTACGACATAGACATTATCAGGCCCGTGCTCGGCATTGGCATAGCCGAAATACGCACCGACGCCACCACCTGGAACGGCGAAGAGGCCACGTTATTAATGATTCAGGACGTTACCGCACAAAGAAGCATGTATGGCCAGATCCGCAAACTGTCCCAGGCCGTTGAGCAGAGTATGGGTAGTATCGTTATTACCGACACAGAGGGAAACATCGAATACGTAAACCCGAAGTTTACCCAAATCACGGGGTACACACGGGAAGAGGCCGTCGGGCAAAATCCCCGTATCCTGAAGTCGGGAACAACGCCGCCTGAGGAGTACAAAAGATTATGGGATACGATTGCCGCCGGGAACGAGTGGCAGGGGGAATTCTGCAACAAGAAGAAAAACGGGGAACTCTTTTGGGAACTCGCGCAGATAGCCCCCATGAAAAATGAGGCCGGCGTAATAACAAATTACCTTGCCGTAAAAGAAGACATTACGAACATGAAACGCGCGCAACGGGAGCAAGAGGAACTCAAGGAACAGCTTTTCCACGTTCAGAAGCTTGATTCCGTGGGCAGGCTGGCGGGCGGGATTGCCCACGACTTTAACAACGTCCTCATGGCAATAACGGGTTACGCCAGCCTTATACAGATGGAATTACAAGGAGACGAACCGATAAGCGGATACGTCCGGAAAATCATTGAATCGTCCGGCAAGGCCGCCAACCTCACCCAGAGCCTCCTCGCCTTCAGCAGGAGGCAGCCGGTATCCCTTGAACCGGCAAACCTGAACAAAATTATCATCAACATGGAACACCTCTTTTTCCGCCTTCTTGGCGAGACCATCGAGTGCAAGATACACCTTGCCGATAAAGACTTGACCATTATGGCGGATAGTGCCAAAATAGAGCAGGTTGTAATGAATCTTGTAACAAACGCAAGGGACGCCATGCCGCAGGGCGGACGGTTGACGGTGCGCACGGAAATGGTGGAACCGGATGGCGTCCGGGTACGGGAGCTTAACCTTGCGCATAATGGAAGGTATGCCCTGCTATCCGTTTCAGACACGGGAACAGGCATGGACGAAGCGACAATGAAGAGGATATTCGAGCCGTTTTTTACCACCAAAGAACGGGGGAAAGGCACCGGTATCGGCCTTGCAACGGTGTACGGCACGGTCAAGCAACACAATGGGCATATCGAAGTGGCAAGCATACCGAATCAGGGCACCACCTTTGACGTGTATCTGCCGATTACGGACGCCGTAGAAAACGGAAGTGTCGGGAATGACGCAAAGGCAGCCGTCGCCGCAAGGTCGCCGGAAGCAGCTTCAACCTCCTCCAAAACGGCAAAGACACTCCTGGTGGCCGAGGACGAGGCAGCAGTGCGGGACAGCGTGGTGAAGATACTCCGGCACGCGGGATACAGGGTTATATCCGCCGGGAACGGAGAGGATGCGGTACTGAAGTTTCGGGAACACGCAGGCGACATAGACCTCCTGGTGTTTGACGTCATGATGCCCGGAAAGAACGGCAAAGAGGCGTATAATGAGATAAAAAAGATAAAGCCCGCGGTAAAGACGATTTTTATGAGCGGTTATTCGGAAGACATGGCGACCAACCGGGAGATCCAGGAAGAAGGGTTGCTCTTCCTGCAAAAGCCGGTTATTATTCCGAAATTGCTGGAAAAGATCAGAGACGTCCTGGCGCAGCAAGGCTGTGGAAAATGAAAAAACCCGAACCACAGATTCCACCGATTACACAGCGCGGCCTGTGGCCGCAACCAAATTTGAAACCTGAATGAGCCTTAGCCACGGATTTCCACGGATAAAACACGGATTTTTTATAAACAAAACGATACTTCTTCACGTTTTAAACTCGTTTTTCATCCGTGTTTCATCGGTGTCCATCCGTGGCATCATTTAGCCTTAGCCTAAGAAACTCATTGCTATAAACTTTATGTAAGCCTCATATAATAGTAACTTACGATTGTGTAGTTTGAAAAACACGCATAAAAAACAAGTATTTGATGGATTGTAGTACAGATTTTAGTCACACCCACGCGCTGCGTGGGAACGAGTTTGTCACTTACTACCTACATATTCACGTTTTTTGTTTCACGGTCTTTGCGGCATCGCTGCGCTGTTAAACCTTGGAGGTAAGAATGATTATGTCAAAACACATCTTAAAATTATACGTCACGGGCAATACGCCCAGGTCGGAGCGCGCCATTGCAAACCTGCAACGCATCTGTGAACAGGAGTTAAAGGGCAGGTATACAATGAAGGTCATCAATATCCTGGAATGCCCGCAACTGGCGGAAGACGAAAAGATCATCGCCACGCCGACCCTTATCAAGGAACTTCCGCCGCCTATCCGGCGGATTATCGGCGATTTGTCAAACACCGAAAAGGTGCTGATCGGCCTTGACTTACTCACTATTTCTAACGATGAACGGGAAGGAGAAACGAAAAATGAACACTCGCACGCATGATGTTTCCGTAGAAAAACTGAAAACGGGCATTCCGGGATTTGATTTCCTGTCGAATGGCGGCCTGCCCAAAGGCCGAACCACGCTGGTTGCCGGGACGTCGGGCAGCGCCAAGACGATCTTAGCCGCTCAATTCCTGGCGGAAGGCGTGATCCACTCAAACGAAAGCGGCGTGTTCGTCACCTTTGAGGAGTCCCCTTCCGATATCCGGAAAAACATGATGGGACTTGGATGGGATATTCCCCAATGGGAGGCGGAAGGCAAGTGGGCGTTTGTTGACGCGTCGCCCAGCGTCGGCTACGAGTCCGTCGAGGTGGGCAGTTTTGACCTGGGCGCACTGATCTCCCGCATCGAACACGCGGTAAAAAAGGTCGGCGCCACACGGGTGTCCATGGACTCCCTCGGCGCGATATTTACCCAGCTTACCACGAGTTCGATCGTGCGCAGCGAACTCTTTCGGATCTCCGTGGTGCTGAAGGGTATGTCGGTCACCTCCGTTATGACGGTGGAGCGCACCCAGGAATACGGAGAAATCAGCCGGTACGGGGTGGAGGAATTCGTGGCAGACAACGTCCTCATCCTGCGCAATGCCCTGGAAGAGGAAAAGCGGCGGCGCACCATGGAGATACTCAAGTTCAGGGGAACCCATCACCAGAAGGGCGAGTTTCCCTTTTCCGTCGTGCCGAATGAAGGCATCATTGTCATCCCCCTTTCCGCTATTGAATTGAGGCACAAGTCTTCTCCGCTCCGCATCACTTCGGGCAGCAGCGAGCTTGACAAGATGTGCGGCGGGGGATTTTTCCGCGATTCCATCATCCTGGTATCGGGCGCGACGGGGTGCGGCAAGACCCTGATAACCACCGAATTCATTGCAGGCGGCGCCCAGGAGGGAGAAAAATGCCTGCTCTTTGCCTTTGAAGAGAGCCGGGAACAGCTCTTCCGCAACGCCACCGGGTGGGGGTACAACTTTGAGAAGATGGAAAATGACGGGAAGCTCAGGGTGGTTTGCGCCTATCCGGAGATTTCCAGCCTGGAGGAACACCTTATCCGGATGAAGGATGTTATTAGTAAATTCAAGCCCAACCGTGTGGCGATAGACAGCCTTTCCGCCCTGGAGCGCATCTCCACCATCAAGGGATTCCGCGAGTTCGTCATTGACCTGACCTCCTTCATCAAACACCAGGAACTTGCCGGCCTTTTTACCGCAACCACCCCGACCCTGACGGGCGGGACGTCGGTCACCGAGACGCACATATCCACGATCACCGATTCCATTATTCTCCTGCGATACGTGGAGATGTGCGGCGAAATGCGGCGTGGCATCATGGTGCTCAAGATGCGGGGGTCTGCCCACGACAAGGAAATACGCGAGATCACCATTGACAACACCGGCATGCACATCGGCAAGCCGTTCACCGACGTCCGCGGCATCCTGGCCGGCAATCCCGTCCAGGTTTCCCAGTGACACATCCGGCGGCTGAATACGTTTTTTCATGAAGAGAAATAGAAAGCAGCGCAGAAAAACACCCAAGGTGTTATTCAGAAGATGGACGAGGGGTTGACGCGAACGGCGGTCCAGTCCACCTCCTTGATCCCCATACGTGTTAAGTTAAGAAATGAAAAAGCGGACAAACACAGCCCCAAAGGGGCGCAATACGACAGCCCAGGGCAACGCCCTGGGTTTAGCATTGCGAGCAAAACAAGCCCTGAAGGGGCGACATTGGGTGTAAAAAATGTCCCATTCCGTATTACGCCCTTTCAGGGCTTGATGGTTTTGTTTTGTTACCCAGGGCGTTGCCCTGGGCTATGCCATTTAGCCCCTTCAGGGCTAGTAGAAACAAGGGTTTGGCGGTAATTATAGGTTTCTTAACTTAACACGTACGCCTTGATCCTCCGCCGGCGGGGACATGTCGCGCGCATCCTGGTTTGCAAGTAATTGGCGGGCTGGAAACCTGCGCTATAAGGAAAAATTATATGAGCTTATTTCGTTCCATCAAAAGCAGATTACTGGTGTTCGGACTCAGTATATCGCTGATACCGATTACCGTCATCACCGTCGTATACTACCTGAACGCCCGAAGCGTCCTGAAAAAAGAGACGCTGAACTGGCTGACGGCGGTGGTGGAATCCAGAAAGATGCACCTCCTGGAATTTATGGAGGGGCGAAAGGGACGGGCCATAGACTTCAGTTCCGACGGGTTTATACGGGACAGCCTTGAGGCAATGAAGGACGAAAAGCCCGGCATCGGTGACGTTGTCCGCGCCCTGAACAATCACCTCATGGAAAACAAAATGCCGCTTGACCGCCGTATTGCGGCAATAGCCGTCCTGGACGGCGACGGCCGGGTTGTCGCGTCCACCAGCGAGTCCATCCTGGGAACGGATATGTCCGGCCAGGGGACGTTCCCGCGCACCATCAGCAATGGACGCGGCGAGATACTCACCGGCAAACCCGGCCATATCTCATTTCTCAACGAAGACTGTATCCCTATTTCCGCCCCCCTTTTTTCCAGAACGAAACCTTCGGCAATGGGCGTTATCGTCATTTATAACTACCTGTCCGCCCTGGGCGAATCCACCACCACCCGCGCCGGGATGGGAAAGACGGGCGAAATCTACCTGGTTGACCAGGATGGCGCCTTGCTTACCGGTTCCAGGTTTTCCGGAAACGCGCCCCTCAGCCAGACGGTAGACAAGGAATATCTTCGCCGCATTACCGTACAAACGGCCGCCGTGTGCTCAAACTGGAAGGGAACGCCCGTCGTAAGCGCCGCGGCATACCTGCCGGAATACCGTTGGACGCTCCTGGCGGAGATGGATAAAAAAGAGGCCTTCGAGCCATTGGCGACGCTGGGAATCGTCGCGCTTGTCATGGGACACATAAGCGCCGTCGTGGCAATCGGCGTGGGGATTATCTTTGCCTTTTCGGTTTCGGGACCTATCAATCTGTTGCAACGGATAACGGAGCGGTTTGCTTCGGGAGACATGGGGCAAAGGGTTGTCATAACGCGCAAGGACGAGATAGGAAAGCTCGCCGGCAGCTTCAACGCGATGGCCGATGAACTTTCGAAAGAGACCCACAAGTTATCCCGCGCCGTGGAGCAAAGCCCCAGTATGGCGATGATCGTGGGCATTGACGGCCGCATCGAGTACGTCAACCCGAAATTCACCCAAGTAACCGGATACACCCTGGAAGAAATCATCGGCAAAAACCCGCGTTTCCTGAAATCGGGAAAGACGTCCCCCGATGAGTACAGGCATCTGTGGGGCGTCGTCACCTCCGGCGGCAAGTGGCGTGGAGAGTTCTGCAACAAGAAGAAAAACGGCGAGGAGTATTGGGAATCGGCATCCCTCTCCGCGATAAAGAACCACGAAGGGGCTATCATTGGATTTGTGAAGGTTGCGGAAGATATTACGGAACACAAGCAGTTGTCGGAGTGGTTCCGTAAACTTTCCCACGCCATCGAGCAGAGCGCCAGCGCGGTTATTATCACCGACCTTCGAGGCAACATTGAATACGTTAATCCGAAATTTACCCAATTGACCGGTTATGGACGCGAGGACGTCATTGGGAAGAACCCGCGCGTCTTAAAGTCGGGGGAATTGCCGTCTGAAGAATATAAACGCCTTTGGAACACCATCACATCGGGCGGAGAATGGAAGGGGGAGTTTCACAATAGAAGAAAGGATGGCACGTTCTTTTGGTCAATCGCGGCCATCTCACCCGTAAAAAACAAGGAGGGTGAGATTACCCACTTTGTGGGGATTCAGGAGGACATCACCCGGCTCAAACAATTGCAGACGGAATTCCACAATATCGTTGAAAGGAGCGCCGACGGCATCTTTGTTCTTGATATGGACGGCGTGGTGCGCTTTGTCAATCCGGCGGCCGAGGCCGCCTTTGGCCGCACGGCGAAAGAACTGGTCGGTTCGTTTTTCGGCGTGCCGGTCAACGCCGAGCAACTGGCTGAGATTGACATCATCCGCCGCGACGGGAGCACGGGAATGGCCGAGATGCGCACCGTTGAAACGGAATGGGAGGGAAAGCAGGCCCTGCTCGTTATGCTCCGCGACGTTACCGACCGGAGGATAGCCGAGGAACGGATACATCAGATGGCCTATTACGACAACCTGACCGGGCTGCCTAACCGGTCGCTGTTCAACGACCGTCTCACCCACGCGATAGCCCACGCGGAGCGCGGCAAGCGGATGCTGGCTGTGCTGTTCATGGACCTGGACAGATTCAAGAACGTCAACGACACCCTGGGACACCTTGCGGGCGACCACCTGCTTCAGGAGTTTGCGAACCGGCTGCAGAAAAACGTGCGGAAGGAGGACACGGTCTCCCGGCTTGGCGGCGACGAGTTTACGGTGCTGCTGACGCACATCGGCCAGGCGGAAGACGTGGACGGCGTGGTGAAAAAGATCCTCGCGGACATCCGCGCGCCTTTGACCATCGCCGGCAATGAACTCTATATAACCACCAGCATCGGCGTCGCGCTTTACCCGCACGACGGCGTTGACGCCGCGTCACTGCTGAAAAACGCGGACGCGGCCATGTACAACGCCAAGGAACAGGGCAGAAACAACTATCAGTTCTACACGCAGACCCTGCATGAAAGGATCAGCGGCCAGATGGCATTGAACACTAACCTCCACCGCGCCCTGGAGCGTAAGGAGTTTACCGTTCACTACCAGCCCATCATAGACACCGATACCGGCCGGGTGGACGGCGTGGAGGCCCTCATCCGATGGCAGCATCCCGTGAGGGGATTGATACATCCGATAGAATTCATTCCCCTGGCCGAAGATATGGGGTTGATTGCGTCTCTGGACGAATGGGTATTGCATGCCGTCTGCGCCCAGAACAAGGCGTGGCAGGAGGCGGGCATTGCCGGCGTGCGCGTGTCGGTAAACGTCTCGGCGTATACGTTCCACAAAAGCAGTCTGATTGACACCGTTACCTCGGCGCTGAAGGTGTCAGGGCTGGACGCCCGTTTTCTCGAAATAGAGATCACGGAAAGCGGCGCTATGCGGGAAATAGAAGAGACGTTGTGCAAGCTGAATGCCTTGAGGGACATGGGCATTCACATAACCATAGACGACCTGGGAACGGGATATTCCTCCCTCAGTTATCTCAAACGGTTCCCTATTCATACACTCAAGATAGACCAGTCGTTTGTGCGTGACGTTACGAACGACCCGAATAACGCGGCCATCGTGAAGGCAATCATCGCTATGGCGAAGGGAATGAACCTCGATATCATCGCCGAAGGGGTGGAAACGGAGGAGCAGTTTGCCTTCCTCAAACAAGCCCAATGCGGCAAGGCGCAGGGCTACCTCTTCGGCAGGCCGATGCCCGCCGGGGATTTTGAAAGGCTACTGGCGCGAAATGAACGGTTGCCGGTGTAATAT
>Ga0233425_10010583_pt1 | contig 11168 bp, 6 predicted proteins | sample Watercolumn_Towu_2_FD_181712 | JGI IMG/M metagenome (GOLD analysis project Ga0233425, IMG submission 181712) | Freshwater microbial communities from Lake Towuti, South Sulawesi, Indonesia - Watercolumn_Towuti2014_140_MG | ecosystem: Environmental > Aquatic > Freshwater > Lake | place: Indonesia...
ATAAAAGGATGCATATGCCGCAATAATGCACGTCCAGCCAATAAGTTCACGCCCGTGCGCTTTAATTTACGCGCACTAGACCCAGTAAGTATAAATCGCCTCCCTTGTTTTGACTCAATTAAACTATGAACAATATCCAATAATTGCGGACATTTTTGCACTTCATCAATAATAACAGTTTTGCTATTAGCAGCAGATACTGCTTCTTTTAAGCGTTCAGGATATGCACTATACAAACGAAAACAGGCAGCATCTAATAAATCAACCCACAAAGCATCTGAAAAATGTTGCTTCAGCCACGTAGACTTCCCCGTGCCTCGCGGACCAAAAAGAAAAAAACTTTCTTTTGGATCGGTAAAAAATCTTTCAAAAATCATTTTTTCATACCCGTCAAAAAAAGAAATATGAATAAACTAACATGTAATGCAAAAAAACGCCATTAAAATTTACGTGGTATATAAAAAAATACAGGATATTTTGGCCTAGTATGTTAAAAAATTATTTTCGTAATTTTATTATAACTTGCTGATTTTATTTAACTATTCATGATAAAAAAACCATATTATATCATTGTACCATACTGATTTTAAAAGAAATTCAAACAAATTGATTGGTTTTATTTTCTTTTGGCTTCAGCCAAAAAACACGAACTTACCTATTTTCCCGAGCTTATCCCCATAGAACCCATAGCTTTTGCGAACTCTAATTCCAAAGCAGAACCATCCTGCCTGCGATCCTCATGTTTAGCACAATATTCTTTCATTGCATCAAGCACAGAAATTCCCTGAGAATCTTGCACATCAATTACAGCGCCTTTATCCACTAAAAATTTAGCCACTTTAAACTGCCCGCAGGCACAAGCATACCACAAAACCGTGCGCCGCTCTTCATCGCGCAATTCTAAAACGTTATATTTAAGGGATAGAGTCTGTACCATGGCCCAATCTTCTCGCCTGATTGCGTTAAACACTCTTTTACTCCAAATAGGCGTCAACGAAAAAGCTAATAGCGGCATTTCTCCATCTTTATATTGTTTCGCTTCTTGCCAACGCTTACGACAACTTACGCTCAACGATGGAGAGAAAGAATCCTTGGTGGAAAAACACGAACGCGCCAGTGATTTAATCCACCTTGCGGTACTTTCCGATCCGCCATTTTTTTTAAACTCCTTACAAAATCTATCAACCCTGTGATTACTTTCAGGATCTAGCAACAAACATATTTTTTTCATTTTCTCTAAAACAAAACGCACATGATATGGAAATGCTTTAGCAAAACTTAACAGACGTTCTTCATCAGCAAGAAAACAATTCCCCCATCGAATTAAAAATGCATATACACAATCTACTTTTCTGTGTTGAGCACATAGCTGCAAATAATTAAGCGCTGCAGTAAAAATCCCATCTGACATTCTTGTATCATCCAGTAATTCAATCAAATCACGCACTCTTTGTTGCAGTATCTGTAAATCCTCGCTACATTGTCGCTCGTGCTGCAATTGAGTATATTGCTCATCCAATCTCAAACTCTCATCTAAAATAGCTGTTAATTCAACTCTACTCACGCTCAACCCCAAAACATCATCCGCAGTATTGGCAAAAATTGTTTCTTCAATTGGAACTAATTTGTTTTTAAGCCTGGCTAGAAATTCAGTTAACGATTCTTGGTGCTCCCCAACCATTTCCCCCTCAGAATCTTTCTTATCTAACATTACTAAACGTTCATGCATTTTTAGCCTAAAATCTGCTAATATATCACCATCAACCAGCCTAAGGTCTTCGACCTCCGGCGATACAATTTGCGCCAAAAAATCAAATGTACATTCCTCGCTAATCACCCCTTTAAACTTATCACTAATGTCTAATATCATGTCCAACAAACCTCGTTGCACAGCAGAATCAAAATGACATATCACAAAACAAAATATTTTCTTTAAAAAATCTGCAATCAATTCCGGATCATCCTTTTTATCGGCAACCGCTAGAATTACCGTTTTTAAAGCCTCCACTCCCATAAAATGCAACAATACTTGTCGCGCCTTAAAATCAAAACTATCAATATCCAAAACAATACAACATTCCAGCATTAAACGTATGCCTTCTAAAGAAGTTTGATTGCAAGTTTCCAATATTCTGCATAAACGATCCGCTCCTATTGCGACTAAAACACTAATATATTGCTTATCCATAAATACTGCCCTTTCAGTTAACACATCACGTAAAATGTCAACTCTAATCACATCAAACAAAATTTCATATACTGTAGCATCATGCAACACCACACTATGTACAGCCACACTACTCCAAATAAGATCCCATATGAAATCCATTCCTTTATTGGCCAGCAGTTGATTTAAAGACTCGATAGCTTGTATGGACAAATTAATATCATTGGCTTTTAGTTTATTTAAACTGGAAAAAACGTTCATCCACACCATTGATCCAAGCGCCATTAACTCGCGCGCACACGGTGCAACCAAGATCTTTTCCAATACTTCTTTTTGCGCCAATGGCTCTAGCAATTCAAGATTGGTAATAACGTTCTGCAGGAATTTTTTGCGTTTATCAGGATCAAGACATGAAATTTCCGTTAACATCTCACATAAACGTGCAACTCCTACTGCTACAAAAATTGCGCCCGTTCGATCGCGCACGGTTTTATTTTCGTCATCGAAACAACTTCTATAATCGTCACTAGCTAATATTTCCTGCAACAATTTTTGATGAGAATTCACCAGATAGGGCAAAAAAAGTTGCCACACTTCCTCATCATCCCGAGCCAAAACCTCAAGCAAAGCTCCCAAACACTCACCCAAATCATCGTTTCCACATATAGTTTTTTTTAGCTCTTCGACTCTGGCCAACTTTTCAGCCGCAGCAATTCGATCAAGAACCAACACAGCAGAACGCCCTTTTTTCATGCTTTCCTCGTTTTATTATTTTATTATTTTTATGCGATTCTCAACTTTTTAGCCATCTCACGCGGACTAAAGTCCGCGGCTACAAAAGTTGAGAATGGCGTTCATTTACTCTTTGGATACTCTGCATCTGCAAATGCTAGCAGCATAGAATTGTTTAAATTTACACACTGCCTGAGCACGATGGCTGATTTGATTTTTCACTTCCGGCAACAATTCTGCAGCACTGCAATTATGCGTCGGCACAAAAAATATCGGATCATAACCAAAACCATATTCGCCAACCGGCTTAAACAAAATTCTGCCTTCCCAAATACCATACCCAATAATGGGAGCAGCATCGTCATAGCGCCTTAAATAAACCAAAATACAATGGAATCGCGCAGTACGTAAATCTTCTGGAACATCAATTAATTCTTGCAGCAATTTAGCATTATTTGCCACATAATTCGCATGCTCGCCTGCATAACGAGCAGAATAAATACCGGGTCGGCCATTTAAAGCATCAACCGTTAAACCCGAATCATCCGCCAAAACGGGTAAATTAGCGATTTGGCTGGCATTTCTTGCCTTGAGCAAGGCATTTTCCACAAAGGTTAAGGCATGCTCTTCAATTTCTTTTACGCCAAACATGGATTGGGGAAGTAATTCTACTGGCAAATTTTTTACGATATAGCCAAATTCTTTGATTTTATGAATATTATTGGTTGCTAAAACTATTTTTTGCATTTGTCTATTTAACAACTTAAGCTATAATTTCGCAAATTTTTTGTGGTTAGGTTAATGCTACATGCTGTTTTTTTAAATAAGTAGCCAGATAAAATCAATGAGTTATAAAACATGCACAAATTATTTTTGGTTTTTTTGGTAATCATTACCTGGTCAATGCCCGGTTTAGCTCAAACTTTGGATGCACAAACAGGAATTGATAATATTATTCGTAAATACAACCCAAACCTTAACATTGGCATTTCCGTCCAATCGATTAACACGGGAAAAGTCATTTACCAAAGAAATGCCAATCAACTTTTCATGCCAGCAAGTTCGCTAAAAATCCTTACCGGAGCTGCAGCGCTTTCTTACCTTGGACATGACTATAAATTTCAAACAAAAATATTGGCAAAAAACACTGCTGTAAAACAAGGCAGCCTTGAAGATGTATATTTTTATTTCGATGGCGATCCTACGCTTAAAAGAAGCGATCTTGACGCATTGGTCAAAGGCCTCGCAACACTTGGCGTTACCAATATTCGCAAAGTCCACATAGACAACACCATTTTTGATCAAGCGAATTTCGGCCCCGGCTGGATGTGGGATGAGCGCAACTTTTGCTATGCTGCGCCGGTCAGCGCAATCGCGATCGACAAAAACTGCTTCCCCGTAAGAGTTGCGCCAAGCAAACAAGCCGGACAAAAAGCGATCATTTATCGTAACCGTTTCCAAAGCTTTATTCCCATGTATAACGAAGTTATCTCTGAATCACCAGTTACTGATGAATGCGTTTTGGATTTACGCACTAATGATAATAACGATTATTATTTCTCAGGCTGTGTTGCTGCAAGATCAGCCAATATCGACTTCCAGGTCGCCATAAGAAATATCAACTTATACACGCAAAAAACTCTGGAAATGATGTTGGCACAATACGGCATTCAATATGGGGCTATTGATTTCAGGAGCGCCCCAGGAAACTTTGCGGTTCTTGCCACACACGAATCCAAACCATTAAGTTATCTGGTTAAAGTCATGCTGAAAAAATCGGATAATTTAATCGCAAATTCACTGTACAAAAAATTGGCTTACGCTTACTTCAACAATACCGGCACGTGGGAAAGTGGCGCTAAAGCGCTAGCCAGCATTTTAGGTAAAAATAGCGGCATTGATTTTAAACACATTAAAATCGTTGATGGCGCGGGATTATCGCGATATAATTTAGTATCGCCGAACGCATTGGTCGCGCTTTTAAATTATGCATATCGCGATAAAGTGATTAATTTTTATTTCATTCGCGCTTTGCCATTTGCAGGCATTGATGGGCATCTTGCGTATCGCATGCCACAATTACATGGCAGGGTTAAGGCTAAAACCGGAACGATGAAAAGCATTACCTCGCTCGCTGGTTATGTTGATACCGCAAGTCAACAGGTCTTTTCATTTGCTATTATTATTAACGATTTTGTCGAACATCCGCGAAAATATCAAAAACTGGAAGATGAGATTTGCAGTTATTTAGCAAGATTTTAAATTGGGAAAATCATATGCGTTATTTTAAAATATTTTTTATTGCAATATTATACTTTAGCATAAATACACTAGTATTAGCAGAAGAGGATTCTTGTGGCGATAACGCTGGCAATAACATTTTTGTAATTAAAACACCTTCTCTTCCTATTAAGGAAATGGCGGCATGTATAATACCAAAAAAGCGACAACCTACCGCACAAGAGGAACAACATATCCAAGATACATTTGCGAATCCTTTGCCATGGACTATTGACTTAACGAATGGGAAACCATTACAAGTTACTTTAACTCTTAATGGAACTGAATTTAAATTAAAAATGGCACATGATTGCGATCAGACTTTACATATAAAAATACAGGGGAACCCGCTTCATTGGCCACGGAGTATTGCCGAGATCACCCTAGCACAGATTGAAGGCGAAGGACAATTGTCGATAAAAACGATGGATAGCGACCAGTCTAATAATCAGATATGTACTTATATTATGAAAGATGCGTGGAAAGTGGCTCCAAAACCAGGAAAACAGTGCTTAGAATAAATAGGCAAATAGGGTCAGTATCCTAAAAAATCGCCGATTTCCAAAAGCAACTTACCTTGCACTCAACCGCGCTAGCGTCTTTTCCCGCCCCAACAATTGCAATGTTATATCAATCGGCGGAGAAACATTACCGCCCGTTACCGCCACACGCACCGGTTGTGCAATATCACCTAATTTTAGATTAAACTGTGCAGCAATTGCTTTTAGCACTTCATGAATTGATGTTTTTGACCAATCAGTGATATTTGCCAAAGCTCGCTCTAACTCCTGTAATGCCAAGCTATTTGCGGCGGTAAAATATTTGGCTTTTAATTCGTCGCTAACGCTCACATCTTCATAAAAAAATCGGCTTTTTGCCGCAATTTCTTGTAAAGTTTCTGCACGTTCGCGCTGCGCCACGACAACATCCGCTAAAGCCGGACCGTTTTTAACATTAATACCCAAACGATCAATATATTCTTGTAAACGCATGCCTAATATTTGCGGATCTAAAGTTTTCAAATAATGACGATTTAACCACAGTAATTTTTCGGCATTAAACGCGGCGGGCGCTTTATTGATGTGATTAACGTCAAAAAACTCAATCATTTCTTTGCGCGAAAAAACTTCTTGATCACCATGCGACCAGCCTAAACGCACTAAATAATTAAGTAACGCCTCAGCAAGATAACCCATTTCATGATATTGCATGACGCTCAAAGCGCCATGGCGCTTCGATAGCAGCTTACCATCACTGCCGAGAATTAAAGGGACATGTGTATAGATCGGCGGCGGCATATTTAAAGCATGGAAAATATTAATCTGCCGCGGGGTGTTGTTGATATGATCAGCCCCGCGAATAACGTGGGTAATTTTCATTTCGCCGTCATCAATGACCACACTGAAATTGTAAGTTGGATAACCATCAGCACGAATAATAACCAGGTCATCCAGTTCATCATTGGCAAAATGTAATTCGCCCATAACCTGATCGGTAAAGGAGACTACTCCACCTTGAGGATTGCGAAAACGAATCACATAAGGCTTGTCACTTATAGGCAAACTTTTATCGCGGCAACAACCATCATAGCGCGGCTTTTTCTTGTCTGCCAGTTGTTGCGCACGCAGACCGTCCAAACGCTCCTTAGCACAATAACAACGATAAGCTTTGCCGCTTGCAATCAATTGCTCGGCAACAGTGCGATAATAAGCCAAGCGTTCGCTTTGATAAAAAGGTCCGATATAATCTAATCCCAGCCATTTCATGCTATCAAGAATAGTATTAACTGATTCCTTAGTCGAACGTTCGCGGTCGGTATCTTCAATCCGCAGCACAAACTCGCCTTGATGATGGCGGGCATACAACCACGAATAAAGCGCAGTTCTAATATTGCCTAAATGAATATCGCCCGTTGGACTGGGCGCAAAGCGAGTACGAATCATAATTACCCCCGTGGTATTAAGTATTTACCGCTCGCACTTAAAGATGCGAAACATCCAATTCTCGCTTACTTCAAAGGAAGACGGTAATGGATTGCAACTGCTCTTTCCAGGATAATGGTTAATGTCCGCCTAAAAATTTTGACATGGTAGGCATTAATATCCCAAGAATCACTACAGCGCCAACGATCATGCTGCCTAATTTTATGGTTATTTTATAGCTCATTTCGTTAATGCGATTGGTTAAGCGTTCTTCAACTTCCTTAATGCAATGTTCTAATTCCTTGATGTTACGTTTGGTTGCTAAATTACCATCAGCCCAATTGTTAATAAGCTCAGCCTGCTCTTTAAAAGTTTCAGCCTGAATTTCCGCTTGTTTTTCAGTAAAACCGGCTTGTTGTAGTTTTTTAGCGTATTGTAAAGTGTCAAATGATAGCGACATAGTGTTCATAACTTTATCTCATTTTATATTTTTTGAACACTATAGAACGGTGTATTTTTAATTTCAATGCAGCAGTTACAAATAAAATTTTTTACACAAAAAACGTAATAGATTGATTTTATTGAAGTTTTTATTTGCATGGTCAGGGGGAACAGCCCCAAAAACCAATAAAAAAGCATTTAAAATTAGAAAAATAACGTCTAGAATCCTTACAATTTTTTGTACCAAACTTATTAATGAGGACTATCATGACTGAAAAACTACACTTTGAACCATGCATCAACAATGTACAAATCATTGACGGCAATGAAGCGGTAACTCGCATTGCTTATAAAGTAACTGACGCCAGCACCATTTATCCAATCACGCCTTCATCCAACATGGGTGAATTAGCCGACGAGTTCGCGTCTAAAGGAATTAAAAACATCTGGGGAACGGTTCCACAAGTAATCGAAATGCAAAGTGAAGGCGGCGCGGCAGGTGCGATGCACGGTACATTGCAAGGAGGAGCTCTTGCCACAACCTATACTGCATCCCAAGGATTATTATTAATGATCCCCAACATGTACAAAATTGCCGGTGAATTAACCGCTGCGGTAATCCACGTTTCAGCGCGTTCACTTGCCACGCAAGCGCTATCCATCTTTGGCGACCAATCGGATGTCATGGCGGCCCGCACTACGGGTTTCGCCATGCTGTGTTCGGGTAACGTACAAGAAGCGCATGACTTAGCCTTAATCGCTCATGCCACAACCCTAGAAGCGCGCATACCGTTTTTGCATTTTTTTGATGGTTTCCGTACCAGCCATGAAATTAACAAGATTGATGCCCTAACCGATGATGAAATTCGTCAAATGATTCCCGAAGAATTTGTTCTAGCTCATCGTGCACGCGCATTAAATCCTGATAATCCCATGATTCGCGGTACTTCGCAAAATCCCGACATTTACTTTCAGGGACGCGAAACGGTTAATAAATATTACGCAGCAGTCCCGCAACTCCTCACCAAATACATCGAAAAATTCCAAAAAATGACCGGAAGAAAATACGACTTAGTTAAATATTGCGGCGCTGCTGACGCCAAACATGTCGTTATTGTTATGGGTTCCGGCGCCAAAGTCATGCAAGAAACAGCGAAATATCTAAACGAAAAGGGCGAAAAAGTAGGCGTTATACAAGTTTATTTATATCGCCCATTTCCCGCGCAAGCGCTATTGCAAGCATTACCTAAATCAACTACTGAAATCGCCGTATTGGATCGCACCAAAGAAATAGGCGCGATTGGCGAACCTTTATATCAAGACGTAGTCGCCAGCTTTGGTGAAGCATTAATTGCTAATAATCTTCCTTTTGCCATGCCAAAAATTATCGGTGGACGCTATGGTTTATCTTCCAAAGATTTTAATCCCGCAATGGCCAAAGCGGTATTTGATGAACTTAAAAAACCCAATCCCAAAATTCATTTCACCGTCGGCATTAATGACGACTTAACTCATACCAGCCTCGATTACGACGAAAACTTTTCCATTGAATCTAGCGATACGATACGCGCCATTTTCTATGGTTTAGGTGCAGACGGCACAGTAAGCGCCAATAAAAACACCATCAAAATTATTGGGCATGAAACGAATTATTATACTCAAGGATACTTCGTGTACGATTCCAAAAAATCCGGTTCTAAAACCACTTCACATTTACGCTTTGGCACGCAACCCATTGAAGCGCCGTACTTAATTCAAAAAGCGAATTTTATCGCGTGCCACCAATTTGTATTTATCAAAAACCATAATTTATTAAGCAAAGCCGCGACCGGCGCGACTTTTCTGCTCAATAGCCCCTATACAGCTGATAACGTATGGCAATATATGCCTCGCGTTTTACAAGAAGAAATCATCAACAAGAAAATCAAATTCTACGTAGTTGACGCTTATAAAATAGCCAAAGAAGTAGGCATCGGCAGCCGTATCAATACAGTAATGCAAACCTGTTTCTTTGCTATTTCGGAAATTATTCCACAAGAACAAGCAATTGAAAAAATTAAAGCGGCAATTGAGAAAACCTACAAAAATAAGGGTGAAGAAGTTGTTACCAAAAACTTCTTAGCAGTGGATCGTTCATTAAGTGGCTTAGTGCAAGTCAAAGTTCCCGCAAAAGTTTCAGCCAATGCGCCAGAATTCCCCCTTACAGTAAGCACCAACGCTCCTGATTTTGTACAACAAGTTACTGCAGAAATCATTGCCGAACGCGGCGATTACGTGCCAGTAAGCAAATTACCCGCAGACGGCACTTATCCTTCAGGAACAGCTAAATGGGAAAAACGCAACATTTCCGCAACGGTCGCGAGCTGGAATCCAGATCAATGCATTCAGTGCGGACAGTGCAGTTTAATTTGCCCTCATGCAGCCGTGCGCGCGAAGAAGTGTTCACCACAAGCCCGAGAAAAAGCGCCTCAAGCTTTTATCACCAAACCAATTCGCAATAGTTCTGACGTATATCATTTGCAAGTATATATCGAAGACTGTACCGGTTGTGGTTTATGCAATACTATATGCCCCGCGGTCGATAAAGCCACCGGTAAAAAAGCCATTATGTTAACGGATAAAGAACCGATTTTAGAACAAGAACGAGCTAACGTTAACTTCTTTGAAGCATTACCTGACTGCGATCGCACCACCTTAGACGTTAAAGCCATTCGCGATGTACAATATTTATGCCCCTTGTTTGAATTTTCCGGCGCGTGCGCGGGCTGCGGCGAAACACCATACTTAAAATTAATTTCACAATTATTTGGCGATCGCATGTTAGCTTCCAACGCCACCGGCTGTACGTCAATTTATGGCGGAAACTTGCCCACAACTCCTTGGGCATTCAATCAAGAACATCGCGGTCCCGCGTGGTCTAATTCATTATTCGAAGACAATGCTGAATTTGGTTTTGGCTTTAGAATTGCCGTAGACAAACAGCAGGAACATGCATTAGAACTGTTAACGCAACTCGCCGATGTGATAGGCAATGACGCAATAACTGCTCTAAAAAATGGCATTCATGAAAACACCGAAATGGGAATTCGTGCCCAACGCGAGCGCGTAAGTTTATTGCAAAATAAATTAGCCACAATCAAAGACCATCCCATCGCACGTCAACTGGCGGTAATTGCGAATAACTTAGTTCCACGCAGCGTATGGTTGCTGGGCGGTGATGGCTGGGCTTATGACATTGGTTATGGCGGATTAGATCACGTAATCGCCAGTGCACGCAATGTCAATATTTTAGTCTTAGATACCGAAGTTTATTCTAATACAGGCGGACAAGCGTCAAAGGCCACGCCACGCGCTGCCGTTGCTAAATTTGCTGCGGGAGGGAAAGCCACCGCGCGCAAAGATTTAGGACTAATCGCCATGGCTTATGAAAACGTTTATGTAGCGCAAATCGCAATTGGCGCTAATCCCGCACATGCAGTCCGCGCGATTCAGGAAGCGGAAAGCTACAAAGGCGTATCATTGATTATTGCCTATTCACATTGCATAGCGCAGGGAATTAATACTATTCATGGTATTGAACAACAAAAACTTGCGGTATTAAGCGGCTTCTGGCCATTGTATCGCTA
>Ga0233425_10010584_pt1 | contig 11168 bp, 7 predicted proteins | sample Watercolumn_Towu_2_FD_181712 | JGI IMG/M metagenome (GOLD analysis project Ga0233425, IMG submission 181712) | Freshwater microbial communities from Lake Towuti, South Sulawesi, Indonesia - Watercolumn_Towuti2014_140_MG | ecosystem: Environmental > Aquatic > Freshwater > Lake | place: Indonesia...
CCTGACAGCGCTGCGTCAAGGCAGAGACTGGAGCCTGACCGTGCCGCTCAAGCGCGGTTGCGGCGTGGTACGACTGCATTGGGCCTGGATCGAGCCGTTCCAGCCGTGGTGGAAGGTGCGGCCCTCGATCGATGTGCGAACGACCGTGGCCGGCGCCGAGATCCGGGCCGTGACCGACGGCGGGGCGCTGACCCCGGCAAGCCCGCTCTGGCAGCATCCGCTCACTCCCGCGGGCCCACTGCTCATCCGCGCCGGTGTATGGAAACAGAGCAGGCGGATCGGCGATGATCTGGTTGCACGGTTCATCGAGGCAGCACCATCGCCCTGATGGCGGTGACGAGTGCCAGCCCGGACGAATCCGCCGACTTACAGCTGGAGTCGCGATCACTCATGAAGCCCCGAACAGTCGTCACAGCGTTCTGCATGCTCGCGGCCCTGGCGCAGACCGGGGAGGCCAAGAGCCCTGAAGCCGCCACGCCGCAGTACGGCGCGGCCGACTTTGTGCCGACTCCGCAATCGCCCGCCAACTTCCGCGGCGATCCGCGCGGCGGATATCCGGGGGCCACGATTCCGACCTCCTTCTCGGCGCAGAAGAACCTGCGCTGGAAGGCCGAGCCCGGCCGGGGCTGTGGCGCGGTGGTGGTGGTCGGCGATCGCCTCTACGTGCAGGCCGCGCCCAACGCGCTGGTGTGCCTCGACGCGGCCACGGGCAGCGAACTGTGGCGGCGCACCCATCATGCCGAAGGGCTTGATCCCAGTTCGCTTGAAGCGGTCTTCGACGGCCAGATGGACCGGCTGGGCGAGTACCATCGCATCGCCCAGAGGTGGGCGAAGCTCCCCGGCGATGAGCGCGGCGAACTCCAGGCGGAACTGGACAAGGTCGCGGCCGGCTTCACTGCGCCCTGGAACGAAGCCGGCAGGCACGGGCCGCGCTTGCTCCAGGAAATCCGCGGCGCCGAGATCGGCGGCTACGGCAACGGCGGCGCCTACCTGATCTGCACCACGCCCGTGAGCGACGGCCAGCGCATCGTGGCCCGTTTTCCCACCGGCATCGTCGTCGGCTATGACCTGACTGGCAAGCGCCTCTGGAGCGCCCGCACCCGCTTGGACCTGCCGCAGCCGGATTCGTTCAAGGGCAAAGCCAGCGGCTGGCCTCCGAAGCCCAGCCAGTCGGCCTGTCCGCTGCTGACCCCCGAGGGCATCGTCATCGTGACCATGCGGCATGTCGCTCTGGGCCTGGACGCGGCCACCGGCAAGGAACGCTGGCGGGTCGTGGAGAGGAACATCCACGAGACCTATGCCAGCCCGGTGCTCGGCCGCATCGCCGGCGAGAGCTTCGTGGCCACCGGCGACGGCGCGATCCTGCGGGCGCGGGATGGATTGCTGCTGCACACCGATCCCCACGGCACCGGCGCGCCCACGAGCCCGGTCTTCGCCGATGGCGTGTTCTACTGGGTAACCCACGCCGTACGCGTGACGCCGGGACCGGCGCCGACGGCCAAGGTCGTCTGGGACTGGACGCTGGACCAACTGAAGGAGGCCTGCGGCTGGTACCCGTACAACACGCCGCGGCTGAACTGCAATCTTGACATGCCCTCGCCGGTGCTGGTGGATGGGAAGATCATCTATTTCGGGCAGTCCTGGAAGGGCAAGATGGGCGTGATTGACGCCAAGACCGGCGCGATCCTCTCGAACGCGCCGTACCCGCGGCCAAAGTTTGATCTGCCGGGCGGCCTGGGCAAAGGAATAGGCAAGAACTGGCCCTACTCCGGCATGACGCGAATGGGCGACAAGCTGGTTGTGGCGCAGGACAACGGCCTCGTGTACATCTTCCCCATCAGCGACACTTTCGCCCCCGCCATGGCCTGCGGCATTCCCGATGACCTCTTTGCCCACCCGGTCGCGCACGGCAAGCGGCTGTACCTGCGCAGCCACGATGCGCTGTGGTGCTTCGAGCAAGAGCCGCGACAATGACGCGCGGCGAACAGTGCAGGAGCAAGCCCGATGAACGCAGACATGTCCACAGACGCAAACCATCCGGGGAGTAGCGCCATCGGCGTGGCGATGGGCAAGAACAGGGACGGGTGGCGCATCCGCGCCGCCCGTTACCAGGCGCAGATCGTCGCGGGCGGTTCGCCAGCCATCCATGTGTACCGGGAAGGCTGGAGGCTGCTGCGCTTGCCGGCGGTCTCGGGACTGGCCAGCGCGGAAGCGGCGGAAACGCTGCACGACATTCAGTTGGGTGCGCCGGCGCAGATCGGCGAGGCGATCCGGCTGACGCTGACGGCCACAAGTTCGCTCTGGGGCGGGCGCCGGTTCGTCTGGGAGTTCCGCACTGACGGCATCACCTACCGGCAAGAAGCGATGGGGGCCGTGCGGCCGGGGCGCTGTTACTTCTTCGCCAACGGCCCGGCTACGCGCAAAGAACGGGCGTTTGCGGGCGCGACCGGCGCGGTGGTCGAGGCTCAGACGACGTACTCGCCGGCGGCAAACCTCTCCGATGAGTTTCGGCGCACCGTCGCGGTGCCGCAGTCGCTGGGCATCTTTCCCGAAGTTCCTTACCACGCTGAAGGTTTCATCGCGGACCGGGTCGCGGAGGTGTTCGCGCCGCCGATGCTGTGCCTCACGTTCGGGGCCTCTGATCGCTGGCTGGGCGTCGGACTTGGCACGAAACCCGGCAGCTATCAGTTCAATGGCTTGGAGTACCTGCCGGCGGGCAACAGCGCGCAGTTCTTCGTGAACTACATGGGATATTCGGCGTTCGCCGCGGGCTTCGTCTCGCCGACCATCGCCCTGCACTTCGGCTACAGCCCGCACGAGGTGCTGGAGCAGTACGCCGCATGGATGGACCGGGAGGGATGCTCGACCGCGCGTGCGACGGTCCCGGCGGCGTGGCATCGCCGGCCGATCTTCTGCGGCTGGGGCGAACAGGAGTTGCTGGCCCGGCAATCCCAACGTCCGCCGCGCGAGGAAGCCACGCAGGCGAACTACGAACGGATGATGGCGACCATCGAGCAACGGGGGTTGCTGGTAGGCACGCTCATCATTGACGACCAGTGGCAGGACTATTACGGCACGATGCGCGTGAACACCACGCGGTGGCCCGACATGGCCGGGTTTATTCGCCGCATGCACGACAAGGGCATCCACGTCCTCCTGTGGATGCCGGTACACAAGCCGGATGGATTGCCAACCGAGCTGTGCGTCGTCCGCGACGGCAAAACCATCTCGGCCGATGTCTCGAATCCGCACTACCTTGAGTTCCTCCGGGAACGCATCGCCCACCTGGTGCGCGACGTCGGGGTGGACGGCTTCAAGCTCGACAGCGTCCGGGGCGTGACCCGCGAGCCGGGCCTGGACGCACGCGCCGTTGCATGGGATCGAGTGGCTGCACCGGTATCAGAAGACGCTGTACGATGAGACCCACCGCTGGCGGCCGGATGGTTTGATCGAGGCGCACTCGACCTGCCTGTTGTTCCGCAACTGCGCCGACATCCTGCGCAACAACGACCTGACGTACAGTTCGCGGAACACCGCCGCCACGATGGAAGAACGCGCCCGGCTCGTGCGGATCGCCGGCTGGCCGCTCCGCGACTGCGACGGCGCCGGCACCTTGCTGGGAGAGTGGTGGAACTGCATGCAGGCCCAGCCGCGCTTCGGAATCCCCACCCTGTACCATCTCAGCGGCATCGAGCGCATGGGCGACATCACTGACTGGATGTGGACCCGTTTGCGCGACATCTGGGAGGAGTACCTGGCTGACCAGGAGGAGAGCCGATGAACCCAGGTGCAAGACCCAACCCGAGCGTGATCAGCCGCGGGGCTTTCTCGGCTCTGCTGTTGGCCATCCTCTGCATCCAGGCCTCCGCGCCGGCGGCCGATACCGCGCGCAACGACCACAGCGCCAAGTCGGTCCGCCACATCGCTGATACCCCTGATTCAGAGGCGGCACCGTTGCGCGAGGCGGATGTGCCGGCCGCAGTCGAGCGCATGTCGGCGCTGCTGGCCGACACGGTAAAACGCATGGGGCTGGCGAGCCCGCCGGCCACCTGGAAGCCCCGGCCGGCCGTGCTGGCGCATTGGCATGCCGGGTCTCATCCCCGATCCACCTTCCAATGGAACCGCGAACTCAAGCGGCCAAGCGGCCCGATCCACGATGAACACAGCCTGATTCTGCCGGAAGACAAGGACGCGCTGGGAACGGTCCTGCGCCGGATGCGCGCTGTTCTCGAAGTGAGACAGCGTACTGCGCCCGGCAGCGTACCGGATGCATTGTCCAAAGACCTGGAGGCGTTAGAGGCCGAGGACAAGGCGATGCGCGCGGCGGGGTGGGCAGCGCGCGAGGGCGTCTACTACGCGGCATGCGCGCTGCGTCGCAGGCTCATCCTGAGCGACCCGCTGCTGGCCTTCGATCGCCTGGCTTTCATCAGCCGGGGCACGTGGGCGGGCACGCGCCTGACCAGCCGGAGCAACCAGGATGGAACTGGCGGCCACTTCGCCACGCAGAACTTCGGTCACATCACCCGGCCGGGCGGCGGCCTCTGGATCGTGGATGGATGGAAGACCGACCCGAAGCTGACCGAGCCGCTCGCTACAGCCACTGTGCAGTCGGGGGTGTGGAAGGGCGGCAAGCTGACCAACTCGGTGCATTCCCTTGAGTTGTCCTATGACGCGAAGACCTTCCTGTTCTCGCACACCTTCGCCCGGCAACCAGCGCCTCACGGCCCCGGCTGGACCGCCCAGACGAGCTGGAAGATCTTCCGGATGAACGTGGACGGGTCGGGCCTGACCCAACTCACCGACGGGCCATTCAACGACTTCGACGCCTGCTGGCTGCCCGATGGCAACATCGCCTTCATCAGCGAACGCCGGGGCGGCTATATCCGCTGCTTCCGCGGGCTGCTGGTGCCCAGCTACGTGCTGCACCGGATGCGGGGCGACGGCTCGGGACTGCATCCGATCAGCTTCTACGAGACCAACGAGTGGAACCCCTCGGTGGACAACGACGGCCGGCTGCTGTATGCCCGCTGGGACTACACCGACCGCGAGGACTGCCTCGGCTCGACCCTGTGGGTCTGCGAACCCGACGGCTGCAGCCCGCGCAGCCCGCACGGCAACTATCCCTATCCATGGTCCACGCGGCCGGATGTTCCCGCATCCTACCGCCAGGGCCCCCGCCGGCTCATCATGGCCGAGATGGGTATCCGAGCCATCCCCGGCAGCCGTAAGCTGATCTGCACCGTAGCGCCGCACCACGGCGAGCACTATGGCGCGATCGGGATCATTGATCTCAACCTGCCCGATGCCGGCAACGGCATGGGCCAACTGGTGCGGGTGACGCCTTACCAGCCGTTCCCGGAAAGCGAGTGCGGCGACCGCAGCAATTACCAGTACGGCACGCCCTGGCCGCTGTCCGAGGACCTGTACCTCTGCACCTCGTGGGAGGACCTCGTGGTGCTCGACCGCTTCGGCAACGAGGAACTGATCGTCGCCCGCACCGAGGTGCCGCGGGCCAGGGACGAGCCGGCGACGCGCCTGTGCGATCCCATCCCGGTGCAGCCGCGCACCAAGCCGCCGGTCCTGCCCGAGCGCAGCAACCAGTGGCCCGACGCCCCGCGCCCCAATGCGCCCAAGGCGCGGATCAGTGTCATGGACGTGCGCCAATCGGACGTGCCCCTGCCGGCTGATGTGAAGATCCGTTACCTGCGCGTGGTGCAGAACTTCCTCAAAGAGGACCCGGCGATGGATGTGCCGCGCATTGGCTTCGGCGACGAGAACACGCCGCGGTTGCCGTTGGGCGTCGTGCCGGTCGAGGAGGACGGGTCCGTGAGTTTTGAGGCGCCGCCCAACAAGGAGTTGATCTTCCAGTTGCTGGACGAGGATTACCGCGCCGTGCACTCGATGCGCTCGGTCGCGTTCGTACACAAGGGCGAGCACCTGACTTGTGTCGGCTGCCACGAACCGCAGCACGGCAGCCCAAGACACCCCGGCGGCACCCCGCTGGCCCTGCGCCGGCCGCCCTCGCAGTTGCAGGCCGAACCGATGGGGCGCGAACCGATCATCTACGCCCGGCACATCCGGCCGATCCTGGAGCGTGCCGACCTGCCCTCCCTCGGCGCGCCCAAGAGGCTGGAGCACGCGGACCTCAAAGCGGTAACCTTCCATTTCGCCGGCGGATTCCGGGGCAACCTGGACAAGGCCGTCGTCGGCGGCTCGCGGACCATCCCCGGCTTCTATGGCGCGCGGGCCAGCACGCTCGGTCAGGAGGCGCACGCTGCCTGGAAGGCGAGGACGCTGGGCGATGCCGACTACCGCACCTTGGCCTTGTGGCTTGACTGCCACAGCCTGCGCCTGGGCGCTTTCCACGGCGAACAGGCGCAGATGAACGGCGAGCTGGTGTGGCCGCGGCTCGATGTTGACCCCGCCGATGCGCTGGGCTTGGAGGGCCGCCCGGGCGAGAACACTGTCGAGCGCCTCTTCCGCATCGCCGCCCAGCTTCACCCCGGCGACCCGCGGGCGCCCACTCGCTGGCGCTGCCAGGATGCGATGGGGCTGCTCGCGGAGGATCCGCTGCGCAAGCGAGGGATGGACGCTGCCAAGGAAAGGATTTCACCATGAAGCGTGTCACCGTCGCTGTCATCGTCGCCGCCCTCCTCGCGGCGCAAGGCGTTCCCGCCGAAGAGCCGGCCGCTCCTGTGGACATGGCCAAACGTGTGGAGGAACTGAAGAGCCTTCGCTGGGGCATGTTCATCTGCTGGTCGTTCAGCACCTTTTCCGGCAAGGAATGGACCCCGGGCGTGGCCGACATCGGCTTGTTCGCAGCCAGGGACGTGGACACCGACCAGTGGGCCCGCACGGCCAAGGAAGCCGGGATGGGCTACATCCTCTTCCTGACCAAGCACCACGATGGCTTCTGCCTGTGGGATACGAAGACGACCGACCGCAAGGTCACCAAGGCGCCGCTGGGACGCGACGTGCTGGCCGAGCTGCGCAAGTCGTGCGAGAAGCACGGCCTCAAACTCGCGCTGTATTACTCCGAGGGCGAGTTCGCGGAGAAGCAGGTCAAGTATCATCCCGGCGGCCGTGTCACGCCGCAGATGAAGAAGGACCAGCTCAAGGAGCTGCTCACTCAATACGGCCCCGTCGAGTTCATCTGGTTTGACACGGCCGTGGGCGATGGCGGCCTGAGCCACAAGGAGACGCTGGCGTGGTGCAAGTCGCTGCAGCCGGGATGCTTCATCGGCTTCAACCACGGGGACCAGACCGGCTGCGATCTCCGCATCGGCGAGATGGGCCGCCCGGGCCCGCTGAGCGACCGCAAGGCGGCCGGGATTTCCAGCGGCAAGCCGGCTGATTCCTATCTGCTGGCGGAGTTCACGTATCCGATCGTGCGCAAGGGCACGCACTGGTTCTACTCCAAGGCCATCGAGGACGAGGCGACGGTGCCGGCCGAAAAGCTCTACGAACATTACCTGGGCGCGGTGAAGCACGGGAACATCTTCTCGCTCGATGTCGGCCCGGACCAGAGCGGCAAGCTGCGCGCCCGCGACATCGAGACGCTGAGTAAGGTCGGCGGGATGATCCGAGCCGACGCCGGCGACGGAAAGCCGGCGACGAGGAGTTCATCCGCCGCCGAGCCGATCCGCTCCTACTGCATCGACTTCAACTGGGGAAGCGGTGGTCCCAACGGCTTCGCCAAGCCGGGCCTCAAGCACGACTTCCTCACGGAGATGGTGCGGCTAGGACGAAGAGAGGGGATGAAGGTGATGGGGTACGACTGCATCGGCTCCAACACGCGCTGGGGGCTGGAGGACCCCTCGCTCAGCTACGGCGCGCCCAGCAACCCCCACATTCCCTACACGGACGAGTACCTGGCCTACCTGGACCTGGCGATCCGTGAGGCCATCAAGCTGACCGACATGGATGGATTCATGATCGACTGGGTCTGGCGGCCGACGCGATGAACGCGCCGCAATAGCCCAGCGCCGGGTGATTCACGCAGAAGCCGCCGGCCAGGTCGCCCGGTTCCAGATCACAGAGCCGCTCGGGATGACCCTCGACCGCGACGGTCGGTGAGCGGCAGAAGGCGCGTTCTGGCGTTGAGCTCAACAGTGACGTTGTGGAACAAGATCCGGAGGTCTCAATGGAGGTCCGGCCTATGGGCGACAAAGTGTGCATGTTCCAGTGCGTGGGCACGCGACAGGCCCGGCTGGTCCGGACCGAGGCCGATCCGCGATCTCTGGCCGCAGATGAGATCGAGGGCGCGACGATCTGCTCGCTGGTCAGTCCGGGAACGGAACTGGCCATGTGGGTCCAATCGCACGAAAAGCCGTGGGTGCCGGGCTATGCTGCCGTGTTGCAGGCCGCCGCCTGCGGCGAGGCCGTCAACGACGTGCGGCCGGGCGACCGGAGGCGATGCCCGCGTCATCCCGAACCGGGCGGACGGCCTGCGCTATATTTGGATAAACGTTTATCTAAGCATATCTCCACCTCCGCCCGCCCTCGAACGCGAATGCCCCTTTGCGCGCGCTGGCTACAACGCTGGCGCGTTGAATGGTCTGGGAGGTCTCCAGATACCCCTCAAAGGCTCCGGCTCGCGCTAAAGCGCGGCCACGGGCGCTGGCGGGGCGTTTGGGGGTCGGGGACGGGTGACAGGAGGCGCGTGAAGCTGTTGGCGCAGGTCCGCCAACCGGCCGATCAAGGCGCGGACGCCCGCCAGCTTCGATTCGAGCTGGTTGCGGGATCCGGGCCTGGGGCGGTTCAGATGGCCATTGAGCGCGCTTCGCGCCTTGCCCTGGGGCGTCCTGGGTCCGGTGCTGTGGGTCCAGGGCCTGGTGGCCAGAGCCCACTGACGCAGCCGCTGGCGTCCGGCGTCAGTCAGCACACCGCGGCGTCGCCGGCCGGGCCGTTTGGGGATGGCCGTCGCCGAGGATCCGCTGCAGTCGGTTGGCGCCGGGTCCTTCATCGGCATCTCCCAGTTCGATACTGCCCGTCGCTTTTTCCCGAGCCGACTCCTCCCTTGCCGGCGGGTCCGTCCTGCCGATGCTGACCTGCTGGGTCACGATCGTGTTAGGCGGGGGAGCGGGCGAGCGCAGCTCGTTGAGGGCCACGATCGTCCGCCTGATCTCGCCCATGAGCTTGGCGGCCGTGGCGGCGTAGACGCCGGCCTCGTCGGCCGTCTTGGCCAGGCCCGCCGACGCCTGGAGCTGGAAGGTGGCTAGGTGGGCCAGGACGATCTGCTCGATGAGGGTCTGCTCCAGGAGATTCCGGCTGCCAAACTCGCGGACCATTGCATCGCGGTAGGCCCTGAAGGTCTGGGCATCCAGCATGCCGGTCGGGCAGATGGCTGTCTGTAGGAGCGCCGGGATGAGCACATCCCGGATAGCGATGGCGCCTGGACGGCGGGGTGTCCTTGCCGCGGCGGGACCGGCCGGCGATGGCGCGGACGGTGCCTGGGAAGCTGAGGGTTGAGAGTTGTTCATGTGCTGCACGGAATCCCTCGCTGTGCTGGCCGGACGGCCGGCAGAACCGCAGGCCATTCCGACCGCGGGTCGTCTGCGTCCATGCTACCGGGGAACTGCGCGGCGCGCAATCGAGGCCGCCGCGCATGGCCCGGCCGCCAAGCCCGGCTCACCGCCGGCGACCCGGAACTCGCGCTGCCGCTGTCTGCGACACAGGTTTGGCCGGTGCGCAACACGGCGTCGCCATTGTGCTCGTGGACCGGATCGCTGCCGGCGGTTGGACCGCCAACCGGCTGTGGGTTGACCAACGCCTCGATGGGTATCCCGGCGGCCCGCGGCGCCGCGGCGTATGAATCACTCCTCGGCCTCCTCGTTCTCGGCCGGGAGTTCGCACTTGCCGGTTTCCATGAACTCCGCGCGCGCCGCGTAGAACCTGAACTTCACCACGCCGCACTCGCCGTTGCGGTTCTTGACGATGTTCAGGTCCAGGTTGCGGAACTCCGCGTCGGCGGCCGGTGAGTTCTGCTTGTCGCGCGTGAGGATCATGGCGATGTCGGCCGAGTACTCGATGCCGCCGCTCTCCTTGAAGACATCCAGCTGCCTGGACCTGTAGCCCGCCCGGTTCTCGGCGCTGATCGCCAGCACCGGCGAATCGAGCTCCCTGGCCATCCGGCGCAGCGCCGAGACGTGCAGATCCACACGGTCCCTGGGGCTGGTGACGCGATCGGCGTCCTGGCGGCGGATGGGCAGGATCTGCAGGTAGTCCACCACGACGAGGCAACGGTCGGCGCCCGACTGGGCCAGCTTCATCGCCGCCAACTGGTGAATGGTGTCGATGGTGGTGTTCTCATCTCCCTCCACGACCGTCAGGTGGCGGCCCAGGACCGCGTAGCAATGTGCCGCATCCAGGAGCTTCTGGCTATTCGCAGTGTCATCCGAGCGAAGGCGGCCTCGCAGGATGTGGCGGTACTCCAGCTTGGAGAGCCGGGCAAGCGCCTTGGCCCGAAGCTCACCCTTGGATTGTTCCATCGAGATGAAGATCACGGGCACCTGGCAGATCTCCGCCGTCTGGCAGGCGATCTGCCAGGCCAGCGTCGTTTTGCCCCGGCCCGGTGGTGCCGCCAGCACGATCAGGCCGGTGTCCAGGCCGTTGCAGAGCGCGTTGAAGTGGGCAAAGCCGCTGTCCAGGCCCAGGAACTCCGAGCCCCGCTGGTGCGACAGGAGCCTTGCCACGTAGGGAATGACCTCCAGCAGCTCGCTGGGATGGTCCAGCGTTCGGGCGCCAGCCGGGTGGGCATCGGCCGCCAGCTTCTGGATCTCGGCCAGGAGGCGCTGGGGCTCGTCGCCGTACCGTTTGGCCAGGTCAGCGGCGCGTTCCTTCAACTCAACCTGCCGTTTCTGCCGCAGCTGGGCCTCCAGCACCTCCAGGTAGGCTTCGGCCTGGCCGGGCTTGACCTCGGTGGCGAAGAGGAGATTGACCGCCTGGCCGGGCGAAAGCTCCTGAACAGCGCCGTTGGAGCGGCGCGTCAGGCGGATGCCCGTCAGCGCGGCCGTGAGCGTCAGGCGGTCGGTGTACTGGCCGGCCGTGGCCTTGGAGTTGATCACGGCGGCGATGGTTCGGTAGGGCTCGTCGAAAACGGAGAGCAGGGCCGGGAGGCGGCTGTGCGCCTGCTGGTTGCCGTTGATCGCGGCGGCCAGCACGATCGC